>LFCJ01000532.1_pt1 | contig 24031 bp, 38 predicted proteins | sample 643141 | NCBI WGS metagenome assembly LFCJ01 (sample SAMN03766243, study PRJNA286221) | soda lake metagenome | biome: soda lake; feature: Kulunda steppe; material: water; isolation source: sample B1-Br-g2 brine of Lake Bitter-1 | place: Russia: Kulunda steppe | collected 2010-07
CAACGGTGTGCGTTACAGCGCGTATAGCCCTGTCAAAGGGGCCTTCCCATCCAGACTCGCTGGACGTTTCAACGGGAATGCGACTTCCCTCCACGGCAAGGTATTCAGATTGCTGGGAACCGCCATTCGCGTCTCTGTTACAAGGACGTGGCAGAGTGGTTCTGGTTTTATTACCCAGCAAAGTCGTTTGGTCGAAGACCAGTTGACGGTGAAACCGTCATGCTTTGTGTGGGGAAGACCATTAACTCAGAATATACTTCCTACCAAAATAAATGTTTTGGTTAGAATTAAATTATGAGCAGCATAAATCGTCGGATTCATCCCCGCCCTCAAGGGGCGGGGCTTTCTCCTTGACTCTACGTAAAGGCTGAGGAAGTAACGGAAATAGAATCATTAGAGAATATTAAATTAAATTCAGAAAATATTTATGGTAGAGCAAAATGTAGCTGTGGAAAATTTTATAATTCGCATCAAGAGGCGCTAGAACATTTAAAAGATGAAGGGTAAATTAGGAGTCAAAAAAATCTTCTCCAAATTCCACGATTAATTCCGTTTCGACTTCTGTCGCATCAGATAATCGGTCTGTAGGAACCATATCCATATCATCCATATCAGGATTCTTTTGAACGTGTGCCGCTTGTTCTAAGTAATACAAGTGGTGGCCTCTCAGCATATTTAATTCCTGATTCGTTACGCTCGGCGTAGGTATGAATATTGATGCATATATCCCTGTAGGCTCTGTTGAATACATTTCTACAGGTTTGGCATTTTCAAGATTCCAACAGACATTCACTTTTACTCCAGTTCCAAACGCTCTGTTTGCGATTCCTGCTACTTGTTTTTCTAAATTTTTTCGATTTTCTGGTGTTTGTTCAATTACCATATTTGGAATGAATCTCTATACCCCTATTAAACTTTTTATAAATAAACTGGATAAATTTAAGTGAACCGCCTCGGAGTCAAGCCCCGAGGCACTCGGCCTGCCCCGCCTGTAGAACTCGAAATACCAATAACTTCCTTAAATTTTGATACTTAAATATTCTTAACTATAGTATATACTATTTATCATCTCTTTTATTACGAAAGAAAGGGTGGTCCATATCGCCATTCAGAACATTTATCATTAATTTCTCCGCTTCTTCTACAGCTTTTTTGCGTTCATTAACTTTTTCTTCACTCATAAATGAAATCGAAAGAACTTCTGGCTCTTCTATCCGATAATATCCTCTCTCTGATTGCGTGATGCTTACATTATCTGTTTTTATAGTTCGTGATTTATGTGAACTACTCCGCCCTACTCAGCCGCTTTCGCGGCTTCCTTGAGGACGGAGCTTCCTGCTTCAACGACGCGACTTGCAGACACAGAAAATGCATCCACAGCGGTCGCCGTCTTCACAGGCGTTGCTTTGGAGTGAACCACTCCTAGTTTCGACAAGCCACGCGACTGTACGTTCAACGCGGCATTCCAATCCCTATCCAATTCAAACCCACACGATGGACACGAGTGTTCTCGAACCCACAGTGGTTTCTCTGATTCACAGCCACACTTAGCACACTCTTTCGATGTTCCTCGTGGATTGACTTCGACGTAGTGCGTACCGTGTTTGTTACAGTGATGTTCAAGAATCGCTCTGAAATCACTCCACCCGACCTCAGCTTTGTTCCGAGCGTTGCCATCACCTTCCAACATCGACTTCACGTTCAAATTTTCGACAAACACGGCCTCATAATTCGTCGCGTAGAAATGTGCAATCTTGTGCTTGTAATCACGCTTCTTATTCGACATTCGAGCGTGCACTTTAGCAACGCGACGGCGCTGTTTCTCCCAGTTGCGTGACTCGTACTGCTTGCGGGAGAGCGAGCGTTGCTCGCGTTCGAGACGCTCGCGCTCATCAGACAAGTCAAGACGGGCGATAGAGCATCCTTCGGAATCGTGGATGTAATTAAAAACGCCAAGGTCAAGCCCAACGGTATCCTCAACGTCGATTTCATCTACTTCGGGTTTCTCTGGTTCCTCGGTGCTGATGCAGAACGAGGCATACCACGCTCCCGTAGGTTCTTTCTTCACGGTGACTTCTTTGATAACATCGTGTTCGGGAAGGTCACGGTGCAAACGGATTGGAATTTCTATGGTTTCACCGCGTACTTTCTTGAGTCGGAGTATCGCTCGGTTTCGTGGGCCACTCTTTTTGTCGAGTTCGAAGCCCGATTGCCGATACGTGAAACTCCTGAACTCACGCGGTTTCTTCCAGTTCAACGACCCCACAGTATATCCTTTGGCTTTTAGCTTGCCGAGATTGTTGATGTTGGTTCGGATGCGTTCGACGGCTTTCTGCAGTACAGTGGAGTAGACCTTGGTTAGGTCCGTCCACTGTTGTTTGAGCTGTGGCAGAGTGTCGCGGACTTGCCAGACGCGTTGTCGGAGCGTGCCGTCGTCTTCTGGTATCTGGTTGAATTCGTGGAGTGCGTGGTTGTAGGTTTGTCGCACGAGGTCACGAGTCCAGTTGAGACTCTCTCGTTGTTTTGTCGTGGGGAAGAGTCGGTATTTTGGACTGTACTCCATGCGACTTCGTTTTATCTAGCGATTATGGATAGTTAAATGTTTTGATTGAATTTTTTGAGCGATTGGCGGGTTCTGTATCCCCTCCCTGCTCGCTCACTCCACGTTGTTCCGTTCGCTCGCTGAGGAAGGGGGCTTAGAACTCTCATTTTTAGCTAAATATATAGATATTTAACGGTCGTCTCCATACGTGTTTGTATGAAATCAAACGATGAAAAGACCTCATTAGAAGAACAAGTAGAAGAAATAATTGAATCAAGTGATGCTGAATTGGGTCCCTATGGAGAATCATACTATGTTAATATTGATTCTGCTGCTGAGATGGGTGAGGAAGCCGTTGAAACGCAGATTCGATATATTGAAAATAATATTCCTGCTGTAGACGAGGAAAGTAAGAAACTGAAAGAAAATTTGCGAGAGTTAGTGAATGACGATGAAGAAGAAGATGTAGAAGATGAAAATGTATTAACGGAAATTGAAGCAGAAAGAATTGAATCTGGCATTATGTCGTTTACAGAAGACAAAGTTAATTCTGATGAGTTAATAACGATTACAGACTTTGAAAAATTTTCTCTGAATACAGGCTATTCACTTGAAAAGGTTTTATCTTGTAATCCATGGATGAGTTATTGCCTAACAGAAAAGGCTAACAAACGCGTTCAAGAAGCCAAAAAGAACATTGAATTAGATTTTTAATTTAATTGATTGAATTTGAATGTTGAGAAGCAACGGCTTTTGATATTTTGAACAATTTTGACTTACTGCTTGTTTCATAATTAATTTTTATTTCCCCACTTGTTATGATAATTTCTTCTTTTGATTTAGATTTTAATAATAACAATATTAACCCTCCTGTCATTAAGCCCGCTAACATAAACATAATATGTATCTCAATTAGAAATAATGATAGTATAATTATCCCTCCCGATATAATATAACCTAGCCACGGTTCGATTATTTCTGATTGGTATTTGATTCCATGTATCTTGTCAATGTGTATATAATTAAATCCTTGAGGTGTAGCATGGATTACTCGTTCATTTGTAACTAAAAGAGCCCTTTTTGTCTTTGTATCAATAAAAGATTCAACAACCCATTCATTTTGAAACAACAAAGGTTTGAAATCATCTAGATTATTATTCATTACCTATACAATTAGGTTAATTATCAATAGTTTTATCACTCGAAGACATTAACCAGTAATAATATAACCTATTGCATAGATTAATAAATTATGGGTTATGAAACGCATAAATCACAAGGGCATAAATGGACAACAGTAGTTCATTATACTACAGGTAAAAGAAGTCATACAATTGAATTGTATTCCAGTAATAAAGAAAAAGCTGTTTTAACGGCTCTATATAAAACAATACAAAGACGCAAACTTGGACAAAATTGTAAGATAACAAAAGTCGAAGCATGGGTACATGGTTTAGATTTACCTCCAAATGAAAGACATAGTAAAATATTCATAAATAAACCTGTTAGAGAAGTTAAGATTAAACTCAAAAACTCCCCTCAAGACTTACTTAAAAATAATTAAAACTATCTATATACATTCTAAATGTAATATAATATATCTTTTTGAACTCAATATAAAATATAAATCAGGTTTTAAATGCAATAATTCTGTTTTTAATATGTTTACAGAATATATGAATACTACTTACTATAACAACTTAGATTAAAATCAAAACTTTTATATTGAGATATCTCTTCTATTAAAATGGAGTCATTGTACTCCTAAAAAATGTTAGTCATGCGATGATATAGCAAGAGAGCCCAAAAACTTAATGTAAGAGCGAGTAGGCGGGTTCTCTATTCTTTCTGATTTCAACGAAAACTTACTTAGAGAATTCTATGCAGCAAACATATTTAACATATATAAATAATAGTTATTATATGTCGAAAAAAAGAAAAATAATACATAATAAAGTTGTAGAGATTTGTAAAAAAAGAAATTCCAACGCAAATGTCGATTATATATCTGAAGAAAAATTCAATGATAAAATAGGTTTAACGCATACTAATATATCCGTTATACATTTTCCGAATACTACGACAATATCAGAAATAACAGATATTACAGAAGCACTACAAAATTTTGGTTTCGTAACAACTGTTGAAAAAGAAAATTCAACAATTATAGTTAATGTTATGTATACATATACTGTTTATAGTGAAATGGGTTTAACGTGAACTAAGGATACTTACTTCTCCCTTCATGTGGAATTGCTCGTTAAGTAAATTACCCCACGAGTAAAGTCATGGAATTCTGACTTATATTGTGTAAAGTTTTAAAGTAAGTTATTTATATTATGAAATTTAATTTATTCATATGCGTAAAAATCGGAATATTATTGAAAATAATTATGAAAAATATAAAGTAGAACAAGGGAGAGAAATTTTAGTCCGCGAGAAAAATTCAATTCCAGGCTCTTACAACCGAGAATCTAATAGAACATGGGGTGGAGAATGGGTTCGAAATCAAATTGAAGACAACTCAGATTCTAAGATTACGCTGGGTTTTATTGATGACCCAATTAGAGGTCCTTACGAACCTGCAAAGATAACGAAAGACAGCTTATTTAATAATATGTTTGTTCTTGGGTCTTCAGGCTATGGACGAAATGTGCTAATGAATCAAACACTATTACAACTTGTAAATCAAGGGCATGGAATAATACTTGCGGATATGTACGGTAATTATGCCATGGAATTGTACGAGCAAATTAGTAAAGAGAGAATCAATGACGTGCGCACAATCAATATGAGACCAAATGACTGGCGTACAAATTTATTTGATGTCGGTTCTGAAAATGTAGGGATAGCTAGAGAATATGCAAATAATATATCTATGGCTTTTGAAGGGTATTTTGACAAATCTTGGCCAAAAAGCAAAGTCATTGAATTAATTACAACAATGATAAAAAGTAATTCTGATTATACCATTATTGATTTAATTAATTCGATGAGGGATAAAACAGAGTTTAATAAAATAACAGAAAACTTCGAATTAGATTGGAGATTTGATGATATTGAATCTTCTCATCAACAAATATTCAATCATATGTACAAATGCCTAGAAGAAGATAAACAACTTCAGGTATTAGCTGATTATGAGACATCAGAATCAATTGGAAGCATAATAGAGAGTGAAAAAATATTAATTTTAAACACATCTGGTCTTTTTAATACTCAATCTTCTGAATTAATTACAAAGTTAATAATGGCTTACGTTTCAGCGTATAAATCTATAGAATTAAACGACCCAATAAACAGCACGCCCTTATTCATGGGTATAAACAATATTGATAAAATTGCAGGCTCTCATAACTTGATTGAAAACTTTTTCAATAAACCTTATGGAGTTAAATTAGGTGTAATTGGCCAATGCCAGCATCCAAATCAGTTGCCTGAAGAACTACATCATATCATAGATGAAACAACGCATAAAGTCATTTTCAATAGTGGTGTAGATAGTCAGGAAGCTCAGAGAATTTCAAATATATTAAGTAATGATATTGATGCTACGCAACTTCGAGAACTAAAACAATATGAGGCACTTGGAAGACTGATGACGGAAGATAGAAAACTCAGTAAATATATTAAAATGATGGCTCTGCCTTATTTGCCACCAAAAAGAAAATTTAAAATTTAAGAATTTATTTTTCGAATTCGAGATTTAACGCCCAAACGTTTTGTCCTGTAAGAATCTGTATCCGTGATTGTTCCCCCTGGAACATTATGCAATAAAATACTTTTAGAGGCACTAATCTTACCTTTTGTAACTTCAATGTGAATACCACCACCTAAATTCTCAATAGTTTTCGTAACAGTTCCTTCAATATTCTTTTCTTCACCTATGGGCGTCTCCTTACTTCCATCTGTTTTGTAGTATTTGACTTCGACGGAATCGCCTTTTTCTATATCTTCATGTGCATCCTGAGCTAGCATCCATTCTTGGGTCATATCTGGTCGAACGATAGTAGAGCATAAATATGTTGGGTTGAGATTATATTATGTTAGAAATTTACTATGCATACATAGTAACTATTAAATTATTTACAATAAATAAGTAATAAATAGATACTTATTTAGACTTAAAAGATGAACTGATTACTATGACGCAAATTAAAATCCATGACGTTCTACACGACCCTGTTGATTTTGATGCAAAAGAAATAGAAAAAGAATTGCTTATTATGCATAAAGGTAGAGGTATAGATAATATACGCATAGCTAAAGGACACTCAAACTCCCCAATTTTCATAACCTTATCTGAGAATAGACAATATGTATCTGTAAAAAGTATTGAACAGATAACCAGATTTGTATTAACTTCTTTCAGTAGAAGAGTTTCAGGCGTTGATGTAGAAAAATGCCTAGGGAAAAAAGATAATATTAAAATTACCGTCAACTAGTTATCTATCTTACTAGTCCAATTTTCACTTAAACAACACGGAGTAACTGTCTTACCATCTCTCTTTAAGAGACTCTTCTTAATATACGGCCCATCCGTCTCAGATACGCGAATAGGAGATTTGTTACCACATTCATTGCACTCTGCTACTAAAGTGACATCACCAGAGTAATCTGCAGATAGGGCTTCTGGATGTATTCGTTCAATAACCTCAGACGGCGGTCCAATACGTCCACAGTATAATTCTCCTGAGTTAGAATCTTCAAGCACATACCATCCCGTCGTGTACTCTGTATTTGAAGATGGACTTGGCGCTGTTTGTATCTTCAAATATCCATAACCGCTAATCTCAAAAAGACGTACTTCACTATCTTCAACGCGTTCCACGGTGGCATACATAGGCGTATCTCTTCTCTTCGTCTGTACGGCAAAAGTATCTCCCTTTGACAAACTTCTTAAATAACTATCCATCTGTGATTTCGTTGTGAGCCAACTACACATATATACAGTATATCTGTAACACCCTATAATAGTTCTTCAATCTCCAAAACATTCGTTATATTGTACCTATAGCTATAATTCAAATGAAATATATTAGACCAGCAATTTTAATACAATTAAATACTTAGATTTTTTAATGTCTAACCAAAAAACCTATTCTCTCGAAAAAGTTCGAGCAGCAACAATAGATGATGGATATCTTAAAGCTTGGATTACAGATATAAAAATCGAAGAATCAGAAGCCATTATTAATATAGAATGCTTTACGGGTATTTCATATGTAGAAACGTTCAAAATGCCAGATTTCGCATGGCGTAAAGGCAATGAATTTGTAGATTTTATTAATGATTTAGACGTAGATTTAGAACTTTTTAATGCGGTAGAGGAATATGAAGTTCTTTACAATCCTGAAAAAAGTCACATTAAAGCAAGTGAGAATGTTGATTTTGATGTTAATAATCACAGTGAAAATGAAGTACTACAAGATTACATTGAATTAAAACAAAATACTATCGATGGAGAATGGGTGAAAGGAAAAATTTACAATATTGAGTCATATGAAGAAAAGACTTATTTGGGGATAGAATTACCCCTATCTGGTAAAATCATAATGGAGTTTGATTCGCCTCAAGTATGGGATACGTCTAATAAAATCGTCTGCCTTTGTGATAGTCTCAATGTAGCCTCTGGAGAGCATCTAATTGGGGAAGAAATAGCTATAAAAAAGATACACAAAAATGATGTTGATAATGAAGAAATTTCATCCGTAAATTCCAGCCAAGTTGATAGTTTCTATGATATTACAACGCCATTAGAACTAGAAAATAATGACGGTAATTCAGACGAAACAAAAACGCCAAATATTAATAATGAATTATCTGGTCCAGAATTAATTGTTTGGTTATCTGCGACAGGTCTTCTATATTTAATTATAGCATACTTGTTCCATCTTGCCCTATAATATGCGTATTCACTTTTCATACCGAAAAACATATGCAAGGTGCAGATATAATATGCATATGAAAATCATTCCTCAAGAAACAGAAGCCGATATTGATGAATTGGTTTCTATCCTCAATAACGTGCTTTCTTTTAAACCAGATAAAAATCCACAAGTTTATTTATTTGGGAGTTGGGCATCGTATAAAAAATCATTCACAGAAGGTGACGTAGATATCTTTGTTGGCGTTGAGAACTATGATTATAATGCGTCTGAGCGTTTATGTACTCAGCTAAAGCGAGAAATACCCGTTAGAACAAAAAAGGGTAAAAAATACCCTAATAGACGACTAGAATTGCATTGGGGAGATATAGAAGACTTTCTGGAAGAAACAGGAAAATGGGAACGTATTGATTTGACAAACAAGTTAGAAAAATAAATATAAATTCACTCCAGGCGCAGAGCATTAAGTGATTCCTCATCCAATTCCCAATCAACATCAGGGTTCCGTTCTTCAAGCTCTTTCATTTTTTCAATAGCTTTTTCTTTAGCATCTTCAGAATCCAATTCATTCCAGACGCCAACTTTTGCTCGCCCTCGAATACGCCATTTTGAATAAGGCTCATTCAATTCATCAAACAACTCAGAGCATTTTCTATCTACTTGAGTATAAGTATAATCTTTGATGCTCATATCATATGGGTCGCGTTCTGCCACTCGATTAACCAATCCTGCTTCCCTCATTTTGTTCATCAGATTTTTATCTCCTCCCTTCCAATCTACTGTCCTGAGAAAAGAGACGGCTTTGAATAGTTTTCGAGCGTCAAACTCTATACCATTAACTTCGACAATCTGCTGTGTCTTTGTCTCCGAATATTGGTTAATATCCATATGAAAACTAATTCACCTATCAACATAAGGTTTCCTAATTAGCTGGAAAAGGGGGCGCTAAGCCCCCACCTCAGCGAGCGTGGCGAGCAGGGATAGGATACAGCGACCGCACATATCTCAACCATTCAAATCGACAGGTTTATCCTACTCGTGGTCGTAGAGCGTGGTACGATGCTCGCCTCACGTTTCCAGCGTTGTTCAAACGCGACAAAAAGCGTGCAACACTGGTTGTGATTGAGCATCAAATCAGTAGGAGTGGTTCACTCCAAACTGCCCGTCAAGGGAAATAGCCCGTGGAGTCTGGAACCGCTGTGGGATGACTTGTCTTACAATTTCTGACGTAGAAACAGGAAGCTCCGCCCTCAACGCCGTAGGGCGGAGTAGTTCACTTTAATTAACGTCACATCTAATACTTTCGCAAGATATTTGACGGCATTAATTGTAAAAACAATGTAATGGATAATTTAACAAAGAACGACTTACTTCAAGCAGGAGAATTCGCTCGGCGTAAAGTCCCCGAGATTTATTTAAACTGTGGAGATATAGCTGACTATGTTGAAGCTTATCTAATTGATACGTGCGGTCTTCCTTATACTGGTAATATTGTGAACGATTATGGCGTGATTCATGTCCGCGTTAAAAAAGGCCCCTCATCAAACGATACCGTCAAACATTTCATTTTCCGTATTAAAGGAAAGCACGTTGAAGGATACCATCCTGATACTTGGGTATGGGTAGATGCAGCATTTGACCAATTTAACGACCAACGAAAAGAAAATAATGATTGGGATTTTTCTTATGGAAAAAAAGAATCGATTGAATCCGTTCGGATATTACGTACGGAGACCGATAAAAGAATGGAACAATACGTAAAACCTGGAAATTGGATGGCTTAAATTCTGCCTATAGTTTATATATATACAACTACCTTATATTTTAGATAATCGAGGTTTCTCCAAATAATATTAATATGCCAATTTGGAAACTCCCTACAGATGTTTGGGAGAATTTGTATAGAAATGCAGACCGCCCATATCAAATAGATAAGAATGACGAACTATGGGATAAGATTGAATCAATAATCAATAGAGCAAAACTAGATAATAATAAACGCTCTGGAGATTTTGAACTATGGACAGGAAATTCTGTATCTCCAAACGCAATCATTAAAATTCAAAAGATATGATGCGAAAATCCCGATTTCTGCGCAGATAGGTAAATATATAAGAGATGAATATAAAATATAAATATGCCTATACTACAAATAAATACACATGATGAATTATCTGGATTAAAAATGTTTTTTCAACATTCTAGAGACGGGTTTGATGAGTTTGATGAAAACGAAAATAGTTCGAAAGCAAACAATTGTTTAAATATATTATCAGAGGACATTGACATATTCACAGACAGAACGCCTCCTTGGACCGTTGAACTACCAGAGCATGATACAAATTTCATAGATAAAGCATATCAAACGGCGGAATGGTGGATGATAGAAGCTAATGACGCCCCTCTTTCTGAACAAGGAGATGTTCAAAAAGCACACCGATTATTAAAATCTTTGTACAGTTGAGTTTTTATAATTTTGTAAAAAATTGTTTCCCTCTTGTCCACATAGTCAACACCACTCCAAGCAATCCCAATCCTGTTCCACAACAAATCATTAATTGATTAATGTTGAGAATTGTATTAAATCTTTAGTTTGCTCAAAATGTTAATCAACAATTTTATATTAAATTATGCTCGTATATTATATATGGAAAACCCAAACCCAGATTACGATGACCATGGGCAGAGAGAGGTCAGAATTAGTTTTAAACAAATTGAACGAGAACTAGATGGACTACACATGGTAGTTGGAGAAGAAATCGAAGATGCAGAACGAGATGAGGATGGAATTGTTTTCACCCTCGAACAAGACGACTTCTAATTCTGCACGTCAAGAAAGACCCGTTCCTCTTCTTCACTATACTCTACAGAATTAACATTAGGTATATCTTCGAAAGTTGAAGATTCAAATATCTTCGTCTGAGATAGTTTATGTTTTGCCTCATTCGAATTGACTTTAAGATGGATTTTACAATCGCCTCCAGGCGTATGCCCAACCGTATTTTCTTCCCCAAATAATACCGTCAAATAATTCATCAAAGAACCCATGCTCATATTTCCAGATTCGTATGTTTCCATAAATGTAACTATCTATTCTTATGGTAAAAGTATTGTGAACTTTATTTTGAAATATCCTATCTTCTGTTCAGGAATCGTCAAAGTCTTTCGCCACATTGACTGCACTGTGCTTGCGTACCTGATATCACGGCAATATCTTCAGAAAAACACTCTGGACAAGACGTTATTATTATTACATCTCCAGATATGATTTCCCCTGAAGACATAAGAACGCCATCTGTAGCCTTAATAATTCGGTTCTTCTGAATATGCGGATTTGAAAGATTCAGTAAAGTGCTAGAGTATACCCCCCCTGTAATAGACCGAGCATTATAAAATTCATTTCCTACTCTGACTACGCCACCATGTCTTGCTTTTTTTAAAAATACAGGTGCAAGAGCCTCTGGTTCTCGCGTTGCACTAGCTCCGAATACAAATGACTCAAAATTATACGTTGCCATTAAATACTCTTCATCTTCGCACCTTATAATATTAATTAAATAATCTAACTCAGGATTCACAGAATGATTTAAGCGTTTTATTCATCGAATCGATTTCTTCTGTGGCTCTACCTTCTTCTAACTGTTTTATATATTTTGGCCTCTCTTTTGAATGCAAAACAGAAGAACACTCTGTACACGTATAACATATAGTCTCCGTAGTTCGTCCCTCAATATGTTCTCCACTCCATGTCACAAATCGTTCTTCTACTACTGTTTCTAAGATTGATGTTTCATCACAGTGACTACATCGTTCTCCAATAACCCATTCATCAACATCACACGGAGGTTGTTCAGATAACGAATCATTAGTCCAGAGAACGGTTTTGCAGTCAGCACACATCGAATCAATATTTTCCACGCACGAATCTGCCCTACCTTTAAAAATTCGCGTCCCACTAGCATGTTTGGCCAACATTGACACAATTACAAGCTCTCGCTTTGTATCTGCATTATCACACTGTGGGCACGAACTATGTTCTTGCATATATTCAATACTTTTCCATCCCTGTTAAACATTTTGATATCGTTGTAAACATATACCAAAGCTTATGTTTTTGTGGATTTAAGACCAAAATATGGCTCTAAAAACAGAAATAGAATATGAAGTTCCTGACCCTGTTGAAGTTGAACATAAAATTGTTATCTGTGATGAGTGTGGGTCAGAAATTGAAGATACCGTTCACGTTGAATATTTGAACAAACATCGACCTGACTCAAAGAGTAAATACCGAGAAGAATATATTGGGATATTTAACCAATTCCATCGAGAATTATTCAATACATGCAAAAACTGGGCTGAAAGTTCTTACAGAGATACATCGAACTTACACGATAGAATTGAAAAGGTTCTTACGGATTATCTCCCAGAAGAACAGTCTGAATATCGTGAAATTTGTACAGGATGTGCAGAAAATAAATACCAGTCAGAAAATATCGAAAATGGCGTCCCCGTAGAAATTCATACGGGAAAAGTTAATCCTAAACAAACTGTTAAAGAAGCAAAACCAAATGAGAAAATGTTGAATATTGCAAACTTCTTTCTGACGCATTTCCTTGTAGCTGCGTTTACGGCTCTTATCGTATTTGCCCTGATTGGATAACTATAGTTCAAACTATTATAGTTCAAACTATTATAGTTCAAACTATAATAATGTATTTTCTGATGAAAATTATAATAAATACATAAAAGAAATAAATAAGCGTTTTCTAGATGCTATTTAATATCTTGACGCGAGCGTCAATAACTCTGTTGAAATCGATTAATTAATAGGCTCAGATTCATTACCAGTAGATATGGTTAATAATAAAGACAACTTTAGAAACGCCGTAGAGACGCAAACTACTCAAAAACTTGAATTTAAAGATGAACGCGTTCTCAACAGTTTCGTAAGGTGTGATGGTCAAATCGTATATATCGAATTCGATGTTGATATGCAGACTATTGATGAGAGTACTGTACAATCAAATCAAGGGCCATACAACCAAAACCTAAGCAATCCTTCGACATTGGTACAGTCAATGGGTAAAGAAGGTATTTACAGAGAATTATTCGATTTGTTAGAGCGGACTACGGACAAATCAGAACCAGGAATTGAAGCCCATCTTCGAGACCATACAATCTGTTCAGCAGCAATAGAAGAAAGAGCAGAGTTTGCACTGTCTATGAAGAAATCTCGCGTCAATTAATTAAATAATTTATATACCTCACTATCAGTTAGATATTTACCGCCCGTCTTTTATGTACTGTATATGAAAGAATTTGAAGACCTACTTAATAAGTATGATACATTAGGATATCGCGTTAATCAAATTAACGAAAAAGCAGCCGTTATTTATAACAATGGCGTAGATGAAGATTATAGTCAATTTGATAACACAGTAGCAACGCTTGCCGTTAGATACGGATTTAATTTTCTTATGCCAGAAAATGCTAAAGAATTATATGAGGCGACCGTGAAGAACAAGGAAGAATCTAAAGACCATGAAATTTACATGGGAGTATGTGAAGAAAACGCTATATCTGTATTACGAGAGAATTGCGATAAATCTTTTTCGCGGTGAAATTATTCAATAGATATTAATTCCTTATCTCCCAACTCACATACCCAATTTTTATCTGAATTTTCTGAAGCAAGTCTTATTTTTGCTACAAGGTTAGTCTCTGTATCCATTTTCACCAATAAATCATCTAAATCCAACCGCTCTGAAACCCAATCTGGAAGTGAACCAAATTCATTAAGTTGAATATTGAACGTAACAGGACCATCAGCGTGGTCACATTTAAACACTAAATTATTTGAATTATTATATAATTCGACTGCACAATAATCAACTACCTCATTTTCATATGAATCTTTAAATTCAAGAATGTCGATTAAATCATATTTTTCAATCACATATCCTACCTCCGATTGAATAGAGTCAATAAGAATATCAGGATAACCAAACAAACGAGCCGATAGGGATTCATCAGAGAATACGATAAAACCATCTTCTTTTTGCACTTTTCCACTGTATTTTTTATCTGGTTTTGATGTAAATCGACGGTAATTCTGTTTCAAATCTGAAAGACTCTTTCGAGAACTCCCGAACCAGGATGGATAACCATTATACTTTCTTTCCAATACTCCATAATAACATTTATAAGAATCCTCAGGGTATATCTTAAAAATAGCTTTATACCGTGGGTAAACTACAAATATATCACCATCATGCTCGTGAAGAACATATGAAAAATTAGTTTCTCTTGAAACATATTCATAGTAGGAACAAATCTCTTCAATAGTGGTCGTAATAGTATCTACGTATATATCATCGTTTGATATATCTGAAACAGATTTATCTAATTTAAATGAATCTTGCCATTCTATAGGGTTATTGATAGGAAATATTTGACCATAATCACTATTATATTTACGGACAAGATTAATATCGGGTTTAAATCCATAAAACTCAAATTCACATTTAAATGGAAATGAGGGTGCATCAATTGAACGAGTGATAATATCCATTACATTCATTGATTTTTGTTTCATACTTAATATACAAAACAGACTAATATAAATATCTCGGTTTCAATTGTATAAAACATTAATAGAAAATTCCAAACAAATATATTGAGTTTCTAAGTATAATTAATCCAAATAATTGTAAGAATAAAAGTTAGTGATGTGATAAAAATCAGATAATATGATGTATTCACGGGGATACCGATAATAAGTTCAATAGCTGTTCTAAATTGCCAAAAAATGACAAACATAATTGAAGCGCCTACAATTGCCTGCGTATGATTTCTCAACATACATAATACAATAGAGGTAGCAAATAAAAACTTTTCTAATTATATATTTTCATTTGAAATGTTGTATTATACACTCATCTTTTTTCGGGATAAATTGTTAACATATTTGACTCGATGTCCATATAATCAACAATATAATCTGTTTCACGACGAATAACTTTCCGAACGTCCACAAACTTCCAATTAAAAGATTCGGGAGCAACGTTATTATCGTACTCGATATTAACGCACCCTTCAATATTTTCATTTAAATTTACATTAATATCATGCTCTGCAAACCTATAATTGCGCAAAATATGCTCTTCTATTACTTCCGCGACTTCTTTTTTGGCTTCCTCATTATAATTTGACATATAATAAGAATATAAACAAAAGGTTAAAAATCTATCTCATTAAATTTAATAAGATAAAATCTATTCTCGAATAGAATCGCTTAAAACAGTGTTCTATTCAATCTGGTCAAGGATTGTAAACTCACAATCTACTTTTGGGTCTCCACTAGTCAACATCTCCTGAAACTTCTCTGCTGCCAATTCAATCGCTTCTTCGGGTGAATCTGCTCTTACCCACGCAAGCGTGTCAAGTCCGACAGCGTACTCTGTCTTGTTAGTATCAATGGTCTCTTCTTCACCAGTTGCAACGTCAATCGTACCATCAGGGTCCGCTCCCGTAGGTTCATTTTCTTCCATCATAGTTCAATTTATAATACGCTCAGAATCAACTTAATACTTCCTATTTGAGGCTAAGAACGATTTAATACAACCATAACTAATAAAATTAATTCATCTGAATGAAACAAAGTTATCTTTATTACATAGAGTGTATGAGTCTATTTTACCAAAGTATTCAAATTTCTCAACAGGTTTGTAACATTTTGGTAAAGGCCCACCGTAAGCAATACCACTTTCAATACATTCCGACACATCTCCCAATAGCGGATTATTTGTATAAACATCTATGATGTTATTGCTTTTATCTTCTTTTAATTCTAACCAAAAATGCGTTTCAACTTCTGATACTTCTGAAATACTATCTGCCACGTCATCAGAGTCCCGATGGGTGACAACACCCCAAACAATCACGGGCGTATAATCAGTATTGAACCTAACATAATCACCTGCACCAATCACATTTTCATGACAGGCTCCGTCCAATATAAATTCTCTCTGTTGTTCGGTCTCACAATATCTTCTAGCCTCGTTTGCAATACTTTGGAGGTCCATGTCTACAAAGAACCCCTAGTCCATTATTAGTGTTTGTATCTAAAATTCTTCAAGCGCCTCTTCCATATTAAAAACTAGTTCTTCAATAAGCAATTCAGCACTCTCCTGGTCAACGGCAAACCCATGTCCACCCTCAACAATTGCTTCGTACAAACCAACATTAATCACATCATCGAAAAAATCACTACTATCTGCAAGCTCACTTGCAAGTTCGCTGATTTCTTCTTCGCTAAGCGTGTCTTCTGATTCTGATTGAATTTGAGACATTGTTACAATACTATATCGACGCCAAACAAACTTATAACTAGCGATTTCACTTTCAAATCCTCGTTTAAACAGGTAAGAAAAATTATTCTTTTAACAACGAAGCAACCTTGTTTCTTAATTCACTTATCTCTTCATCTTCAAAATTAAATTCATCTGGGTTGACATTGTTCTCAATCATTTCAAATACCTCAATGGCTTCTTTTTCCGATAAATTTCCTTCTGCTGAACTTCCACCAACACCTACCCCGAAAGAAGCTGATGAAAGTGTGTCAGGATGTAACAAAGATACTCTATAATTACCAACATTGTATTGGTTTTTCACAATTTTCAAACGGATTCCGTTTCCAAGTTCAAGAGCTTTCATAAAAATCTTAACGGTCACTATAAGCATGGAACGGAGAAAATTCACAATTTAATTTGACCGTGTATTGATATTTTAGACCAGTCTTGCTGAATAATTGAGGAGAAATACCGTGCTTTAGCGCGGGAAAGGCGTCAATAGTTATTAATCAATTCTCTGTAGAAGTACGAATAAAAACACTTTTATCATCTGTTTTGTAAATTAGACTATGAATCGTAACGATATCAAGCGAGCAGATGAGATTGACGTGACCGTTTCTAAAGAACAACCATTACCAGAAGAGTGGGAAAAAACTCATGAAGAGTACAGAAAACCTGTTATGGGAAGTTCAGGATATTATATCTATACGTATGAATCAGAGCATTTTCTCGTATCACAAGATATTGACTTTCGTTTCGGTGAGACTGTACATAACGCAGTTTTGATGAAAGTGAAACGAGATGAAAATGGAGAGAGATTAACTTCACTTGGCACTGGAGTATTCTATGCCGTTGGCGTTGAGGATGGGCGTCAGGCTTTCAGTAACGGTACAGAAAATGTTGATTGGGATGATAATAGGGAAGCACATGAAGAGGCAGAGAAAGCCGCTTTTCAACTAGCGTATGATTTGATGCAAGAAGTTAATGCTGGAAAGTATAAACACAAACGGTACGATGCCGATTAATAAGCGTAATACATACGCTTTGCGTTGTGGATTTGCTTATATCACTTGTCGAAAATAAACAGATATTTAGGCAACGTAATCTATAGGTCAACTATGACAGAATATGAATTATCAAACGGGCATGTTGTTCGTGAAGGTAATACCTACCAGCAGCTACAAGACAATAAACAACAAGGAATTCCGAAAAATTCTCTGTTGACCGTGACAGATATTCGTAGAGACCCTGCAAATCAATTATTTTATTTTAGTGTTGAATTTCCCGAAGGTAAAGAACCACTCGAGGCTTGGACAGGAGAATCAATTTATATTGTAGAATCCGCAATGACCAATCTGGTAGAAGATGGCGTTATGCGCCGATTAAATTAGATTTGGATTTTAAACGATACTCATTTAACCCTTTGCTCAAAATATCCTCTTATGACTGATGAGAAAGAACAAGAAATTGATGCAGCAGCCCTTTTCAAACAGTGTGATGCAGAATATTATAGCACGGATGAATTCTATACACCAGATACCAGCGTTCGAGATGTAGTAGAAGAACATGGTAAACCTGTAACCGTTGAAATAGATATTGGGACTTTCACAATCTCTGGATATGGTATGGGGGAAGTAGAGATACAATCAGACGACAGAAACGTAATTGATTACTATAATGCAACGAAATTATATCCCTTCGGAGAGAATGTAATGCAAGGCGAAATTGAGCAAACAGCTTATGAATACAACCAGTGGATTATCACAGACTGTATCAATCACTGGATTGCCGTTTCTGATACCTTCAAAGTCGTTGAATAAACTTATAATCTTAATTAAATTATTTAAAATTAGTTATATACATACTTTCAATTACGATTGAATATAGGTAGATTTGATGGATGAGTAACGCCTAATGGAGATTCTGAATCATAGTATCTTCCATTATAACAAATCCATGTATGAACATTTCCCTTTGATTGTATTTCTACGGCGGCAGGATAAACCCATACAAAATGAATAAATATATACATATTTTTAACTTCTGATTTAATATGTTGCTTGAACTTATTTCGATAGCTTTAATTATATTCTCGAGATATTGTATAGTATGAGCCCAAATACGGCTATGGTTGACGTTGCATCGCCAAAAACAGATGTTGTGGCTGTTCGTGAACACATTCAAAACCATTTCTCCGAAAAAGAAAAAGATAGCTTAACGAGAGTCGTCAGCCTTCTGTGTGATGAAGAACAAACGATTAGCGAACACGCAGAGGAAATTCAAGAAATGGAAGAGCATCTACCCCATAATTTTGTTCCTATCGATGAAATTCCTAATTCGGAAAATAATGACTTAGTTTCTAATCTCACCGTTATTTCAGAAGAAGTATCGCACCTACGAGAGCATCCCAAGGGAGAACAGGTTATGGAGTGGTTGGATTTCGCTAGCCAGTATTTTTACGGGAATGAGATTCCTGATGAAGAAATGGAAGAATTTCAAAATCAGATTATTGAAAATGACGATGAACTAACCGTTATGATTCCACTATAGAATTAATTTATATAAATCTGAATTGAATAGTTATATCGCCACCATAACAGTTTTAATGGTATAGTTTGTTAATGGAAATATGTGGTTCATAGCAAAAATCAAAGGTAATGGAGCGAAACCATTAACAGCAAGATGTTATATTGAAGCCGATTCTGATACAGAGGCAAAAGAGAGAGCAGAGCGAATTGGATTAGAAGAATACAGTTTATTTGGAATTCGGTCTGTTGAATTGTTTGAAACAGAATATACATCAAGTTCTGAAATACAAAAACAAGTATCTAACGCTAGTTCTCCAAATGAAGGATATAAAATAGATGGAACGAAGATACGGAGGTGAAATAATACTATTTATATCGCCGTTTAACTGTCCGAATCATTTATATCATTCCGATTCAAATATATTTTTATGACGGATATTACAGGTTTGTCAGAATCAGTCTCTGAAGTTTGGGGAATTTGGATGGAAAATATTGAAGACGGAGAGACTGAGGTAGTTGCAGAAACATCTAATGTTTTGGTTGTATCAACAGGTACAGACAACGTTGTTAGTGATGAATTGGATGCAATGGGATAGAATGATAGGAAAAATAATAAATGCTTCCAGAATTAGTATAGTATAGTATATGACTGATAATGCAGATTCCAAATCCTTAGGTAACTGTCCAAAAGAACAATGCGAAGCCATTCTATGAAAAGTTAGACTATGAAGTAATATATCTACGAGAGTTTAAGCAGTAGAACTCATAGTTCATACCTTATGATATTTTGTCTTAAGTTAGTATTCTACCCACAATATATTATCATATCTAATACGGAATACTGGAGGAAGTAGAAAATCTTTAATTTTATCTATGAAATGAGAGAATTCGCAAAGACTATTCTATTCAGGAGCTGAACCGACAAGACGAAGTTCATGAATATAGTGTTACAGAAAAATACAAACGGTGAAAAAGTGCGTCTGCGTCATCTTCTGTGTAATTGTGTTCAATCTGCATATGGTCCATCCAGAACTCTGTATTTATTTCAGATATGCAGTGTGGACATATTAAACATACGTCATCAATATCATCATCCATACTATATCTGTCAGTGTCGAATTTGGGAATCTCTCTAGATACATCAGGATGTTCTGTCAGTTTACGTGCAAAATCCACATGGTTCCTTATCCATTCATCAGGCGTCCCTCGATAATGAGGTAGATATTCTGAACAATAGGTACAATACAATTCGTTACCATAGTCTGGCTCATCTTTTATCTCATCTTGCATATTATCTGGGAGTCCATTCGCAAATGATGAAAACTCCCCAATTTCATGATTGGAATCGATATTATTAATAATTTCTGATAGTTCTTCGGCAACATTTTCATCATCAACGTGGATTTCTTTTTCTATCTTACCTAGGTGATTCACCCATGTTATTAGAATCTCCCATTTTGAACGAATATTCTGTGTTAAACCACCGATATATAATCCTATATCAAGAAATTTATGGGATATTTTACCCCTATCAGTAATAGTCCAATAGTCCGATTTTGGAACCATAGGTACTTCTTCGAGCCTAGTGTTGCCACATTCTTTGCATCTCTCACTCCCACCGTAGTGCTTTTTTATTTTAACAGGTCTGCTGCAATCACAGCAATAATTAACTGGTCGAATATCAAAATTGTCACGATAAATCTCATTCCCTAAGTTGATTCCTTCCTCCTTTGTGTAATCTCCGACGTATATGCTATCTCTCGCTAACTCATTGAGTTCACTCTTACACTTACCCAACATTTTATATCCTTCTTCTGTATTAAAAACCCAATGAACACTATACCCATGTAGAATATAATCCTTTGTTGTCTCAATAATATCTTTATTTTTGTTTCTATGCTGTACTTCAACTACTATACCTTCCTTATATTTATTATTTTTATTTTTTAGAACAACATCTGCAATATGTCCCCCAATTTTCTCTTCAACTTCAATAGTATCGTACATATCATATTTATCCCTAAGTTTTCGCACAGCTGCAGCTTTCATAGCCTGATGTTTATCAGATTCTCCGTAAGAGCACGCCTCATCATGTAGATGGTAAAAATGACCTCTAATTTGTAGGTTCCCTCGGCGATGTGATTTTTTATATGCCATAGTACTATCACAAGATGGACATTTAAAATCCGCATTCTTATTAAATCGCTCACCTACCTCATGTGCTGTAACCAGTTCTCCGTCTTTCTTAGCAATAAATGGCATTACAGTATATAAAGGAGCTAATTTTATAAATCCTGTCCTATCAATAGTCTTAATACGACCCATATAACTCTACTTATGAATCGGCAGAGGTTCCGCGAGTATAAAGTTCAATCTTCCGATACTATGACATCCTGCCATTTTTCTAGCTCATCAGGTGAGACTTCATGTTCTGTTGATTCTGTTCCTGCTTCAATGGAATCAATTTCAACAGCCTCCGCTGGGCTTCCTGTACTAAATTCATCTTCATGGTCTGGGCCACCAACATCTCTCTTCTTGATGTAGAACATTCGCTTAGTGACTGTATGATTTCCGCTTCGTCGGGGTGCAGAATCTGTTACGTTCGTCCACCCATAAATGATGTAACTACGTTGGACTCGTTGAGGTAATCCATCTAACTTTCGGGTATGGACAGTTTTTTCACGAAGATATTCTAAGTCTGACGGGTCCTTCTCCCAATGAACTTCGTACTCATAATCATACGGGATATTCTCTTCCATATTCTGAAAAAGATACGCTCGGACTATAAACATTGGGTAGTATTGGATTCGAACCTATTTATTCTATTTTTGACTTTTAATAAACATTGGATTTTGTAACAATGAACTAGACGCGTTGAAATCCTCTGTGTTGAAAATAACACAAAGCAGCTCTATAAACCAACGGTGAGGAACAACATATAAAATGCTATATGAATAATATATGATAAACAATGGGGAGCACACCAGAAGAAAAAGCCGAAGAAAAAATTGAATCTGCGTTAGAACAGGGGGGTTGGATACCTTTTTCAGAATCATCTAAAAAAACAGGATACGATAAATATGTTCAACTTCCAAATGGACTTGAAGCGGATTATGTTTTATATTTGTATGGTTCTCCTGTAGCCATTATAGAAGCAAAGCGGAAGTCAAAAACACCTGAAAATCACTTACAACAAGCGAGAAACTATGCAAAAGACCTCACAGAGAATGGACTATATAGTGGGACATATTCTGTTCCATTCATATTTGCGTCAAATGGTGAGAAAATTGCAATAGATGATTTGAGAGATGGGACGCCTGGTATTAGACGCGTTCGCTCATTTTATTCCCCTGAGGATATATCTAGAAAACTATCTCTAGACCCAGTAGGTGGAATTGAATGGATGACACAACATACACATGAAGCAACAGATAAGCAACTCTGGGATAATCAAGTAGAGGCTCTATCTTCAATAAAAAGTTCGATTATTGAACAAAATGGGCGAATTCTCGTAACAATGGCTACGGGGTCTGGGAAAACAAGACTCGCAATGGCACTGGCATATCAACTTCTCCAGTCAAACTATGCAGGACGTATTCTCTTCGTACCTGACACTGAACAATTAGAACGTGATTCTCTGAATGCTTTCAAATCCTACGACCCGATTGGTGCGCCACGATTTTCCGATGAGTATATTGTTCGTGACTTTAACGAATACATTGATAAGGGAGATGCTGATGTTGTAGTTTCAACGATTCAGAAAGCACACTATGAGCTGAGGGAAAATATGGATGAGAGGTCACCAGGGGAATTCGATGTAGTGATTGCGGACGAGTGTCATCGAGGGATTTACAACGAAGATAAGGGATATGGTCAGGTTCTTGAATTTTTTGATGGTGTTGAAATAGGTCTCACAGCTACACCACACAAGAGAACCTTAGAACGATACAACCAAAACCACGTATACAGCTATGATTACAATGAGGCATTAGATGATAAGAGAGTAGTTCCATTTGAACCACATGTTATATCTACGAAGATAACTATGGATGGTTATGAAGAATACTCTCCACGGCAATTCGGGCGAGATGTTCTTATTCATGATACGCATGAGAAAGTAGCAGAGGAATTGCTCAAATGTATAGATGTGAAAAGTGAATTGACCTTGGTCTTTGCACAAAATATCAAACATGCAAAGACAATAGCCGAAGATTTCAGAAAAGTGTTTCGAAGAGAACTCGACATTCAAAATCCACAAGAATTCGTGAAAACAGTAACAAGTGATGATAGACATTCTGAGACAATTCTTGAAAATTTTGAAGATACAAGAAGAAATCCCCGTGTTACTGTGACCGTAGAGATGGTAAGTACAGGTGTTGATATTCGTCCTTTGAATAACCTTGTGTTCCTTCGGGCCGTCAAATCAAAGATTCTGTATAACCAGATGATTGGAAGAGGGACACGAAATACACCTGATAAAACGCATTTCAAAATGTTCGATTGTATTGGTGTCCTTGAATACCATAAGAAAACACCTCCATTCAATCCAGATAATATTGAAATTCAACATTCATCAAACGGTAGTTCCACTTCACCGCCAACAGAATCTAAAGAACCAGAAGAAATACATAAGAAAGATATTGACCGTGTTGTAGAGCGTTACAAGGCCTATCCACTACCTGGTGGTTTCGTAGATGCAAATACATATAAATCAAGTGTAGC
>LFCJ01000533.1_pt1 | contig 24029 bp, 21 predicted proteins | sample 643141 | NCBI WGS metagenome assembly LFCJ01 (sample SAMN03766243, study PRJNA286221) | soda lake metagenome | biome: soda lake; feature: Kulunda steppe; material: water; isolation source: sample B1-Br-g2 brine of Lake Bitter-1 | place: Russia: Kulunda steppe | collected 2010-07
GATCCTCGCCGATCTCAACGGGAAACTGGAGGACCACGTCCCGATCAGCGTCGATTCCAGGCTCGACCCGTTCTCCCGGGAGGCCTACGAGTACCTGGAGGAACGCTACCGGAGGGAAGGCGAGGAGGCGCTGTTCTCGGCGATCACCGACGAGGACCACCTTCGGGTGAAAAACTACGTCGTCGACGTCGGACAGGGCGTCGGGGTCCTCCACAGCGAGGACGACGGCCCGCCCAAGGAGCGACTGGTCGGCTCGTGGATGCACGGGATGCTCCAGGAACTCGACTCGCGCGGGCGAAAGAACCCCCAGGCGTTCTCGTACGACGGCGTGCTCTCGCAGGGCAACGGCGTCCTGACCATCGTCGAGGACGCCGCTCAACACGCCGACCTCCTCCAGAAACTGCTTAACGTCCCCGACGAGCAGTCGGTGAAACTGGACAAGGGTATCGGGATGGACGTCGACACCCAGATGCTGATCATCTCCAACCCCGATCTCGAGGCACAGCTCAACCAACACGCCGACAGGAACGGCACGGACCCGCTGAAAGCGCTCAAACGCCGCCTGGATAAACACGAGTTCGGCTACCTCACCAACCTCTCACTCGAGACGGAACTCATCCGCCGGGAGCTAACCGGCGAGACGACGGTCTGGGAGGCAGACCGCTACGAGGAACTCGAGGGGAAGATCCGAGAGTCGGTGACGGTGACGGTCAAAGACGCCGCGGGCGAGCTGAGAGACCGGGAGTTCGCGCCACACGCCCTCGAGGCGGCGGCACTGTACGCCGTCGTCACCCGGTTGGGCGACGAGGATCTGCCCTCCGGACTGGACCTGATCGACAAGGCGTTGATATTCGATCAGGGCTACCTCCAGGAAGGGGATAGCCGCCGGGGGAGAGACGAGTTCGACTTCGGGAACGGCGCACACGACGGCGAACACGGCGTTCCAGTCACTTACACCCGCGATACGCTCGCGGAACTGCTCCAGGAGGACAGAGAGCGCCACCACGCCGAGTTGCCAGTCGAGGACGTGATTATGCCCCGGGACGTGTTAAACGAGATGGCCGACGGGATGGTCGACGCCCCCGTGTTCTCCCCGGGGGAGCGCTCTGAGTTCGAGAACCGGGTGGTCCCGGTGAAAAACCACGTCTTCGATCGCCAGGAGGCCGACGTCATCGAGGCGATCATGCACGAAAAGCGGGTAGACGAGGAGACAGTCGGGGAGTACGTCGAACACGTCTACGCCTGGGAGACCGGCGAACCGCTTTACAACGCTCGCGGCGAGGAGGTCGAACCCGATCCGCTGAAGATGAAACTCTTCGAGGTCGAACACCTCGGGCGCTTTACCGAGAAGGCCTACCAGGGTGACCTCCCCCACGAGAGCGTCCGGAAGTTCCGCCGGGAGAAGGTCATCACGGCGCTCAACCGCTACGCGTGGGAACAACGCGACGAGGATTTCGCCGTCGAGGACGTCGAACTCACGGCGATTCCGGTAATCAAGTCGGTCTTAGAGAGCCACGACTGGGACGACGTCCGGCGAACCTTCGAGGACTTCGACCCGCGACAGTGGGACGACCCGCCGAGTGGTACCGAGACCGAGGCGGTCAAAGCGGACACCATCGAGGCGATGGTGGACCTCTTTGAGTACTCCCCGGCCTCGGCAGAACTGACCAGCAGACACGTCATGGGACAGGTGAGCTACCGATGGGACTGAGAGACGACGTAGACAGATTCCGTGAGGTCGGAGAGGCCCGCCGCAAGGACCTCGCCGATTTCATCCAGTACGGCGACCTCGGCCGGAGTCGACAAAAGGAGATCCAGATCCCGGTCAAGATCGTCTCCTTGCCCGGCTTCGAGTACGACCAGCGCGACCAGGGCGGGGTCGGCCAGGGCGACGGTGACACGCCGGACGTCGGCCAGCCGGTCGGCCAGCCCCAACCCCAGCCGGGAGAGGGTGACGACGACGGCGACGAGCCCGGCGAGGAAGGTGGCGACCACGAGTACTACGAGATGGATCCCGAGGAGTTCGCCCAGGAACTCGACGAGGAACTCGGGCTCGATCTCGAGCCGAAAGGCAAGAAGGTGATCGAGGAGAAAGAAGGGCCCTACACCGACCTCACCCGTTCGGGCCCCGACAGCACGCTCGACTTCGAGCGGATGTTCAAGGAGGGCTTAAAGCGCAAACTCGCGATGGACTTCGACGAGGACTTTCTCCGTGAACTCTGTCGGGTCGAGGGTATCACTCCCCGGGAGGTCTTCGAGTGGGCCCGCGGGGAGAACCTCCCCGTCTCGATGGCCTGGATCGAGGAGGCCGTCCGGGAGATCCCCGACGAGGAACGCGGGAAGTGGGGCTCGATCGAGGAGGTCGAAGCCGAGGTCGAACGCGAGAGCGTCCAACAGAAGATCCGCCGGGAGGGCATCAAACACGTCCCCTTCCGCCGGGAGGACGAACGCTACCGCCACCCCGAGATCATCGAGGAGAAAGAAAAGAACGTCGTGGTGGTCAACATCCGGGACGTCTCCGGGTCGATGCGTGAGAAAAAACGCGAACTCGTCGAGCGCACGTTCACGCCCTTAGACTGGTATCTCACCGGCAAGTACGACAACGCCGAGTTCGTCTACATCGCTCACGACGCGGAAGCGTGGGAAGTCTCCCGGGAGGACTTCTTCGGCATCCGAAGCGGCGGCGGGACGAAGATCTCGAGTGCGTACGAACTCGCCGCCCAGTTGTTAGAGGAATACCCCTGGAGCGACTGGAACCGCTACGTCTTCGCGGCGGGAGACTCCGAGAACTCGAGCAACGACACCGAAGAGCGCGTGATCCCGCTGATAGAGGAGATCCCGGCGAACCTCCACGCCTACGTCGAGACCCAGCCGAGCGGGAACGCGATAAACGCCACTCACGCCGAGGAACTCGAGCGTCACTTCGGCGAGAGCGAGGACGTGGCAGTCGCCTACGTCAACGGCGAGGAGGACGTGACCGACGCGATCTACGAGATCCTCAGCACGGAGGACGAACCAGAATCATGAGCAACGCAGACAGATTCCACAAACAGGCGATCGCAAGCGAACTCGAGGAACCAGTCGAGGAGGCCCGCAACCTCGCCGAACAGCTCGGCTTGGAGCCGTACCCGGTCAACTACTGGATCGTCGACCACGACGAGATGAACGAACTCATCGCCTACGGCGGCTTCCAGTCGCGGTATCCCCACTGGCGGTGGGGCATGCAGTACGACCGCCAGCAAAAACAGGACCGCTATACGGGTGGCAAGGCCTTCGAGATCGTCAACAACGACAACCCCGCCCACGCGTTCCTCCAGGAGTCGAACACCCTCGCAGACCAGAAAGCCGTCATCACCCACGTCGAGGCCCACTCCGACTTCTTCGCGAAAAACGAGTGGTTCGCCATGTTCACCGCCGGTCGGGCGGACGACTCCGTCGACGCCGCGGCCATGCTAGAACGACACGCCCGGGCGATCGACGAGTACATGTCCGACCCGGAGATCGATCGTGCGAACGTGGAAAAGTGGATCGACAACGCGCTGTGTCTCGAGGACAACGTCGACCAACACAGGGTGTTCTCCCGGCGACTCGACTTAGCGGTCGATCCCGAGGAGGTCATAGACGAGGATCTGGCGGAGAAACTCGACGAACTCGGCCTCTCCGAGGAGATCAAAGGCGAGGTCTTCGACGAGGAGTGGCTCGAGAAACTCGAGGCCGAGGACGCGAGCGTAAGCTTCCCGGAGGAACCGGAGAAGGATCTGATCGGCTTCCTGAGAGAGTACGGCAAACAGTACGACGAGGAGGCGGGCAAGGCCACGGAGATGGAGGAGTGGCAACGGGACGTTTTGGATATGATGCGGGCTGAGGCCTACTACTTCGCCGCCCAGAAGATGACGAAGGTGATGAATGAGGGATGGGCGAGTTACTGGGAGTCGAAGATGATGAGCGACGAGACGTTCGCGGGCGAAGACGAGTTCATCAACTACGCCGATCACATGGCGAAAGTGCTGGGCTCTGGCGGGCTTAACCCCTACAGTCTCGGCTTTGCGCTCTGGGAGTACGTCGAGAACACCACTAACCGCCGGGAAGTCCTCGAACGGCTGTTGCGCGTCGAGGGGATCTCCTGGCGGAACCTCACCGACGTCGTCGACTTCGACGACGTACTCGCCGAGCTGGAGCCACCGGGGGCGATCGCATCGATCACGTCCGATTCACTCGACGCCCTAGAGGACGTCGAGGACCGCTACGTCGACCCGGAGGCACTCGAAGCCGCCCGTTCGGGCGAGATCGACGCCGACCGCTACCCGTGGAAAGTGCTCACCTACGAGGGACTGGCCCGCCGGCACTACTCGCTTGTGAAACGCCAACACCGTGGCTTCCTCGCTCGCATCGACCAGAACGAACTCGAGCGCATCGGGCGGTATCTCTTCGACGACGCCCGCTACTCCTCGATCGAGGAGGCCCTGGCGGACGTCGAGTACACCGCCGGCTGGGATCGCATGTTCGACGTTCGGGAGAGCCACAACGACGTGACCTTCCTCGATGAGTTTCTCACCCGGGAGTTCATCACCGAAAACGATTATTTCACCTACGAGTACTCACAGGCTACCGGCGGCTTCCACGTCTCGAGTGTCGACCCGGCGGACGTAAAGAAGAAGCTCCTCCTCCAGTTTACCAACTTCGGGAAGCCGACGATCGCCGTCTACGACGGCAACTACAACAACGCCGGCGAGTTGCTGCTCGGCCACCAGTACAACGGCGTCATGCTCGACCTCGGACAGGCACGGGAGACGCTAAAGCGGGTGTTCGAACTCTGGGGGCGGCCCGTGAACTTGCTGACGATCGTCAAGGAACTCGACGACCACGACGTCGAGGTCGCCAGGCGACGAAACCGCGAGCCAGAGCCCGAAGAGCGGGGCAAGCTGCTCCGGTATGACGGCGACGAGGTGACCATCAAGGACGTCCCGTGGGGCGACGTCGACCACCTCGCAGCGAGCGACGTCGACTACGACACGAAACCCGAGGAGTGGCTCGCCTGAGGGACTGTCAAGACCCCCTGAACGATCGGAACTTTTTTATATACGTTGTGTCATCCAACGGGTGACATGCCGGGGAACGGGGACCGACCATCCGGGGGTATCGCGGTCACGGTAGACGGGACGAACCTGCCGTCTTTGCTCACACGTCTCGAGGCCGAGGACCCGACCGTGAGGCGGGAGGCAGTCGAGACCGTCCGGGACGCCATCGACGACGAACCCGCCTCTTGCCTGCCGACCGTCCCGAAGTTACGGGGGGTACTCGAGCGTGACTCCCCGGAGTGTCGGGACACCGCGGCCTACTGTCTCGCCGAACTGGCCGAGGAGTTTCCCGACGACGTCGCGCCGTCGGTCGGGACGATCGCCCGCTTTGCACGCGAGGCGGCGACCACGGCGGGACGGCGACAGGCCCTTCGGTGTCTGGCACACGTCGCGTTGGTCCGGGAGAGCGCGGTCGTGCCGTACTGTGAGACCGTCCGTGACGTCCTCGAGGACGACCCCGGGGACGACGGGATACTCAAATGGGGGATGGCCTGTCTGTCGGAACTCGCCGTCGCCGAACCCGACGCCCTCGAGGTACCCGAGACTGCCCTCGAGGCCGCCCTCGAGGACGGCCGCGTGGCGGTCCGGCGAAACGCCTGTCTCGTCGTCGGCCACGGCCGGCTCTCGTCGGTGGTCGATCACCTCGAGTCGGTCGCGGTCGAGGAGTCGAACCCGGAGGTCCAAAACCGCGCCGTGTGGGCGATAGAGCGGGCTCGAGGCGAATCGCCCGGGTCGGAACGCGAAAAGTGACTCCGTCCGGGACGCCGGCCCCTCGCTCGCCGGGTCAGCGAGACGGTCGAACTCGAGTCTCGGACGGTCTGTCCGGCACCGACGGTCGCCTGGCCGTTCGGAAAACCGTCATCCCGATCCGTCTCAGCGACCGTCCCACATCGCGGGCGCGACGCCGAGGCGCAAGACGAGTGGCCGATAGGAGAAGACGACGATGCCAATGATGATAACGTCGATCCAGAAACTGATATCGCCGTAGACTCCGCGGACGACGCCGATGACGACGAACACGATCGTTAGCATAACCAGGTAGTGGAGCGCCAACTCGAGGAGATCACGTCTGCTCATATCCCCCGTTAGAACGTCGGGTCAAAAACGTTGCTGGAACCGGCCGTTCGGACTAGAACAGCTGGTGGCCGTCATCGAGGAGGCGTGCGGGGCCGCCGACCTTCCAGATCGTCGTCGAGACGCCACACTCCCCGATCTGCTCTTCGACGTACTCGGCGTGTTCTTCGGTCGTGTTGACGTAGACGCTCGCGCCGGTGTCAGTCGAGAAGTAGACGGGAACGTCCTCCTCCTCGCGCAGTTCGCGAACGCGGTTGAAGATGGCGAGCGTCGCGGGTTGCCAGTAGACCCACCCGGAGGGGCCGGTCATCGTCGTCGCGGCGAGGGACAGCGAGTCGTGTTCGGCGAGTTCGAACACCCGATCGAACTCGTTCTCACGCAGGGCATCACGCATCGTCGCGATCTGCTCGTGAATGTGGGCGTTTCGCGCCTGGAACATGTGGCTGTCGGCGGCCTCGGAGTGGGCCGATTCGGTGTGTTTGTGGTAGGGGACGAGGCCGACGATGATCCGCAGGTCCTCGTGGAGGTCCGTCGGGATCGGTCGGGACCGGCAATCCTCGTCGTTCAGCCCCGTATAGAGCTGGGAGAACCCACCCGTGACGGCTCGAGCGGCCGAGGCCGACCCGACCCGGGCGATCGTCGAGATCTCCGGCCGTGAGAGGTCCAGTTCGGCGGCCTCGGCAAGCGCCATCGCCGCCGCGGCGAATCCCGAAGAAGAAGAGCCGAGGCCGACGTTCGAGGGGAAGGAGTTCCGACTCTCGAGACGGACCGGGTAGACCGTATGGGCGGCGTCGGAGAGCGAGCGGGCCTTCTCGACGACGGCCTCGACGCGCTCGTAGGCCCGCCCGTCGAGTTCCTCGTCGTCGACGACGAACGTGTCCTCCTCGTAGTCCATCGAGAACTCCACGGTAGTCCGTGTGTGACTCGGCGCCGTACACAGACTGATGCTGTCGTGGTAGGGAAGCCGCTCGAACTCATCGCGCATCCCGTGATACTTGACCAGCCCCTGGATCGGGTGGGCCATGGCCGTGGCTTTCATATTCTCACAGGCGGCCGACGGCCGCATAAAGGTCACGGATCGTTTACTTTCGGACTGCTGGAACCCCGTTCGGTCTCGAAGGCCGCGGAAACGTGCTCTCGCCAGGCACGAACCTCCTCGAGATCGCTCTCGATGGCCTCGAGTTCGAGTTCGATGGCGTCGACGCGTTCGCCGCGATGGAGAGGGTAAGGCGGTACCTGTACCATCCGGGTTCGGCAGTCGTGTCGTCCTCTGGAGATGTTGGCATGCCTGTGAGGGCAACGGTCACGGTAATCATACTTCCCCCGATCGTGAGAGCTGAGAACGCCGGGACACGAACCCGAAGGCTCAAACGAACACCCTCCTAGCCGCCCAGTATGGGAACGCCGCGTGACAGCCGCCAGCAGCAGGCCACGGAGGTAATCGACCGACTCGAGGCGGAGTACCCCGACTCGACGATCTCGCTTCGGTACTCGAACCGACTCGAGTTGTTGATCGCCGTCATCCTCTCGGCACAGTGTACCGACGAACGGGTGAACACGGAGACAGCACACCTCTTTTCGAAGTACGACGGGGCCGACGAGTACGCGACGGTCTCCCAGGAGGAACTCGCCGAGGACCTGAACTCGATCACCTACTACAACAACAAGGCGGGGTACATCCGCGAGGCGTGTGCGAAGATCAGAGACGACCACGACGGCGAGGTGCCCGACACGATGGCCGAGTTGACCGACCTCCCGGGAGTCGGACGGAAGACGGCGAACGTCGTCCTCCAGCACGCCCACGACGTCGTCGAGGGGATCGTCGTCGATACGCACGTCCAGCGGCTGTCACGTCGCCTCGGGCTCACCGAGGAGGAGTACCCGGAACCGATCGAGGAGGACCTGATGGGGGTCGTCCCGGAGGGCTACTGGCAGGGGTTTACCCACCTCTGTATCGATCACGGCCGGGCGGTGTGTTCGGCCCGAAACCCCGACTGTGGGGAGTGTGTCCTCGCCGACGTCTGTCCGTCCGAACGCGGCGACAGCGACATCGACCTCGCCTCCGGCGAGCCCTGGTAATACTGACCGAGAAAAATCCGTGCGGTTTTCGCCCGCCAGTATCGAACACGGATCAGAAGAACGCGAGGGCGACGCGGCCGAACGGGAAAACCCCGACAGCCACCGGGACGAACCGCCGTTCAACAGCTAGTCGGACCCCCGAAGTACGGCACGCTCTCGTCGGTGACGAGCGTCGGGAACCGTCGTCCGGCGGTGATCGTAATCGAGGAGTCACAGTCGACGGCCCTGACCCGTCGATCGTCGACACAGAGCGCGATCGGGTCGTGGTCGCGTTCGACCGAGAGCCGAACCTCCCCGTCGGGGAGCACCCAGTGTCTGGTCTGGGTCACGAACGGCCCGATCGGAACGACGGCGACGCCGTCGATATCCGGTGAGAGCAACGGACCGCCCGCCGCCCCCGCGTAGCCGTGACTGCCCGCCGGCGTGGCCACGACGACGCCGTCGGCACGGAAACACGCCACCGCCCGCGTTCGGCCCCGGACGCTGTACTCGGAGATCCGGGCCGGCTCGTCGGTGACGAGGGAGACGTCGAAAAGCGCCGGACCGAGGTCCTCGCCGTCGAGGTCGACGTTCAGGGTCGGCAGTTCCCGGCAGGTCGCCTCCCCGGCGAGGACTCCACGAAGCGCCGCCGACACCCGATCGCCGGGCACCGACCGAACCCCCTCGCCGGCCTCGACCGGGAGAACCGACACGCCCGTCCCGGAACGGACGGCCTCGAGAACCCCGCCCTCGCCGACGGCGACGAGCACGGCGGGCTCTCGAGCCAGCAACTGCTCGATCGGCTCGACGACCAGGTCACCACCGGCCTCCGCGACAGCCGCCTCGAGGTCGGCCACCCCACCGGTCGGCAGGTCGACGTCCCCCTCGAGGACGCCGACGAGCGGGTCGGCCCCCGGCGTCCACTCCTCGCGAGTCATGTGACTCCGTTCCGGGGCCCCGAACAAAAGGGTATTTACTCGTCGTAGGGCCAGTCGCCCGTAACTCGCATCCCCTCGGCGAGGTCTTCGGCCTCGAGGTCCTCGACGATCGCCGACTCGGGCCTGTGTTCGACCGTCACGTCCGCGCGGGCGAGTGAGACCACGAGAGCCGACAGTAAGATCGCACTCTCGCGGAGGTCGCGTTTCTCGAGTTTGTCGAGGGTGTCGGCGGAGGTGTGACCCCAGCCGCGTCCGGCCGAATCGGAGGTACTCGAGACGTGGTAGCCGGGGACACCGTGTGCCACGAACGGCCAGTGGTCGCTGTGGGGGGACAGGCGAGGGACGATCTCGATGGGGTGGTCGTAGCGGTCGGCGACCGCCTCGGCGGCGGTCTCGAGGCCGTCGAAGCCGTGGGTCGAAAGCGAGAGCGTGCGATCGGCCACGACGCCGTCGTTGTTGACGATGGCCGTAATCGTCCCGTGGTCCGCCCGTTCGGCGTGGTGACTCGAGCCCACGAGGCCGACCTCCTCCGCGCCGTAGACGACGAACTCGACGCGGGTCTCGAGGTCGTCCTCCCGGCTCGCGAGGGCGTTTGCGATCTCGACGACGGTCGCGGTTCCGGCCCCGTTGTCCATCGCACCCTCGCTGATGTCGTGGGCGTCGACGTGGCTCGTCACGAGGACGCGCTCGTCGGTGTCGGGGCCGAGTTCGGCGTGGACGTTCGCACTTTCGGCCTCGTGTATCTCCGCTTCGACCGTGAGTTCGACGGCTTCGCCCTCGAACCGTCTCGAGAGGCGGGCACCGACCTCACTCGAGACGCCGACGGCCGGGATCTCACCGATCGGGTCCTCGTCGGTGCCGTTGGACTCCGTCCGACTGTTCGCGGAACGTCGTTCGGCGCTACCCACACTCCCCGTGGGTGGCAGACAGCCCTCGACGTGGTTGCGATAGACGAAGCCGACGGCTCCGTTCTCGACGGCGTGATAGTATTTCTCCCGGCGGTGGAGGTAGCGATCGTAGTAGTCGGGCACGTCGCTCCTGACGAGGACGACCGCTCCCTCGAGGTCCCGCTGTTCGTACTCTTCGGGGAGCCCGTAACCGAGGTCGACCAGTTCCCCCGAGACCGTACCCGAGGGGCTCCGTGGCAAGGCGAGACACTCGAGGCGTTCCTCTCCCGCCTCGAGGCTGCTCCCCTCTCGCGTCCAGCCCTGTATCTCGAAGGGGTCGAGGCGGGCGTTCCGTGTGCCGGCGGCCTCGAGGGCCTCCCGAGTCGCCTCGGCGGCTCTCCGTTCGCCCTCGGTACCTGCTAGCCGATTCCCGATATCGACCAGCGTCTCGAGGTGGTTCCAGCCGACGTCGCTCGTAAAAACGTCACCGATCCAGCGAACCATTGTTTCGACCGTATGTCACCGTGGGACTTTGGTGGCTCGGTTACGATCGATCCACCGACAGGCCGGACAGGCGTCGATCCCCTGGACGTTCGTGAGTCGCTCCCCGCAGTCCGGGCACTCCCTGGATCGCCGTTGTGGTGGTCGAAGCATCGGTTGAAGCGTTGGTATCGACAATAATAAATCTATGCTACGACGATCGTCGAACCACACGTCCCCGCTCTCGCGTGGTTCGCGGTACGACGTGGCCGGCCCCGGCCGATCGTCGCCTCGACGTCGGCGGCGTGGTCCCCCGGGTGTCGACACCGGTTTGCTCGCCCGAACGTTCTGGACCCGGAGAGGAGTTCCCGACCGTTTCGAAGACCGTTCACATCTGTCCCGGAGGAAACCATAGCGTTTACACTACTGGTCGCCCAAACGGGGGGTCGGACGCAAAAGTCACCACGCCGTCTTCAAATAGAAGTCCTTTTACTGGGTGTGAAAGAATCGTATAGACGAAATGAGCTACGACAAGATCGAGGTTCCCGAGGGTGGGGAGAAGATCACCCTGAAAGAGGGCACGGACGACGAACTCGAGGTACCGGACAATCCGATCATCCCGATCATCTACGGGGACGGTGTCGGCAGCGACGTCGGTCCCGCCGCACAGACGGTGCTCGAGGCCGCTGCGGAGGCGACCGGCCGCGATATCAACTGGATGCGCGTCTACGCGGGCAGTTCCGCCCGCGAGAAATACGACGAGAACCTCCCCGAGGAGACCGTCGAGGCGATCAAAGAACACCGCGTCGCGATCAAAGGGCCGCTGACGACGCCCGTCGGCTCCGGGTTCCGCTCGCTGAACGTCGGCCTGCGTAAGAAACTCGACCTCTTCGCGAACGTTCGACCCACCTACCACTTAGACGGTGTCCCATCGCCGGTCAAAGATCCCGGCGAGATGGACATGGTCACCTTCCGTGAGAACACCGAAGACGTCTACGCCGGCATCGAGTGGGAAGCCGGCACCGATGAAGTCCAGCAGGTAAAGGAGTTCGTCGAAGAGGAGATGGGCGCGACGGGCGTCATCCACGACGGCCCCGTCGGCATCGGCGTCAAGCCGATCACCGAGTTCGGGACGAAACGGCTCGTCCGCGAGGCCATCGACTACGCCCTCGAGAACGACCGTGACTCCGTCACCCTCGTCCACAAGGGGAACATCATGAAGTTCACCGAAGGACAGTTCCGCGACTGGGGCTACGAGGTCGCACAGGAGGAGTACGGCGAGGAGGTCATCACCGAGGACACCCTTTGGGAGGAGCGAGACGGCGAAGCGCCCGAGGACGCCGTCGTCGTCAACGACCGAATCGCGGACAACATGCTCCAGCAGATCCTCACCCGCACCGACGAGTACGACGTCGTCGCGACGATGAACTTAAACGGTGACTACATGTCCGACGCCTGTGGTGCCCAGATCGGTGGCCTCGGCATCGCCCCCGGCGGAAACTTCGGCGATGGGATGATGCTCGCCGAACCCGTCCACGGTTCGGCCCCGAAATACGAGGGCCAGGACAAGGTCAACCCGACCGCCATGATCCTCTCGGGACGTATGATGCTCGAGTACATGGGCTGGTACGACGCCGCCGACCTGGTCCGCGACGCCGTCGAGGAGACCATCTCGGAGGGCTTGGTCACTTACGACCTCGAACGTCAGCTCGAGGACGCCGAGAAGCTCGCCACCAGCGAGTTCGCCGAGGAAGTCGTCAACAACATCGAAAAGTTGGCATAGAGCCGGTTTTTCGGGCGTTCGATCACCAAACTTCCGTTTATTTCGAACCGGGCGAGAGCCGTCAGTGACGCCCTCGATCCGTGTCTCGATAGCGTCGAGGAGTTCGTCCTCGACGGACGTCCGACAGTATCAGTCGTCGGCCGGAAGGGGTCGTTCCTCGGACGTGAGAAGCGGCGTTCCGTCGGCGTTGGGCCCGAGTCGCGGGCCGAAAGGCGGGTCGTCGGGGTCGATCACCCGCCGTTTCTGGTAGTCGGTCGAGCGCTCGACCGGAACCCGACCGATCGAGGTGATCATCTCGACGTACTCCGAAAAGGAGCGGAACTCGCCGTACTCCCCACCTGCGCGTTTGGTGATCTCCTCCGAGAGGATCGTCCCCATGAAGTCGTCTGCACCACACGAGAGCATCTTCAGGCCACCCTCGTCGCCGTACTTGACCCACGAGGACTGGACGTGCTCGATATTGTCGAGAAAGAGCCTCGAGACGGCGATCATGAGCTCGTCCTCGTCGCGACTCGCCCCGCCGGAGACGACGCCGTGTCGGTAAAGCGGCGTGTTCTCGTGGACAAACGAGAGGGGAACGAACTCGGTGATCGCGCCGTCGACGCGCGCTTGTAACTGCCGGACACGCTCGAGGTGCATCACGCGGTGGGCCTCGTTCTCGACGTGGCCGTACATGATCGTCGCCGTCAACCCGAGACCGACGTTCGCCGCGGCTTCCATCGCCTCGAGCCAGTCGTCGGTGGCGATCTTGCCGGGACAGATCACCTCCCGGACTTCGTCGACGAGGATTTCGGCGGCGGTTCCGGGGACGGTATCGAGGCCGGCCTCGCGTAGGCGACGGTAGACCTCCTCGTAGGACCAGTCGGTTCCCCGGCGGGCGTGATAGCCCTCCTCGGGGGTCATCGAGTGGACGTGGACGCCGTCGACGTCCATCGCCGCGATCTGGTCGACGTAGGTGCCGGGACTCTTCTCGTACACCTCCGGGGGCTTGTAGTTCGCCTCGGAATAGGGCTCTTCGAACGCCTCGAGGATCTCACGGTGTTCGTCGTCGAGCGCGAACGCGGGGTGGAGCCCCGAGACCGAACACACCTCGTAGATACCGCGGGAGACGGCGTCGGCGACGATCTCGCGGGACTGCTCGGGTGTCTTTGTGAAACCCGCGGTCTCGCCGTCGGAATCGCGCTCGAAGCCGTGTGCGGAGTCTTTGAAGTTACAGAACAGACAGCCGACGTTACACGCGGTCGTGACGTTGTTGTTGAGGTTCGCGACGAAGGTGACCTCCTCACCGACGACTTCCCGTCTACGCCGGTTTGCAGCCTCGAGGACGCGTTCTTTCCGCGTTCGGTCGATCCCCTCGACGTCCGTCCCCGTGGTCAACAGTTCGATCCCGTCGTCGACGGTCAGTCGCTGTCCGTTCCGTGCCTTCCCGAGTGCGTTCTCGAAAGACTGGTCCGTCTCCGGAACGTGCTCGAACTCGAGGTCAGCCTCCGTCACCGGCCGGTTCATCGTGGATACGAACCCACTACAGCGTCAAAAGCGTGGTGGATGGGGAGATTCGCCGGGGCGGTTATCGAAACCGGTCGAGCCCCGCCTGTCGCCGCCGCCTCCCCGGCGGGTCGGCGACCCACGGTCCGCGCCGGTCGCGTTCGGCCTCGAGGTCGACGTCGGCCGCCTCGCCGGGGTCGTACCCGCCACAGGAGGAGCCACACTCGCTTCCGGCGTCGACGACCCGCCCTTTCCAGGCACAGTACGGAAGCGTCGCCCCGGTGCGTTCGTCGGGTTCACAGGCACGGCAGGCGGGGAACGTGAAGGTACGCCACCCCTTTCCGTAGGCGCGTTCGGCCAGCCGGCGACGGGCGCGGGCTTTCTCCGCCGGGGAGACGACCGCCACGTCCGTCCGCCCCGGGAGCGACTCGAGGGGTTCGATGCCAGCCTCCTCGACGGCCAGTCGGGTCGGCTCCCGGACCACCTCGATTTCCGTCGGCTCGCGGTCGGTTCGGACCCGCCAAACGCCGACGTCCGCCGGGATGCGATTGAGGTGGGCGCGGGTGACGTAACTGCCCGTGGCGAGGATCGCCTCGTCGAACAGGGCGAGGCTGACGTCGGTGCGCAACTGTGCCTCGAGGTCACCCGGCCGGCCCAGATCGGGCTTGTTCTCGATTCCGACGAGCCGGCCGACCCAGTCGGGATATCGGGCGACCTGTCGGACGTACTCCCGCCCGTTACGGCGTTCACGTTCGAAAAAGCCGACCTCGAGTGCGCGCTCGACCGCGCGCCGGGCCCGTTCGGGGTGGCAGTCGAAGGCGTCTTTCCAGTACCGCGGCCGGCCGGGGCCGACGTCCGCCTCGATCGCCGCCTCGGGGATCGTCCCGGGGGTGATCGCGACCCGCTCGTCGAACGCCGGGCCGGGCTCTACGGCGACGACGTCGACGATCCGGCCGCCGGGATCGGCTACGCCCGCCCCGAGTTGGCGTGCGACGATCCCGTCGCCCCGGCCCTCGAGGGCGGCACACACCGCGAGTTCGAACGCGAACTCGGACACGGGGGAACGAAGGGCCGAGAACGTCAAAAGTGCGCGGGTTGGGGGACGGTCTACTCGGCGTCGGCCTCCCGCCGGCCCGACCCGGGTCACCGCCGACGGACGGTCATCGGGACCTCCGCTTTCGGCCGGGCGGTGATCGTCGCCATCAGGTCGAGGTCGGTGCCGGGGACGAGTTCGAGGTGGTACTGCTGGTAGATCGTCGCGAGGATGAGCCGTGCCTCGAGCATCGCGAAGCGATCGCCGATACACCGCCGCGGGCCGGCCGCAAAGGGGAAGTAGGCGAGTTTCGGCAGTTCGCGTTCCATCCCGTCGGTCCACCGCTCGGGGCGAAAGGCGAGGGGGTCGTCGTACCAGCGTGGGTCACGGTGGACGACCCACTGGTGCATCCGAACCGTCGCCCCCGGCGGGATCTCGTAGCCCCCGACGATGTCCGGCTTGACGGGTTCGCGCACGATGCCGGGAACCGGCGGGTACAGCCGCATCGACTCCTTGACGACCCGTTCGGTGTAGGCGAGATCAGGGAGGGCAGAGAGCGTGGGGGGCTCACCCTCGAGGACGGTCTCGAGTTCGTCGACCAGCTTCGCCTCCACCTCGGGGTGTTTCGCGAGGAGGTAGCTCGTGAACGTAAGCGAGAGGGCGGTCGTCTCGTGGCCGGCGAGCAAGAGCGTGACGACCTCGTCGCGGATCTCCTCGTCCGTGAGCCCCCGCCCGCGGTCGTCTGTCACCTCGAGCAGTTTCGAGATGACATCCCGTTCGGTGGGGTCCCGTCGTCGTCGCTCGATCAACTCGTAGACGACCGCGTCGATCTCCCCTCTGGCGCGTGCGATCTTCCGCCGGGAGGGCGTCGGGATCGACGGCGGCAAAGCGAGGTGGGTGAGGCTCTCCGAGGCCAGCATGAACGCCTCGAGGGCGTCCCCGATCGCTTCCACGTACTCCTCGATGTCGACGCCGAAAAGCGCCCGGGCGACGATCTTCAGCGTAATCTCCATCGTCTCCTCGTGGACGGGTCGGGTCTCCCCGTCCTCCCAGGACTGGAGGGCCTCCTCGGTGGCCCCGGTCATCATCGGGACGTACTCGCTGATCCGGTCGGGGTGGAACGCGGGCTGGAGCATGTGGCGGTTGCGCCGCCAGCGTTCGCCCTCGCTGTTCAAGATTCCCGAGCCCGTGATCGGCCCGAGGACCTTCTGGAAGCTCTCGCCTTTGACGTAGTTCTCGTTTCTCTCGACGAGGACCTGCGCGACGTACTCCGGGTGATTGAGCTGGTAGACCGGGCCGTCGGGGTCCTGCCAGTGGACGACGTCGCCGTACTCGCGGGCCGTCCGTGTCATAAAGCCGTAGGGATCACGGAGGAAGGCGAGTTGGTTGCCGACGACCGGCAGTCCGTCCGGGCCCGGGGGCGTCCCGTCGCCGAGAGGAGCGTCACTGCGCATTCGTGTCCGGTCGAACGGGCGCCGCCTCCCTCCCTCTGTACCCGAACATCCTAGGTGTATTTACGACTCCGGGTGGGAGACGTTCCCATGGCCGGCTCGAGGTCGACACACACACCGTACGCCGCCCCGGGGGACGATCCCCGATGAGGTACGCGACCGTCGTCCTCTCGTGGCAACGGGGTGTCCTCCACCCGATCGACGACGTCTTCGCACGAAGCGAGGACGTCTCACTCGAGGCCATCCGGTACGTGGGGCCGGTTTACCAGGGTCGATACGTCGAACTGCTCGAACTGTCGGGTGACCTCGGGACGGCCCGGCGAGTGCTCGACGCCACACCCGCCGTAATCGGGTTCGACGTCGCCGGAGATGGGGAGTCAGGGGTCGCCTACGTCCGGTGTCACACCGCCGGTCTCGTCGGGGACCTGCTCGCGATCCTCGAGGAACGCGGGATCGCCCTCCGGTGGCCGATGCGCTACGTCGACGGCCGCCGGGACAGGGCGCTCGAACTCACCGTCTTCGGGACGAACCGTGCCGTCCAGCGGGCCGTCGCCGACCTGCCACCGGAGATCGACATCGCCCTCGAGCGAACCGGCCAGTACGACCCGGACGTCTTCCGGCTCGGGTCTGTGTTGACCGACAGACAGTGTGCGGTCCTCGAACTCGCCGTCTCCGAAGGGTACTACGAGGTCCCCCGTGAGACGACTCACCGCGAACTCGCCACGAACCTCGGGGTTTCCCCGGCGACCGTAAGCGAGCACCTCCAGCGGATCGAGGCCAAGATACTCGGGGACCGTCTCGAGTACTGGAGAGAGTTGCCCTCCGGTCGTGGTCCCGTGTAGGGGGTCACTGCCAGAACAGACGGGGCCCGGATCTAGATGAAGACCTCTGCGATCGCACGGAACAGGTCCGGCATGAAGATCATGAACAGCCCGCCGAGCGTGACGATCGCGAGCCAGGCGAACAGGATGTAGAACGATTTCGGGATCTTCTCCTCGTCCACCCTCTCCGGGTCTACTGGCTCGGTCGATTCCGACGTTGACATACTGTCCAGCTGTACGAACTCCAGGGGTATAAACACACCTGCGATACCGGTCGGCGCCGGGTCGGCTGGCCTGTTGTCGAGCCCGATCTGCAGGATCGAACCCGTCGTCGGCGGGGGTCGGGGCTGTAGTCAACGCCTGACGGCGTGCTAGATCCCGAACGACTCGACGAGCAGGTCCTCGCGGGTCTCCCCGTAGACGTGAGTCGGGCCGCCGAGAACGTCGACGGTCACCGTCGCCGGGGCGAAAAGCTCCGCCGGGGCCTCCTCGAACGACCACCCGAACTCCTCGAAGACGTCGGCGAACGGCCGGCCGTACTCCTCGGCGGCCGTCGAGACGATCCCGTCGAACCGGTCGAACTCCTCGCGGACCACGAGGTGTGCCGAACCGCCGTACGCCAGCGCGTCGTTCGTCCGGGCGATCGCCTCACCCTCCTCGGGCGCGACCGGCGGGACGGGCGCACGTCCGGACGCGGAGACGACGTCGAGGGGGTCGTAGCCGAGTTCGGCCAGTCGAAACGTCGCGAGTTCGGCGACGCGGGCGGCGTTCGTGACGCTCCCGACGAGACTCGCCGTGGGATAGGCGAGCAAGAAGACGCCGGTCGGCTCGACGTCGGCGAAGTCGGCGACCTGTTCGGCCGCGGCCTCGCCGGGTAACTCGTCCGTTTCGACGGCGAGTGCCGTCAGATCGAACGCGTCGGTGTAGCCGACCCGGCGGAACTCCTCTTCTTCGGCCACGAGCGCACGGGCAGGACCACTCCCCAACCCCTCGAACTCCTCGGTCGCGAGCTCCCACCCCGCTTTCTGTGAGCAAAGCAAAGAGAGTGCGGGCTGGTCCGTCGAGAGCTCGACGTGGGGAATCGTCGCCTCGCCGATCCGTGCCAGGTCGCGGCCGGGCGTCGCCATCCCCGCCGTCTGGATCTCGGTCAACAGCAGTCCGGCCTCGATCCCGCCTGGGAAGTCCACGCCGAAGTCCAGTACCGTCGCGCCGTTCTCGAGCTCGTAGGCACCGACGTTTAGCTCCTCGGTATACTCTAGAGCCTCGTCGACGAGTTCGATCGCCATCCGGTTTACACTGTCCATACCGACGGTTCGGCGTCCTTCCTAAAACAGTTTGGCAGTTCGCCCGCCTACGGTGTGACGTCGTAGCCGGCGGATTCGATCGCCTCGGCGATCGTACCCACGTCGGCCCTCGATTCGTCGTGTTCGACCCGGACCCGATCTCGCTCGTGATCCGCCGAAACCGACGAGACGCCGGCCAGAGTCTCGAGAGCGTCCGTCACGTTCTCCTCACAGCCCCCACAGGCCATCCCCTCGACCTCGAGTGTCGTCTCTTCCATACTTCGCGCTACACAGACGTGGAAGTTCAGTGTTGTGCTCTCGGCTCCGGCGGCGCGACGGCGACCTATATCACGATCGATAATGTATATGGTGCGATAGATCCGGTACGCATTTCCGGGCGGTCCCGAAAGGGCATCCGAGACACGGATGCCGATCGAAGACACCCCGTCGTTGCCGCCGCGTCTCGAGGCCGTCAACCACAGCCGTTACCCGACCCGCGCGGGCTCGAGGATCGACCGATGGTGATCGGTCGTTCGCGCGGATGGAAGGAGTACACGGCGATCATCCTGCTGTGGCAGGTCACCGCAAGCGTCTGTTTTTACGCCATCTACGCGGTCACCCCGTTCGTTCGCGACGACTTCGGCGTCTCGGCGACGTCCGTCGGCGTGCTGTTGACGACGCTGACGCTCGGGTACACCCTCTGTTTGCTCCCGATCGGGAGGGTCATCGACGCCTACGGCGAACGGCTCGTCCTCGTTGTGGGCTTGCTCGGCCTCGGTGTGGGTTCGGTGGGCGTCACGGTCGCACCGTCGTACGTGGCCTTGCTCGTCGCCGTCTTCGTCCTCGGGGCGTTCTACGCGACCGCAATGCCGGGGACGAACATAGCCGTTTTCAACGCCATCCCTCACGAACGGCTCAACACCGCCATGGGGATCAAACAGGTCGGCGTCACCGCCGGCAGTGGGATCAGTGCTATCGCGATCCCCTGGTTCGGCGCGACACGCTTTGGCTGGGAGGTCGGCTTCCTCCTCGCTACGGCGTGTGCGGGTGTCGTGAGTGTCGTCTTCTGGCTGGTCTACGACGCCGAGGGCGAACGTGGCGACGGCGATTCGGTCGCCATCCGGGACCACCTCGAGACCCCCGGCTACGTCCTCGTGTTGTTCGCCGGCTTCCTGCTCGCGTCGGGACTGTTCACCACGACCGGCTACACGATCCTCTACGTCGACGAGGCCGTCGGTGCGACCGTCGTCTTCGCGGGGATCACCCTCGCCGGCGCGCAGGTCTCGGGCAGCGTCGGCCGCATCGTCGTCGGCTGGCTCGCCGACCGGCTCTCGACGCCGCTTCGGACGTCGGCACCCGTGATCCTCTGTTTCCAGGCCGGCGCGTCGTTCGTCCTCTTCCTGTCGGTCACCCTCGTCGACTCCCGGCTCACCGCGTTCGCCCTGTTCGCCGCACTGGGCTTTTTCGTCCTCGGGTGGCCCGGCATCTACTACTCCTACATCGGCTCGCTCGTCCCCAGTGAGGGGATCGGAAGCGCGACCGCCGGCGGCCAGATCGCTCTCAACTGCGGCGCTCTCGTAACGCCGCCGGTGTTCGGGTACCTCGTCGACGTCCGGAGCTACGCCGCCGCCTGGATCGTGCTGGCACTCGCCGCGCTCGCGTCGACGGTCCTGTTCGGGGTGCTCTCTCGGCGAACCTGATCCCAACGCCGCCGAACTACTCCGTGGACGTCCAGGCCTCCGGTTTCGGAACACCCCCGGTGGCAGGCCCACGACCGGCGCGATCACTCCCCGCCTTCGGGCCTCCGGCCGAGGTGCTCGGCGACCGACTCGACCTTTTCGGTGGCACTCGAGGTGCTCGTGCGCTTGTCGTCGATCTTGAGGAACGTGCTGACGCGGTCGCCGTCGACGGCCTCGTGAGCCGCCCGGACCGCGTCGAACAACTCCCCGACGTCCTCGGCTTCGATCGTCGTCCCCATCGGCGTCGTCTCGTAGGTCACGTCGAACCCCTCTAGGGCGTCGACTGCCTTCGCGACCTCACTCGCCATACTCCCCTCGATGACCGGTGCGACGCTCAGGAAGGCGATCACTGTCATACTCGAGTCCAAGAGGTCGGGGGGAAATACACTGTCGGTCACGAACCGGCGTCCCGGGGCGAGGGCCCTACCGACGGGTCGGTTCCACGCCGGCGGGATCCGGTCGGGTGTTCTCGGAGGGGTAGACGTGGATCTCACCGGAGGCGTAGACGTAGACCTGGTACTCGAGCGCGGTAAACGCCACGTGGCCACCGGTCCGTGACGCTCCGTCGGCTTTCGAACCGAAGATGCGCTCGAGGGCGTCAGGGTCGACGCTGTCGTACAGCGAGAACTCCCCCTGGGAGACGTCCACGTCGGTGATCGCCGCGAGCCCGTGGACGATCGTCGTCGTCAGCGTCGCGGTTCCGTCCTCGTCGTAGTAAAGGACGTACCGGTCGTTTTCGTGATCGTACGTCGGCTCGTGGTGGTCGTCGGTGGAGGGGGTTTCGGTTCGCATTGGGGTGCGGGATGTTCACTCGTCCGGTGGTCGGTAGCCAGGCAGAGTATAAAAACCGATCGCACCCGGAGAGGTCGACGGCGGTGAAACACGGTTCCGGACGTGTGTTCGGTTTCCGAGACGGTCTATGGGGGCTACGGTCGTGGGGTCCGGGACGCCGACTGGTACCGGTCTCCGGGGGACGTATCAGTTTCACTTCATAGTCCATCACAGACCGAAACTACTTACGATAATAAACTCATCCACGATTATGGACGACTCCGTAAGCCAGGGTCGGGTTCGAACGGGAGTTCGGCGGGGTGACGCGATACTCGATGGGGGACTGTTGCCCGCTTCCGGGACGCTGCTCAGGGGCCCACCGGGAACGGGGAAGACGATTTTCGCCCTTCACTTTCTCGCCGAAGGGGTGCGTTCGGGGGACACGTGTCTGTACATCAACCTCGGCGAACCCGCCGCCTATCTCCGGGATACCGCCGACGGTTTCGGACTGGACGTCGACCCCGTCGACTTCCTCAACCTCTCCCCGTCCGAGGCGGAGTTTCACGACGATCGGACCTACGACCTCTTCGGATCTGGTGAAGTGGAGAACGCGTCGCTGGTCGAGGACGTTCGTGACGAAGTCGACGCGATCGGCCCGGATCGGGTCGTCATCGACCCGATCACCGAACTCCGGTACCTGACCACCGACGATCACCAGTTTCGAACGCAGGTCCTGGGACTGCTCGACTTTCTCAAAGCCGAGGGAGCGACGGTCCTTTTGACCTCACAGGCCGCCGAGTCGATTCCCGACGACGACCTCCAGTTTCTGGTCGACGCCGTCATCGGCCTCGACCTCGAGGAGGATCGGCGGACGGTTGCGGTCTCGAAGTTCCGGGGGTCCGACACACAGCGTGGCCCGCATACGATCACGATTACCGACGACGGGATGTGTGTCTGGCCCAGACTCGTCCCCGACCACCACAGCCGGGAGTTCACCTCGGAGACGCTCTCCTCGGGCGTGCCCGAACTCGACTCGTTGCTCAGTGGCGGCCTCACGACCGGGACGGTCACGTTCCTGAGCGGCCCGACCGGCGTCGGGAAGACGACCACCGGCCTCCAGTTCGTGAAAGAAGCCGCCGGCCGCGGCCAGCGATCGGTCCTCTACAGTTTCGAGGAGAGCCGAAAGACCATGCTCGAGCGTGCACAGGCGGTCAACATTCCGGTCGGGGCGATGCTCGAGCGGGGCACGCTCCGTATCGAGGAGATCAGCCCGGACGAACTCACGGTCGACGAGTTCACCCACCGGATCCGCCGGGAGGTCGAAGAGGAAGGGTCGGAGATCATCATGATCGACGGCGTCAGCGGCTACGAACGGGCGTTTCGCGGTACCGGAGGCGACCCGACACAACACCTGATCAAGATCGGGCGGTACCTTCGGAACATGGGTGTGACGGGTCTGGTCACGAACGAGGTCCACGGGATCACCGGCGAGTTCCGGGCGACGGAACAGCAGATGAGCCACCTCGCCGACAACATCGTCGTCCTCCGCCACGTCGAGTACAAAGGCGAACTCCGCAAGGTGATCGGCGTCCTCAAGATGCGAACGAGCGACTTCGAGAACTGGCTCCGGGAGCTACGGATCACCGAACACGGCCTGACGGTCGGCGACCCGATGTCCGACCTCCGGGGGATTTTGACTGGAACTCCCAGCTGGCAGGATGACTGACAGTTCACACGACTCCCGGGCGACCGACGACCTCGAGTTCGGATCGTCCCCGCCCGTCGACGCCGCGACGATCCATCCGCTCATCGCCGAGGACGGGAACCGACGCGTCCTCCGGGAGTGGCTGGCGGCACACGACACTTACGGGGTGGTCGACTCCGGGGCGAACCTCGAGACGGCCGACGCGGACCTCTGTATCGTCGACAGCGGTGGGCTCGAACGGCACGCTGAGGACCTCAGACGGGTCAAATCGGCGGCCGAACCGGTGCTCTTTCCCGTCCTTCTCCTGTTGCCCGAGGGTCGAACGGAGATCATCGAGACCGACCGGGGTGAGATCGCCGACAACGTCTTCGGGACGACGATCGACGAGATCGTCTCGCTCCCGATCCGGCAGGCCGAACTCGAGTGGCGGATCCAGGCGCTGCTTCGCCTCCGAGCCCAGTCGCTCGATCTACGGACGCGAACCGACGAACTCCGCCAGTTTCGGCGGGCCGTCGAGGCGTCGGGTCACGCCGTCTACATCACCGATCCGGCGGGAACGATCGAGTACGTCAACCCCGCCTTCGAGGAGATCACGGGGTACGATCGCGAGGAAGCGCTCGGCCGGACCCCGGCGATCCTCAACTCCGGGGAAATGTCCGACGAGTATTTCGAGAAGCTGTGGGAGACCGTCCTCTCGGGGGACGTCTGGGTAGAGGAGGTGACCGACCGTCGGAAAGGCGGCGAACTGTACACCGCCTATCAGACGATCTCGCCGATCATGGACGGCGAGGACGTGACGGCACTCGTCGCGGTCCAGGCCGACATCACCGAACTCAGAGAGCTCCACCGCCAGCTTCGTGTGGTCGATCAGATCCTGCGACACAACCTCCGTAACGACCTGACGGTGATCCGTGGCCAGGCCGAGTCGATCCGTTCTACAGCGTCGGGACCGCTGGCCGAGGCCGCCGACGAGGTGATTACCCTGTCGGAGAACCTGCTGACGACGAGTGAAAAATCGCGGGCGATCACGGACGTCCTCAGCGAACAACCGGAGCGTCGGCCGACCGACGTCGCAGACGTGGTTCGCCGGATCGCCGATTCGGCTCGGACCGGCTCGAGCGCCCGTATCGACGTCGACGTCCCCAACCGGGCGATGGTTTCGGCGACGGCGAACATCGACGAGGCGCTCGAGGAACTGGTTCAGAACGCGATCGTCCACAACGACCGTGACTCACCGTCGGTCGCTCTCACCGTCACGGTAGAGACCGGGAGCGTCGAGATACAGGTCGTCGACGACGGGGGCGGTATTCCCGAGATGGACCGTGCCGTCCTGGAGAGCGGCGACGCGATCGACGACCTCTACCACGGCAGCGGGCTCGGCCTGTGGCTGGTCTACTGGATCGTCCGCCGGTCCGGAGGATCGATCGACGTTACGGACGTCGA
>LFCJ01000535.1_pt1 | contig 23968 bp, 21 predicted proteins | sample 643141 | NCBI WGS metagenome assembly LFCJ01 (sample SAMN03766243, study PRJNA286221) | soda lake metagenome | biome: soda lake; feature: Kulunda steppe; material: water; isolation source: sample B1-Br-g2 brine of Lake Bitter-1 | place: Russia: Kulunda steppe | collected 2010-07
GAGAGAGTCAATTTGCTTCGTCATTGCTTGAATCCTCAATGACCCTATCAAATACGTTCCAGCGTGACTCCTCGAGCGACGTGATTCTACACTGCAGGTCGCCGCCGTCTAGTGATTCACCAGAGCCCAATAAATATACTTGACATCGCCATTCAGTACCCACACTGTCGGCTGTAGGCATTAATACAGGGTGAGAGAGCCAATGAATAAGTGGGTGCTCGAGAGAGGCAACGGCCGAAAACTGGTCAACGGTATGTAATGTGACCCTATATTGTTAGGGAGAAGTTGATAATCGGTGGGGCCATAATCTGTGCTGGAGTCGGGTTCACTGTCATGGCCCGTCTCCCTGTAACTTCGCCTTTCAATCCTGTGAGCGATCAGCCTAGGTGTCCCGAAAGATCAAACGACTCATCGGCCGTGAGTGCCTCTACTGTCGCGTTGCTCCCAGTCGCCTGCACTTCCCGGCGGAAGTCGGCTGGATCCTGTTCGATCGGTGGGAACGTATCGTAGTGCATCGGGAAGGCGTACTCGACGTCGAGCCAATCGACGGCGATGGCAGCCTGCATTGGACCCATCGTGAAGTGATCGCCGACCGGGACCGCGGCGGCGTCGGGTTCTAAGTAGGGACCGATTACGTCTTTCATCTCGCTCATCAAGCCGGTATCGCCAGCGTGATAGAACGTTTCGCTGTCTTCGTCGGCGACCTGCGTTGGCTTTGTATCCGAAATAACGTAGCCCCCAGGCATTCCGGCGTCGACATCGTATTCCGTCATGATTCCGTTGGTATGGTCCGCTCGGTGCATCGTCACGAAGGCGTCCCCACACTGGACGGTCCCGCCGATGTTCATTCCCATCCCGCCGACAGCATCCTCGAAGCCAAACTCCTCACTCGCATACGAAACCAACTCAGGCGTCGCCACCAACGTTGCATCCGAAAACGCACCCGCGTGGGCGATGTGGTCTGCGTGACCGTGAGTCAACAGCACGTAATCAGGCGTCTCGAGGTCCGCAGGCTCGAGAGTTGTCTTTGGATTGTCGAAAAACGGATCGATCAACAGGTCGGTGTCGCCAACACGAACGTGCCACGTCGAGTGGCCGTGCCAAGTAAGTTCCATGTCCATTCAGAACTTTGGGCGGAACCATCTTAAAACTGAACGATCTTCGACACGAACCAAAGAGAGCGTTGGTACTCAACACAGAGTCATTCATTTTTTCGAATCAAGTGCCAGTCGGAGTACTCCGTGGCGTTGTCACCATCCCGTCACCCGATCTTCGGCAGTAGTGTGGCCGAAACCGGAAGCCGAGGGTCGCCGACGCGTTTCGACAACCGTTTTAGGGCGAACCCTCTTACTCCGAGTAGATGGGTAACTGCATCATCTGCGGCAAGCCCGTCGACGGACATGTCTGTGCGGTCCACGAGCAGGATGTTGTCTTCGAGTTCGAAGGCACTGCTCCCACACAGCTTACCCCCGGTCGATTCTACCGGGGCACTGTCGACGGTTACGCGGACTTCGGCGTCTTTGTCGATGTCGGCGACCACGTCACGGGCCTGCTGCACCGAAGCGAACTCGATCGACGACTAGAAAGCCTCGACTGGGAACCCGGCGAGAGCGTCTACGTCGAAGTATTGGACGTTAGAGACAACGGCAACGTCGACCTCGGCTGGTCGATTCGACAGGCCGAAAAGGAATTCCGCGGGAAAATACTCGATACGCCGGAAGGTCAACGCCTGCCCGAGGAGGCAGATGAGACCGACGAGGACTCCGGGAGCGACGAGACCGACGCGGATTCTGACAACGGTGAGCCACCCGAGCCCGAACCCGTCGCCGTCAACAACGGCGGAACACAGACAGCCACGACAACGGAAACGGAGACACAGGCACAGGAGGCCGTCGCCGCGACAGCCACTTCAGAGCCCGAGCCGGTCGAACCCGACACCGCCGAAATCGACGCCACACTCAACCGAACGCCCGTTCGCGCACTCGAGAACAACGTCGGCTCAATCGTCCGCCTCGAAGGCGAGATTACGAGCGCCCGACAGACCAGCGGACCGACCGTCTTCGAACTGAGCGACGAGACTGGGACCGTCGAATGTGCCGCCTTCGAAGAGGCCGGCGTTCGCGCCTACCCCGACGTCGATGTCGACACGATTGTCGCCCTCGAAGGCGAGGTCGAAAACCGCCACGGAAGCCTCCAAGTCGAGACCGAAGCACTCGAGATTCTCGACGGCGAGGCCGAAACGGTCGTCCTCACCCGCCTCGAGGAGGCAATCGAACAGGAAGCAACGCCCGACGAAGTGGCCTTGCTGGCCGACCATGACGCCGTCGAATCCGTCCACGACTCGATCGTCGAGGTGGCCACGTCGATCCGCCGTGCCGTTATGGAAGCCCGACCGATTATCCTCCGGCACAACGCAACTGCAGACGGCTATGTCGCCGGTGCCGCAATCGAGCGCGCCGTGTTGCCCCTCATTCGAGAAAAGCACACGCGCGATGACGCCGAATATCACTACTTTGAGCGCCGCCCACTCGACGGCCGGATCTACGATATGGACGCTGCCACCGGCGACGTCACCTCGATGCTGCAAGCACGAGACCGTCATGATGAACAGCTCCCGCTCGTGATCCTTGTCGACGCCGGCTCGACACTCGAGTCGGCCGACGGCTATGACCTGCTGTCACTGTACGATGTCGACAGCCTCGTCATTGATGACAGCCGTGGCGATGGGGACATTCTAGAGCACGTCTCCGGTGCCGTCTCCCCCGGTCTCGCCGGTGGCAATGTCGCCGACGTGACGGCAACTGCCCTCGCCGCCAACGTCGCTGCCAACGTCAACGACGACGTCCGGAGCGACCTCGAACATCTCCCAGCAGTTAGCTACTGGGAGGACGTTCCGGACGTCTACGTCGAGGCGGCAACCGACGCCGGCTACGACGAACAGGCCGTCAGCGAGCGACGCGAAGCCGTCGCGCTCGAAGCGTTCTACCAATCGTACAAGGACAAACGCGAACTGGTCACTGACCTGCTGTTCGAAGACGAAGGCGACCTTGCAGCCCACGTCTCCGAGCAGTTCCGGGACAAACTCGAGACCGAACTCGCGACTGCCCAGGCGAACGTCGAAACCCGGGCCGTGGGAACGGTGACTGTGGCCGTCCTCGATACGGACGCCTTTACTCACCAGTACGATTTCCCACCGACGGAACTCCTCCTCGATGCACTCCACCGTGCAGAACGCGCCGGCTGGAGTGATGGGCAAGCCTTTGTCACCCTTGGCATTGACGACGACGAACTGCGTATTCGCTCGACCGAAGCGATCGATGTGCGAGAACTCGGCGACGCCGTTGCTGAAGCCGTCCCCGATGCTGGCTGTCGTGTCGTTGGCGGCCGCGATGGCCGTCTCGAGTTCCTCGTTGGCGAACGGGCGGCCGTTCGCGAGGCGACACTCGAGGCCCTCGAGTCGGTTCTCGAGTAGGCAGCAGAGACTCGCGTTCCATTTTTCAACGACGACTGGGAAACGTCTTTACTACCAGCGACTGTAGCCGACTGTATGAGTGGAGGGGCAGTGGTTCGACTCCGCCAAAATATAACCGAACTAACAGCCACGCTCGTTACCGGGCTCTGGCTTGCTCTCCTGTTTTTGCCCATCGGTGGAAATCTTTGGCTGGCCGTTCTCCTCTTTGGTTACATCGTTGTCGTCCCACTGGTCGCACTGTTGTTTGGCGACGAGCAGGCCCGTCAGGAGTGGTGGGAGGGGGCAGACGATACTGCCGTGACCGATACAGACGACGCCCGTAGCGCCCTCGAGACACTCCGGACCCGGTATGCCGCCGGCGAACTCACCGACGAGCAGTTCGAACGAAAACTCGAGCGGCTGCTCGAAGTCGAGACGCTCGAGGATGCAGAACAGTGGTACGAACAACACCAAACGGACGGCGAACAGTGGGGACGAGGCCTCGAGTACGAGCGCTGAGAGACTGTCGAGGCGACACGCTTAACCGAGTTCCGCAGCCACATATGGTAATGAGCGTGGGCGAAGAGAGCGATCCACTCGAGGCGGTTTGTGAGACACTCATCGAGCGAATTCTTGCGGGTGAAATTGAACGCGATGAGGTCGAGAAGGCGAAGCTTGCAGCCTGTTCAGAACACTCAGCGCCGAAAGTGCCCAAAAACTCCGAGCTAATGGAGTACGCCCCAGACGAACATCGAGACGAACTCGAGGCGGTGCTCCAGCGCAAGCCGGTCCGAACGGCCTCAGGTGTCTCACCAATTGCGATCATGACCTCGCCGCATATGTGCCCACACGGCAAGTGTCTGTACTGCCCCGGCGGCCCCGGTTCGGAGTTCTCCTCAGCCCAGAGCTATACGGGCCAGGAGCCAGCCGCCGCCCGCGGCGTCCAAAACGAGTACGATCCGTATGGGCAAGTCACGCTGCGACTCGAGCAGTTACGAAAGATTGGCCACCCCGTCGACAAAGCTGAACTCATCCTCATGGGCGGGACGATGACCGCCCGCTCACACGATTACCAGGAGTGGTTCGTCAAACGCGCCTTGGAGGCGATGAACGAGTACGATGTCGAGAAGGAGCCCGAACCCGCCGAGGGCGTCAGCTTCGCCCAAGACCCCGAGGAGTACGAGTTCAAGTATCTCGAGGATGTCATCGCCGAAAACGAAACGGCCGACGTGCGCAACATCGGGACGACCTTCGAGACGAAACCCGACTGGTGTGACCCCGAGCAGATCGACCGAATGCTCCGACTTGGCGGAACGAAAGTCGAAGTCGGCGTCCAAACCACCTACGAGCGGATCAACCGGGAGATGCACCGGGGCCACGGCGTCCAAGCCTCAATTGATGCCAACCAACGTCTCCGAGATTCGGCGTTCAAAGTCGGCTTCCACATGATGCCCGGCCAACCCGGAATGAGCAAGCAGATGTGTCTCGAAGATTTCCGCGAAATCTTCGACAACGAGCAGTGGAAACCCGACTATCTCAAAATCTATCCGACGCTAGTCGTCCGCGGAACGGCCACCTATGACTCCTGGCATCGTGGAGAGTATGAGCCCCTAACTAACGAAGAAGCCGCCGAAATCGTCGCCGAAATCAAGTCGATGATCCCCCGCTACACCCGCCTCCAGCGCGTCCAGCGGGACATTCCCGCAGACTTCATCGATGCCGGCGTCTGGAAATCGAACCTCAGACAGCTAGCGCGAAAACGGATGGACGAACACGGCTGGTCCTGTGACTGTATCCGATGTCGGGAAGCGGGCATGAACGAGACGGAGCCGACGAACATCGAACTCGACGTGCTGACCTACGAGGCCTGTGGCGGCACCGAACACTTCATTTCCTTCGAGGATTTCGACAACGACCTGCTCGTGGGCTTCTGTCGACTCCGATTCCCGAACGACCCCGTGCGCCCCGAACTCGAGAACGCCGCTCTCATTCGCGAACTCCACGTCTATGGCTCAGAAGTTGCCGTCGGTGGCCCAAGCGAGGATGGGAAACACCAACACCAAGGCTACGGCCGCCGGCTGATGGATCACGCCGAAGCGTTGGCCGCCGACGCTGGCTACGACAAAGTAAGCGTCATCTCCGGCATCGGAGCTCGGGCGTACTACCGCGAGAAACTGGGCTATCATCAGGACGGGCCGTACGTGAGTAAACGCCTGTAACCCCGCTAACTCTCTAATGAGAGAGGGGTAGCAGCTTATTTCATACGCTAATCACAAATCTTATCATATGCCACTGATTACCAGAGAACGCCGACATCTGTCGGCACCGTTGTTTGAACCCCCACGATAACAGCGGTACTCGAACCCCACCTCCGCTGTCCCCTCGCGGCTCGACCCCCACCGAGCCCGAGGTGCTGTCTCCAGCGGAGGACCTTTTCAAGCCGGCGAGCCGAGAGCGACATGCCTTTCGGGAATCGGCCGCCACTGTCACATATGGATCCCAAACGGGAACTGACGAGCGTTGACCTCGCTGCCCTCGTCAGAGAACTCGAGGCGTTCGAGGGCGCAAAGGTTGATAAAGCCTATTTGTACGGTGAGGATCTCCTTCGGCTAAAAATGCGGGATTTCGACCGTGGTCGCCTCGAGTTACTGATCGAAGTTGGCGAGATCAAACGCGCCCATACGGTCGCCCAAGAGCGCGTTCCCGACGCGCCTGGCCGACCACCACAGTTTGCGATGATGCTTCGAAACCGGCTTTCGGGGGCGGATTTCGTTGGTGTCGAGCAGTTCGAGTTCGACCGCATCCTCGAGTTCGTCTTTGACCGAGAGGACGGGAAGACGCGAATTATTGCCGAACTGTTCGGACAGGGAAACATTGCCGTGACCGACGGCGAGTATACGGTGATCGACTGTCTCGAGACGGTCCGGCTCAAGTCCCGAACGGTCGTCCCCGGTTCGCGCTATGAGTTTCCGGACTCCCGGCTGAATCCACTTGAAGTGTCTCGAGAGGCTTTTGACCACCAGATGGAGAGCTCCGATAGCGACGTGGTCCGCACGCTTGCCACCCAACTCAACTTTGGTGGGCTCTACGCTGAGGAGGTGTGTACCCGCGCAGGCGTCGAGAAGACGACAGATATCGACGACGCCGATGAGGCGGTCTACGAGCAACTCTACAGCGCCGTCGAACGCCTCGCCCTCGATATCCGCAACGGAAACTTCGATCCACGAGTGTATCGGGACGGCGACAGCGACGAAAGCGGTCGCGTCATCGACGCGACGCCCTTTCCACTTGAGGAACACGAGGCCGCCGGATTGGCCGCCCAGTCCTATGAGACGGTGACGGCGGCGTTCGATGACTACTTTTTCGAACTCGACCTCGAGGGTGAGGAGTCAAGTGCCAACGCAGGCTCACAGCGGCCGGATTTCGCCGAAGAGATCGCTAAGTACGAGCGGATCATCGACCAGCAACAGGGGGCAATTTCGGGGTTTGACGAGCAAGCTGACGCCGAACGCGAGAAGGCAGAGTTGCTGTATGCCCACTACGGCTTGGTCGATGAGATTCTCTCGACCGTGCGGGCTGCCCGCAAGCAGGAGACGCCGTGGGAGGAAATTGAGGACCGATTCGAGGAGGGGAGAGCGAAAGGGATCGAAGCCGCCGAAGCCGTCGCCGGGTTCGATGCCAGTAATGGTACGGTGACCGTTACACTCGAGGACCGCTACATCGAGTTGTTCGTCAAAGACGGTGTCGAGAAGAACGCAGACCGACTCTATACGGAGGCCAAACGGGTCGCCGAAAAGAAAGAGGGAGCACTGGCGGCAATCGAAGACACCCGCGAGCAGTTAGCCGAAATCAAAGAACGCCGGGACAATTGGGAGGCTGACGACGGTGCGGACGAAGACGACGAGGACGCCGATACGATGACACGTGACTGGCTTGCTGAGGCCTCAATCCCGATTCGGACGAACGAAAAATGGTTCGAGCGCTTTCGCTGGTTCCAGACGAGCGATGGCTTTCTGGTCATCGGTGGGCGCAACGCCGACCAGAACGAAGAACTCGTCAAGAAGTACTTAGAGCCGGGTGACCGCGTGCTCCACACCCAAGCCCACGGCGGGCCGGTTACCGTCCTCAAGGCAACCGATCCGAGCGAGGCCTCCTCGTCGGATATCGAGATTCCAGCCCAGAGCATCGAAGAGGCCGCCCAGTTTGCCGTCTCCTACGCTTCGGTCTGGAAGGACGGTCGGTACGCCGGTGATGTCTACATGGTCGACGCCAACCAAGTCTCGAAAACGCCAGAAAGCGGCGAGTATCTCGAGAAAGGTGGCTTTGCAATCCGGGGCGACCGGACGTACTTTGATGATACCCCGGTGGGCGTCGCCGTCGGTATCCAATGTGAGCCGTATACGCGCGTTATTGGTGGTCCGCCGACAGCGATTGCGGGGAAATCAGTGACGACAATCGAAGTCGAACCCGGCCGATATGCCCAGTCGGATACGGCAAAACGAATCTACCGGGAGCTTCGCGAGCGATTTACCGACGAGACGTTCGTCCGAAAAATCGCCAGCCCGGACAAGATTGCTCATTTTCTGCCGCCGGGTGGCAGTCGGATCGTCGACCAGTAGTGAAAACTTAGGCCAGTTTGTTTTCGGCAATCGAACCGATCACTGGGAGTTTGAACCGCTCACCCTGGAACGTTTTGAACATCAGGAACAACCAGAGAACGAGGAACGCGAGGTTAAGTACTAGCGCAATAATTCCCATCGCCGGAACGCCAGCCGCCGCAAGAACGCCTTGGAAGATGCCAATCGCGATGAAAAGCGGGAACGCAACAAGACTAAAGAGGATACTCTGTGCAGCGTGGAAGCGAGCAAACTCACTTTTATTCTCGAGGACGAGGATTGCAATCCCGCTAATCAGCGAAAAGAAGTACGCCAGGACGCCAAGGAGGTTTTCATTCAGCCCGAGGCTTGTTTCACCGTCTGTCGATTCTGTCGTTGCCGTTGTTGTGGCTTCTGACATGGTGTCGGGTGGTAATCGCTACCGGATTCAGTAATATCTTTTGTTTTATTTGTTATTGATTAATGTGGAATGAGTGTGAAAATTGAATACTGCAACGCGAACGCAACCCTCTCAGAGCAACTTCGATTCGGCAACCGAGCCGAGCATCGGCAATTTCGTTATTTCACCTTGGTGGGCCGTGACGAGGAGGACAATCCACGCGACGAGGACGCCAATCCATAGCACAATCGAGAGGAGCGTATCGAAGGCTGCAATCAAGATCGTAAATAGAACGCCAAGTATCGGAATCGCTCCCAAGGTTGCGCCGAGGAGAGCTATCACCGCCCAGAGGGTAACGGTGGCGAGAATAATCGCCGCCCCAAAGACGATACTCTGGGCGGCGTGAAAACGGGCGAACTCGTTTTCTTCTTCGAGTAAATACACGAGACAACCGCTAACCGGCGGAAATACGTAGGCGAGCAGTGCGAGAACGTTGCCGTCGGGTCCGAGACTACTCTCTTGTGAGGCAGCCGATTCGGTGACTGAAACGGTTGACTTAGACATTTGAGACCGTATTAAAATTAATATGTATGGTTGTTTGCTCGTCAGTGGGAAACGGATCCACACCACATCGACGAGCGACCGAGGAACGGTCGGAGACGACACGCACTTACTTGCGGTGGGCAACAGTTCGGGTATGCAGATCAAAGACCGCGAACGCGTCGAGGGTGGGCGCGAACGCGTTACCGTCGTCCCCGAGAGTGTTGACGACCTCTGGCACCTCCAGTACGTGTTAGAGCCTGGCGACCGAGTCGCCGGCGACACCACCCGACGGATTCAACGCGATGACGACAAGATGCGTGATACTGGCGGCCAGCGGGAACCCATGTGGGTCGCCATCGCCGTCGACACCATCGAGTTCCACAAGTTTGCCAACCGACTCCGGGTTGGCGGCGAAATCGTCGCCTGCTCGAGAGAAGACCAACTCGGATTTCACCACACCCTGAACGTTGAGGAACGCGAGGAGATTTCGATTGAAAAGCGGTTCAAACCGGATCAGAATCAGCGACTCAAGGAAGCCGAAGCCGCGACCGAAAATCCAGATGTCGCAATCGTGACCGTCGAGGAGGGCCAAGCCTACGTCCACACCGTCGCCCAATACGGGACCGACGAGCGGGCCTCGATTGCGGGGCCGACGGGTAAAGGCGAGTTTGCCCGCGAGCGCTCGGAACTGTTTGCGGAGTTGACAAAGGTGCTCAAACGCCTCGAGGTGGATGCGATCATCCTTGCCGGGCCCGGATTCACGAAACAGGATGCGCTGAAATATATCGAGGAGAACGCCTCCGAAGTTGCGGAATTGATTACGGTGGTCGATACCGCAAGCGTCGGCGACCGGGGAGTCCACGAGGTGCTCAAACGCGGCGCTGTGGCGGATGTCCAACAGGAGACCAGAATCGAAAGCGAGTCCGAATATATCGACGAACTGATGAAGCGAATCGCCGAGGGGGCGAAGGCGGCCTACGGCCCTGAACAAGTGGAGAAAGCCGCCGAGTACGGCGCAATCGAGCGCCTGCTCGTGCTCGATGATCGTCTTCGACAGGAGCGCGGTCCCGACGGCGAGTGGAACCTCGACATTAATCAACTGGTGACGACTGCCGAACAGAAAGGCGGTGACGTAACGGTGTTCTCGAGTGAGTTCCCACCTGGCCAACAACTCTCGAATTTAGGCGGGATTGCGGCGTTGTTGCGCTACCGACTCGAGTGAGGTGCGACGTAGAACAGCGCTACGGAACAAGCAAGACGGGTATTTCATGGGTTTGAAGCATCCGTTCGGCCGTATCGCTCTCGAGTACCCGGTCGAGCAACGATTTTGACTCGTAGCCGAGGACAACGAGGTCGATATCGCTCGTGTCGACGATTTCAGTAATCGCGGTCCGAACGGCGGCTTTGGACTCCGATCCATGTTTGATCAGGCGGATTTCAGCCTTCACGGTTGCATCGTATTTTTCACCCAGTGACTCGATTTCGCTGGCAGCGACCTGTGCGGGTGTCTCTTCGCTTGCGCTCATGTGTGCTGCGATTACGTGAACGTCTTCGTGCTCACCGAACAACCTAAGCGTCGCTCGTACTGCCCGCTCGCTAACTGGTTGGATGTCAAACGGCACAAGTATATTCATGCCCGTCACTACGCGTTTGAGCATCCTAATGATTCGGTCTCAAATACGGCTAGCTACCAGCCCGAAGAGTGCCACGGTCACGTCGTTGAGGATGCCCTGATCGTTAGTCTTCACCCTCGACCGTATCCTGCCCACCATCGCTCGCCGCCGGTCGGCTCGAACCCACTCCCTGCCGGTCGAATGAAACGTCGGGGCCCAGATACCGCGTCCAGCCAACCAGCAGCGTCGGGAGGACGACGACGCTTGCAAGAAAGGCGTAGGTAATCGTCATCGCGGTAATGATCCCGAACTGGCGAAGAACAGGGAGGATGGCAAACGCAAGGACACCGAAGCCGCCGACGGTCGTCGCCGCCGACCCCGCAAGTGCGCCGCCGGTGCCCGTCACCGTGGTCTCGAGGGCCTCCCAAACGTTGCCTTGGCGCTCGAGTTCGAGCGTGTAGCGGGCGCTGATATGGATGCTGTAGGCGACGCCAAGGCCGATGGTGAGGCTGGTGATCATCCCCGTGAGGACATTAAAGGGCATCCCGATGAGGTACATCGTGCCGAGAATCCAAGCCACGGCGAAGGCGACCGGCAGGAGGGTAACGGCTCCGAGGGTTGCCCCGTTGCCGGTGAGCCAGTAGGCAACCGTCAGGAAGACGAAGACAGCGATGAGTGTGATGGCAAGACTTTCAAACACGGTCTCGAGGAGGTCGCCTTCGACGAGGTGATTGACGATTGGGTCGCCGGTGGCGATTGCGGTGAGTTGGGTGGTTTGGGCGGCGGTGTGTTCGTCGCCGGCGGTGTCGCCACCGCTGTCACTGGTTGCGCCGTCGCCGGTACCGTCTCCGCCACCGCCGGCATCAGCTTCGGTATCACTGGCTCCGGCTTCGGTTCCGCCGTCGCCGCCAGCACCGCCAGCACCGCCAGCGCCGCTCTCGATTCCCGCCGCAAGCTCACGCATCTCCTCAGTAATCTCGTCGAACCCGGCTTCACCGTCGGTCGCTATCACCATCCGAACTGACTCGTACTCGCCGTCGTCAGTTCGATAAATAACCGTCTCGGCGATATCCTCGTCGACCTCGTACAACTCGTCATAGAGCCCTTCGAGATCCGAGTCGGGAACCCCATCGCCGGTCGTATCGGCCTCTTCGAAGGAGTCCTCGAACGATTCGTTATCGGCGGCAACGCGATCCATCGCTGAGAGGGGACTATCGACGTCGGCTTCGCCGCTTGCAAGCGTGTACGTTACTGGACTCTCCGCAGCTTCCGCTTCGGCAGCGTCAATCCGTGCTAACGTCTCGTCATCGGTTACCTCCCCGCGTATCAGAATCTGGGCTTGGGCATCCTCACGTTGGAAGTTCTCGTTGACAAAGTCGAGGTCGGCTTTGGCCTGATACTCGCCGGGAGCAAACGGCTCTGGTAAGCTCTGAGTCCAGTCCGGTGGGCTTTCGGCGAGGAAGTCCTCCTCGTCGAAACTGGTGTCGACCTGAGTTGCCCCGTAGACGCCCGCAGTCGTACTCAGAAGGACGAGCAGGACGATTACGAGCGGTGCGTTGCGGGCGGCGACCGCCCCGGTCGAGAGAAGGGTGCTAAACCGGCCGCCACCAGTGCCGAAGGCACGGCGTCGACGGTCGAAGCCACGGACCTCGAGGCGGCTGTCCAATTCGATCTTTGCGGCGGGGATGAGCGCACCGAAGATGAAAAGGGCCGAGACGATGCCGACGGCGCTAACGAGTCCGAACTCACGGATCGGCGCAATCGGGCTGACGAGGTTTGCCAGGAAGCCGATGGCAGTCGTCGCAGTCACCCAGAGCAGGGCGACGCCGACGCCGGCCAGTGCAACGGCCATCGAGCCACCGACCGTCTCAGTCCCATGCGCCCTCTTGCCCGTCCGTCGTTCACGGTGGCGCATGAACACGTGAATCGCATAGTCGATCGAGAGCCCGATCAAGAGGACCGGAACGGCGACGAACATCTGGTTGAACGCGATGCCAGCCCAGCCCATGAAGCCGAACGTCCAGAGCAGGACGGCGACGATACCGGCAACGCCGAGGGCGATATCCAGCGGGTCCCGATAGGCGATGAACAACGTTGCGATAATGAACAAGATGGCAAGCGGTCCGACGATAGTGAGGCTGTCGGCCATCGACCGGTCGATTTCGTCGGTGATGACGCCAGCCCCGAAGACGACGTACGCCTCGTCGTCCTCCTCAGCTAGCTCGCGAATCTCGAGTTGGCTCTCGATGATTTCGTCGTCAGCCGCCCCGAGTTCGGCCTCCCCCTCGAGTTCCTGACTGATCGAGGTCATCCGCGCGTCGGCGGTCGTCGACTCGGGTTCGTACTCAGAGCCCATCAGCGAGAGGGCGGGCGTCTCGTTGTCCGGGTCATCCTCGAGGGTGTCCTCGATTGCCGTCTCGAAGGCGTCTTCATCGATCGTCGCGAGCGTTTCGTGTTGGTCTTCGAGCGATGGGCGCTCTTCGGGGCCGACATCCTCCCAGTCTTCATCGAGTTGTTCCTGCTCATCCTCGAGTTCCTCGCCGCGTTCCTCGAGTGTCTCGGCTTCGTCCTCGAGTGCTTCAGCCTCCGCTTCGAGTTCCTCACCGTCGGCTTCGAGCTCCTCGGTCTCCTCTTCGAGAGCCTCACTGTCGGCTTCGAGTTCCTCGCCGGCTTCCGCAAGTGCAGCCTGATCAGCTTCGAGTTGTTCCTGTTCGGCCTCGAGCGCTGCTTGGTCGGCCTCGAGTTGTTCCTGTTCGTCTTCGAGTGCAGCCTGTTGGGCAGCAATCTCGGCTGGGTCAGTTTCGGTTGTCGGATCTGCAGCTTGGGCCTCGAGGGCCGCCCCTTGGGCCTCGAGTGCCGCACCACGTTCCTCTACTTCTGCCGCCTCCGCCTCGAGTCCCTCGCCACGCTCTTCTACCTCCGCCGCTTCCGCCTCGAGCGCCTCACCGCGCTCCTCGAGTTCGACTCCTTCCGCCTCGAGTTCCTCGCCGCGCTCTTCGAGTGCCTCGGCCTCCGCTTCGATTACGTCAGCCCGATCCTCGAGTTCCTCGGCGTCGTCCTCGAGTGCTTGGGCATCGTCGGCAAGTTCGTCACCACGGTCCTCGAGTTCCTCAATCTCCTCGTTTGTCATCGCGGTGATGGCGAGGAGCGTTTCGACGCCAGTGATCGCCTCTTCGTCCTCGAGAGTCTCGTTTATCGAGTCGGTGTCTCGAAGTGTCTGTTGGAGTTCGATCGAACGGAGCAGCGACTCCCGCTCTAAGACGTTCCCCTCGGTAGCGATCAGTTGAATACTGGTCGTGTTTTCACCACCGGTGTAGGTGTCATCGATCTCCTCGAGTGCTTCGGCTTCGGGCGAATCGGTCTCGAACTGCTCGAGTGAGGAATCATCGTCGACCAACGGCGCACCGGCTCCAAGGGCAGCGGTCACGACTAAGAGGGTGCAGAGAATCGCGATGCTGTGGGTCGCAAGGGTCTCAGTGAATCGGTCGGCGAGACTCATACACCCGCCTCACGGAGGGGACTCGAGGGGCCGCGAACGTTGCGAGGCATACGGTTGAATGAACACTAAATAACGGGGAGGCAAGAACCTATCGCTAAATTAACATGTTTGTGACTGTCCTCGAGTGGAGAGAGTCAGCGTGAACTACTCCGCTTTAGCGCACTCGGGTCCACTCCACCCTCGTTTGTTAAGTGACCAGCAGACTCAAGACGCTGTGTAAGGAATTCTTACGTAGCGCATGGCTTCCGACAAACCTGAAGTAACGACGGTAACCTCGAAAGGGCAGATTACGATCCCCAGTAAGCTCAGGGATCAATTTGGTCTCGAACAGGGAACAAAACTGATGGTCGTCCCGACGGAGTACGGTCTCGTGTTGAAGAAAGTCGACCTCCCATCAGTTTCGGAATTCCAGCAGCGCATTGAGGAGCGTGCCGAAAGCGTCGATCTGTCAGAAGAGGAGGTGACACAACTCGTCCACGAGGCACGAGGTACTACTGAATGAGAGCGGTTCTAGATACGAACGTGCTCATCTCGGGCGTCATCGCAACCGGTGTCCCACACGAACTCCTCGTCAGGGGATTCGATCAGGAGTACCAAATCGTCGTCTCCATAGAGACGCTTACGGAATTCCGCGAAACGTTGCTCAAATATCCTGAACGCTTCCAGCTGAGCGAAGCCGAGGTGCAACAGGAAGTCGAAACGGTCCGGTACTTTGCAGAGTTCGTCGATCCGGACGAATCGATCACCGCAGTCCGACCGGATCCCGATGACGACAAGTTTCTTGAAGCGGCTGTTGCCGGTGCGGTCGATTATCTCGTTTCTGGAGACACACATCTCCTCAATCTCGAGTCGTTCCGCGGGATCGATATCGTCGAACCACGAACCTTCTAGGAATTACTCAACACACAGTAGTGTAGGTCTCTTTCCTTAGAAATATACTATCCATGCTTACCCCGCATCCGAAATCGAAATCGTCTGCAAATCTTCGGCAAACCGCACCTCACCGTCGAAGTGTTCACCAATCGAGTCACACATCTCCGAGTGGCGGCCGTCGGTGTGTGGATAGAGATGGGTCAGATAGAGACGGCCAATGTCTTTCCCGGCGAGTACCGCACCCAACTGGGCGGGAGTCGGATGATTCGAGACGTCGACATCGTCGGGAAACGAACAGTCGTGAGCTACCACGGCTGAGCCGTCAGCGAAGTTTGCCAAACCGGCAAACGCCTCACTATCACCGCTAAACGTAAACTGGTCACCAAACCGGTAGGCCAGACACGGCAACGAATGTCGCGTTTCGTACGCCTCGACATCAAACCCGGCAACCGAAAACTCGCCAGGAACAACCTCTCGAACCTGTAACTCGAGTTTGTCCTGCATGTAGGCATGCACCTCGAGTAAGTCATCAACGAGCGCTTTCGTCCCCTGTGGGCCGACGATCTCGAGGTGTTCGGCGCCGGCAAGCCAGCGGGCTTTCATCAGCGGAAAGAGGTCAGCGATATGGTCTAAGTGGTGATGAGTGAGCAACACGGTCGAGATCGCTTCGTAGCCGATGCCGGATTGCTCGAGGCGGTGGAGGACGCCACAGCCGCAGTCGACCAGCAAGGTTCGGCCGTCGGCCTGCACGACGAGTCCGGTCTGGAAGCGCTCGACAGTCGGCATCGCGCTGCCGGTGCCAAGAAAAGTGACGCGCATGGGTAATTGTGCGAGAACACAAGCGATAAGCGTTGGGCTCTGGCTCTACTTTCGCCCCGCCCTCCAAACCCTCTTGCCCGCGTAGCCCAAGAGTCGGCCAATGAATGTCGACGGGCTTCCCGTCTCCACAGACCGGTTGCCGTTCGACCCAGAGACGGCGGTCGACGACCGCGACGCGTTCGACCGCCTCGAGCCGGCTGTAAAGCAGTGGTGGCTCGAACAGTTTGGGGAGTTCGTACCCCAAAACGGCGGCTTCTTTACGCCGCCACAGAAGCGGGCGATTCCGTTGATCGACGACGGGAAGAACACGCTCGTCTGTGCGCCAACCGGATCGGGCAAGACGCTCTCGTCGTTTCTAGCCATCCTCAACGATCTGTTTAGCCGTGGTCAGACTGGTAAGGACGATGGCGACGGAGGCGGGAGCGGGAACGGTGCGGGGAATGAGGACGGAGACGAGAACGGCGATGGGGATGGCGAGGAGCAGGGCCTCGAGAACTCCGTCTACTGCCTCTACATCTCGCCGCTGAAATCCCTGGCCAACGACATCCACCGAAATCTCGAGGTGCCACTGGACGGAATCGAGTCGATTCTCGAATCCCGCGGCGAGGACGCAAACGAGGTTCGCCACGCGATCCGCCACGGCGATACGCCCTCGAGTGCGCGCCAGAAGATGCTCGAGGAAACGCCCCACATTCTGAATACGACACCCGAAACGCTTGCGATCCTGCTCAACTCGCCGAAGTTTCGGTACAAACTCGAGACCGTCGAGTACGTCATCGTCGACGAAATCCACTCGCTTGCGGCGGGCAAACGGGGGACCCATCTGGCAGTGAGCCTCGAGCGACTGGCCTCGCTCGCCGGTTCGTTCACCCGGATCGGCTGCTCGGCGACGATTGAGCCCCTAACGGACGTTGCGGAGTTTTTAGTCGGCCAGGCGGAGCCGGGCGGTCCCCCACGCGAGTACGAGATCGTCGACGCCCGGTTCGCCCGCGACTTCGATATTCAATTGGAATGTCCGACTGACGACCTGATCAACACCCCCCGCGGACTTGTCCAAGACCGGTTTTATAAGCGACTCCACGAGCACATTCAGGACCACACGAACACACTCGTGTTCACCAATACGCGCTCGGGAGCCGAACGGGTCTTGCACAACCTGCGAGAGCGGTTCGGGTACGACGAAGAAAACTCGGGCTGTCACCACGGCTCGCTCTCAAAAGAGGTCCGCCAGGGGATCGAATCGAAGCTGAAGTCCGGCGAACTCGCGGTCGTCACTACCTCTACCTCCCTCGAGTTGGGCATCGATATGCCCCACGTCGACCTCGTGGTCCAGGTCGGCTCACCGAAAAGCGTCGCCGCTTTGCTCCAACGGGTTGGACGGGCGGGCCACCGCGTCGGCCAAACCGTCACCGGCCGCGTCATCGCACTGAATCGGGACGACCTACTTGAGTGCGCGGTGATGGTTCGCAAAGCCGAGGCGGGCTTCGTCGATTCGGTTTCGATTCCCCAAAACACCCACGACGTGGCCGCCCAGCACGTCTATGGGATGGCGATTGCGGCGATTCGACCCGAAGCCGAGGTGCTCGAGATTCTCCGGCGAGCCTACCCCTACCGCCAGTATACCGACGCCCATTTCGAGTGCCTGATGGCGTATCTGACGGCCGCCTATGCAGGGATGGAAGACCGAAACGTCTACGCGAAAATCTGGCGCGACGAGAACGACCCACCCGACGGCGAACACCACTACCCGGAGTTCCCAGTCGGCCACCCGCTGATCGGCAAGCGGGGTCGACTCGCTCGCGTGATTTACATGACGAACATCGGGACGATCCCCGACTCCTTTAGCTGTAGCGTCCGGACGCGAGCCAGCAACGAGTGGATCGGCCAGCTAGACGAAAGCTATCTCGACACCCTCGAGAAAGGCGACGTCTTCGTCCTCGGCGGTTCCCACTTCGAGTACCAGTACCGACGGGGCTCGAAGGTGTACGTCGACCGCACGAGCGCCCGCCCGACGGTCCCCTCGTGGTACTCCGAGCGGCTGCCGCTCTCCTCTGATTTAGGCTGTGAGATACTCGCCTTTCAGGGGGAGGTCCTCGAACGCTACGCCGGTGAAACCGACGAGCACAACGCGGCCGCCGTCCGCCACTGGCTGCGACAGTTTCCCCTCGACGATAACAGCGTGCGGGCGGTTGCCCGGCTGTTCGACCACCAGCTTCGATACGCCGGCCCCGAAAGCGTTTCCACCCCCAACCAACTGGCTGTCGAAGTCGTCCGGGACCGCCAAGAGTACGAACGCCACTACTACGTCCATTCGGGCTACGGCCGGCGGGTCAACGACGGCTTCTCGCGGCTCGTTGCCTACCGCTGCGCCCAAGAAGCGACGGCCAACGTCCAAGTCGCCGTCGCCGACAACGGCTTCGTGCTCTCGATGCCGCTCAATCGAAAAGTCGACCTCGAGGGCATCCTCACCGATCTCGAGCCGTCGGCTGTCCGGGAGGAACTCCGGGCGGCGCTCTCGGGAACCGACCTCCTCCAGCGATACTTCCGCATCAACGCCACCCGGTCGTTGATGATCCTCAAACGCTACAAAGGGTATGAGAAATCCGCCAGCCAACAGCAGGTCTCGAGTGAGATGTTACTTGGATTTGCCGAGGAGTTAGAGGAGTTTGCCGTCATCGAAGAGACCTATCGCGAATTGTTGGAGGACAAACTCAACGCCGCCGAACTCGAGGGAATCGTTCGAGCCATCAACGAGGGCGACCTTGCGGTTACTCGTCGTCTGCTTGACTCCCCATCGCCGCGTGCGTTCGGTCTCGCGACGCTTTCGGCCAGCGACGTCGTGCTGGCCGAGGACGAAAGTGCAGTCTTGCAGGCGTTACACGACCACGTCCTCGAAGAAATCAACGGTAGTGTCAGCCCACCATAATGAGTGGTCCACGATTCGAAAAACCGGCGAACAAAAGGGCATGCAATCAAAAGAGACGGTATGGAGCGGCACCCAGCGACCACAGCTGTCAGCGACGTTGAAACTCTCCTGTTCAGTTGGGGGAGTTTCGGCAGCACTGACATCCATCTGTTACTGTTGCTTTCGCTTTCGGCAGGTGGCTCGCTGCTCGTCTTCGGGCTGGCGGTAGCCGCATATCGCCGACGGCGCTCACGACCGTATCTCCTGATTACGGCCGCACTGGGCGCATTGGTAACCCGCCCGATTGTCGGTGCAAGCTCACTGTTTGGACTGTTGTCGATGCAAACCCATCATACAATCGAGCACCTCCTTGACGTCGTCATCGCCGGCCTACTGATCGCAGCCATCTACTCAGTGGGCCATCTCGAGCACGATAGTCGACCACAAGTACAAGACGGTGGAGTCGACCGCGAGTCAGAAAACGACCAGCAAACATCATGAACGAAACGAGACGACAAATCGCCGACCGAATCGCAACCGAACCAGGGATCCATTTCAATGCACTCGTGCGTGGGCTCTCGCTTGCACCCGGACAGGTGCAGTATCACGTCCGACGGCTCATCAGCGATCAGTCAGTCGTTCGACACGAACGCTACGGCCGAACCCACTACTTTCCACCTACATACGACGAGTGGGAGCGAGATGCACTCGCACTCTTGCGCCGGGAAACGACCGGCGCAGTCGTTGCAGCAGTATACGCCCGCGGCGAGGCCAGACCAAGTGAGATCGCTGGTGACCTCGAGCTTCCACGAAGTACGCTCGAGCACCATCTTGACCATCTGATCAACTCAGCAATACTCACACGGCGGTATGAAGCCGGTAATCGCGTCCACCTTTCGCTGACAAAGCCAGCGGAGACAGCGACGCTACTCGAGGTCGTTTCTCCGACGCCAGAAACGCGATTGGTCGACCGATTCGAGCGGCTGGTCGATTCGTTACTCGAGGGCTAGTCGTTGTAGTGGTGGGCCTCTGGCGGGGTATGCAACCGGAGCGCGCGAGCGAGTTTTGTGAGCGCACTCGCCTTCGTCTCTGCTTTGCGAGTGATTCCCGTTGCCTCGTCAGTCACCACGTACAGACTGTCCTCCCGTTCGACGGTGATATTTTCACCCCGTTGTTTGACACTCATCGATTTCCCCTCCACCGGTTTATGGTCCCATGTTTGTTTCCCAACAGATATAATAGTTGTTGTTGTGCCTGAGATACGGACGCAAGTCCGGTATCCGACAGCTACAAACCGTCGGTCCACCCACAGAAACGCATGCCCGGAAAGCTGCCACCGGAGACGCTCACGGCACACGTATTTCGGCGCACCGGCGAGGTCGACAGCAGCGTTCTACAGGGGCCAGCTGACGGCGAGGATGCCGCTGCAATCGAGTGGCCAACCGACCAGGAGACGCTCGTTGTCAGCTCCGATCCAATCTCCTTGGCCGCTGACGCCGTCGGCACCCTCGGTGTCCACGTCGCCTGCAACGATATCGCCGCCTCCGGGGCGGACCCTCGCTGGCTTACCGTCGTCATGCTACTTCCGCCCGAGACGTCCCTCGAGCCAATCACCGCCGACCTCGACGCCGCCGCCCGCGAAGTTGGCGTAAGCATCGTCGGCGGCCATTCGGAGACCGTCGACGCCTTAGAACGGCCCCTGCTCTCACTCACCGCAATGGGGGCGACAAACCGATTTATTCCAACCGGCGGGGCGACCCCCAGAGACCGCGTGATCCTGACAAAAGCAGCCGGAATCGAGGGAACGGCCATCCTCGCAACGGATTTCGGTGACCAACTTGGTCTTGACCCCGAACTCCGTGAGCGAGCGAGTGCGTTCCTCGAGTCAATAAGCGTTCTCCCCGATAGCCGCGCACTCCGGGAGTATGCCACGGCATTGCACGATCCAACCGAAGGCGGCGTCACCGCCGCTTTACTCGAGATGGCCCGGGCTGCGGGGGTTCGACTCGAGATCGAACGCGAGACCATCCCGATTCGGGAGGAGACTCGGGCGGTGACGGCGGCCGCTGGCGTCGACCCGTTGCAAATTTTCGGCTCGGGTGCCCTGCTCGGGACCGTCCCCGCTGCAAACGTTGAAGATGCGCTGGCCAGCCTCGAGGCAGCGGGACTCGAGGGTGCCGAAATCGGACGTGTGAGCGAGGGCGCTGGTGAACTATTGCTCGATGGCAAACGGATCGACGGCCCGGTCGAAGACGATTTGTATCCGCTGTGGGCCGCTGCAGACGAGTAACAGAGGAATCAACTCGGTCGACGAAGCTATCGAACCCGTCGTCAAAACTCGGGATCGAGACGAAGCGATTGGGTCGCCTGCGACGCTTGAACCGCATTAGGGACACCACAATCGATGAGCTATCAGAACAGACCACATTGCGTCGACAACCTCCCGTCAATCCCTCGAGCGGTCGTCACGTGGCCTCCGTGTCAGCTTGCGTCAGTTTCGACAGCGACTCACGCACCACCATCGGTACAGTCGACCGAAACGGGTGGTAGCGACACCGCTTTCGGGATCGATAGCGTTGGGCGAGTACCACCGCCGTGTTGGAATCGGTCGGGACGCACTCGACCGGGCAGTCGGGGTTCTGACATCGAAACGCCCTCGAGTCGGACGCCGACTTTCGGCTGAAAGCGGTCTGCTGAGTTGGAGTCGGCGTCGAGTCGTCCGTGTCTCCATCTCGATCTGCATCCACATCTCGGTCTCCCTCCAAACTCACGTTTGCATCTACATCCAGATCACGCTCTCGCCTTCGCTCGCCAAGCATACCACAGGCAGCACACTCCTGAGCCGAGTAGGCAATCGGCACCGTCGCGGTCGGAATCGAACGGTAGGCGGCAACCGATCGCAGCCGCCGATGGGCCGTCGGCAGGAGCCACGCCCATCCACAGCGGGGGTCAGACCCGGTCACCCATTGCCGGAGGTCTGCCTCACCGTGTCCGTCGGCGGTCACCACGACCGGATCGGTGAACGTCCGGGCGTACTCACAGACTTCCCGTGCGGCGTCATCGATCTGAGCGACGATCGCCTCACGGCGACGCTCGACGGAGCGATCGATCGGGTCGCACTCGGGATTGCGCCCGCGGCGACGACACGCCCGGTCGCGTAATCGTCCCAATTGCGTCCGGAGGTCGCCAGCCGAAACTGAAATCCCGGACGCTCCCCGCCGCGTTGGCACGCCAATCGGACTGGCAGTGTAGAGAGTGACCTCGCCGATTCGGACGCCGATCGGGGTCGCCTCGAGGTCAGCCATCTGACTCACCGGTGGGAAAGACGATACCGTCTATTGTGATGAGTTCAATACCCTCGTCGGCTGGATGTGAGCGATCGATGTCGATGTTGATCGGAGGCGATTCCGCTAGCTCGTGAACCGGAGAGTTATAGGTTCGGAGGTATTTTTTCTTATGGCTTCTGAAATCCCTTGGACGGGAAGTGGAAGCCGCGTCTGGCGTGCTGGTACACGTCGGACACTTTTACTATGTCCATCCGGAGTTGGCTTCCAATTCATAGTATTATGCCGCTTCCACATGTATTTTACTGTGCAAGTCACAGCTGAATATATGTATTAGACTTCTAAAAACTCTCATCTCACTTTCAATAGCAGGAGACCGATATAGCTATCAGTTTCTTACGCACATCCTGAACCGTGGCTAGAAAGCGAGCAGACTGGATGACGCAGGTTGACGAACAGATCCTCGAAACCCTGCGAGAGGAAGGGAACATGACACCACGTGCACTCGAGGATTTTGATGTCACTGCCGCTAATTATGCTCGCGATCGTCTTTCGAAACTGTGTCAATACGGTCTCGTAGAACGTCTCTCTCGTGGCCTCTATCGGCTCACGGAAGCCGGAAAAGCATTTCTTGACGAAGAACTCGATGTGAGCGAACTCGAGCCTGCTGATAACTGACGCTTGATTATTTATCCGCGTTCGGCGTCCCTATCGCTGTCATAAACAATGGTGAAATCTGCCATTAGGTATTGAATATTCTGTAGCCTGATCTGACGTGCCTGAATACAGTGAACGGAAGAAGGAAAACGAAACTAGCACCGAAAAAGAGAATAGCTGGAGAAGGTTCAAGAGAACCAATATAGGTCGTGTATCCAATCCAGCTATCACTTGCAATCTCAAGAAGTAATACAATTGTATAGACTGTATAGATTGCAAAAAGCAAAGCGCAGGTAGTCATCATACACCTATAAAAATCAAAAACAGCTTGGAACGTTCGCGAACGCCCGCGTGTATCCATATGGATCGCGGAGCGAACAAGACTGTACAAGTCCTCTAACGAATCACGATCGTCTCCCGAAAGCTTTGACTGATCGTCTGGAAGGTTCAATGATGAAAATGCATCTGTTGCTTTCTCGTAAAACGTGTCTGCCAGTCCTTCTGTTATCTTGACCGGTTCGCTAACCTCTTTCACAAAAGTATCCCTATGACTGGTTGCACCATAGAACTCATCAATCAACAGTAACATCGCGTGTATGGCTCGTCCAATCACAAATCCTACGAGGATCACAGCTAAGATTAGACCTGTAGAAAATATATCTGTATCCTCAGGTAGAAACGGAAATACTGCCAGCAAGAATACCGCCCCAGGTATTAAAACACTGAAAAAGTCATAGAGATCAAATTGCCTTGTACTCTCACTAATCATTGTCAGCCACTCTGTAGACCTGGTACATGAATTCTTCCCATAAATTTATTCGACTCGTCATACGATATGAGAGCGACTGAGTACCAATAGGCGACCTACTGAACCACACCAATGTCCACCAGACGTGTAAAATACGAAGAAACGCGGACTAGATCTGCCTTCCGACTGTTAGATAGCTTGCTGGTTAAGCTAGCCATCATCAGTCCGCTTGCCCTTTTTATTCTCCTAATTTCCGGGACCGCCCATGATCACAGCGCTATTGCGATTGCCCTCGGAATACTGGCTGCATTGGCTCTGGTGAATCGCTAGACGGCACCGACTTGATCCGTTAGAACTAGGGAGTTGAAGCGGGAAACGGCGGATAGTTCATGTCCAAAATTTCCCGCTTCACTGGAAAAGTCGTGACGTTAGCTAAAAATGCTGTTGGTGGCCGAGGCGAAGTCGCCGCCCCGCAGGGTGGCGGCGGCTTCGCCGACTACGCCGTCGTTTCGCTCCACTGTCTGCGGATTTATTTGGACAAATCCTATCGTGAATCGCTGGACCTGTTGAGCGAGATGCCA
>LFCJ01000536.1_pt1 | contig 23966 bp, 29 predicted proteins | sample 643141 | NCBI WGS metagenome assembly LFCJ01 (sample SAMN03766243, study PRJNA286221) | soda lake metagenome | biome: soda lake; feature: Kulunda steppe; material: water; isolation source: sample B1-Br-g2 brine of Lake Bitter-1 | place: Russia: Kulunda steppe | collected 2010-07
CGTGTATGCAGTTCGGCGCAAGCCACTAGGGAATCCAGGCCCGCCAAAAGTAGAGATATGGCACGTGCTGCTCGCAGGGACACCAGACAGCGCTTGGACCATAAGACACATGCATGTACACGTGCACACATGCACATGTACACACACACATGCATGTGTGCACATACACCCACACTCACACCTTAGCTTATTCATACGCACACCTGCACTTGTGCACACCCACCCACCCCCACACCCCCACACATAAACACGCACACCTGCACGCATGCACACGCTGTAGCAGCGGTGCGCACCTGTGCATCCTGCGCACCTGCTTATTTGCTGTGGCATTGAGCGACAGCATGCAGCGGGGCGCCGCCCGGCACAAGCCGGCATCCCCAGCGACGCCTGTCGCTCCCTCCCCTGCCGCTGCTTCCAGGCCACCATCTGGTGTGAACATGTGTTGCGTGCCTTGGCCTCGCTTCAGGATATCCTCCCATTCGTTCCCAGCCCTCACTGCGCCCCTGCCTCTTGCCCCCCCCTCCCCAGTCCCTGCAGGCCCCTCTCCGCCGCACCCGTGCAGCTCCTCCCAGCTGCGCTTGGGCACACGCACAGCATTCTGGCCATCCCCCCCGCCAACACCACCATCGTGCATGCCATCCACACTCCTGTGCACGCCGCGGCTCAAGCAACCGGGCGTGCGCAGCTCCCTGCTGCCGCCTGCGCTGCACAGGCTGAGCGCGGCCGCCTGCAAGCCAGCATGTTGCAAGTGTTGGAACTGTTCCTGCTGCTGCTGCTGTTGCTGCTGCTGCTGTTCATGGCTGTGTGTGTGCCTGTGCCAGCGCCTGGGACATGTGCCTGTGCCTGTGTGCGCGCGCGCATGCGCTTGTGCTTGTGCTTGTGCGCGTTTGTGCATGAGGGAATGATGGATGCTGGATCTGGCATGGTTCAGCACACTAAGGCTGAGCACGCCTGCACATCCCTTATCGCAAGAGCTTTGCGAGCAGCATCCAACCCTGTCCAGCCCATCAAGGGGCCCTGGGGCACACACACACCCTATCCGCCATTGTGAGCAAACACACAATCCTTGCGCCCCTCTGCGAAAGCAGCATGCACTGTCAGCCCACCTGCTGCAGCAGCTGGCTGCCCGCCCTGCCCAGCGTGCCCCGAGGACTGCCCGTCTCTGCCGCGCCGAGGCTGGCCGTCGCCTCGGCATCCTCCCCCGGCGCAGGGGGGCTGCTGCTGTCGCCGCCCCGCCTCCGTGCGCTCATGCGCCTGCCAGTACCGCTGAACCGGCCGCCCCTCGGCCCAGACAATGTGCGGCGCACAGAGAAAGGCTGCAGGTGCGGGGGCAGCTGCAGTGCAGCAAAGGCGGACGCCAGAGGGCGGGCTGTGGGCGCGCAGTCCGGGGAGTTCCGGCTGTGGGGCATCTCAGGCAGCGAGCGCCCGCTGCAGCTGGAGCTGCGCTCATGCACTGCTGCAGCCACCACTGCCTGCTTGGCGTCTTCTGCCTCAGCAGGCTGCCGCACAGGCGCACCAGCTGCTCGCACAGGGACAGAGGTGGCGGCACCTAGCGCGCCCGCAGTGGCGCGGTGCGCTGCTGCCGCCTCTGGCCGCAGCAGCTGCAGCTGCACAAGCGGGGCGACAGTGATGCCGCCCAGGCCGCAGTGCAGCAGTGCTGCCTCCTTGCGCTCCAGGCGCAGCAGGAACCGCTTGTACACCGCCTGCAGGCCGGCACTCAGCACCTCCTCGCTCGCGAACGCCGCCACACCCTCATCAGCAGGCAGGCAGGCGGCCACACCCAGGGCAGGCTGGCCCTCAGCGGCAGCGCCGCCGTCCCTGCTGCGGCGGGTGGGGTCGAGCTGGGGCATGCAGGCTGGTCGTAGGTCTGTTGTACGGGCCCCCTCGATGGCGTTGCAGCTGCCATTTGCACTTGCAGACGCCCAGCCGGGCCGCGCCAAGGGATGCCTGCTGCTGCTGTTCCTGTTGTTGATGTTGCTGCTGCTGCCTTCCCCCGCGTCGCTGCTGCTGGCGTTGCTGCTGGGTGTGCTGCTGCTGTCCTGGACGCCTTTATTTGCCCAATTATTGTGGCCGCTGCTGTTGGCTATGAGGGAGCTGCTGCTGCCGAGACCAGGGCCCTGGATGTCCGCTGGCAGCTGCTGCACGCACTTAAGGACGACCTGCATCCAGCCACGGCTGCCCTCCACTGCCTGGTAGCCGCCCGCTGCCCGCACCTGAGCCCATACAGGATAAGGCGCAGCATGCCAGTATTGTAGTGAGCTTGGGGAGTCACTGAAGCCAGCCGTGCAGTCACTGAAGCCAGCCGTGCTCAGCCTGTCAACCAGCTCAACAACCCAGTACCAGCGTGGCAAGGAGACCCAGCAAGCAGGTATGTCGGCCAAAGAGCGACCGCTGCCCTGCAAGCATTGGCATGGACGCTTGCACACCACTTCAAAGCTGCCGGCATACATGAGCAGCCTGTCCTCAGCTCGGCTCAAATTGAGAGTTCGCCAAATGCTCCCACATGCTTGCAGCAACACTGGCTCCCACGCATACCCCGCTGTTTGCTTCCAGGCGGAAGGTGAGTGCACAGAGAAGTTCAAGGCTTGCTCTGCCACCAGAGTAAGCTCAAGATGATGCATGGGAGGTCCTGAATTGTCCTGGAACCGATGCACTAAAGACCTAGCATGGGTTTGCTCTTCCAAATCGGCTTGTCGCGAGAATGCGTTGTTTTTGTGTTTGATTTCTTACCAGCCGCCAATGCACAAATCACACAGAGACGGCCTGCCTGTGACAGGCAGACAGACATGCAGAAACCCCACCCACATCCATGCCCACAACCGACCCTCTTCCTCCCACACTCTCTGTAAGAACATGCATCAGTGTCCAACCATAACAATGCGTGCGCTCCTCTCCTTGACAGCCCCACCAAGGGGTGCCTGAACTCATAATGCACTCACCGCCATGTATAGCTGGCGCAGGTCCACAACACAGCCACAGACCCTAAGGTCGGCCACCTCCCTGCTCAGCTCCTCAAGGGCAGGGGATGTACGTGGGATGGGTGTGCCCTCGAGGTAGGCTTGCAAGGCCGCAAGGCGCTCCTCTTGCAGGCGCTGCATGTGGTGCTGTGCACTGGCCGGGGGGGGCTGCAGGAAGCAGGGGGCAGCAGGGGACGTATGAGGTAGGCAACTGAATGGCACCACTTGCCGGAGCTAAGGCTTATCCCAAAGCGCGTCTGAGACACATGTACATGCACCAAATCATTTCCCTGCACACACCATGCGTGCGCGCACCAGATTACATGCCTAATCAATTAACAGGCACAATCACTTGGCCAATTGGAAAACCAATGCACTGCGCGCCAGGCAGCCGTGCCACCCGGCAAGGACTGACTGGAGTCCTGGGAGAGGGTATGCCACACAGGGGAGCATCTTACGTCACAGATGATCACGCAGACAAGCCGACTCAGATTGCACTTACACCAGTCTTGATTCATCCAGGAAAACCTCCGCACTTGAGGTTAATGTGACTCTTTAATGCCCCTCCTGTAAACATACCACCACATACCCCCCCCGACATTACCTGGGACCCTTGCCCTTCAGTTTCCCATGCTGGGACTGTTGCCACAGCTGCTGCCGCCGCCGCCGCCACAGCATGCACGTTGATGCCAGCAAAAGTGCATGGCACCATTGAATGTGCCTGGGCTTGCATCTCAATTATCCCACCCCCTGCAGCAGGGCTGGGAGTGGCCAGGTTGGCCACATTCAACATGTTGGCCCGGATCTCAAGATTGTTCTGAAACAGCCAGTCCCCAAGGGCAGTTGTGTTATGGCAGGGCGCGCCGAGGTCGTCGCGCTCCAACAGTCTGATGCTCTGCTTCCATTTCTTTGCAGCTCCTCGCCTGCAAGCACAACAAAGGGTGCCACCAGTGACTGCCAGTGGGAGGGCTGTGTGAGGCTGCAGGTGCATGCTCCCGCACTTGCGATGGTCTTGGCAATTGCTGAGTCTGCCTGAGGCAGGGCATAGCCAGATTGAGCTTGTGAGGCAGACGCAAGCACAGGAAGCGCGCACAGTCATGTGCGCAAGAGGGATCATCACTACGTCTATAGCTGCTCACCCGCCAAGCTTCTCAAACTCTGTGGGAGTGTAGACCTGCATAAGTGTGTGACACCGGGCAGGAGGCATTGTGCTTGCATCATCATTCACGCGTTGCCAAATCTTGCAAGCATGTTGGGTCTCCCTGACCCTACGATGCACCAGTCCTATCTAGCGCTGCACCCTCAAACACGACGCGCACCAGAAGGATGAACGAAACAGCACGGTCCTCCTTTGGTAGCGTGAAAAACCAGTTGGTGGAACCCGCTCACGTCGTGCTTGCAAAGGAGCAGGAAATGATCCTAGGGAGCCTTTTGGAAGGACAGAATGCTGGTGCCTACGCCATCCGGCGACAGGGGAAAGGAGAGGTTCTGCGGGGTGCAGGATTTATCCTATCCAACCCCCGTCGGGACCCGATTCCCCCCTCCCTCACCCACCTGCGCATCCCTGTGTATCCTGCCCGTTGATACGTTTAGATTGCCAACGACATTCCCGCACACGACGCTGAGCCAGGCAGGCGGAGACTGCATCGTTTCCAATGTGCGCGCGCGGTGGTCCAAGGTCCCAGCCAGTATTCATCGCATCACGGTGTGTCCTGGTTGGGAAGGAAGGGGCGACAGTGGGGCAGGAGCAGGATGAGGATATGTGCCAAATGCTAAAGCCTCGGCGACAGGGGTCAACAAGCTCGCACACCTTCACTGTTTCCACCTGTTCTTGGGCCCCCCAAAGCTGTCAATAGTGACGATAACAAGTGTACATCTATTGTTCGCTCCTGATTTTAACCCTAACCGACTAAGTCGTTGGTTAGTACATCTTTCTTTGCAGATCAGTGATCTGAGATCACCAAAGTCTATTTGTTGGGTTGCCAAACCACAGTTACTGCTGGGATTGGGCATTATATCATCCGTCCGGTTGTGAAAATAGGACTGCTTTGTATGCAGCACTGCCATCATAGTCTGGTGGTGCGGAAGCGGCAACATACAATTTAAAATTTACAAGCTTAACTTGTGTGATGTCATCCATGAAGCCTGCAAAGCGTTCTAGTGTGCTTCTGGCGTTACCGGTATGCCTGTGCACGGTGCACGATGAAGGATTGTTGGCTGAGGTCGTCTGCAACAATGAGGTTATTCAGATCCTGTCAGGAGCCTCCTGATCAGGAGCCTCCTGATCAAGGTCAGAATCAGTATGCGCAAATTACTGCGTACAAAACTTGTGTTGCGTTGTGTGGACGTCTGAGCTCAGACAGGCTAGAGCCTGGACAGCACTGTCACGCCAAATTACCGTCTCAGATACACAAGCCACATCGCCCCACATTCAGCAAAATAAAGCAAGAAAAAAGCAGGATTGAAGCTGAGTGTTCAGAAGCGCAGTGTATCGATACACAGATCGGAGCTGTCTGGCTGTGGTGTATCCAAGGACTGGTTGATTGCGGAGCATGGTCCATGCCTGTTGTGTGTTTTGTTGTCATTGGACTGGCATTTGGCCTTTGTACTCAGACTGCTTAAGCGCTTTCTAGGGACAACATGACGAGACCAGCTTTTGCAAGCACGCCTCTGCACGCTGCAACCTCGTGAGCCTCTGCACGTCTGCAATATATCTATTGGGCCTCTGCATGACTAGATTAGTTAAGAAGTAATGCCCAGAGAGACACAGAGAGAGAGAGAGAGCCGTATTTGCACAACTCTGATCACTGTGTAGTACAACACTAGTGGGCGTCCCGCGCGCTTAGACATGATGGTACGGAGCGATGATGTGGTTTTAAAGGCAATGGGACTAGACACAGTAGTGTATGTTGGGTTCAGGGTGTCTTTTTTGATGCGTTTGGCTCCATTTTGTTTAGCTCGCAAAAGAACTGAACAAGAATCTTCACCATTTCTTGCACAAATCTGCACAGATATCTCCAGGCAACGATTTCTACTCTTGCCCCTGCCCAACACTCTTATCTGATAGGTCATTTGGGCAGCAGCTTCTCCCAAGCTATGTCCATCCCGTCTGCGCTGTGCCGGCATCGCAGCGGGAAAATCATCCGAACCGCTGCCCGCTTCTAGTGGTAGAATATGTCGCAGCCATGGACAAGACCCGAGTTCAATTCTCGGATGTTGCACCAAATGTAGGCTTTTGGCATATCCAGAGTGCAGAATCCATGCATCAAGGGACATCAAATTGTGGTACGGCCATAGTTGTTCACTTCGCCAGGGCGCAAGGGTACCATGATGCTGCTGCCACCCATCCACGCCCCTCAGTCGCCGCATGCCTTCTGCCGACTCAGACCGCAGACTCACCAGGTTCGTGTTACAAGGGGAAACGAAGAGGTGCTCTCGCCCAGCCACAGGAAAGGCTAAATCCGAGGACGTAAGGGGGATTTAAAAGAGAGAAACTAGGAAAAACACCTCAAACATAACCCCCTCCAACTACTCAGGCACCCTGACTATGATTCATATGATGCATCGCAGACTACAATTTGTCGTGACAGCTCACATGTGCACAATTATTTAATGGACTGCACTGCTGTGCCAATTTCCCCAAGGGTTAAAACACCTTGGCAAACAGGTATGCAACCAAACTAGTGCCGGGCACGGGTGCAAGCGGCTTAAAGCTGCTCAGAGGGCGCCCTCGAGCCAGAAGTATGACGGGCATCTAGCAGAAAGGCTTGTTGGCAAAAAAAGGCGCGCTGCTTTGCTCATAGCAATTCTACGTCTGCTCTTGTTTTTAATTCTTGCAAACCAATGCTTTGAAACCATGCTAGGGCCTCTACAAACTGACCCTTTAACTTAAAGTTTAAGTAGCATATGCCTTTCTGTTCCTTCAACTTGGGTGAGGTGTCTGGGATGTTGGAGTTTTACCAGGCCTCATGTTGTGCATCTAGTTGGCCAGCAGCAGTCTCCCAAAGTGACTTGGACACAGATTGAAGCCACAACGGGGTTGGTGAAGTATCTGCCATACGCCTAGTGGCTGCACAGATCCCGGAAGGTTCAACAACAGAGCCACCCCTGGATAGCTTTTCCCCCGCTGCTTCCCAATTAAGTAAAGGCTCACTTCTAGTTACCCAGATGCAGTACCAGTAGAAAAAATTCCTTAAAAGAGTAGAATTACCCATTGTCCAGCCCAGGTATGCATTTAGAAGTAGGGCAGGGTGCAGAGGGGATGGGGTCCCCCAGCGTCAGCGCCAGTCTACCATCCTTTGCCTAGGGTCTAGGACTGCATTGTTATTCCCATTGTTATTCCCAACCAGCGGCACATCCATCAATCATGTGGAAGTCAAGAATTGCAGCCCAGGAGCCAGCTCAAATGTGCCTTTTATCCTTCAGGTTCCAAACAAATTTTTCTTGAGTTAAAGGAGTACTTTGGGGGCTGAACAGTTGTGGTGAAGGCATCATGCCCCAAATGATTTGGGGCTGTACATCAATTGGATTACAAAGGAGCCAAACCTTGTGCTGTCTGAGTGCTCATTGCCCTGTGCTTTGGGGCTACACAAACTCAATCCAATGTGCGCTTCTCTTTTTGGGGCTGTACTTGTGCCTACTCCTCCTGGTGCCAAACAATTTTTCTATTCTTGGTGTCTTGCTTCTTGGGCTTCTTTTTTGTGCCCAGGATATTGTTGAAATGAATGAAGACTCTGACACTCTGATGCACTTGCACAAACTCAAGGCCCACTTGGGCAAAATAGGCATTGTGTGTGCTGATGCAGTTGCAGAACATACAGCTGTCCACAGCAGCAGGCAATGTTCCCATTCCTCCACTCACACCAGATGGTATGGGTGTGCAGTAGAGAATGCAGCAAACTCCTCATCATCTCATGCGCCTACACTCTCCCCCCTTCAACATACCAAAGACAGGCTGAAGGAGCACATGGGCAAACATAGGAGCACATGGGCATACTGGCATCAAAAATCAATGTCATGACAGAACGGGCACGCTCTGCCCTGAGAATCTGGCCCATAGATACAGCAGGGCTCCCAACGGTAATTGCTCTCTTTGTCAGCAAGCCAATGACCAGGTTCACTTACTGTCTGGTTGCTTACACCTAACCATGCACAATTCAATGCGAGACGCAATATCGCATCTAGGCTTAGCATCAAAGCCATCAGTATGAGTGGATATTTGAATGAATCCAGATTGGCCAAGCAAGATCGTCTTGTAATTCCTTGCATGTCAAACAAAATACTTCCTCGCTGGCTCCTACCAAACCTCTAGGCAAATGCTTTGCTTATCGGTCAAGACATTTGCCATATTCATCTAACCCACTGGTTACCAGCATGTTCCAGCAAACAGGATTCATCGTCTTGGCCCCTCACATTGGAAAGTGCACCTCACCATTGGAAAGTGTGCCTCACTGTAGCAAAATATTGCGATGATAAGCAACCAACCATGACCACAATTACAGAGAGCATCTGAGCAACATAGAAGAACTTAAAAGTTTGCTGGAGAGCCAGGTCTGTTATAAAGCCTATTTGCCAAATAGTATTTGCACACTACCCTTTAAAGGAAATTGAAATTTCAAGAGTCGTAGGTACTTCTTACAAAAGCCATACTGAGATGCCATTAGGTCAGTTGGATCTAACTGTGGTCTGGATCTAGACCACAATAAATGGTTAGAAGTGAAATTAACACATGACTGCTGACACTCGATCGGTTTGCAACCAACATCATAACACCAGGGGACCTGCTCCAATACATTGTTGACTTCTGTTAGTTTGGCAACTACCATCAGTGTTGGCCCACACTCGCCAGTATGGAACCTTCATTCTTGAGTTTTTGTTTCTGAGCGCTGTGAAGCTAGGAGCTATTGTGAATCACAATTTGTGATAGACCTGGGGCTTTTCGTAAGAGATGAGTCAGTTCCTTTTTGGATAATCTTGGTGTTTGGGCATTTTAGGCGCGCTCTTAATGAGTGGATGTGGAGGAGGCTTAAGCATTGCGTCAGGAATCGTAACATCCTAAGTCGCGTCAAGCTTGGCACAGCATATCATACCTCTAGCACTAAGTGTGACAAAGTAGAAGGCAGACAAGCTACTTCGGAGGTTCAAAGCAATCAAATAATGCAGGCAAAACAAGCCATAAATACCAAGTCAACTACCACAACCGACTGTGCATGCAAATGCAGCACAAATCTGGTGCTGCACTAATCTGGCGAGATATTGTAGATCCTTTGCACATCGATTAATTAATTAATTGATTAACCCTTAATTGTTTGCTTTTCACTTAAAGCACCTTTGCGTCTGGTGAGTGTGCAAAACAAGGGAAAGAAGAAAATTTCCTGCCTCTTAAATGTGCATCTCTTGACCCCTCCGCACGTGTCCTCTATCCCTCCGCACAGGTATCCGCACCCCCACCAAATGTTGTTTTTCATCACTAGACTACATAATCGAGCAGGTAACCACAATTTCTGGTAATTACCATCACAGGTAGCTGGCCAAGTTATCAGCATTTCCTACAGGGCAGCTGTGGTCACTCAATGGATTTCTTAATCGATTACCGGTAATCAGGGTTTGACCCATTTCTGGAAACCAATGGTATTTGGCCTCACCAATGCTATTAAGTCTAACCATGTTGATTTGCCTAGTTGAGGTCCCTAGGTGCTATCTAGCTGATTACCTTGCTCATTCCCTTATTGACCACTGGTCATACAAATCTGGTTGATCACAAGTTATCAATGGTAATTGGCTGAGTAATCACTGGTTATATTGAAGTCCCTGGTTACATTACCAGTAATTGGGGGTCGACCCAATACTCGTGACCACTGGTACATGGCTGAGTAATTGCTGCTAGTTGCTGAGCAACTGATTAGCTTGTGCATACATGCATAAATTACAGGTAATTAGAGCCATGCTGAAAACCAACAACCCCAAGTAATTGGCTGAAAATATTTCTGAAATATTGGCTGAAAATATTTTGAAATGCTGATTTCTGATCTTTACCTCATGTATCACTGGTACGCATGATAAATGGATCTTGCCTGATACAAGCAATCACTGGTTATTATCTCAGCAATTGCTGCCAATTGACCAGCTGCTGATTTCTTGGCTCATTTCCTTGCGCAAGAACAAAGATCAGGAGCTGAGACATAACAATCTATCAAAGTTGCTGCCTTTTGATTCCACTACTTATAGCGTTTGTCCATACAACACTGGATAGCAAAGACTGATGCAACTGTAAGACATTAGACAGAATCATCTTCAATCCAGCTCCTCAATATAAGCACAGACAATTCTCCGACAAATCATGAAATCTGCGTTGAGTGCTCGAGCACCCACTGGATCAGCATGTGCATAGTACTGCATGAAAATCTCATCAGCATGATGTTAAGAATAAAGATGATGATAATAATATTTTGAAGCATGTGGTAAAAACACCAAGGCCAAAAAAACCACTCATTTATCAGGTTCTGCATGCCCCATCTTCTTCTCTCAATTTGCTGCAACCATCAAAACCTTTCCAAATCATTAAGCAACCCACCTGCTCCTGACCCAGGAGTGAGGCTCTGTAGCGGTGTGAGGCCCATAAAAACAAATCAAAATCAATGATTCTCGACAGCCGACTGCTTTTGTACATAACCCGTTACAGGCTCTTTTCCAGCCACCAGCTGAGTATGTCATTTGTCTGCAAAGCAGAGCAGAAGCAATGCTCAAGTTCTAACCCTTATTTGTTTCATGAAATGGGCTTAGGGCCTTGACAGAAGGAGTGATAAGAAGGAGGGAAGGCCATTTTGGACTGCAGTTCCTGTGCTTGTGGACACTGAGGGAGACAAGGAACCAATGCTTGTGTGGTCACAGCCAGTCAATAAGCACCAGATGCAATGTGCATGGAACATAATCAGACAAAGGAATGTGCATGCAGGCAGGCAGTAAGGTAACAAAGATACAGATCCCATGCCTCCAGACTACATAAATGGACAGCAAAACAGCTAACGCAACCCAATTGTTTTTTCAACAGGTTTAAATGTTCTTCAAGCAGAAATTACCAAAATACATGCATATTCTGCTGAAGCGGCGTATCACTGACCAAGCTGTATCAATTGACCTTGCAAGGTCTCTCAATATCTTCTTGGTCCTCACCCAGCGCCTGAAGAAGCCCAGGAGTCTACTCTGCTTGAAGCTTGATTTGAATGCTCCAAGGTCCAGTTGGTGAACACCAGGTCAAGAATATACGAGTCTGTGGCAGTGTGTGTACATGTGTTGGCCAGCCACAAAAGCCCTGAGTCAGGGTAGAAGTTTCCAAGTTTTGGGTTGAGTGTTTGGGTTAATTGAGTTAGGGAAGAAAGGAAATCCTTTAGACATTTCCAGACTCGGTTGAAGTGCGGTTGTTGCGGTCGAAAGCAATCGCGGCTGCAGAGCGGTCAAATTATCTTTACCACAACTGCTTGTACTGGTTGAAAATTATCAACCGCACATAAGATCTCTTGCAACCGCACGGTTGCTTACAGCCTCTTCAACCAAGGTTGCAAGCTACGGTGCTACGGTCACCATTTTGTAGCGTAGCTGTAGCGGTAGCCATAGCAGTAGCGGCCAGCTTGAGCCTCTGGCACCTCCTGGATGTTTTTGAAATACTTCTTAATGCTATATAACATTTTCGCAGTTAAATAGCGTCGAGATTCTTGTTTGCAGAAGTATAGAAGCAGTTTTGCACACCTCACGACTGTGCTACAGCAGTAGCCTTAGAAAGACCGTAGCATGCAACCCTGAACCACAATTTCTGACCGATGTGTTTGGCTGATCCACTGCGTTTTATTTCAATTGCTTTCAACCACACTTTTCGACCGTGGCCTGGACAGTCCAGTACAGTTCATTTCAACTGCTGTCAACCACACTTTTTAAACGCTCAAGGCTTGGATTGACTCCTCTTCTATATAAATTGTTCGAGGAAATCCTTGTTCACCTGCCTTCTGGATTAAGCTGAAGTAGTGCATGCAATTGTGCAAAATTTGCAATTGGCAAAATTTAGTACACGTTAAGAACAGTGTTTTTTTAATGCCAAGATTTTGAGTGCTCCTTCAGAAATATATATTTGTTCCTTTCCTTTCCTTTCCTTTCCTTATAGCCAGGATTTCTTTGGAGGCCCCTTGTCTCTTACCTGCATTGCCTAGCATTAGGTTAATCAGACTGTGTTGTTCTTTCTCAGCGGCACAATGATCTCTACCATAAAATCACCAACATTATGTCCATCTTAATGGCTGGCATGCTACTTAAGCATGCCATAACTCTACAGTGCAGGTTTAAGCATGCCGTGTTCAGTGATAAACCTACACCGTGTGACATGATGTTTATAGTAGTACTCGTAGTATTCGATTACTGGCAGCGCAAGTCTAGCTAGTGATAGTGACACCATTTTTACCTGTACTCAGTAGGCTAGTATGTTGTCATGGGCACCTTGTGCATGGCCATGCAATGGCATGACTTAAACTTAGGCCCAACTGAAGTGAGCTCAATTCACATGCAAAGCTCAAGCTTTGTGGTGTCTGCTAGCCTAGAGACATCGTTATTAATTTTTTTTTGCTTAGAATTAGCCTTACTGTCTAGAGAAATCCTCTCAGTCATTTGAAAAGACTCCTATGGATGGACAGGTAGATCTTGAACTTTTTGCCAATCACTATGTTCATCATAGCGACAGTATTTGGTGATAGCCTTTGAAGTTGAATGCAAGGAAGGCACTCTGACATAAACAGACATGGATGGCCTACCAAAAATGTATGGACAGGGGCTTAAAACAGTATCATCAGACTTTTCAGAACGGTTTGTGGTCAAAGTGCGCTTTAAAGTGGTTGAAATTGCCATTTCAACTGCAGGGTTGATCTCAACCGCTTCAACCGCATTTTCACCCAGCCAGGAGGTTTCTGACATTTCAATCAAAATAACACTCAAGACACAGCTCAGGTTAAGCCTGCCTGACTTACAGCCTTAATTTTTTCTCATACCGTTGTTTTTTTTGTGTAGGTATAATAAGTTTTTTTGGTGTAGGTATAATAAGGGTTACCTAGCTATGTATGTCAGCACACATGAATATTCACACCTTAATTCATAAGGTCTGCGCCTTCACACCTTATACCCATCTACTTGAGATGGGGATCTTGCTGGAACCAGGTGACGTCCACGATGGCATACATCTTTGTATGTAACTTTAGATGCAGAGGGGCAGCACTTGAGGTGGAGGAATTAAGGAAGCTGTGCTTTTCAACGCTGAGGGGGGATATTCACAGCCTCATAGCAATTTCATAATTTCATAAAAAATAGACGCTTACAAACTTGCTGAATCGCATAAGTTATGCGGCATAACCATTGACAAAATTTCCTTCAGTGTGTAGCAAGCGGATCATAAGCACAAGGTCGGTTTCCCCTTTGATGCTCTCATTTCGTGTGAAGCATAATCATACGTAGAACCAATGGGGGGGGGTTTGGCTCGCAATTCGTAATATTGTTCTCTTAGGCAAATCAGGTACTGCAATGCACTTCTGACATTTGCATATTATAAGTTATAACATTAATTATGTTAATCCCCTAGAAGGCTTCTGTGCTGTTAGCTCCAAGATGTATTACAGCTGCTACAATCATGCAGCTGTGATGTCACTCATTGAGTAAGCTGTCACAATGATTTATAATCAGTGGTAAATAAGTCAAATTGGAGTTGGTGAATTAATAACATGTATTTCTGGCTGAGCAAGAACTGAGGTACCTAGCTTTGGGAATCCATCTCCTCCGTTATGAGCAGAACGTCCTTTTCCACTGTATCCATCCACACATAGTTTCTCTCCGCAGGACTTATGCATCTCTGTTTCTTCCCACAGTCCAACCTCGCAACCTGTAGGTTCGGGGTTCATACCTCAATGCAGGCTTTCATCTGGCTTAGCTGCCCTCGTTTGGCAGGTACACTGCTGGCAGCCTTAGAACCTTAAACCTTTCCTCCCACAGGTTTCCACAATATGTTGCTCCTGAGCCCAAAACAACAGGAAGTTTTATTTCTTCCTTCATGTGCCTCTCTTTCCTTAATTGATCCGGGGAGGTGCTCAACCGCCTGCGTAGTATTTCTTTTCTTTTCTTCCTGCGTGCACTTTTTGCTTTGTATGTGCAGGTTAGCAGCCGCACTTCTTGACTGAAGACCTTTTCTTCAAGTTGTAAACCCTTTAAGCTGTGAACCCTTGTAATCCATCTCTACAAATAGTGTTGTCTGGACAACACAAAGAGGACTACCATTAGCAAAGATGCAGAGTCTCTCCGGCACGGAGGAGTAGAAGCTTGACTCTGAAGGGGACAAACGGCGTGGCAGCCAAACCATCGTGGGAGAGGAGCATTGGGTGGAGTATGATTGCAGTCGTGAAGAGCTCTGTGAGATTGCTCTAATCTGTGTGCAAAAGGAAGGAAGAGCATCTGCAGATTTGATCAAAGGCACTGTCACAGTGACAAGCCAAATTTCCATGCTTTGTTCCCGTCCTTTGCTACAGGGACTTCACCGTGGACGTGAATTTCCATTCAGTCTCTCTGGGCATTACTTCTACACTAATCTGGTCATGCACGTGTCTAATACAACTTCTATTATTTGAACTTGTGAAATTTGAAATATTGCAAGTGTGCAGAGGCTCACGAGGTTGCACCATTTGCCACTGGCAATCTGGCAGATATTGATCCTATGATAGACCACACCTTGAAACGCCCAGACAAAAATCCAGCCTTTAGTGCCACCGTCACACCGCATGCCCGGCTGGGCGTACGGGTGGGCTGCAGCACCGCCACTTTACGCCGACCCATTCTGGGGGCATGGCCCTGGTGTGGCAGGCCTGGCGGCGCAAGATGGCAGCAGCTCTCCACCATGAGCGCTTGCTCATGGAGAGGGATGCCTGGCAACAGCTGGCCTTCTCAATCACTGCACTGTGCGCGCTGAGGAGAGGCAGCAAGGAGCCTACTATGTGGGCCAGGCTGGGCAGGTGATCTACAAGCAGATCACAGTTGTCCAGCCGGCGGAGCAACGCCCATAATTCTGCAGGATTGACATGTAGACTTAATTTACAAGATTTGGCAACGACACAATCTGGCATGACAGATCATACATGCTGTATCTAGATGCCTGGCATAATATCTCAATCAGAAACAGCCGTTATTTAAAACCTAGCAGTAAGTTTACTTAGTGAACTTTCTGTATTACTTACTGTATTCTACCCATTTTTACATATGGAGAGGGTCACTGTAACGATACATATCCCTGTCAATTGGCAAGCGCGGTATCCAAGACGGAGCTCTCCCTTTTTACAATTTGGCTCTCAAGGCTCTAAAAAAAAGCTCTCAAAATTTGTGCGCTTTGCTCCCACAACCACAGAGGTATCCTCAGTGGATGCAGCCCACATATTTGCAGACAGGGTGGTTTCCTTGTTTGGGCTCCCTAAGAAGCTCATCACAGACAGAGACATGCGCTTCACTAGCAATATGTTCACAAATTTTGCAGACTCTTTGGCATTCAGAATGCCTTCTCCACTGCCTTGCACCTACAGTCACAGAGCCTGTTGGCTGCCAGATGGGAAAGGCCTGCTTCAGAAAAACTCCTATTTTCCAATACAGTGAATACAAACCATTTACACAAACGGACATTGAACACGGGAATTAAGTTAAGGGTTCAGAGTTAAACCCTAAATCCTAAGAAAGGGAATATGCATTAAATTGCACCTGCGCATTTACACACTGGAATGCAATGGGCAGAGTCCTGAACATGAGGTTCAACTGCCAGTTGCAGGCAACAAAGCCCGACTTAAGATACAAGTAAGCACAATCCTAGAAGCCAAAAAAATTAATTGCTGCATGAAGGGGTGCCTGGTGCAAGAGAGGCATGCAACCCATGCGTGTCAAGGAGGGGGTACTCTGCATGGCCTTTGCTGCGTCAAAACCAGGTCACGGGCACACTGCACAACCTCACAGAACCCTTTGCGCCGCGGGCTGCTCTGGCGTCAGGCCCCTGCAAGGTCCGGATCTCTTGTTCTGTATCCCTCACGCTCTCATACAGTGAGCCGTACTGCAGTACCTGTCTTTGGTAGACTTGTCTTTATGACTGCTGGGTGCTGTGATCAGACTGCAGCAGCAGTTCCAAGATGGTGTGGATTGATGCAACTAGGGATGTGGGGTGGAACATGACCGACCCGTTCTCTCCGATGATGGAGGGCACCTCAACCACGTGGCGCACGCCCATCGCGTCCAAGGCCTGCGTGCAGACGCTCGCGCATAGGTACAGCAAGGATCACTCTGTCTGACATGGGGATCAACCAAAGGCATGCAGCACAGGGACCATTGCGCATGCATCCGCGCACGCATGTGCACACATGCAGTCAGACTGCGTTAAGCGTGTGCGCACATGTGCGTGCACACATGTATTCACGTTGCAAAAAGCGTCCTTTTGGGAATGCCGCAGGCTGCAATCCAAGTAACTTGTGTGCACGGCAGGAAGGTCTGCTCCTTTGTGCCTTGAGCTAGATCCCGCCGGGACTGAGCTATTGCGCAGGGCATGGGAAGGACCCTGTGCAAGACTGGCCTAAAAGAGCGAGCTCGATGCTTGGGGCACACAGAGCATGCAGAGGCCCCTGTGCAAGACCGCCTGGAAGAACAATAAAGAAAAGAAGGAAAAAAGAAAGATAGAAAGAAAGAACGAGCTTGATGCCTAGGGACAACCATATGCCATGCCCCAGTGTTCGGCTGGCTCGGCCCAAACCCCCTGAGAAACAAATGTGTCCCATCCCAAGCAAGGCCTGCTCGGCCCTGCTCGCTCACAAGACCAGCTTGGCTATGCTCCCGTGCATGGCCAGATGATGTGCCCTTGCAAGCCTGAAGAATAGCCGCCAGGCGTCTTCTCAAGTCACAGTAAGGCACGAGTCCACAGCTTTGCTGCAAGTCCACCTCTATCTACCCAGCCCTGGACACACACAACCCTGGACACATGCGACCCCTGGGCACACACTCTCACCTCTGAGCCAATCTCTATCTCCCCAGCCCTGGGCACACCCAGCCCTGGGCACACCCAGCCCTGGGCACACGCAAGCCTAGGCACACATCTTTCCCTGAACTTTCCTTCAAGCGCCTTCTAGTTTTACTCTTCGCTTGTCGTTTTTCACCAAAATCTGGCGCTACCTTTCTTCTGATATGAGCGCCTTAGATAATAGATTTGGTCCTAGTTGCAGGCCTTTAAGGCTTCAGCTCAGCTGCCCTTGTTTGGCAGATACAGCTATGTAACCTAGCCTAACCTGGGCACACACAACCCCGGACACGTATGACTTTGTGCAGGCATGGCTCCAAGGCTCATCTCCGAGTCCACCTCTACCTCCCCAGCCTTGGGCACACCCAACCCTGGGCACACCCAACCCTGGGCACAAACAACTTTTGTGCAGGCACGGCTCCACAGCTCACCTCCAAGTCCACCTCTATCTCCCCAGCCCTGGGCACCAGCAGGCCCGTGACGTATGTAGACGGGGGGTGGCCCAGCCTCCTCAAGCCCCGGCGGCCGTATTTCCGGTTCGAGGCGTCGCACACCTGCGCGAGCGCTCCAAACGCGCGGGTCAGAGCTTGGTAGACAAGGTGCTGGCTCCTGCCATTGCGGGCAAAAGCAGGCGCAGCTAGGCTCAGCTCTCTGGCAGCAAACACAGCTGGGCTAAGCACTCCAAGCTAGCACCTGGGATAAGCAGGATCTGTGTCTGCAACTGGACACCAACAAGAGAGGAAGACCTGAAAATTGGCTGCTCCATCCAAGAGGGGCTGCCTCTGCTGCTGCATGAACACACATGCACACCCCTGGTTTGCAAGGAGGCTACTTGATGAAGAGCCTCCTTCCTGGCCTTGCACCTCCATCTCCTTATGATAGCCCTGCCAATCTCCCTCCATCTCCCTCCTGATCACGGCCCTTACTTGGATCCTGATTTATTTGTGACAGTGCTTATTTTTTCTATGCTTGGCTTGGCACCATCCACTGCCAGCGCACCTGTGCTCTCTCTTTGTCTACAACCGCCTGTCCAAGATTTGGGGCTTTCGCCGCAAGCAATTGTGTCTTCTAATGCCACCTCAAGCCTGTGCGAGACGAGGTTCTCACTGCAAGCATTATCTCCTACAGCACCATCTATTACGCTGCACCATCGCCTACATGCTGCGCCAATCCCACCGCCCGGCACACAACCTTTTTTAGTGGCTTTCACGCCAGAGGAGTCTTTTACAGCAGCATTCTCTTTGCTGCACCAACCCCCGCCAGCTTAGGGGGCTTCCACCATTTGTACCACCAGCTCCAGAGGCTGCCACTGCCAGTGCCAATTTCTACAGCAGTGCTGTAACGGCACCATTTTTCTTCTTATGAAAAATGAAAGCAAACCCACCGCTTGCACAACATCAGAGGCCGTCATTGGCCCTCTGTGCGTCCCTGCTCTAGAGGTCTCCCGGTCCTGGTTGCCGTTTAGCAGCAAGACCTGCACAAGCGCGTAGCAGCTTCAAGGGCATTCAGCAGCTGCACGGGCACACGCATTCAGCGCCCGTGAAGGCATGCAGTGGTAGACAGAAAGGGCAACGTAGACACCGGCAATCATGTAGCCAAGGGCGTGCAGGAAGAACAGGAAGAACCTACAACAGTGCAGAGGATGGCGGCTGAGGGAACTTTGACAGCAGAGCAGCAAGAGCAAAGACAACTGATTGAGAAGGTATTAGTTGGCAAACACGTTGTAGGTGGTGACATGATGGAATGTTCCAATATCAGCATGTTCCACATTGCAACGTCTTGGATCAATCCAGCTTGATACACCTCTCAATGCCAGAAGTTGCTCCAATTGTCATAAGTGCCGTCGCCTGTGCGTGAGTGAACTTTCTGCCATGCAGTCCTTTCTTGCACCGTCACACGACCTGTAAGAGTATTTTCACCCAGAGACCATCATCGACGCATCCACAGTGCACCACACATTTTTAAGCACAGACACACCACCATCCATTGGCACCATGTCACAACACCAATATCCAATGCCATGCACCATTTACGCACCTTGGGCACAGGGCGGGCAGCAATAGCTTCGCCCATCCCCTCTAGACACACAATGGGGCAGATGCTGGTGTAAAGGCTACCCATGCCGTATATCACCGCATCTGCCTTCTCTATCTCTGCATCATGCAAGACGAACATGAGCACAAGTGGGGGGCGCTGGCAGTTGCCCCTGTCTCTGCCTTTTGCTATTAGGGCCACAGGGATGAGTAGGGCAGAGGTGTACACATCCTTGTGTCCTTGACATGTCTATTGAGAGCAAGCAGGTCTTGGAACTGTTCAAGAACGACAATCAGGTTCAAAACCTGCAACATCATAAAAGGTCAAGAGGGCCTTCTTTAGTACCCTACAGCGTGCACAGAAGTATACTGTGGGTATGTTACCCTCATTGATGCCATCAACTGCACAAGTTTGATGATTACTTCATTGCAGGTTATGGACCCACGCCTCTTCGTTCCGACACTTGTCTAGCAGCATGCCCTTTGGAGAAGCGACACAAGATGATTGGATTTTTGAATCCCAGCAGCACACCTGGACCAGGTAACAGAAGGTGTACTGCAAGGAAATGACTTGGATCCTTTAAAACATTTGCCAGCCATATGGCCTTTTGCATAGAGGCGGCGAGCTGTCTTTACGTTGCAGTCTACCTGTAGACTGTATTGTGCACAGAGCTGTCATGAGCATGGAGCACGGGGCTGTTTCTATGATGCAGTCTATTCATTCACTCGCAGGCTGTGTTGAACAGCACAGCCAGAGGTCTGCACCAACTGTAGCAGCCACACACAGCCACAACACCCTTTGCCTTCTCAGCAACCACTGCCGTTCACCACTGGATACCCCTGACAGCTTGCATGAGCTTACAAAGCTGGTCTTACCGGTCATGTCACCAGCATGCGGCTTTACTTTAGCTGGCAGGTGCTGGTGTGCAGCCTTTGCCCGTAGACGGCAGCACGCCAGCAGAGCAGTACAAGGACATACCATCGAGCCCGCACAGTAATGCCCGTTAGCACCGCAAGTGTTATGGTAAGCAAGAGAAGCACAGTCACCATCGTTAGCGCCCTCTGCCACCCACCTGCAACTGCACGCGGGTTTGCCCTGGGCAGCACCTCACGCTCTTGGCTGTGCCCTCCCCCACTTGACAAGTAGAACACGCGCCGCAAGGGGGAGGGCAGGGGGGGGTGCAAGTCCGGGCCCTTGCATACAGTGTTGGACCCTGAGAAGAGGTTTTGAACGGATAGTCTTTTTTGTTTTCAAGCACATACGCGTGCACCAGAGGATGCAAGTTTGAGCAAGTAATCCACACAATAAGATGCCAAGACAAGAGACTCCTAGGGATTATCATAAAACCTAACTCCCTCAACCCTTACCCTGTACCTCATTCAAGCACACACATTTGCGAGTCGGCATAAATAAAGCATTGCCTGCGTGTAACCATATGCTAGCTCGGGCAGTCTTGGAAGTGCCGCAGCATCATGGTCTCAAATCCGCACCACAAGTAACAGCGCATGTACAGGGTACACATGTACAGGGTGTTCATGTGCAGGAGCACAAATCAGGGTGCTCCTGGACATGCTGCTCCATTTAAATGCATACACAAGCACCTGGACATGCCTGCAATATTTTGATATCCACACATCAGGGCATGCTGCACGACTTTGATACCCACACATCAGGGCACGCTGCTCTACTTTGATACCCACACATCAGGGCACGCTGCTCTACTTTGATACCCATGCATCAGGGCACGCTGCTCTACTTTTATACCCACATATCAAGGCACACTGCTCTACTCTAAAACCCACACGTCAGGGCACGCTGCTCTACTTTAGTACCCACACATCAGGGCAAGCTGACCTACCTAATCCCACATGCGCACAACCCAAGTTTTTGAACACCGCTGGTGGCACCAGCACATGCAGCAGGGGCGATTGGTACTTGCACAAGCACTCACCAACAGCACAGGGGTGTGAAATCTCGTTCTGTCCTTTGATGACCGTGCCATCTTCCAGCTCAGCGCCCAGCCTTATTCGCTCCTGCAGCTGGGACCAATGGCACTCATTTGGCCCGCCACTCTGTAGCCCTGCGCTCAGTGACCCTGCACTCTGTGGCCTTGGGCTCAGTGACCCAGCACCCTGCTGTATCTGTACCTATAATCAATTGCAGGTAGCTTGTGAAGCCTCACTGCATTCTCATCAGTCTGTGGGACCTTGCTAATTGAAACTGAAAGCAACCTGTGGTTTCTCTTCTTATGTCTTCGACCAGCAAGGGCAGTTGGAGGGGCTTCCTTCCATAGCTGCCTGACTTGAGCGAGAAGCAGCTGATGCACCAAGGCCTCTTCTCAGGGGCCAACACTGTCTGCAAGGGCCAAGACTCACACACCCCTTGCGCACGCACACACACACAATTGCATACCCCCACGCACACACACGCGCGCAAACCCACGGACACAAGCACGCACACATATGCGCACACCCATAAACACACTCCTCATGTACACACACAGGCACAGACATTCACAGGGACACAAATACACAAAGACCACAAAGACACGGACACAAAAACACATACCACACCCACACCTACACCTTCACCCACAGGTTTAGGGAATTACACGTGCGCGCGCTCAGTGTCACACCTCTGTGCGGATGGCCGGCAGGACAAGCGATCCCTCCGGGATGCGCGCAACTCTTGAGAACTGAAAGATGGCGGCTTCCAGTGACCCAAAGAAAGTGCGCGAGCCAGCGAAGAAAAAGTTGCCTGCAGTAATGCGCAGGGGGCTGGGAGGTGGCGGCCACTGGGACCAATAGAACACTCAAGACCGGAGAGGGCTGTGAGCAGAACAACACTCAAAGACCGGAGAGGGCAAGACAGCACTCAAAATCCAGAGAGGGTAAAACAACGCTCAAAGACCGGAGAGGGCTGTGGGCAGTGGAAGGTGCATCCACATGTGCTGGTGAGGGGGCTGCTCCAAGGAATAGCGCGAGCGGAGGGGGGGGTCGCGGCCCCGGCGTGTGATGTGAATGAGGCAGGCACGATGTCGATGCGTGCTAGCCATGCAGCATGCATGATCTGCGGTGGCTCAGTGCTCCACAGCACGCAATCCCTGCGATGAGTGTGCCTACACCAAAGGCACTTGTGAGTGCTGCGGCCAGACTGAGCAGTGCAGCACAAGTGCACCTGTGTGAGAGCACATGTGCGCGTGTGTGTTAGCATGCTTGCATGTGCCTGCGTGCATGAGCTCATGTGCGCGCGTGTTAGCATGTGGGAGCATGCATCTGTTTGTGCCTGCTTGCGCACTCGTATGCGTGCACGCTCTCAAGCAGCCTGCTTTCATTGAAACAGGATTGCAACCACACACCTGTTGGTTGCTTTTGTTAAGGCATGGATTGCAACCCCACATCTGTCAACTCGAGCATGATTTGGCTTAGTATGGTGGCAAATGATATGCACACACACAGGACTAGTGGACCCCTCGATCCAGCCCCAAATCATCTGGGGCGAATGGGAGACTCTGCCGTGCGCAATGAGCTGTGCTCACCTATGCTGCCGTTCTGGAAATTGAAGCCCTCCTGCATGCCGCCATCACCATGGCCGCCCTTCCGTCTGCTGTGTTCCTTGCCGCGCTTCTTCCGCTTCTTCTCAAAATGAATCAGCAGCGACCGGATCACCTGCAACAGCGGCACGGTCAGGTGTGATGCTGGAACGGGCCCTTCTAAGCTGCCCTCGTTTGGCAGGTACAGCTTTGTAACCTAACCAAACGAACGGGCCCTTTTGATGGACAAGGCAGCGCCAAAAGATGGGCTTCAAACGCAGCACCTTCCCTTCGCAGCAGCTGGTTGGGCCCGCGCCCTGGCACATTGCCCCTTGCTGCAGGAGCTCAAGCTCTCTGTGTGCATGCCCGCTGATGTGTAGGCCGGCACTCTTTGCTTCTGCTGCGGTAGGCCAGCCTCAGCTGGTGCAGCATCATGCACCTTTCTGCAGCCCATGCAAGCCTGCGAATCTTGCTGCAGCCTGTGCACCACCGCCACTAGCGTCCCTGCAGCCACACAGGCAGCCCTCCACTTTTGCACCACTACAACCTGACCCAGTTAACGGCCACTCCTGCGCAGCCTGCAGCTGGCGGAGCGAGCAGCCTGCCTGCCCCTTCCCAGCAGTCAGCTCATCTGGCTGACACTAACCCCAATGAATACTTAAACTGCCCCTGGCCTGGCCTCTACTTGGGAAGTAAAAGCCATCCCTATTGCACCACCTCTTCTCTGCACCACCTCTTCTGTGCACCGTGACACCTCTTCGCTGCGCCACCTTGTCTGCACCACCTCCGTCCGATTCAGCCCACAGCACCCCCTGCCTCCGCAGTCAGAGCACCTGCTTGTAGGGCTCTGACACGCCATCCCACAGCGGATGCTTGCCACTGAGAATGTCGTCCCACTCGTGCATTGCAGACAGCGGGTCGTCTGGAGATAGGCGGTGCGCAAGTAGCGCCTTCACAGCCTCCGCCTGTATGCAAGAATGCACGCGTGCGCGAAGCATGCAGAAAGGTTGGGTACGGAGGGAGGGCCACCTGGTGGAAGGCTGCACGTGAGCAGCACCTCTTGTGAGCATGCGGTATCTGCTCAAGCTGCTTGATCCCACAGGCCCCCTTCACAGCCCCACCAGTCTCACAAAGATAATCAGTGGCCCCAATGAGCACACACACACACACACGCACACACACACCATTCTGTCACACTGCTGCCTGCCAGAGGCACGCATACTGGGTGAGCATGTTCTGCCGCCACAGCCCGTCACTCCATCACTCCCGTCTGCCAAGTTCGCCTCACTTCACGCGCGGTACTCATATCCTTATGCTTGATCAATAAGGGTGGTGTCTCCTTCCATCACCCACTTCTTTGTCGCTGCTTGCAGCCTTTCCCCCCCCC
>LFCJ01000537.1_pt1 | contig 23965 bp, 37 predicted proteins | sample 643141 | NCBI WGS metagenome assembly LFCJ01 (sample SAMN03766243, study PRJNA286221) | soda lake metagenome | biome: soda lake; feature: Kulunda steppe; material: water; isolation source: sample B1-Br-g2 brine of Lake Bitter-1 | place: Russia: Kulunda steppe | collected 2010-07
ATGTTATGCAAGAGCAGAGCCTCGCTGAAGACTGCCAGGGCAGCTTGGCTGAGGCCTGCAGTGAGAGCACTGCTGAGGTGTACATGAACCCATCTAAATACAAGCAAAGCTCAGGCTAGGTTCTCTGCTTGCTGACGCCCCCTCTTACTTTTCGATGTTATTGTGCTCCGGGCATGCCAACCATGTCTGGTGCAGCACCATCACATGTCCTTGTAATGCTGCCCACAATCTGGACCACTTTTGTGTTGCATTTCCGCACGTTGTCAGCTTAAAAGGCATGATTGTCTGGTGCAAAGGCTCGCCCACGCAGGAGCATTCCTTAATTTTGATCAGCCAGCCTCCTTCCAACACATCTGTTTTTGGTGCTCTGCTCAATGGCGGGCTTGTTATGAGAGATTGTAACGGGAGCTTCTCTGAGAGACTCTGCATTGCTAATTGGTGGGAGTGTTTTAAAATACTGTGCTCTGCTCATTGGTGGACTTGTTCTAAGAGTTTTTTTTGGGAGCTTGCTATAAGAGGTGGTGCTCCGCTCATTGGTGGACTTGTTCTGAGAGATTTTTTTGGGAGCTTGCTACAAGAGGTTGTGCTCTGATCATTGGTGGACTTGTCTTGAGAGGTGTGAGGCGGCTTTCAGGAAGACATAGCACAATGCCTGCTCACAAGAGACCATGGCAGGATTTGTGGCAAACATGCGTGCGCAGCCGGGCGGAGGCTGGCTTCAGCGAGCAACAGAGGTTTGCCATCCTCAAGCTGTTCAAGCAATACGAAAAGACCCGGGCTTTGAGGAGAGATTGGGACTTGGGAGACTGGGTGTTCCATATCCATCGCCGTGTGGGGTCTGTGCACGACACGCCATGCTCACCAGGCGTGCAGAAGAAGTGGTTTTTTCCTGATGCTGCAAAATTCCAAGAGATATACATTGACGAGGTGTGTGCCAGGGTGCTGGTGGGCAACACTTGTTAGGGGGCTTTGGGAGGGTGCCACTCTGTGCTGAAACAAAAGAATGGCCAAAGCGTTCTTGCAGAGCTGTTCAATGTTCTTGATGTGGGCCATGCATTGCACATTTTTGCCATTTTACCCTGCTCTCAAGTTGGGCACATTTTTTTAAAATGTGGAGAGTGGTGTTTTAAAACAAGCCCGCCCAGTTAATATGGCGCACAGACATGTGCATGCACACACACTGACTGCAGAACGCATCAGTGGATATATTCCATCGTCAAGCAAACTTGGAATTTGCTGTAAGTATGTGGTTATGCATACAAAGATGTATACACATGCTGCACAAGTAAGCCTGCATGTGACACACTCGCAGGTCCAAGACATGACGCAGAGCACGATCGCCCTTCTGCGCTACATTTCTGCCATTACACCTGCCACTTCCGGCCGAGGCTTTGTGTTTGCGGGCGACTCTGCCCAAACAATAGCCAGGGGCATCAACTTCCGCTTCCAGGCCTTGAGGTCAGTGCTCCTGAGGGCTACACCATGGATCGTATGTAAGCCCTGCGCTTGACTTCTGCATAAATTGCCGCATTAACTGCCGCTTCCAGGTCTTTTGAGCTCAGTACTACTGAGCTGCAGCTAAAGGGGGCTGCCATGTAACGTATGTAAGCCCTCCGTTTAAACAACTGCACATGGGTCAGCCATGTTTGTGTATGGTTGAGTAGTGCGCCATATGCTTGCCTCCTGGAGAAGAGGATGTCTAGTGAAGGGTCAGTACCTTAATTGTAAATGCTGTGCATTTTAAAGTTAGGCTTGCCTGTGCCTCCTGTCAAGTCTGTGACAAGTGCATTGCTAGTTTTACTTCTTTTTGCACAGGGAACAATACTACCTGGATTTCCAAGGCAAGCGCGAGCAGCAGCAGCAGGCGCAAGTCCAAAGGGATAACAACGGAAGCGGAAGTGAATTCAAACCAATGATGTTCCAACTGACCTTCAACTTCAGGTGCATTGCTTTGGCAAATTTATTGCAAGTCGTTGCTTGCACTATGAACAATGATGATACCAAAGATGGGGCTGACTGAGCTGAGTTAAGGAAATACTGTTGTAAAATGCCATGGGACACACGAATTTTGTGATAAAATGGATCACACAGTGTGCCTGGGTGGTTGTGTAGCCTTCAATTTTTGCCTACATTGGCTTGAAACACTTCCGCCATGAGCCACCATGCCCATCCAGAGCAGCTACCATTTTCACTTCCAAAAAATCACTTGCAACGGCTTGTAAATTGTGAAAGGGCATCTCAGATACCTTGTCTTAACAGGTTTTGGGCTGCTGCTGGATTGGACTATTGATCTAAAATTAAAAAACTGCTGACAATATGGCCTTGTTCCTTGATCTGTGTCATCAGACCAATGCTCCAGACAGAGCCTCATTTGGTGTTACCTGAAAGCCACAGGGCAATGATAAAAAAAAGGGCCGGATTCTGAGTTGCTTCATTTGTGTCTGCGCCGCAGGACCACTGGCTCAATTGTGCGCCTTGCGTCCAGCATCATCCGTCTGCTTGAGCATTTCTTCCCCTTCTCCCTTGACAAGCTGAAGGATGAGGAGGCCAAGGATGAAGGTGAGATTGCGGAGCACAACGGTCTGAGATCACTGATCACTGATCCAGAGGGCCAAGAATTAGAAGGCAAGCAGGCAGGGCTAGAGGCGGGCATGCTGGATAATGTGAGATAGGCAGGGTAGCAGATGACCAAGATGAGCTCAAACCTAGAGTCTGTCTGTATTCATTGCCAAGGTGGGCTTGGCCAACAAGTGCAGGTCGCTGCTTGCGATTATTTTGGTGAGCAACAAGCTGGATACTTCGTTTGCTTGCCATGCCGCCTCACTCCGGGCTGCGCAGGCCTGAAGCCCATCTTTGTAATTGGAGAGGTCGATCCCATCAAAGCCCTGCTTGAGCGCTCGGTGGAGGGCGCTTGCGGTGGGCCTCACGGCGTTGCACAGAGCGGCCTCGAGGCTCAGGCCAAGGCACAGGCGTCGCAGCAAGGGGGCAACAAGGCAGGCCCAGACAGCCAGAGTCAGCTGTCCCAGGCCGCGGTTGCTGGTGGCGTCAACTTCGGAGCTGAGCAGGCGTGTCTTGTGAAAGGCGGAAATCGCTGATGGCCGGTGCAAAGCTTGGGTTGTGGTGCATCTGTGCAGTTTCAGAAGTGAGGCTCTGTGAGGAGGTGAAGGTTTTTTTTTGGCTAGCTGACCAGGCCAATCAAAGCCATGATGCAAAGGAGCATGGAAGCTTGGTGCTGCAGGCAGTCCTGGTTCGTGCTATCTTTGATGGCCTCTGCTGTCCCTCACAATCAAACTTGCAAATATACACAGGCGGTGCTTGTTCGGGATGAGGAAGAGAAGGCCAAATTGAAGCAGCACATTGAGGGGGCGTTTGGCAGCCGGGCTGCGCGTGGACTCATCATCCTGACCATCGCAGAGTGCAAGGGCCTGGAGTTCAAGGTGTGCACGGTGCACAGCTGCAGTCAAGAGGCGTGCTTGGTACATGGCCCATGGCTGTGGCCCGTGGTCGCAGCTGGGCTTCTTGCATGCATGCGTGCGTGCGCCCATCCATTTTTGCCAAAGTCCGCTGTCTACAACCATGCTCTCCATCATGTGCCTGGCCTTGCAGCAGTGTGGGGTCAGTGAGAGAGCAAGGATTGCGCGTGTGCAAGCCCTGTTGGGGTTTTGGTGCAGCCCAGCGTTTCACCTCACAATGTCGCACAAAAACTGCAGGTGGTCCTGGTGCACCGCTTTTTCAGCTCGTCACCTCTTTTCCAGAAGTGGCGCCTCTTGTACGGATTCATGCAAGAGCACTGCTTGCTGACACCGGAGCAAATCCTCTCCTCTGCCTTTGCACACCCAACATTCAATGCCCAGGTCGGTGCAGAAGATTGTTTACGGTACCATGTATAGACAGCAGCACTGTGGACAGTTGATCTGCAGTGCTTGCACTTATGCCCACACGCATGCTTTCACGCATGCTTGCGCATGTGCCCACGCGCACGCTTGCACGTATACCTGCATGGTGCATCAGTGTTGTGAAGTTGCGTCTGGTGACCTGCATTCCGGTCAGATTCTGTTTTTTTAGTTACATGTATGTTGTGGAATCTTGGTTGGCCAGTTTGCGCCGTCCTCTCTAAGCTGCGTGCATGTGCTTGCCTTTCCCCACATGCTCTGTGCACCTCCACAAGCGGGCCACGGCAAAACTGTCAAGAGTGCATTTTACGTTTGCATGACCCACATGCTTTCACCACGACAATGGTAAGCATCACCTTGAAGATGTATGCATCGCCATGCTCAAACAAATCACAGGAGCATGGGCTGCTGTGCTCGGAGCTCAAGCAGCTGTACGTCGTCGCCACTCGCGCAAAATCCTGCGTGCTCTTCTATGAAAGCAACCAGGTCGCAGCCAAGCCCATGCTGGACCTGTGGCAGGCGCAGGGCGTGATTGTCTGCAAGGAAATGGGTCCAGAGGTGCGCATTAAGCCCGTTCTGGGTGTGACGATCAGAACCTGCCCTGCTCTGTGTCAGTTTTCCTCGAATCGGGTTCTTGATCAGGAACCTGTTGCGTGGAAAGTAGGCAGTAGGCTCCAACGCGTTGTGAATGGGCCAAAACTTGGCAGAGGGGCCTGAGGCAGCCATGCACTGCTCATGGTCATGCATGCAAAGATTGCAAGAGAGCGCATATATCCAGCATATATCTGTAAGCTGCTCATGGAGCTCGCGCCACATTTTTGGTAGCAAAGAATTGACATGGCAGGTGTTGCTGCATGGGCAATGTGCCAGAGCCCGCATGTTCCACTCTGTTCCTGCTGTGGAAGGTGATGGGGCTGCTTACCAAGAACAGCACCACTGAGCAATGGGCTGCCACGGCAACGGATCTGTACAACAAGGGCCTGTACGAGGAGGCAGTGGCCTGCTTTGAGAGAGCCAATGACGACGACAGTGCAACAAGGGCCAAGGTGGGTGATGCACAAAGGGACTTGCAAGTCACAACACAACAAGGGCAAAGGTGCATGCCGCAGAGCAACCGCAAGACCCAAAGATGGCTGGCGCCCATCGCTGGCACAGTCAAGAAGTAGATGGATTGGACACCCAGACAGTACAGTAAATTGACAGTACAGTAAATTTGAAATGCGATCAGGGCACCCGTTGATGGGTTAGCCCAGTAGGAAATTGTTTGAGACACCCATCATCAGACTAGTTGCAGGCAAGGAAAGAGCTGACCGGGATGTCTTTACCAGGCTTTGACCTATTGCATCAAATTGTGTGTGAGTGAGTGCAGGCTATGGTGCACCGTGTAGCTGCAAAGAAGGCAAAGGACACCAAGACGCGTAAGCACGAGGCCAGGAGCGCTGTCAGCTTATTCCTGCTCATTGGCTTAAAAGAGCATGCGGCCTCTGACATGGTAAGAAAGGGGAAGTGCTCCAGTAGATTGGAACTGGATTGAAAGGGCAAGCAAGTTTATAGAAATAGCCTGTAGACTTGGTTTGTGTGGACTGTATGCTGTGTATGTCTTGCCATGCTCAAATGAGCCTTTCTATTCGTGGACCAAAACAAGTGGAAGAGCAGGCCAGTTCCCTTTTCTCACCTGGATTTGAATATTCAAGCAGCAATATCTGGAAGGAAATAGCTGCTTGCATCTGCATCGTCTAGCTATTATTGTGAACTTTGTAATGTTGATGAAAAGTTGCACCTAGGCAGGCACATCCATGCAGCAGTGCATGTATGATGTGCTTTTTTACATCCTTTTGTTGTCCGGTGTGCACTTCTTAAAATCTTTTCTGCATTTGGGTTTGCAGTGCGTTGCCGGAGACTTTCTACAGGCAGCCAAGCTGTACATGAGGCTCAACAATCTTAAGAAGGCCATTGAATGCTTCCTCCTGACCAAGCCCATTCCATGGGCAGAAATTGCCAAAGCAAAGGCCCAAGCAGGCCAGATCAAGGAGGCGCTCACAGCTTGCATTAAGGTACAGCAACTTGCACCAATGTTTTATGACCTCCATCTACTTATATCAGCCTGCACCTAGGCCAAGCTCTCAGCATATGTTGACAGCTCTCGAAATACATTAAGGGCTTGTATCAAGATGCAATTCATGCTTTGTTTTGCGCAGCGTTCAGCCTCCAGTGCGCATCAGCAGGGCATTGCCATATTTTCATCTGTCTCTGTGTTATCCTTGCATGTTTGGTTGTGTCTCAGCACATGGCCAGGCACTTGGAAGCACAAACAAATTCACCCTTTACACTTGCACACATGCAGGTCCTGCTCTTGTGAGCTCTTCAACAATACAATAGCATGATCAAACTTGTTGACTGTGTTTGTGTGTGCTTTTAGCGGTGTGTGAGAAGGTGTGGTAGGCATATGCCGAGGACATCATTGCTGCGGGCTATTCGTGCTCGTGCAGGGCATCACTCCGCCTCCGGCCACTGTGCCAAAAGGAAACTCTCAGGCTTATCCCCAGGTAGTACCAGCCCCATCTGATGCTTGTATCCAAGAGATGGCAGACCTTGGGCTGTTTTTGTTGGAGCAGGTGGGTTATGGACAGTCTTGATTGGGAAAGGTGGGGGAGGCATGATTTTGATAAGTCATCACTGTTTTGATGACCCTGCGTATCCGAGAAGTGAGCTAGAATCTTCGTAAAAAAAATGATCTTGAAGGCAAACTTTGGACAGGATCACGCTTGGTATCAGACAAAAAGCCAGCGCTTGCATACCCAATGATTTCCCCCCTGCTTTTGCATTGCCTTCTATTTTACTGGTATCCAAGGCATGCTAACGTTTGCGACACAGGCAACCATTCCTGTTGGCACCATGTCGCCAGCTAGTCTTACTTGTAATGTGCATTTTGAGGTTCTGCTTCAGTGTGAGGCTTCTCATATTTCAGCCGTGAGAAGGAGAGATTATGGGATGTTGCAGTAGTGCCATTGCATTATTCAAGGATTCATAAGAGCAGGACACCAGATGTATGCCTCCTCACTCTTGCAAACGCCTTGCCATGAATTCCCTGATGGGCCGGGTATCCCGGAACAGCCATTATCCAATCAAAGCATCCCCCCTCTTGTGCCATTGCACTGAATGCAGAATCTGCTTAAGAAGTCCCTGGGTGAGGATGAGGCTGCCGTCCTCAGGCAGACATTCCTTGAGAGAGTTGTGCGGAAGGTAGGCACAGCACAAATGAAGAACAGCACTTGCTCTCCCAAGTTGCCAGTGTATTTGCTGAGGAGGATTAAAAAAGACCTGATCCCCAAACCCTTTGCAGCTGCATACTGAAATGCCTTGTCTTAATTGCAAAACTCCCACTATCTTTGGCTGACAAGTGACTGGCGGGTGGTAGACTGCAAAGGGCCACTTGTCATCATCCCTCAGGTAAGAGACAAGAAACGGCATCGCTGGCAGCTTGCCACTTCTCCTGCAACGTGCTGGCATATCACTTGCACAATCGTGCAGATTCTACCCACCAGCGGCACTGACGCCAGCAGCAGGCTCAACGACCAGATGGTGCGCTACGTACGCCTCATGGCAGACATCAATGTCCAGCGCAAATTCCTGACCCGGTGCGTGTGAGGAGAGCCCTAGTGCGTTGGTGACTTGTGTCATTGAAGACTCTGTGAAATGACCTTGAGCGCTGGTAACTTGTGTCATTGAAGACTCTGTGAAAGGACCTCTCCTGGAAGACTCTGTAGCAAGACCTCTAAGATGTGTGTCAAGAAAATCAGGGCCTCAGAGTTGCGCACAGCATGGAGGTAATATTTAGATGAAGCTGCTGTTATGATTCAGTGCATTTTCATTGATATAAACCTTCCCTGGTGCCCCCAGCAGCACACAATTATTACCCACCATTGGCTGGGTTGTGTGTGCAAGTTCTCAAGCACTTCACTCTGTAGGCCTATTGTTAGGCTTGTGCTCAAGTAAACTCATGCAGCTTACATTTATTTGACATTGGCTGGTTTGTGTGCGCATCTGCTCATGCAGCATAAATCTACCTGCCACCAGCTTTGTTGTCTGTACAGCAAATCATGCAGCATGCATGCATTTGCCAGTAGCTCAGTTGTGTGTGTATGTATGTGTGCATCTATTCATGCAGCACCTATTTTATCACTCTAGGCTGGGTTCTGCATGCAACTATTTCCATCGCAGCATGCTCCATAGATGTATCTCAATGTGCATGAATATCAGGTACGATATGTGGAAGCCCCTTCTCGTGCTTGAGGAGGACCTGCAGGAGTGGGGCAGAGCCGCTGATCTGTCCGAGAAGCTTGGAGGTATGCTCAGGCTGACCTGGGCTCCTTGATACCAGAATGATTGCTAAGAGACTTACCAGGATGCCTGCTTGGTGCATGACACCCAGTGTTATATATAGTGTTATATCTTTCCATTGACATGCATGCATCACATGATGCTCAGTAAGACAGGAAATGGGATAAGTATTATGCAGCTAAGCGTTTTCCCGCCTGCAAATTCATTATGGTCAAAATCACGCGTGATTTGCTGCTTTGGCTTCAACCTGCAAGAGCATGCGTTAGGGTGACAGCGTATGTACTGCCCACCACCTGCAGACATCAGGGCTGCAGCGAGCTACCACGTGCGGGCGGGCAATCGAGTGCATGCCCTGCAGTTGCTGTTACGGCTGCTGCGCTGTGCTGTCATGTGGGACCGGTCACCCAGTGGGACGGCGGGCGCGGGATGGCCGTTCCACCACAAGGTGTGCAGGGGCAGAAGTGAAGTTGCTTGCATGCCTTTCATCATGTGTGTCATGCACATTGCAGGCTGCACGCAAGCCTGAGGTCGCAAGGCAAGATGCTGCATACGATTCGTGCTGGCTTTCCTTGATAAACCTGCTAGGCTTGTTTCTAGTTTGCTTAACGATGTTCATGCTTTGGATCACAGTGCACTCATCCATGCCACCATGCATGCACCTTTGGGAGCACTTATCAGGCTCTGTGCTAGTTCGTTGGTGCCATTCAGTCATTGGTGCCGCTCATTCGTTGGTCGCTCATTCTTCAATGGTGCCGCTTATTCATTGGTGCTGCGGCTCGTTGCAGGTCAATGAGGCGACAGAGCTGTTGCAGGAGGTCAATGCAGCTCTGCACGCTGCACCTGAGCAGCCGCAGCACGGCGATGCTGATGGTGGGCCCCAGCAGCAGCAGCAGCAAGCCGTATCAAACGGAAGTGCCCAATTATTTCCGGCACGACCAAACCGAGAGGTGCTGGCTCCTGACCGGGCCATGCTGGCCCTGATCCAGGTGGAGGTGTCAGCGCTGGAGGCTGGGCTGGCATGGTGCAGGTGTGTGGGGTCTAAAACACTTTGGTAAATACCGTGGCCTGCCTGCTGCCGCATTCAGTGCTGTACTGATGTTACCCCTGGGGCCGCTGAGAAGAGACATGAAGCCTTCAGCCTGTCTGTACCTTGTGCTCCTGTGTAAAATCTGTCTGGCAAAGGGCTTGAACCAAAGAAGCCCTGTGCAACCACTCTTCTGCTCGTAGTGCCAGGAACAACTCTTCTGCTTGTAGGGCCAGGTGCAGCGCTTCTGCTTGTAGTGCCAGGTGCAGTGCTTCTGCTTGTAGGGCCAGGTGCAACGCCTCTGCTTGTAGGGCCAGGTGCAACGCCTCTGCTTGTAGGGCCAGGTGCAACACCTCTGCTTGTAGGGCCAGGTGCAACTCTTGCCGTGTTGTCGTGTGCCGCCAATGCATCCTGCTGCAATGCCTGATTCATCTTCCACCCTATGCCACCCCCTGCTGTGTCTAAAAGTACGTAGCACAGCCTGTGCCACCCACATGTATTCAGTCATATAGTTTAGTGCCTCTGTCACACCTTCGTCCACATGTTGCCTGGCGCATTGATCAACCTGTACTGCCACTGCCACCTGATTTGAGGCCTTTTCACAAAAGCTGCGCTGCCGCTACACCCTGTCCTGATGAAAACCCTGTGCCACTGCACCCTGTCCTGATGCACACCCTGTGCCGCTGCACCCTGTCCTGATGCACACCCTGTGCCGCTACACCCTGTCCTGATGCACACCCTGTGCCACTGCACCCTGCCCTGATGCACACCCTGTGCCACTGCACCCTGTCCTGATGCACACCCTGTGCCGCTGCACCCTGCCCTGATGCACACCCTGTGCCGCTGCACCCTGCCCTGATGCACACCCTGTGCCACTGCACCCTGCCGTGCTGCCTGGTGCAGCACCCACTTGGGCTCTGCCACCTAATGCAACGCCTCTCAATAAACCTGCGCTGCTGCTGCACCCCTGCCATGGTGCCTGATACAGCACCCACCTGGGCTCTGCCAAGGCCACAAAGCGTGGCGAGCATGCTGCTGCGCCAACCCTGCCGACCTTTGCCGACCTCAAAGTACGGCTGGTTGCCGCTGCACGCGAAGCCGGCCCTGCAGGTGAGCCATTTAAGAGGATTTGGACATTGCACTGATGCCATGTGGAACAGTGCTGGTGTGTTATGGGCAGTTGGTTGCTCAGGAATAGATGTGCATAGGCCCGGGTGCATTGATAGTGTAGAGCATGCTCAGCATATGCCCTGAGCACAGGACAATGGTGCGATTGTCGCACAAGACATCGTTTGTTGCACAGGACAGAGGTGCTCTTTTGGCGAGCTCTAATGTGCATGGGCAAAATTGTTTGCCTTGACACTGATCACGTAGCCAAGTGTGTGCTCCTGGTTTAAAGTTTTTTGGGGGGAGCATGCTTGCAGTCAAACCTAAGCTGATTGTGTGAGTACTTGGTGCAGGTGCTTCTATAAAGAGCAACCTTCTTCAGGTGGCCTCTCCTAAACTTTTCCTGCTGCCCTCAATTCCTGTCACAGAAGCACCTCTGTGCACACACAACAAAATGGCACATAATTTACACGTATCACCTGCACCTGAAATGTGAACATGTTAACAATTAAAAAATAGATATTCACCCAGGGGCACACAAGGACACACACATGCACACACGTATTCACACACCGAGCACAGACACACACAAAACACACACACTTTTGCATACATGCGAGGTGATGAATGGACATTCAAACACCATGCGGAAGTGTGCAAGCCAAGCCATTGACATAATCTCGCTCTCCTAGCACGACACGTCATTGTTAATTGGACTGTGTGTTCCTTGGATATACTCTCTTTGTTGCATTTGAATTTGCATTTAGGTGACTCTTATGCCAGCTACATGCACCTGCTGCTAGGACAAATGGCGTGGGGAGAGGCCTTGCGTGTATGCAAGTGAGTATTTTGAGTCCTGGCTTTATCTTAATGCATTTCCTTTTGCATGCTTGCATGTCTTTTTTGAATAATGAGGCAATTTGCTGTTGATTGTTCAAAGGCAGTACCCAGCTCTTGCCTGGAAAGCCATGCTAATTTTAAAAATTTGAGCTGCAGTGGCAGGATGGGGTCAAGCCTTGCGGACATTTGGATTAGGAGTAACGCCCTGCTTGGCATTATTTTCATCTCAACGGCATGCATGCATTTGCCTGTATACCTGGGTAAAGTGAATGTGCGTAGCTGGTTAGATATGACATCATACAGGCATTGCCACTACTTTTGCTCTTCTGCATTTGGTGGGGTAGAACTTAAAAAGTCCTGATGGAATTGATGCAGACCCCTGCCTTACAGCTCGATAAAATTCCCATCAAGCGAACAAGCCCGTCAAAGTGCAGCATTGTGGAACAACAAGACTTCCAGCTCTGGCCTCCATTCCAGACTACAGCAGCTCCTTTGTGCCTGAAATGATCATGCTATGTGGGGAACCTAACCTAAAAGAATAACCCCTAACCTAAATAACCTGTGAGATCCCTAACCTGAAATAATCTGTGGGGCCCCTGCCAATGCTGGGCGTGTTGAGCCGTGCCGGATGCGTTGAGCCGTGCCGGACATGCCCAACGTGACAATCAGTCATGACAATTTCTGGTTGCGTGCTTTGCGTGTGTGCACCATACCGCTCCTACAGAGCCGCTCCAGGGCTCCTTAATGGTGTGCATTCCCCTGCTTGGCCAAAGCACGCACGCCTGCTCCTGCATGACAAGAATTGCCACAAAAACGATTGCAGGGCACTGATGGTGGCCACAAAGGAGGTGGGGCATGCAATTGCAAGCGGCAGGAATACATCTGGTGCCAGCAGCGTGGCCACTCAGCAGCAAGAGCTCGCGGAGGCCATTGTCACCCTACTTCACCAACTTGACGGCTTCAAGGGGGTGAGTACCCCTTGACTTGGTGTCCCTGCCCACCTGTTTTCCTGCCATATGTGAGTGACACCCTCTAGGGGGCCTTCTTGAGTCATGAGGCCAGGAGGCAATGTGGGTCAGAAGCCCAGAGGAGGCAATGTGGGTCAGAAGCCCAGAGGAGGCAATGTGGGTCAGAAGCCCAGGGGGGAATGTGTGAGACAGCCTCCAAGGGGCCCTTTGAGGGGGCTAGGAGTGAATGAGCCGCTTTTGATGAAGTGGCCAGTCTCCGTTGATAAGAGCATCAACAGCCAAAACCCTCCAAATTCCATCCCCACTGTCTGCCAGCACAGATGGCGCATACTTCTGCCTGCAGGACTCCCCGACAGACGCTCTCGGGCTCACCTGATCTCACCGCCCGCAGTCTTTTCAAACCCTCTCCTCAGATCCCTCTGACAAAACATGCACTGCTGCCTGCCAGGCAGCCACACACCCTCGAGTGTGCACTTGGGCTCACCTGATCTCACCGGCTGCGGCCTCAAATGCGTGCATCATCCATGCACCGCCTGCCCGACTGCCCGACTGCAGGTCCTTGAGGAGTGCACAAGAGTCACTGCTGCACTCAGCCGCTCAGGCAGCGACCTGGTAGACTCAAGGAGCAAGGCGCAGCTGGAAGCGTGTCTGCTGTACTTGTGTGGGACACGCAACCCCCAGGTATGCGTTCACTGTCCTAACCTGGATGCTCACATGTGCTGAGCTGTCCTACCTTGGATGCGCACACATGTCCTCAGCCGTGCGTATCTGCTGCACTTGTATGGGATGCGCAACACTCAGGTATGCGCTCGTTGTCCTACCTTGGATGGGAACGTGTGTGCTCAGCTGCTGGATGCGTCTGCGCATCATCCATAGAAAGAAAAAGAAAAACTACGTAGGCAGTGAAACCACTCCCTACATCGATTAAGAAAAAGGAGACACATTGGCCCGAAGAGCCGTGAGACCACCAGGGAGAATGAAGAACTAGTGAGGATCTGGAGGGTGACAAGCCGCCCCCTGCTCCAGACCAAGACCTTGAGCGCAACTGGATTTTCAAGAGCGCATCTAGTAGTTTTCAGTTTGTGTGCATAGAGCACAGAATGGGCATGTTGCTTAAGGGCAGTCTTATTGGATTTTTGTACATCAAGGCCGAGCTCTTTAAGGTGATTCAAAGTGTGTGAGGTACAAACAGAGCCTCCCACACCAGGAAGAACCGTGTGAAGGATGACTTTCTTGGACTTCAAGCGCTTACAAAGAACCTCGTGTTGTTTTTTAGAGGCCTCTAATTGGTGTCCAGGCCGTGTATCTTCACAGTACTTAACCTCATCCATACGCTGCGACTCCTTCTGTCACCCTCTGCTTTTTGTGTGTGTGCCTGTATTGCATGCGTGTGGGGAGGGTTGTGTGCTGTACCCGCCTAGGATATGTGGGCCCCAGGTGTGCTTGCAGGATGTGCTTAGGATGCTTGCAGGATGTGCCTAGGATGCTTGCAGGATGTGCCTAGGATGCTTGCAGGTGTGCTTAGGATATGTGGGCCCCAGGTGTGCTTGCAGGATGTGCTTAGGATGCTTGCAGGATGTGCTTAGGATGCTTGCAGGATGTGCCTAGGATGCTTGCAGGTGTGCTTAGGATATGCGGGCCCCAGGTGTGCTTGCAGCCACAACCCAGTCCTCCCAGCAAGCAAGCACATTACCGCTGTTTGCTTGCATGAAGGCCAGGTTTCCCATCAGTGGTCACTGATCACCAGCGCGGGTGTTGCCACTGATCTCTTGCGCGTGATTGGGGGGCTGGAAGGCGCACATGCCAGTGCAGGAGCTGCACGGCTGCTCTTCGTCCTAGGGAGCCTTGTATGTTTTACCAGCTGCTCGTCCTGCCTCACCGCCTCAGCCTACGTGCCCTGCGCCGGCAGGTTCCCTTAGACAAGCAGCCGCGCAGCTCCAGCCTCACCTTGGTATGTGCGCCCTGCGCTGGCAGGCTCCTTCTAAGGTACACCTGGACTGTGCCGAGCCCTCGTGGCTGCCGGTTGTAGTGCGCAACGCAAGGAGTGCAGGCCGCAGCAAGGGTTTGGAGATCTCGCTGCGCGAGTTTGGGCAGGCAGCCGCAAGGTGGGTAGGCGGTCGCGCACCCCTCGCCCTGCTGGCTGAAAATTCACAGAATGCTTTTTACTGAGCAAGAGCAACTCAGGCAGTGACTAGTTGCAAGGAATGGTATGCTCAGCAGAGATGCAGCACTGGCAGTGGCTATTGCAACCAAACACGTCGCACTTGCCCAAGTTGTCGGACAAGGCGGGCGCAAGCCTGCCACCGCTCCCATTCATCTTAAGCAGCCAAGCAACCTGCAATTTTATCCACACAATTGATACATGAATTGAATTTGATGCATGATAGAGCCAAGAGAGGTCATTTTTGTTGTCCCACGCCTGTACATGCTGTACATTTACTTGACCAGCTCTTGCCTTTCCAGCAACTTACTTCGGGACAGAGCATGCACAATTGCACAAAAGCACACAAACATGCACTTAGGTTATGCCATGCGTACACACATAGAGTTTGAATTACGAAAAGTCAAGAAAAAGTTTCTGATCCTAGTTCACTTCAGGCTCCTTTTTCCCAACCACATGAGGTGATCCTGAGCGTATGCACTCGTGCAGCAGCTCCATGTTTTACCCTGGAGCGTGTCAATCAGAAACTAAATGTGACCCTGGCATATTGGGTGCCTGCCCAGGGCATAGTAGTCAAGAACCAGCAGCAGGCAGCTGTTCTTGACAGAGGGCCACCATTTGGTGTTGAATATTCAAGCTCAGAAGGTGACTGCGCAGTGTATGACAATTCAGCGCTGCCTGGCACAGGGAATCACCCTGGATCATTGTGTGCCCCTTCCCCCAGCACCCATCCAAAGAACAGAAGGCACACAAGACCATGGCGCAAGAAGATGCGCCCCCATAACGCAGGGAACTGCACTCCCCCGTACCACAGCAATCTTAAATCCTCATTACACAGGAGCCCCACCTCAAGATGCAAGGGGCCGTAACCCCCCCTTCCATAACACAGGGAGCCGTACCCCTTCCATCATGCATGCAGCTTCTGGGGCGGCATCCTAAAAAGGATGACATCAAACCTGAGTGACCTGGGCACGCGCACGCTGCCCCTGCTCCAGCCAGGCATGCAAGACCTGCGGCTGGTGCTGGACGCCGGCGGCGCGTTGCAGGCGGCTGGTGCCGGCTGCGCTGGGGACCAAAGGGGCCCATGGGCAGCATCTCGAGCCAGCTCGAGTGTGGGAGTGGCAGGGGCAGGGAGAGGCACACTAGGCAGCGGCGCATTGGGGTGCCCGAGCGCTGGAAAGGAGGCCTCGCGGCTGGAGGCGTGCTGCTCGCTGCTGCTGGCCATGCAGGGCGCATTGAAGAGGCTGCAGACCTACCAGGTGAGCAGGCAGGCTAAGGCCCAGGATCTGCCAGAGGACCTCGATGACAGGGGCTGGTGTGGGTGGAGGAATCACGAGTGACCTGCTCTAGGTATGGGGGGTGAGAGCACTGCTCCCCTGCTTTACGCAGGCGGGTGTTGATGAAGGAATCCGAGGTGCAGTGTTGGGAAATGAGGGGATCAGACGTGTGCTGTACACAGTTACTGATGCATCACCCTCACTGTGGGGGAACCCGGGCAGGAGTCACTTTTGAAGTGAGGGCATCGTCGCCACTGCTGCAGTGTGTGCATCAGATGTGTCCTGCCAAGTTTGGGTCACGCCTGAACTGAGCGCCATGCACTGAGTGCATTCTTTGGTCACGCCTGAGCTAAGCCTCATGCACTGAGTGCATGCTTTGGTCACGCCTGAACCGAGCGTCATGCACTGAGTGCATGCTTTGGTCACGCCTGAGCTAAGCCTCATGCACTGAGTGCATTCTTTGTTGATGCCTAACTGAGCCTCATGCACTGAGTGCATTCTTTGGTCACGCCTAAACCGAGCGTCATGCACTGAGTGCATTCTCTGGGGCTGCTCTTGTCAAGCCCCGACCACAGAACGGTGAGTGAGCAGTGCTGCACTTGTGGGCATCTCTCAGCACTGTTGACGGTGTGCCAGCAGCGGTGTTGCGGTGTGCCAGCAGCACTGTTGACGGTGTGCCAGCACTGTTGACGGTGCGCCAGCAGCGTCATCCTCAACGTGTTCGACATACTTGTACACGATCTGTGTCAAGGCCATACACCTTGACAGATTTCTCTCACCATGTAGGTTGTCATTGTCTGTTTGCACACATTTGCACGGACACACTGCACAGCGGCAGCTGTTTGGGTACCTTGTGCGCTTGCACCAAAGTGTATTGTGGTCTGTTGTCCATCTGGAGCAGCCGGATAGCCTTCAGGGTGCTGCAGCCGGATAACCTTCAGGGTGCTGCAGCCGGATAACCTTCAGGGTGCTGCAGCCAGATAGCCTGCAGGGTGCTGCAGCCGGATGACCTTCAGGGTGCTGCAGTTCTCGTGAAATGAATGGGCACACAGGCTGCAGGCACCGCTTCATGGTTTAAAAGACCTTGCTATGGGCTCCGGGCCTTGAGCTTTCCTCCGTACTTGCCGCGCCTAGCTGTACGCTCCTGAGCTTGTGCACTTCTCCACACCTGCCACGCAGGCCGCAGGCACCACGGACTTCAGCAAGCTGGACAAGCAGGGCGCAAGTGCCCTATCCTCCCTGAGCTCAATGCTCACGCTCCCGCCGCTGCTGCAAGCCTTGCAGCCTCTGAGCAGCTTTGTGACCCAGTGCGAGCGCCCCCCCGTGCTGCAGGCCTTGCAGGTGAGTGGATTAGCTGCACATTTTGTATCACTGTACACCCCCCCCCGTCTTGCTAGGCATCGGTGAGGACCCTTTGATGAGCAGGAACAATCTATTGCACATGACTGCCAAATAGCAGTGTGTTCTTAAGCTCTGCACCCTTTTGCCTCATCTCAAGCATTGACCGTGATCCATAGAGCCAGCCAGTGTGCCATGCACCCATGCATTGCCCACATCTCTTCTACGGTTCCCTCGTAAGCAATCACTTTGCTTAGAGTCCTCGTCAATGCAAGGCCAACCGTGCAATGCACCTCCAAAGTACCAGGCTCTGTAGCATGTTCAATCCAGTTCCTTATCCAAACCTTCATAAGCATCAGTGCGCCAACAAGGCATCAGTGCGCAAACAGTGCACCAGCGCTTTTCAGTAAGGCATCAGTACAATGTCCTGCTCCAAAAGTAGGACCATGACGTGCTTGCAGACCTATGGTTTTGCCAGTGTCCTACTTAACAGGGAAGCTTGGGTAAGGTGATAAAGAGAGCAAGATGTCCACTATATTGCTTAATCTCTTTACCTTTTGCTCATCTGCACTCAGGACTTTGCCCAGTCCTTGCTCAAGACAAACTGCCCTGTCCCTGCTATGCTCAAGCCTTACAGCCAACCTCAGGTGTGTTTTGCAGCCTGGGATCAAGACTCAGGATTCAAGTCTCAAGGCAAGACTTGTTTTTGTTGAGGAAATGGGCTTAGGCTTAGGGTTCAGGGTGACGTTCAAAGGTAAGCGTCAAGCTGCTTCAGGTTTAGGCACGCTGGTGGACAGATGCAGAGGAATCAGAGTGCCGTCACTTGACCCCATCTGCCAAGGCATGTTGTGGGCTTTATCTGTCATTTGCAGCAAAGATGCCTGAGCAGTGTCGGCCAAACACAGTTTCTCGATTTGCGTCAATGTAATCTGCCATTCTCTCAATCTTGTCCTTGGACTGAATGCCCCTCTCCTCCCCTACCTGTGCTGTATGCAGATCCACCATAGCTATGGTGCCGTGATACAACCAGTCTTGCACCCAAGCCTTAGCTACGAAGTTCTGGGCAAGCTGATGCTTCTGCAGGTCAGTGATCCTTGCGCTTGTGGGGATCATCCTGGCAACACCGGGTGTTGTGTTGATTGTGCCTGTGTGCATGTGCATGTGCATGTGCACATCTTTGGTGCAAGTACACTTGAAGGTCAAGAAGTTCCTGGGGAGCGGGGCAACTCATCACCGGCTTGAAATGCGCTCTGTCCTCTGTTAGACAGCCCAAGCCAGCTCTGACATGGCAGTCAATGTGCTCGTCATCACCTGAAAGAACTGCAATGCTTGGCAGAGTTTGGGGGCAGGTCAAGGTATTGCTCTCCTTTTCAACCACGTCAACCCCTCGCAAGGGCATTCCAACGTACTTTCCTGTCACCTGCACATTGTCGTGTACTGAAGGCTTCCATGGGCATGCGTGTATTTGTGTGTGCAGGACGTGCTGCCATTTGACTTCATCACACAAGAGTTCCTGCGCCTCCCAGATACCCTCCTCTATGTGGTGCAGACATCCCCTTGGCAGTGGGCATTTTTGCGCATGAGCTACATGCAAGGCCTGCTCATTTCCCAGACTACAAAGCAGGGACGTTCCAATGCCTCTTCATCGATGAAAATGGCATCTTTTGCTGCGTTCTATGGGTTGAGGTGCGGATTTCAGCAGTCAATCACCCCCAAGCCTCTCTTCCGCGCTATGCTGGCACACAAAGCTTCCAAGCACCTACCGACCTGGTTTAAAGTACCGCGGCACACTTCTAAGACCTGTTTCTCTGACATTTACGTTCAGCCACTCCCGAGCCTTGCTGTCATTTTGGTCGGGTGTAGCAAACACCAGCGACATCCTGCAGGTGTAGCAAACACCAGCAACACCCTGCAGGTGTAGCAGACACCAGCGACATCCTGAAGGCCACAATTTGACGACTGCACTTATTCTCTGCCATCCCTGAAGCTGCCTGTTGCTGCCTCTTTGATGAAGGCCATTGGTGTCCGATGCCGCTCTGCAGGGCGCTCTACAACATTTACAATGGTCCAGTGAAGTTGGTGCTGGGCCTGAACAAGACTGGGACGGAAGTGTACCGGTCCCAAAACCTGTCACCTTTAACCCTAATCAATTTAGCGGAGCGGAACGCCACGGGTGGGCAACCAGAAGCATGACACATTTTGGGGCTTTGTATGGTTGTATGGCACATGTTTGGGCTTTGTATGGTTGCATGATACATGTTTGGGCTTTGTATGGTTGTACCCTGCACTCGTGCTAGAGCCTGGAGCAGCCAAAGGCTCTGTACGGGCGAAACCTCCTTATGTGCTTTGTATGGGCTGTGTATGGTTGTACCCTGCACACGTGCTAGAGCCTGGAGCAGCCGAAGGCTCTGTATGGGCGAACCCTGCGTATGTGCTTTGTATGGGCTTTGTATGGTTGTACCCTGCACTCGTGCTAGAGCCTGGAGCAGCCAAAGGCTCTGTACGGGCAAACCCTGCGTATGTGCTTTGTATGGGCAAACCATACGCATGTAGGTCTTAGGGCGGCCTTTGTATGGGCACAAATCACATACAAACTCTGTATGGATGTACCCTGCGCACATGTCAGTGCCTGGAACGCAAGCATGCTCCTATTGTGCCTTACCTCCTTGCAGCGCTCCTACTTGCCTGTAGAGACCAAGCCCGCACGCAGTGGCCACAGTGGCTATCCTCGCTTGCCCCACCCGCACAAAACGGGCATGTGTGTACGCAGTGGCCATGCCTGCATGCCCCACCTGCAGGCAGTGGCTAGCCTAGCCGCAACAGACACACACTTAGGCGCACATGTGCACCCGCACGCACACACGCACCTGCGTGCAGTGGCCTTGGCAATTGCTACACAGCTGTACTACACCGTCCTGCCTAACACTTACGTCATGGCACATGCCTGCCTGGCTGGACCTGCCGCGCAGCTCTCAGCCATGCTCCAGGTACTGTTGAAGTTGACCCAAAATAACCACGACGAGCCACATTACCCTACCAAATACTCATGCTACAGAACATGCCTGCCTGGCTGAGCCTGCCACGTTCCTCTTGGCCATGCTCCAGGTGTTATTTATATTGCTGCAATGCTGACTCTGAATTCCAGCGAGCCTCAATTGCAAGCCTGTGAAGCAGCTGAGCAAGCAGTGCAAGCACATGTGTCAGGGACGGAGTGTGTGCCACTCTTCAAGGCATGGAAAAGTTTTATTCCTGGAGGCCATCATGAAGCACAGCCATGTGGCATGTGGGGGGCTTTCATTAATCTGGCCTTTGACAATCTGGCCTTTGACCCATTTAGGGGGAGGTTGCTCCATGCAGAAGAATGAGCGCCTGGAGCAGATGCGGGTACGCATGTTGTTTCCCTTCCACTTGTGTTGCTCCTGCAGGCAGGAGGATGCCCCCAGCAAGGCAGACTTGATCAGCAGAGGGCTCTGATGCGGACAAGTGAGGTGAGTATGCAGCTGAGCCCATGTGAGTATGCACAGTTCACCCATGTGATTATGCTGAACTCACGTGATTATGCTGAACTCATGTGAGTTCATGCTAAATTCATGTGAATATCATGTTGCTAAACCCATGTGAGTATGCTTAACTCATGCAAGTGTGTTTCACTCATGTATTTATATTTATATCATGTATGTATGCTTAACTCATGTGATTATGCAGCTTAACCCATATGAGTATGCTTTACTCCTGTATGTCTGCTTAAGTCGTGTGAGTTTGCTTTACCCATGTGGATATGCTGAACTCATGTAGGTATGCTTATGTGAGTGTGCTTAGTTGCGGACAAGTGTGGTGTGTACTTTTTATTATTGACAGGTAAGCATAATCAAAGGGATAACATCTAATTGGGGGGTATTGATGCCACTGGCTGGCTGTGTCCGTTTTGCATGGTGCATGTGCTGCTCTGCTGTGTGCGCATGCAGCAGGGGTGCTGGAGCAATGGAGTGTCACCAGTGTGCTTACAAACTTCACCCAACCACTGTCAAGGCGCCAGCATGGCATCATGTTTTGTACACACAACCTTCAAGAGTCTGTACCCTGCTAGGATTCAGGAGACTTGTTTTTGGATACGCTTGGAGACTTGCAAGCCCACAATGCACACACAGACACATGGCATGCGTACACCTACGCGTACATACACACAATCATGTGTTAAGCATACGTGCACGTGACGAACATTGCACACTCTGGAATGTGCGTCACACAAAAATGCAGATGCTCATGGACATATGCTCAGACATCCGCCGCCTGGACATATGGTGCGCGTGTCCGCTTTTGCATCCAAAGTCACCGGTCAAAGTGTGCGCCAACCAGATAACTGGGAGCATGTAGTAAGGGAAGATTCATAATTATTTTTAAAAAGTGTACTTGGTTTGAGCGTACGTGAATGCGTAGTTACCTCTGTGAATGTGTGTGTGTGTGTGTAGGTGTAGGTGTAGGTGTGGTGCTTGCTGTGTGTTACACACACAACATGCATGTGCCAATCTCTTTGCATGTGAGCTTGACCTAGCGCGGACTCACTTCCCAGGCCATTCTTAATTTTTCTGCTCTGAGATTTTCCCTGCAATTAACCTGCAGCCTCATCCCTGCAAACCTGCTCTTGTTGCTGCTGACCTCAAGTTCACCCAAGAAGCATGGGCAAAAGGGATGTGTCGCGTGGGAATACCTGTCAGGACGTCTGGGGCAAGAAAAGGAGGGTGTGCGGGCATCGCTGCAGTAAAGGACAGGAGGTACACCTGCACACACATGCCTCCACATGCCTGCACATGCGCGCGTGCTTCAACAATGCAGGATCAAGCAGACAGCGCCATCCACTGACCAGGCGGACCGCATGATGCTGAGGAAGGCAGTCCTCACACGCGCCATGCTGTTGCTGCTGGTCATTGTCGCCAACGCTCGCAAGGTGTGTGCATCAGGATAGGTCTTGCAGCTGTGTGTCAGGGTTGATAGAGTCTGGTAACAGCTTCACTTGTAATTGATGCTACTTGACATAATCTGAAGCTTCTTGAAGACTTTTAACCTTTCAATTTGCACATATAGACACGCATTTTGGCTTGTTGGGTGTGTAGGGTAGCTTTGACGAGTGCATTTGCTTATTAGGCACATGCGTGCTATGTGAGTGTGCTTACACTACAATTTTTGCTGAGCCTGAAGGATGTAGGCAGCAATCATGGACTTGCCGTCGTTGCTCCATTTAATGGGTTATTGATCAAGTATCCATTAATCGCATGAGACATTAAGCGTCCCATGAAACCCAGTATGTACGCCGTCACTCTTTGTACCATCTGGGAACAATGGGTACCCCTACAATTCCCATAGTCGGATGCTCAGCTCTGCATGTCCTGATCAAGGGGCCTTGTCACCCAGTTGCCCGGCGCTCCGCTTTTGCCTGCCTGACCAGGGGCCTGTGTGCATGTGCTGCTGTGCTGCTAGGCCTTGGCGAAGGGCCCAGGCCTGCCTGTGTATGAGTGTGTGCTGTACAACCCAGGCCTTGAGCAGGGGCCCCAACCTCATGGAGCGTGTGTCTGTGTGTGCTGTGCTGTCCAGGCCTTGATCAGGGGCCCCAATCTCATGGAGCGACACCTGTACGATGCAGCAATGGCACTCGCGGGGCAGAGGGACGTACAGCTGCCCAGCCCACTGCAGGTTCTGGTCAGCCTCATTGCCAGCAGACGCCTCCGTGAGTGGCGCTGTGGTGCAGGCCCTGTGATGTTGGCCCCGTGCCCTCAATGTGTTGGCGCCTGCTGCGTGCCTCAAAAAGTGTTGGCGTCTGCTGCGTGCCTCAAAATGTGTTGGCGCCTGCTGCGTGCCTCAATGTGTTGGCGCCTGCTGCGTGCTTTAATGTGTTGGCACCTGCTGCGTGCATCAATGTGTTGGCGCCTGCTGCGTACCTCATTGTGTTGGCGCCTGCTGCGTGCCCTCAATGTGTTGGCGCCTGCTGCGTGCCTCAAAATGTGTTGGCGCCTGCTGCGTGCCTCAAAATGTGCTGGCGCCTGCTCAGTGCCAGCCTTTGAGTGCAAACACAGATCCACCACAGTACGGCATCAGGCACCTGGGGACTAGCAGACGGTGCCAGGCTGGAGACTCCAGCAGATGGTGCACCCTTGCCAAGATTGAGCAGCTGTTGTGAGCTGGAAGGGTTGCATGGCAGCTCACATGTTTTTTTTGCCATGTGCCATAAGGTGCTTGTAAACATGTGCTTCTTGTCGACACAACTTTCTTGTAAGCATGCACTCTTCTCATCGACATGTCCACATACAAAGACACAGCTCATGCGCAAACAGGGGTATCAACCAGCTCTTACTGTTACAATATGTGCACACAACCTTCACATGCACACACACTCTCCTTGCACACCTAATACATATACACACCAAACCCACACACGCATGCACACCTCACACACTTGCACGCGCATGCTTGCACACATACACACATCACTCACACACACACACACATTACACACACACACCAGGACCTGAGGCTGGGCCCCGCTTGGGCGAGAGGCTGATTACCCTGTGTGCGTCCCTCGGTGACGAGCTGGTGGTGCTGCAGCGGCCCCGCAGCAGGATGAACTTTCCATGGGCAGCCCGGCTGCGCAGCCACAACGTGGAGGCATACCGCGGAGGGGCCCTCACGGGTGGGGCTGGGGGGGCCGCGGCAGCGAGGGCGGCTGCGCTGGCGGCGCTGGGGCCGGCAGGGCGGCCGTCGTCTATGGGTCCCCCGGGGCGAGCAGGCCCTGGCACTGTGGCGGCAACTGCGGCAATGGTAGCAGAGGCGGCGAGGCGCGGCGCGTGTGTGTTTGATGTGGACGGGCTGCTGGGGCGGGGGGGTGCGTCAGAAGAGGCTGGACAGGGGCAAGGGCTGGAGACACTGGGGGGTGAGGCGAATGGACAGCCAAGGCAAAGTTCCTCAAGGGATAAGGCAGAGGAGGTGGTAGGATCGGCAGTGTTAGGCAAGGAGGAGGGAGAGGA
>LFCJ01000539.1_pt1 | contig 23919 bp, 22 predicted proteins | sample 643141 | NCBI WGS metagenome assembly LFCJ01 (sample SAMN03766243, study PRJNA286221) | soda lake metagenome | biome: soda lake; feature: Kulunda steppe; material: water; isolation source: sample B1-Br-g2 brine of Lake Bitter-1 | place: Russia: Kulunda steppe | collected 2010-07
AGAGAAATATGCTGTGTTTTCAGTGTTGGTCATGAATTCCATCAAATACCAAGCTGCAAGACGTTCTTCATCAGTAGTATCTGCCATCATCGCAAGGTTTGGCCCTTGTTGGATAGCGGCCATGTTGTCTTCATCATACTGAACAACTGGCGCTACACCCATTTCAAATGTGCCAAATACACCGTCTTCTTGATCAGGAATATTATGGCGTGTACCGGCTGTAGAACCTTGGCTCATCAGTACGTCACCATCTTTAAATGGCAAGGAACCGTATTGCTCGTCCCATTCGATTGGAAGTGAAAGAATGTCATCGTCCATTAAGTCTTTGTAATAAGAGAGCATGTCATAAGTGTCTTGGTTGCCAAAGAGAATTTCACCTTCAGCATTGGTATAGTCTAAGCCCCACTGTGAGAGTGAGTTAATAAAGAAGTTTGCGGCAGAGTCAATATTGATAATATGTGGTTGCCCTGCTTCAAATTCATCTTCAAATTCTTCAACTGTGTCAAAGTCTGTCAAGGCTTGAACAGCTTCTTCATCCCATACGATATCGTCAGCGATATCTTGGATGTCTTGCCAAGTTAGGAAGCGTTCTGTACCAATTTCAATGTCGAAGTAGTCCATAACGGTCTTGTTATAAACGACCATTTCTGTTGATTTAGCGAACGGTAAGGAATATTGGTTACCATCAACATATTGTTGGTTTTCATCTAAGAACCCATCAACAAAGTCTTCAAGGTCTGTTCCGTGTTCTGGATGGTCAATATAATCATCAAGTGGCACAAGTGAGTTCCCTTGAAGGTACTCTACAAAGTGGTCCGGATAACCAAATACCATGGTTGGTGTTGAACCTCCAACGTTGCCTTGAATCGTTGATTCGCGGAGTCCATCATAACCACCTTGGCCTACGTGGCGAATAGAGACATTCGGATACATATCCTCAAAGTCATCAAAAATATTGTCTAGCAATGCCATGTTGTCATCACCAAACGCATGCCAGATTAAGATTTCAACCTCTTCTTCTGGAAATTCTTCTGGGATGTTTACATCAACATCTTCGCCACCGGTGCCGCCTAAACACGCGGATAGCACAAACACTGATGTAACTGATAAAAATAGTGCAAAAAGCTTTTTCATTAAAATTCTCCTCCTCATTTTTAGCTTTTCTAATTTTATTATATATGAATTTACATTGAGTCTTAACATATACTACCAAGTTGCAAAAATTCTTTGGTGGGATGTGGACACTACCCTTTGATTCCGCTACGTGAAACACCACGCATAATATATTTTTTGAGTAGTAAGAATGCAATGATTAGGGGCACTGTAACGATAATGGCTGCGGCCATTTGTTCGTTATATATGATGCGGCCCGCTTGATCGTCAAACGCATCACGAAGACCATTTGATACGAGCTGGAATTCATCGTCCATTGATACAAGACGGGGCCAAATATAAGCGTTCCAAGTATTCATAGCGTTCAGGATGGTAATGGTTGTAATGGTTGGAATTGCGACTGGTACCATGATTTGCCATAGGTATTGCCAGTCTGTTTTACCGTCAACTTTAGCCGCATAATAAAGCTCATCTGGGATGGTTTTAAATGCTTGGCGTAAGAAGAAGATAAAGAAGATTGATGTCATAAACGGCATCGTCATTGCCAACACAGCGTCAAAATAGGTTTGATCAAGTGTTACCCAACCAAAACGCGAAACAGTAATGTAGTTGGTAATAACGAAAATCTCACCCGGAATCATCATGGTAGCGATGAATACCATAAATAATGCATCGCGCCCTTTAAAGTTCAAACGGGCAAAGGCAAATGCTGTAAGAATGGTTGTAATAACCGTCCCAGTGGTTGCAATAACCGCAACGACAACAGTATTCAATGTATACCTTAAGAAAGGTGCTTGTTCAAGGGCTAAACTGAAGTTAATCCATTGCCAGTCTGCAGGATTCAACCACAAGATTGGTGGCGCTGTTTCAACTTGGGGCATCGTCTTAAATGCTGTAATGACCATCCAATAAAATGGAATGATAATGAAAATTGCAAAAAGGATAATGAGTGCATATACAGATGCCAAGCGTATCCGCTGTCTACGTTTGACCTGTTTTTCGCTAGCGTATAATGCTTCTTCCATGAATTAACCTCCTAGTAGTGCACTCGTTTTTTACTTACCTGCATATTGATGAAGGTAAAAACGAGTGTGATAGCGAATAGGATAAGCGAAGCCGCGGCTGCTTCACTAAGTGCCCCTGGAACACCGGAACGATCCAGTGCACGATAAACGAGCGCAACGACGGTAATCATGGCGCGGTCGTTACCCGGAGGACCAAGACGTTCACCAAACATACCGATAACTTCGGTATATGTTTTAAACGCCCCGATAAAGGATGTGACCGTGATGTACATAATCATAGGGGAAAGAAGTGGTACCGTGATTTTTAAGAAAACACGTGATTTAGAGGCAGAGTCTACGCGTGCTGCTTCGTAGTATTGTTTGTCAATGCCTTGTAGACCACTAAGGAAAACAAGAATTTTAAATGCAAGGGTTAGCCATGTAATGTAGATAATAAGCGCGATCATAGCGTTTCCCCATGATGCGCCCATACCAACCCAGTTAACCGGTTCAATACCGAACAGGCCGATAAACCAGTTGATTAAACCATAGCGTCGGTTAAACATAAATGCGAAGGCCATACCAATGGCGATAGCATTGGTGACGTAGGGTAAGAAGAAGACAGTTTGGAAAAAGCCTTGCATTCTTTTGATCGCATTGAGCCACACAGAAATCAAGAGTGCGATAATAACTGAAAGTGGCACTGAGACAAATGTGATGAGCATGGTATTGAGCATAGCCATGCGGAAGTTATTGTCACTGAGGACATATCTGAAGTTATCGAGTAAAGTGAATCCGTCATAAGTCCCTGTTTGATAGTTATAATTGTCGACAAACACCAAGAATACAGCGTTAACAATCGGATAGAAGATAAATATACCGAGTAAAATGAGAGCAGGAAGAAGGTAAAACCAGGCTTTTACATTACTTTGATCTTCCAGCATTTAGACAAGCTCTCCTGTTTCTTTATTAAAGACATGGATTTTACTTGGTTTAACATTGAATTTCAGTTTATCGCCTGGTTGAACACCGTATTCAGAGTCAACAATCGCACGGAATGACTGCGTCTCATCGTTAGGGTGAGGAATAATTAAGGTTGTATCGCGCCCAATGGTTTCAACAAGGTCAACGTCCACTTTGAAGCTTGAACGTTCTACAATCTTGAACCCTTCAGGACGAATACCAATGGTAACTTCTTGGTCTGGCGCATCATAATTCGCAATGTCCGCATCACCAATATAAAGCTTGCCATTTTCTACACGGCCATCAAACACATTGATTGGTGGCGTTCCGAGGAACTTAGCAACAAATAAGTTATTAGGATTATCATAAACTTTTTGAGGCACACCAACTTGCTGGGTTACCCCTTCGCGTAGCACAACAATTTCATCTGAAATACTCATGGCTTCTTCTTGGTCGTGAGTAACAAAAATGGTCGTAATCCCTGTTTCACGCTGAATACGCTTAATTTCCTCACGGGTTTGTAAACGCAAACGCGCATCCAAGTTACTTAGGGGCTCATCAAGCAACAAAACGCGTGGTGATTTTACCAGTGCACGGGCAATCGCAACACGTTGTTGCTGACCACCAGAAAGTTGTTTGGGTTTACGGTTCATTAAATGACCAATACCAACAAGATCGGCAATCTCTTGAGCCTTTTCAAGACCCTCTTGCTTGTCCATCTTGACATTTTCTAATGGGAACATAATGTTCTGACGAACCGTCATATGTGGATATAATGCATAGTTTTGGAATACAAGACCAATACCGCGTTCTTCAGGTGGAACCGGTGTAACGTCCTCATTTCCAAACCAGATTTTTCCTGTCGTTGGACGAAGCAAACCACTAATCATATATAGCGTGGTTGACTTACCACACCCAGAAGGGCCCAAAAGACCAAAGAGCTTCCCAGATGGAATTGTAATGTCGAGGTTGTCAACAGCAACAGTCTCTTCTTCTTTTTTGGACTGGAAAACTTTAGTAAGGTTTTCGAGTGTAATCTCCATATTATTCTCTCCTAAATTCAAAAATATTTTGCCATCAGTTTAGTATACAATAAGATAAAAGCGTTTTCTACCCAAAATTTTGAGTTTTCTTTTTTTCATATTTTTTCAATAAGTCCCAGAAAACAACAATAAAGCTTGCGGTATTTTTTTAACCTTAACAAAGCCCTTTTCAAGTTTTATAATGTTTTGAAAAGGTGATGCTTTCATAAAATATACGTTTTGAATATATTTTTGTTTTAGTGTCTAGGGAATATTTTGTGACTTTTAAACGTGAACCTATCAAACATTTCTTATTTTAACACCGCTTTTTAACCGTCATGTTAAACCTTTGTAAAGCGCATGTAAAATTATTGTGTAATTGTGGATTAGCCGAAGATTCCTTGTTGATATAAGGCAACCAGCCCGATAAGGACAACAATAATCAAAACGAATTTGGCCAGAGCTTTGGCAAGGCCAAGAATGCCGATTACACCAATAACAACCGCGAGCACGACTGTACCCAGCTGAGCAAAGTAAGAAAGGTCCATAATCCATTCAAATAACCATTCTATGAAGCGTTCAACATCAAAAATACTGGCTAGAAAATCTTCTATATGCTGCAAAATGTCGCTAATCATTTGTGTAAATAGCACGGGCATAAAGATCAATAGTCGCATACTGTTCACTTCCGAATCCTCTTAGAGTTTCTTTCTGCCCTCGAGCGCTTTATTAAGGGTCATCTCATCTGCATAGGAAATGTTTCCGCCCGCAGGCATACCGTAAGCGATGCGTGTAATCAGCAAATCGGTGTCTTTAAGTAAATATTGTAAGTATTTCGCCGTCGTTTCGCCTTCATCAGACAAGTTGGTCGCCAAGATGAGCTCTTGATGACGTTCATCCTTTAAGCGTTCCATTAATGACTTTATACGCAAATCCTCTGGTCCGATGCCATTGGAGGGCGAAAGCACGCCGCCAAGCACATGATAAAGTCCTTGATACGTTTTCGTTTGTTCTATAACAATGATGTCTTTGCTTTGTTCAACCACCAAAATGCTTTTGGCATCACGGCTTGCATCAGTGCAGATCTTGCAGGGTTGAACGTCCGTTAAATTCCCGCAGACATTACAGGGTTCAATTTCCTCATCCACGCGTCTTAGCGCATCGATGAAGTTCGCATAATCATCACTTTTAAAGTGGTTGATTGCATAAAACGCATAACGTTCTGCGGTTTTGCGGCCAACGCCCGGATAACGCATGAATTGTTCTATGAGGGCGCTTAGGGCTTCAGGATAATTCATTCACATCATGCCCGGCATGCCTTGTGTGAATTGTCCCATGGTTGATTGTGTTTCATCATCAATCTTTTTCATGCAATCATTCACAGCTGCAGTAATGGTGTCTTGTAACATATCAAGTTCTTCAGGCAAATCGAATGCGTCTTCATCGATGGTTAAGCTTTGCATCTCTTTTGCACCATTGAATTGAACTTCAACAGCTTTTCCACCGGCTTGCCCATAAAAGATGGATTGTTCAATTTCCTTTTGGGCCTCCTGCATTTCTTTTTGCATTTTTTGTAATTTTTTCACCATGTTTTGATTCATTGTCATTCTCCTTTCTTAACTTTTACGAAATCTCCAAAAAGATCTTTGGCCTCTTTTACCGATTCATTGGTGACATCTTCAAATGATTCTTCTGTATCGGGTATTTCAACCAAGCGAGGGTGCTCGATCGGTGAGAGTTCAATCTTTTGAGACGGTGAAGTTTTTTGTTTGAATTTTTTGATAAATTCCTTGCTGATTCTATCCCACACACTCTGAGGGAGTGCTAAAAACATCATATGCCTGTCATAAAATGATTCTAAAACATCTAATATTTGACGCCGGATTTGTGGTTTCATCAGACGATTGCATACGGCAGGGCTGTCATACGTTACAATCACCATGACGCCATTGGTCGCAACCAATTCACCATCGGTAATCATTTTGGCATAGTCCATGTTTTCCTCGTTGACAAAACGTTCAATATCATACCATTTTTTAACCATTTCGATTTTGACTTGTCTGTCTGCAGTATTTAAAACGTCTTCAACAAAGCGAATGTCAAAGGTGCGGTATTTCTTTTTGGAAAACTGATTATAGAGGTGCTCATAATGACCAGCCTGTTGTTCTTCAGGGGTTTTTGGTTTTACTGATGTGTCCCCTGAGACATCAGGAGGACCAGACGGTTTATCGCTTGGTTGTGACACTTCCTGGGTTTTAGTTTCTGTTTTATCTTCGGACAATTCATCAGTAACGTGCGATGATTGACTTTCTTTATGAATGGATGAACCTTCTTGGTCTTTGGTTTGCTTGCCTTCAAAAGAATCAAACACATCATCCACCGGTGAGCGAGAAGGCGTTTCACTGGGGGTGTCCGTCTTTTCTTTTTGTGTGGTCTTAAGCGTTGATTGAAGTGCTTCGAACTGTTGTTTAAGCGTTTCTATTTCTTTTTCAAGCGCATGCTGTTTTTCAGTTGTGCGCACTGTATCCTTAATATGTTCATCAATCATTTTAATCGCCGCAAGTTCCAAATACAGTTTGCCTTTTGATGCAAAACGCATTTGTTGTTTGGTTTCACTCAATATGTCCATGTAATGAAAAATGATTGGATTTGATAGTTTATCGCTTAAGGCCTTAAAGGTTTCATTATCGAAAATCCGCTTGTCTTCGATGCCTTCTGTATTTTTATAAAGGAGCACATCACGATAGAATCCAACCAAATCATTTAATATGTTTGAGGCATCCTTGCCTTCGCTCAATAAACGGTCAATGATGTTTAGTACTTTAATGACGTCTTCATCATGAACCGCTTGTGCAATATCAATCATGAGTTGTTGGGAAACTGAACCACGAATGGCATGGATGGCATCAACATCGATGGCGTCATCACTGTAAGAGACAACTTGATCGAGCAAACTGATCGCGTCACGCATACCGCCTTCGGCTGATTCCGCCACTAAGCTAAGAGCTTCAGCGTCAATATTGATGGATTCCTTTGTGACGATTTCTTGAAGTTTTTCCTCCATGTCATTCATATCAATGCCTCTAAAGTCAAAACGTTGACACCGTGAATGAATGGTTGCAGGAATTTTATGCGGCTCTGTGGTCGCAAGGATAAAAATGACATGAGAAGGTGGTTCTTCAAGCGTTTTTAAGAGTGCATTGAATGCGCCTGTTGAAAGCATGTGCACTTCGTCAATAATATACACCTTGTAGGCACCAACACCGGGAAGGTACTTAACTTTATCACGGATTTCACGGATTTCCTCAACACCATTATTGCTCGCCGCATCAATTTCTACAACATCATTGATCGTATTTTTTTCTATGGCCAGGCACGTTTCACAGCTGTTACAAGGATTGGCAACCGGTGCATTTTCGCAGTTTACCGCTTTAGCAATAATTTTGGCAATGGATGTTTTACCAGTACCCCTTGGACCCGAAAAAAGATAGGCATGGGATAACTTGCCTGCTTTTAATGCATTTTTAAATGTTTTGGTTATGTGTTCTTGCCCGGCAACCTCATCAAATGTTTTCGGACGATACGTACGGTATAAGGCACGGTAGGCCATCGCTATCCCTCATTCGCTAAAAATTATTCGTTAGAAGTGTCCTTCGACTTTTTCTCAAGATCTTCAAAGGGATCCGAATCATTGTCTGATGTGGACGCTTCTTGTTCACTTTCAGTTGTTTCTTCAGTGCTATTTTGTTCTTCACTGCGCTCTTGAAGCATGTTCCGAGTTTCATCCACAACAATTTGGACCGCTTCATAAGCTGGGTCATCCTCATTAAATTCTTGTGAAATGCTCTCAAGTGTCAGCGCTTCGCTTTCGCCTTCTTTAAAAATGGTGAATGCTTGTTGGTAGAAATTTTGAAACGCTTGGTTGTTCTGAATTTCCTTGAATTTATCTTTATCGTATTCCAGCTCATCGCGTACACGGTTTGATGTCCGCATTAAAAAAGCGTGCTCTTTCTCCCGCTCTTTGGATGGTTTTTGAAAACGACGGTTTAGGGTATTAAAGATAAATAAAAAGATAACAACTAAAAACGGTAACGGTAGAAGCGTATTGATTGCTTCGATGAAGCCTTCAGTCGGCCAGCCAAAAAATTCACTGATGACACCGACAACCAAAACCGCTATAACAGCGGATGAAAACATTCTAAAATAGTACTGAAAACCGAGTGGACGCTTATATCTATTCATAGTTTATCACCTATGGTGTATTATACACCATATCCCCCCTTTATGATATAATGAATTTTGGGTGATACACATGCAAAAAGATACAATTGCCGCTATATCAACGGCTCTAGGCGAAAGCGCAATTTCTATCGTTCGGATGAGTGGATCGGACGTTTTTAATATTGCCAATACAATTTTCAAAGGCAAAGATTTGGCATCCGCCAAATCCCACACCATTCATTATGGAAAAATATATGACAACGACACGATGGTTGATGAAGTATTGGTCAGTGTCTTTAAAGCGCCAAAAACATTCACACGTGAGAATATGGTGGAAATCAATTGCCACGGCGGGGTGTATGCTGCTAAGAAAATTTTGGAACTCTTACTGACAAACGGAGCACGCATAGCTGAAAAAGGGGAATTTACAGAACGCGCCTTTTTAAATGGACGCATCGACCTCACTCAAGCAGAGAGCATCATGGATATCATTGAGTCAAGAAGCGAACAAAGTTTGACCTTGGCCGCAAAGGGTGTGGACGGTAAAATATATGATTTAATCACTTCCCTGCGAAGCGATGTGCTCGACATTGTTGCTAACATTGAAGTCAATATTGATTATCCTGAATATGATGATGTTGAAACCTTAAGTGATACAGTGCTGGTCCCAAGAATCCAAACCCTTAAAACAAAAACAGCGGAAGTTCTTAAACAAGCACAAGTTGGCAAAGTCCTTAAAGAGGGCGTTAAAACCGCAATTATTGGTCGGCCAAATGTCGGTAAATCAAGTGTTCTAAACGCACTTTTAAAGGAAGATAAAGCGATTGTTACAGAAATCCAGGGCACTACCCGAGACACTGTCGAAGGGGAAATCAACATCGGTGGCGTGGTGCTTAAACTGATTGACACAGCCGGCATCCGTGATTCACAGGACATTGTTGAACGCATTGGTATCGACAAAGCAAAGACCATGATTGATGAAGCTGAACTTATTTTATATGTTGTGAACAACAATGAACCACTCACTCAAGATGATGAAAAACTGCTTGAATTAACAAAAAACAAGCCACGCATTGTCATCATCAACAAGATTGACCTTGAAAATAAAATTAATCACACTTTTGACGATAGTGTACAAATCAGTGCTCTAAAAAAAACCAACATTGAACAACTTGAAAAACGGATTGAATCTATGTTTTTGGGTGGCGAAGTGTCCCTTAACCAACAAACATATCTCTCGAACGCCAGACAAATCTCCAAGATGCGTCAAGTCGACAACTACTTGGCTGATGCGCTTGAAGCTGCACACAACCACATGCCTGTCGACATGATTGAAATTGATTTAAAAAGTGCATGGGAAACACTCGGAGAAATTATTGGCCAAACAAAAAACACCGCCTTGATAGACGAGTTATTTTCCAAGTTCTGTCTTGGAAAATAATCAATCATCAAAACGGTGTTTCACGCCATCTTTTTCCCAGGCAATGACATGATCCAAATTGACATTGCGCGCAGCGTTGAAAATGGTTTTATCAATGTCCTTGTTTTGTTTCTTTAGTTCTTGAATGAGGGTTTTAACCTCTTCTCGCTTAGAGGCAGTCTGACCTGCAGCCACACTGCACGCGCAGTCAAGAGGATAAATTTCATTTTTATTCATGATTTTCTTTATGGATGTTTCTTTTACATAATAAAGCGGACGAATCAACTGCATGCCATCAAAATTATCGCTACTTAGTTTAGGCAGCATGGTTTTAAATGTGCCTGCATAAAACATATTAAGCAATGTCGTTTCTATTACATCATCAAAATGATGCCCAAGCGCCACTTTGTTGGCGCCTTCTTTTTCCGCAATGTCATAAAGAATTCCACGGCGCATTTTAGCACATAAATAACATGGATATTCAGGTGCTTTTTCTTCCACAATCTTAAATACTGCCTTGTCAATGATCTTTAAGTCGATGCCCAGTTTTTTACTGTTTTCTTCCAGTCGCATACGGTTCCACGGTGTATATCCTGGGTCCATTGCGATAAAAACGACCTCAAAATCAACCAATGGGTGCTTGATAAGCTCTTCAAGCATTTTGGCAAGTAATAATGAATCCTTGCCGCCGCTAATGGCCACCGCGATTTTATCGCCATCTTCAATCAGACGGTAATCCTTGATGGCTTTGATAAACGGACTCCATAACTCTTTACGGTACGTTTTAATCATATCTTTTTGAAACTGTTTTTCAGTGGACATCCAATCACTCCTAACCATTGTTAGTGTCGTCATCTTAATTTATGGTGAAACGTTTTTCTGAGCGTTTTTCCTATCTTTTTCGTTAAGTTGTTTTTTACGCATTCTAATTGAATCGGGTGTAATCTCAACAAGTTCATCTTCCGCAATGAATTCAAGTGCCTCTTCAAGCGTAAACTTTTTGGGGCTGATGATTTTTAATGCATCATCACTTCCACTTGAACGAACATTGGTAAGTTTTTTGTTTTTACATGGATTGACAACCAAATCATTTTCACGTGAATTAAGACCAACAATCATGCCTTCATAGACTGGTGTTGCCGGTTCAACGAACATGGTCCCGCGTTCACTCAAATTAAAAAGTGAATACGCCATGGCTTTGCCTGTTTCTTTAGATATAAAGACCCCGTTTCGTTCCGATTCGATATGACCAACATAAGGCAAGTAGCCATAAAACACTTTATCCATGATTCCGCTGCCATGGGTCGCATTAATAAACGCACTGCGATATCCTATCAAACCACGTGTTGGCACAAGATATTCAAGTTTCGTATAACCGGCATCACTTTCCATACTCTGTAAAATGCCTTGACGAAAGTTCATGTGCGTAATGATTGTGCCTGAATAGGCATCTTCCAGTGTAATCGTTACGCGTTCAAAAGGCTCATGAATGACACCATCCACTTCCTTAAGCAATACTTCAGGTTTGGACACAGATAATTCAAACTTTTCGCGTCGCATTTTCTCAATGAGTACCGAGAGGTGTAGTTCTCCGCGGCCACTTACTTTATAGCCTTCTTTGTCTTCCAAGGGTTCTACACGCAAACCAACATTGGTTTCAAGTTCTTTTTCAAGACGAGCGCGGATTTGTCTACTTGTTAAAAATTTACCACTTTGACCTGAAAATGGCGAATCATTAACCAAAAAGTGCATGGTTAATGTGGGTTGTTCTATTTCCAGTGGTTTAAGTGCTTTAATATGATGGGGATCTGTAATGGTTTCTCCGATAGAAACACTTGGAATCCCCGCAAAAATGACCATATCGCCAGCATGGGCTTCACTCACCTCAACACGCGACAAGCCTTGATATACAAATATACGGCTTATTTTTGAGTGATTAATCGAACCATCACGCTTAATTTGAACAACATTCATGCCTTTTTTAAGGGTGCCTTTTAAAAGACGCCCCATGCCCAAACGGCCGAGATAGTCATCATAATCCAGCGAAGAGATTTGAAATTGAAGCGGTTTGTTCTTGACATCCGGATATGGATCGACATGTTCTAACAATAAATCAAAAAGCGGGGTCAAGTCACTGCTGCTTACATCTAAATCACGCGTAGCGGTACCGTCTTTGGCAACACCATAAACAATCGGGAAATCAAGTTGCTCATCGCTTGAACCAAGCTCAGCAAACAAGTCGAAACTCATATCCACCACCGCTTCACTGCGCGCATCCTTTTTGTCGATTTTATTGATAAATACGATGGGACGATGACCAAGTTCAAGGGATTTTTCAAGCAACATACGTGTTTGAGGCATTGGACCTTCACTTGAATCAACAAGCAATATAATGGTATCCACTGTGCTAAGTATCCGCTCGACCTCACTAGAAAAATCCGCATGGCCAGGTGTATCGACGATGTTTATCTTTACACCGTTATATTCAATCGCACAGTTTTTGGAATAGATGGTAATGCCGCGTTCACGTTCCAAATCATTGGTATCCATAACTTGTTCAACAACTGTTTCATGGGCTTTAAATACCCCGCTTTGTTGGAGGAGTGCATCCACCAGGGTGCTTTTGCCGGCATCGACATGTGCAACAACGCCGACATTGATAATTTTACTCATAATCATGTCCCTTTCTTGCCCATCAAAAACGCGATGCATTTTAAGCATCGCGTCAATATTCATCGCATTCATTGGCTAAAGTGCTTGTAACAGGGCTAAATTAACTGTGAATCATTCACGCTTTAACAGTATACCACAGATTCAGTGAATTGTAAGGGCTGATTGCATTCAAACGCAACCAATCGGTTGAACAATTGAAATCTGAAAATATAGAATCAAAATAATTTTTTAGAATTTTAAAGTGAAAATTTTGTAAAAAGTGAACAGGTGCGCTATAATAAGTTTGCAACTTCAACCAATAAGCGGAGGTGATTGGGTGGCATTTGAATGGACATCACGCAAACCAAATGAGGGTGTCGCAACGATTTATGAATCAAATATAACACTGAACAAAAGCGCGAGTACACATTTCGAAAAAGCTTACAGTGTATTGCTTGGTCTTGATAAAGAACAAAAACGCATTGCTATTAAGCCAATTACAAAGCAAGAACATGAACGGGGCACTTACCCTGAAGAAAAGAAACACAAAATTACTGTACGCCCTTCTTATGCAAGGGTATGCAATAAAAAATTCATCCAAGAAGCGATGGAAATCGCGGATGCTGACTTAAGCGAAAACAATGCCATCAAATTTAAAACAATGTGGAGCCGCGAACATCAAGCATTGATTGTTGACTTAAGCGCATATAAGGGGGAACTATAACAATGACACTTGATATGGCCAATTTTTTCATACTCATATGGTTTGGTCTCATATTATTTGCGGCCATCATTGAAATTTTAACGATGGATTTAACCAGTGTCTGGTTTGCGATCAGTGCCGTTATCGCATTTATCCTGGCTTTGGTTGGTATTGCCATTGAAATACAGATTGCTGTATTCATTATTATATCCATCATTTTAATTGTCAGTGTACGGCCCCTTGCCAAACGATATTTCAGAACCAATATTATTGGCACCAATGCTGATAGGCTTATTGGACAAACCGCGACCGTTACCAAGGAAATCCGTCCGGGCGAGCGTGGTGAAGTTAAAGTAGACGGAAAATACTGGTCAGCCATCCATTCAGGCAGCGACATCATTGAAACAAACGAAAAAGTGGAAATTCTTGCCATTGAAGGCAATAAACTAATTGTGGTGAAACTATGACAGCAGGACCATTTAAACGACTCGCAAGTTTTGCAGTAGATGCAATTTTAATATTTAGTGTTATTTTCTTTTCGTGGCTCTTTTTTGGAGAAAATGTTATGCAGTGGATCATTGGCTATGAGTCAGGCGAGGATATCGCACAGTACACAGCCATTGCTTATCATTACTTGGGATTCACACTTGCCAATTACATTTATCAAGGGGTCATGCGCGGGCGTACATTCGGTCGACGCTTTGTGTACCTTTCGATGAGCGGGCAAGTGAACTGGTGGTCACTTTTCATGCGTGAAGTGATTTGGAAATGCTATTTATGGCTTTTCGCACTGACCTTTATAGACATTACCTTGCTCATTCCCTTACTATTTGTTTTCCCAGCTGTATTCTTTTTAGATTTTCTACTGATCGCCTTTACACGAACACGCAAAACAATCCGTGACAGAGTCACACACACCAAGATTATACTCGATGATGTTGTTTATCCGTTTTAAACCATTTAAAATGAAACTATAAACTATTTATATTAGGAGGAATCATCCATGCCAGGAGTAGGGACTATACTCGTTATTGCAGTCGTCATTATTGTTTTAATTTATTTAGCAACACGGTTTACAATCGTTACACAAGCCAACCGTTTTATTGTTGAGCGTCTTGGTGGGTATTATACAACGTGGGATGTCGGCATTCACTTTCTCATTCCATTCATTGACAGGGTGAAATTGAAAGTAACCATCAAAGAACAAGTGGTTGACTTTGACCCTCAACCGGTTATTACAAAAGATAATGTGACCATGCAGATTGATACCGTGGTCTTTTTCCAAATTACAGACCCAAAACTTTACACTTACGGTGTAAACTACCCAATCAAAGCAATTGAAAACATCACTTCAACCACACTACGTAATATTATTGGTGATTTGGACCTTGATGACTCACTGACCAGTCGTGATTACATCAACGAAAAAATGCGCAACGTCCTTGATGATGCGACCGATCCTTGGGGCATCAAAATCAATCGTGTCGAAGTTAAAAACATCATTCCACCCAAAGACATCCGCGAAGCGATGGAAAAACAAATGCGGGCGGAACGTGAAAAACGTCAGTCAATTCTTATTGCTGAGGGTGACAAACGCTCAAGTATCTTGACAGCTGAAGGTAATAAAGAAGCACGGATTCTTCAAGCCGATGGTGAAAAACAAACCCGTATTCTTGAAGCAGAAGGTCAAGCAGAAGCCATTCTTGCCGTTCAAGATGCCACGGCCAAAGGAATCTCGCTCATTAAAGAAGCCGGTGCAGATGAAGCCTTCTTGCGTCTTGAAGCGTATAAAGCAATGGAAAGAGTTGCCGATGGCAATGCAACGAAATTGGTTATTCCATCTGATATGCAAGGCATGGTTGGTCTCGCCTCTACGCTTTCTGAAGCTTTCAAAACTGATGCATCTCTACCAGATCATACAAAAGAAGAAATTCGCAAGAAGACACAATCCCCTGGTAGTTATCAATCCCCAAGCCAAACTGCATCAAAAGCTTCAACATCTAAATCATCATCCAACAAGGCGTCCTCAAGCAAATCCTCAACAAGCAAATCAACATCAAAACAATCCAGTAAATAATCTTTATACATTGAAAAACGGTGTCTCCACAATTATTTGGAGGCACCGTTTTTGTTTTGCATCAAATCGGTTAAAGGCATGGGTTCACTGTAATAATAACCTTGATGATTAGTCTGATGTTTTGGTAAACCATTCAATTCAAGCTTAAGTTTTTACCCGTTAAACTCCTGCAGTTAAACCAATATATGGTTATTCAAGGCCAGAGTAGTGAACATACAGTCACCAACTAACGGTTTCTATTTGAAACACACATTTCATTATATCAAAATTCAGTTGTTATACAGGCCTAAAACTCGCAATTGTTAGGTGTGCGCGGGAAAGGAATGACATCGCGGATATTTTCGACTCCAGTTAAATACATGAGCATACGGTCAAATCCAAGTCCAAATCCGCTATGGGGCGTTGAACCATACTTGCGCAAATCCATATACCACCAAAGGTCTGTTTCATCAACATTCATTGCACGCATGCGCTCACGCAATACCGCTTCACGTTCTTCACGCTGTGAGCCACCGATTAGTTCGCCGCTGCCCGGCACTAATAAGTCCATGGCACCAACGGTTTCGTTGTCGTCATTAACACGCATGTAAAACGCTTTGATATCTTTGGGCCAGTCCGTTACAAATACAGGACCATTGAAATGTTTGACAAGATATTTCTCATGTTCTGTTGCCAGGTCCATCATGCCATCCGGTGTGTTTTCAAAGGTTTCATTTGCCTCTTTAAGTAGTTTGACAGCCTCTTGGTGTGTAATACGGGTAAACGACTGATCGACTACTTTCTTCAATTTATCAATAAGCCCTTTTTCAACAAACTTATTCAAAAATGCCATCTCTTCAGGCGCTTTTTCAAGCACATCAGAAATGAGATATTTGACAAAATCCTCCGCAACATCCATGTTGTCAGTCAAATCCGCAAATGCCATTTCCGGTTCAATCATCCACAGTTCACTTACGTGGGTCATGGTATGTGATTTCTCTGCACGGAAGGTCGGACCAAAGGTGTAAACATCACGGAATGCTTGGGCAAACACTTCCGCTTGCAACTGACCCGAGACGGTCAGATTCGTCTTGCGTCCAAAAAAGTCTTCTTTAAAATTAATGGTTGTTTCCTTTTTAGCAATGGCATCAAGATCCAAGGTGGTCACTTGAAACATCGCTCCAGCACCCTCGGCATCACTTGAGGTGATAATCGGGGCATGAAGGTAGATAAAATCGCGTGCTTCAAAGAAATTGTGAATCGCTTGCGCTAAGATTGAACGCACTTTAAATACGGCTGTAAAAAGGTTGGTGCGCGGACGGAGATGGGCATTTTTCCGTAAAAATTCACGGGAGTGGCGCTTCGGTTGAATGGGATAATCTTCTCGTGATTCTCCAATAATCTCAAGCGCGGCGGCCTTGATTTCAAATGGTTGCGGACGATTTGGTGTCAGGACGATTTCCCCTTTTATTTTAACGGATGCACCAACATTAATTTTTTGAAGGGTCTTAAAATTACTTAACGATTCCTCATAGACAACTTGAATGGTTTCAAAAAAGGTGCCATCATTCACATTCAAAAACCCAAACGTTTTTTGGGCACGATTGGCGCGTACCCATCCAAATAAAGTGATTTGTTTATCCTGGTATTGTTCATAATTTTGATAGAGATGCTTTACAGACAGTTTCATGTGTTTTCTCCTCCTATATAATAAAAAATGTCCTTTAAAATAAATTAAAGGACGAAGAGTCTCCGCGGTACCACCTTTGTTCATACGCTCTTTGGCTTTTAACGCAAGCAATACGGATGGGTCTACTTAATTCTTCCATCTCTCCCGGTGTTTTTCGCCACCCATTGTTCATCTGGCTTACACCATCCCAGACTCGCTAAGAACCAGCGGAGTGCCTACTTTCCGTTCTTCGATTTATCTATTCATATTATATAGCATCTTTAGGCTTTGTCAATCAAATCAAACAATTGTGACAGTATAGAAAAAAACACGAACAAGTGTTACAATAACGACGTAAATGTTTTAGGGAGGCAATCATGAATACTCAAAAAAGTGTAAACGGCGAACGCGTCATGGCAGTCATCATCGATACCATTATTTTTTCAGCCGCATTATCCGGCATCATGTACATTTATCGCGCACTGTTTATCGAAGGCGAAACCTTTACTGATTTTGTCGATATTTTCACCAACCCGCTCATGCAGGAAGTGAATGAACCTAACGTAGTTGCGGTTAATATTATTATTTCTTTTATCATTGGACTCATCCTTTTTGTTTTTATTCCTTCAAAGAAAAACGGAAAAACTTTGGGTAAAATGCTTTTTGGCATCAAGGCCATTGATGAAAATGGAGACAATCCATCATTAAAACAACATTTTGTTCGGGCAATCGACATTTATAACACGTATATCTATGTTGCGCTGATTTGGCTTATTTTTGTGGATATGGATGCCTTTATCATCGCTGAAACCGTCATGGTTGTCATCATAGGATTTGTGACTATCATAACGGCGATTATGATTTTTTCCAGGCCCGATAACCGGGGGATACACGATTTAATTGCCAAAACACACGTTGTCCATAAAGATTTTGACCCTTCACAAACAGAGGACGATACCTTTCAAGCGAATTGGGCACAAGCAGAAAAACATGACGACATTTTCGATAAAACCCAAGATATTTTAGATGAACCCGAAGATAATGACCCCTGGAATCAATAAACAAAAAACCTGTACAACTCAATGTTGTTCAGGTTTTTTATATGATAAATCCTGTCTGTAGTCTTCAATGGTTTTGTAAAAATCATTATAATTATCAACACTCGCAAGCTCTCTTTTAATAACACTGGAACCGGGCATCCCCTTTAAATATGCCGGAGCATGGGTCCGCATCTCAAGCATGGCGACGTGTTCACCTTTCAATGCCATGAGACGCTCAGCATGCTGAATGATAAGATTCAACCGGTCGTCCTGACTTTCGCCAGACTGGTAATGCCCATGATTCAAGTAGTCGTTGATTTGTGCAATGAGCCAAGGTTTGTTTCGAAGCGCACGGCCAACCATGACAGCATCAACCCCAGTATAATCAATCATGGCTTGGGCTGATTCCGGAGAATCGATATCACCGTTACCAATGACGGGGATGGAAACAGTGTCTTTGACTGCTTTTATAATATCCAAATCAACGTTTCCTTTATATTGTTGGCTGCGGGTGCGCCCGTGAATCGCTATGAGTGATGCGCCGGCATCTTCGCACAATTTAGCAATCTGCGGAGCGTTTTTTTCACCATCATACCCGGCTCGAATTTTAACACTGATGGGAACGCTGCTTGAATGTTTCATCGCCTTTATCATGGCGTATAATGTATCAGGAAGATTCATAAGGACACTGCCGGCACCGGCTTTGATCACTTTGGTGACCGGACAGCCTACATTTAAATCAATAACTGACGCTTTTGTGTTTTGACTCACGTACTCAGTGGCTGGGGTGATGGTTTCAGGGGATGAGCCAAAAAGCTGAAGCACAACGTTTTTTTCTTCCGGATGAACCTTAAGCATATCCAAACTTTTCTTATTGCGATAGTTGATGGCTTTATCGCTTACCATTTCACTGTAAATGAGTGCTGGGTCATAAGCTGCAAGCATACTGCGAAATGCTGCGTTGGTTACACCAGCCATCGGTGCAACCACCACTTTGTTGGTTTTAAAAAGAGTATTGAAATCCAAATTATCACCCCATTTTTCAAAAAGTATTGTCGCACAAGCATGCCACAATTTCAATTGTTTTGTCTTCTTTGATGCTTGTGCTATAATAATCGCGGTGATAAAAATGAATGATTATTTAGCAAAAGCATATGCTTTTGATGGCAAAGTAAGACTCTACGCAGCAAGAAGCACACAACTTGTAAGCGAAGCGCAAAAAATACACGGCCTTTGGCCTTCAAGCAGTGCCGCACTGGGTCGGTTACTCACAGGTAGTGTCATCATGGGCGCAATGTATCAAGACGACCATGAACTAACCATCCGCATCGAATCGGATGGACCTATTGAAGGCATGGTTGTTACCACAGACGCACATGGTCATGTTCGTGGCTATGTAGGCAATCCTAAGCTGTCCTTTCAAAACAACGATGGTAAAATTAACGTTTCCCATGCGGTTGGCAGTGGACGGATGCATGTCACAAAAGATTTAAAAGTGCGTGACATTTTCACATCCACCGCAACATTACAAACAGGAGAAATTGCTGAAGACATGGCCTATTATTTCACAGCAAGTGAACAAATTCCTTCTGCAGTAGGGCTTGGTGTCAAAGTGAATACCGATAGTTCGATTGTCAATGCAGGCGGCTTTATCTTACAAAGAATGCCCGGTTGTCCCGATGAGACTATAGAGCTCATTGAAGCGCGATTAAATAAAATGAAATCAACCACTACCATGCTCGATGAAGGGTATACACCTGAAGCGATGATCCAAGAAATAACCCAAGGGGATCACCAGTTGTTACATACAATGCCGATTGCCTATCAATGTGACTGTAATCGTGAAAAATTCGAACGTGGCCTTCTATCCTTAGGGAGTGGTCAACTGAAAACCATAAAAGAAGAAGACGGGGAAATTGAGACGGTTTGTCATTTCTGCCGTACAGCTTATCATTTTGATGAAGCGGCCATTGAGCGCTTAATTGAAGAAGCCGATAACCAAAACAAATAAAAGTTTCTCTATCAAGGATAGGGGGCAAGAATAATTTAGCGAACACCGCCTAGTATCTCAGGCGGTGTTTTTTCATGCACTTTACACGCTTAATCCTTTAAATGGTCCAGCATATTCACCTGAAGTTATCAAAATTTCGATACCCAAAGCGCATGGGTTTAAGTGTTTTATTCTTTGTTCATTCCTTCAATCAGTCGTTTTTGGGTGATTGTTCAAGTACTTCTCCCGCGGTTTCACCAATCGGTGAGCATTTCATGTTTTTAATTAAAAATGGGTTGGCATTTTCACCCGTGCTCTTCTTGCAATGGGCATTGGTCGATGATTTAAAAGAAACTTCTCACGGATCTAACGCTTTCCTTTTGTCAATACAAAAACAAAAATACAGGAGATTGTTTATCTTTTGTAATAATTGCTTTAATTAGTCGCTTCAAGTGATTGATTGTCGTGCTGTCTGATAATATAATATAAGTGCATTGGAAAGGTTGACAATATCATGAACAGTTATATGGTTATTCTTTATTTAATTTATGGGTTTGTGTTTATTCTTTTCGGCATCTATGCATTAAGTAGCCATAAAAAAATAAATAGTATTTTCCCCTTGAGGCGCTCAATCATCTTTTTTGGTGTTTTTGGTATCACGCACGGACTCTCAGAGTGGTTCACCATGCTGCACTGGACGGGATTATATGAAGATTATACTTTATGGCTTTTTTATATAAGCCGCATACTTAAGGGCATTTCCTTCTTGATGCTTATTCAATTTGGTGTGTGTTCACTTACAAACACAATCAATTATAAAGGGCTTTTAGCAATTTTATCCGCTATATTTTTACTGTGGTTTGTCGCAGTTATCTATATACTATATACAACCAGTTTTGAATATTTGTATGAACACCGCACTTTTTTCACCCTCTCGCTACGCTATGGTATCGCTCTGCCTGCGGCCATATTGTCATTTTCGGCTTTAATATACCAGGCGCTACGTATTCGGGCGTTAAAAACTCAATGGATGATTTTATACATTGTTTTTGGAATCACAGTTTTAGTATATGGAATTCTTGATGGACTGTTTGTCCAACGGGCAGACTTTTTCCCTGCAAACACATTTTATAATGCTTGGTTCAATGATATGCTGGGCATTCCCATACAAGGATTCAAAATTGTATCAGGTATGATTATTTTGATTACCCTTTCGTTTATTCTAAGCGCGTTTTACTGGGAGATAAGCAAACATATGGAAGGGGAAGCGTCTAGCAAGGACTTTATTTATATGCAAAAACAACTGAATCAACGATTGCACGATAATATCATTCAGTCATTGTTCGTATGCGGCATTCAAGTTGAAAAATTAAAAAACACGATGAACAATACCGAAGCGTCCCCAATAATCCAGACCATCAATGAACAACTAAACGAAAGTATTGATGAGTTGAGAAACATCATTGACGGAGAATTAAAAGGACCCAAACAAGTAAAAATGTTTGAACATTCGCTGCGTAATTTGTGTGAATACGTCTTTGGTGATCAAGACGTGCAAACAACACTCAACAATCATTTGTCCACTTCACAATTGAATGTAAATACCGAGGTAATATCCAATATTTATTTCATTGTACAAGAAGCATTAATCAACATCTATAAACATGCACTGGCAACAAATATCACTATAGATATCATTCAGGAGTTGAATTTCTTGAACATTCATATCAAGGACAATGGCATTGGCTTGAATCGCAAGCAAACGGCTTCAAAAACAAATGCCCACGGAATTCACTCAATGCAGGAACGCGCGAAAGAAATTTCTGGGAAATTTGTTATAAAATCGCGCAAAAATTTTCCATTATTCAAAAAAGGAACAGAAATCCAATTAATAGTGCCAATGATTCATTACATCGCTTAAGATACAAAACCATTTTTCTAAGAAGGGGTCATATCCATGAGCAATATTTTAATTGTTGATGATCACAAAATTGTCAGAGAGGGACTTCAATCCTTATTAAACACCACAAATGCGTTTGAACGCGTTGATGCAATTGGAACCTTGGACGAGCTTCGAGAAGTCCTTCAAAATATTTCCTATCATTTAGTCATTATGGATTTAAAACTCAACAATGAAAGCGGGCTTACTGGCATCACTGAAATCAAGGTTTCTTACCCAGAAACCAAAATTCTCATACTTTCTGCTTTTATCGATCAGTACTTTTTTAAGGAAGCTAAGAAAAACGGCGTCGAAGGATATTTGCATAAACGTACGGACTTTAAATTCTTAAAAGAAAGCATCTTTCGGATTTTAAATAACGAAACAGTATATGACAAAGCACTCAAAAGCTATCAAAGTAAACCTGTACAAGATATTTGTTGCCAAGATCTTACAAAAAGACAGACTGAGATTATAAATCTCCTCTGTCTTGGAAAAACAAATAAAGAAATTGGTTCAGCACTGAATCTGAGTGAAAAAACAGTGCGAAACTATTTGTCAGACATATTTAAAAAAATCAACGTCTCAAATCGTTCAGAGGCCGTTGGATGTTGCATATATAACCAGAAATACTAATTAAGGACATATGTCATCTTTTTACTTTCCTTGAGTTGTGTTACAATTCAGACGAAATTAAAAAAAGGAGCGATAAAAATGAAAAAGTTCTTTGTATTTCTTTTCTTGACAATGGCAGCATTCACACTCGCAGCATGTGAAAGTGAAACAGAAACATCCTATGCGGACGGTACATATCGTGGCGTCTTTGTCGACGGTGATGAGGTTCAAGTAAACGTTCAGTTTGAACTGGAAGACAATGTTGTTACTTCCGCTAGCTTTAGACATTTAGCATATGGAGGCATTGATTATCTTGAATCAGACGATGAAACCATTCAAGGGGTTGCCCAGCAACACGAAGACGCACTAGAACATGTTGTAGGTGAAGATGTCCGTGAAGTTCTCGATGATCTTTATGAACCAGGGGAACTTGATTTAGAAGATGTAGATGATTCAAATACTGGCGCCACAATACGTGCAAACAAGATTCGCTCAGCAATTGTGGATGGATTGAATCGCGGCGTTTATTCTAACTAAACCTTTCTTCATTTAGAACGAAAACAAAGATTCTCCCTTAAGGATAGGGAGGAATGACTAAAATGATGAGCACCATCATCTTGCGATGATGGTGCTTTTCTAATGCTTTTTAAGCATAATACCAATTTAAACACACTTGAGCCGCATATTGAAACAGAATAAGAGTAGTATAATGTGTTTTTGGCAATTCTAGATTCCCACTTACAGTATAATGTTGTATTTTTCCACAAGTCGATTTATATCAGAAATCCGCACCGCAAAAATAATGATGCCCATGGTTAACGATTACAACTTTATACGTATACATGCTTGATGTTTGATGGTTAGGTTACGATAATCGTGGACACGTCGCAAGCGTCTTTGACACTACACATACAAGTGCGTGCGTTTTGTTTATGTTGTAACGCGTTTACCAACCCAGTCCCTACGTAGCCAGCGGATGAACACGAGCAGACCGCGCATACATTCGTCCGCCGCAAGGCCTATAAAGACACCTACAAGACCAAGTTCCAATCTGATGCCGAAAATATAGGCAAATGAAATGGCAATGCCAAGCATTGAAAAAATCGCAATGACAACCGGAAAGACAACATCGCCTGAAGCACGCAATGATTGTATCACAACTAAATTGGATAACCGCCCTATCTCTAGGACAATAACAACACGTAAAGATAACACAGCCGCATTAATGATTTGTTCATCAGCAGTGAAAATTGAGAGAATCCATTCTGCATTGATATAGATAAGCGATGCCAAGCCCAGTACAATCAATATGGCAAATTTCAGTGTGTGAATTGTACGCTGATAAGCACCATCATAATTTTTTGCGCCCACGCGCCAACCAACAATGACTTGGTTTCCTTGAGCAAGCGCCAACGCAAAAACCAACACTGGCATGGTGAGGTTTTGAATATATACATGGGCAGTGAGTGCATAGGTTCCAATGGTATTGATGAAGGATAGTAAAATCACTTG
>LFCJ01000540.1_pt1 | contig 23884 bp, 21 predicted proteins | sample 643141 | NCBI WGS metagenome assembly LFCJ01 (sample SAMN03766243, study PRJNA286221) | soda lake metagenome | biome: soda lake; feature: Kulunda steppe; material: water; isolation source: sample B1-Br-g2 brine of Lake Bitter-1 | place: Russia: Kulunda steppe | collected 2010-07
GAATTAACTTTGTGTTTTCTATTGATAATATAGTTAATGATAAAATAATATCTGAATCAGTTTCTGAGGGTGAATTAAGTGATAAATACCTTAAAGAAGAGTACATTGAAATTTCAAATATTAAAGAATTGCAATATATAAATGAAAACTTAAGTGCAAATTATATTATTGTAAATGATATTGATGGTTCAAATGCAGGAGAATTAAATGATGGTGAAGGATTTGAACCTATTGGGGATGAAAATAACAAATTTAATGGAAGTTTAGATGGTCAAGGATATGTAATAAATGATTTAAATGTTGAAAATAAAAATGCATCGGTATTTAATTATGTCGGTGAAGAAGGAGATATAAAAAATGTCGGTTTAATAAATAATAATATGGATGGTGATAATGTTGGTGGTTTGGTAAGAATTAATTACGGTAGTTTAAATGAAACCTACACTAGTGGACATATTGAAGACGCCATATCCGCTGGTGGTTTGGTTAATTTTAATGCTGGAAATATAAATAATTCATATACAATAGGGGATGTTTCTATACAATCATATTCACCTTATTCTGGTGGTGTTGTAGGGAGAAATAAAGGAAAATTAAATAATAGTTATGCGTTAGGTGATGTAAAAGGGAATCAATTATCTGGTGACGTTACTGGTTCTGGAGGAATTGTTGGAATTAATGATAATAATGGTGAAATAAAAAAATCTTATGCTACAGGTGAAGTGGATGCAATTAATAAGGGTGGTATAACAGGTTGGAATAATAATGGTGAGGTTAAAGATTCTTATTGGGATATAAATAGAACAGAGAATGGTATAGGAGAAGGTTCAGGTAAAAATATTGTAGGCTTAGAACAAGAAGAAATGATAGATATAAATGCAGAAAATAATATGAGTGATTTAGATTTCATAAATACATGGATTAATGTAGAAAATAATTATCCTGCTCTCAGGTGGCAAAAATAAATTTGTAAAAAATATTATATATTATAAAAGACAATTATTTATTTATGAAAGATAATTGTGTATTTTGCAATAAAGAATTTAAAGATGCTTCTATTAAAGAATATAATTTTTGGGATTTACAGTTATTTGTTGATGACCAGTATTATATAGGTCGAACAGTTGCTGTTTTACGGAGTAGACATATAAGTAATATTATTGATTTGCATAAAAATGAAAGAAAAGAATTATTTAATGATGTTTTACCAGATATTAATGATTCATTAGATAATTTATTTTCACCAGATTTATACAATTATGCTAGTTTAGGAAATGATTGCCGTCATTTACATATTCATATAATACCTCGTTATAAAAAACCAGTTAAATTTGATAATGAACTATTTATAGATGAATATTGGAATCAAACATATTCTCAAGATTATACACGTAAAAAACTTGATGAAGAAGATAAAACTAAATTAATAAATTTGATAAAGCAAAATTTATAAGTATAGATATATTGTTTTAAATATGAACTATAAATTTGAAGAAAAAGGAGTAACAAGAACAAAACCATTCATTACAATTAATGGTGAAGAACTTCTTGCATGGACAGTATATGATTTTATTGTAGAATTAGAATGGAATGACGGTTTTACAACACTTAAATGGAATCCTGAATATGATGATGTTGCAGAGCCTATGATTGAAGAAGGTCTTGTTGAAAGAGATAATCGTGGTAATTGGTATGTTGGAGATGAAGATAAGTTAAAAGAGCTTAAAGAATTTTTAAAGAATAAATTTTATAATTAATTTGTGTATATTGTTTTATATTTAATTGTGTGTATTATACGTTAACAAGCAAATATATGAAATATTATATGTTATATTTTTTTCTATTCCAAACATATAAGTAATACCGATGTATAGTACAAAACGCACAATGAATAATGATGATTTAACAGAACTACCCGGTGTAGGACCCTCTACAGCAGAAGACCTTGTAGAGGCAGGATTTACGAGATATCAAGATATTGCTGTTGCTGGAGTTGGAGAACTAACAGCAGATACTAGTCTTGGTGACAGTAAAGCACAATCAATTATTAATGCTGCGCGTGAGGAAGCAGATATTGGTGGTTTTACTAATGGTACGGAAGCGTTAGAAGCTCGTAAGAATATTGGTAAGATTACAACCGGGCATAGCGAAATTGATGAAATTATGGAAGGTGGTATTGAAGAACAAGCAATCACGGAATTCTTTGGACAGCACAAAACTGGTAAATCTCAGTTTACTCACCAGATGGCTGTAAATGTACAATTACCTGAAGAATATGGTGGAACTGGTAAACGAGCTATATTTATTGATACGGAAGATTCTTATCGACCAGAACGAATTATTGAAATGGTCCATGGTTTACCAGATGAAGTATTGCAAGCATGTATGGATAGAGATGGTGTAGATGGTACACCAGATGATGAATGGGCTATGGATGAAATTACTAAAATTTTCCTTGACAGAGTTCATAACGCTACAGCACGCAATACAAATATGCAGATGATGATGGTGAAGAAGGCTAAAGAAATTGTTGAAGAATTTAGAGATACGGAATACCCTGTAGGTTTACTAATTGTAGATTCTATTATTGGTCACTTTAGAGCAGAATATACAGGACGTGGTAAACTTGCACAGAGACAACAAAAGCTTACGCAACATGTTGATGATATTACCGAATTTGCTACACGTTATAATTCCGCAGCAATTATTGCAAATCAGGTAATGAGTAATCCAGACCAATTCTTTGGTGACCCAACAAAAGCAGCAGGTGGAAATGTTATTGCTCATAGAAGTACTTTCCGTGTTAAACTTCGAGAAGGTAAGAAAGATAAGAAAGTGTTTATGCTTGAAGATGCACCAAATCTTGCTGATGGTCAAGCAACATACACAGTCACAAAAGATGGAATTACCGAATAATTTAGATTAATTCAATAGTTTTATTTTGTTTTTTAATTGCATATCCTTGTTGTAATGTTCTATTAAGAATTTTCTCAGCTTTTGCTTCATCTAAACCATCTTCTATACATTTAGAAATAATATTTTCTTCCGTAGGTTCTTTGACAGACTCAATAGAATCTAACACTATTTGCTTTTGATTTCTGTTATCTTTTTCAGGCGTATCTCTTGGAAAAACTCTTTCTTGTTCTTCAAGTCCACCCATTTCTTTTATTTCTTCAAAATTTGGTCCTTCTTTGCTTTGTTTTGTTAATAATTGTGTTCTTGCTGCAATTGCCTGATTATGGTCTTCTGTTTCAAATGCAACTTTAAATTTATCAAATTTATAACTTTTATTACATTCCATACACTGTTTTGATTTTGTTTTTTTACTTGCAATAGTAATTCCACGACAATATTTATCTGGACAAACGATAACGTAATGTATCATATTTTTATTTAGTATTTAATGTATAAATATATTTCTTATAATTATTTTTATTATTTAATTTTGATAAAAGCATAAACTTAAATGTTTGTATTTACAATAAATTAGTAAATGCCTTGGACATCTGAATATAGACCGACACAGTTACAAGATATTGCTGGAAATAATAATCAAATTAAAAAAATAAAAAATTGGGCTGATAATTGGAATAGTGAGTCTGAACCAATTATTTTATACGGTTCACCGGGACTCGGTAAAACATCAGCCGCATATGCCCTTGCAAATACAATGGATTGGGAAGTAATGGAAATGAACGCAAGTGATAAAAGAACGGGTTCTATCATTAATAAAATAGCTGGTCAAGCATCTAATACAATAAGTTTAACAGGCAAAAAAAGAAAATTAATTATTCTTGATGAAGCTGATAATTTACATGGGAATTATGATAGAGGAGGTAAAAGAGCAATCACAAAAGTTATAAAAAATTCTAGTCAACCAATTATATTGATTGCAAATAATTATTATGATTTAACAAGAAGCCTTCGGAATTCAACCACAGGTATTGAATTTAAATCAATTGATGAAACAGAAATTGCTAAAGCATTACGAGATATTTGTGAAGATAAAGGAATTAAGTATGATATAGATTCATTAAGAAATATAGCTAAAAATTCAGAAGGTGATTTAAGGGCAGCAATAAATGATTTACAGAAAAATGCTGTTGGGAAAAAAGAATTAAAATCATCTGATTTAGTATTAGATTCAAGAAATAAAAAAGTAAATATATTTCCATTTCTTGATTATGTATTGAAAGAAGGTGAAACAAAAAATGCACAGAAAGAGTCACAGAAATTAGATATGACTCCTGAAGAAATATTTAGATGGATTAATGAGAATTTACCAAGAGAGTATGAGAGTGAAGAATTAGTTAATGGTTTAGGAAATTTAACAAAAGCAGATATATGGTTATCTAGAACAAGAAAAACGCAAGAATACAAATATTGGAAATATGCTAACGATGAATTAACGGCAGGGGTATCTAGTGCTAGAGCTAAAAAACATACAGGATGGACCAGATGGCAACCTCCGCGATGGAACAATAAAAAAGGAATATCAAAAGAATTATTAGAAAAAATAGCTTCTCGTTCTTGTTGTAGTATTCAAACTACAAAATTAGAAATTATTCCAATTTTATCTGAAATGATACCATATTGTAAACCTCGTGAATTAACAGTTCTCATTGCATCTTGGTATGATATGAATGCAAGTGAACTTTCGGAATTAACTGGTAGTGGAAAAACAACTAATAAAGTACAAAGTATTATTAAAGATGCAGAAGAAATTAATCAAAATTTTGATATTAAACCGGAAGAACCAATTATACAATTAAATGAAAACGATAATTTAGATAATGAGGAATCAGAGAGTATAGATGAATCACAAGAAGAAACGCAAGATAGTAAAAAAGATAATGAAGAAAGTGAAAAAGATGACCAAGCTGCATTAGATGATTTCATATAATTATCTTATATTTATATTATCATATTTTTCAGGTACAACCATTCTAATAGGAATTGAATGTTCATCATTTAATCTTTCTTTATAACATTTAATACAACTTCTTTCATCACCAGTATCAAAATAAATATTTTTAAACATTTCTCTTAAATCTTCTTTAATACAATATCTAAGAGCTTCTTCAGATGTATTAACGCGTTGTTTATGATAATCTAATTCTTCTTCAACAATTTTTTCAAATCTTTCTGCAGGATGAATACTACTTAATTCATTAATATTTTCATGTTTGTCAATAGGTAATCCATCAGGCATATGTTTATCACATAATATTGGTGTATTTTTTGTAAAACGCTTTGCTAAATTTCTAATTTTTTTCTTAGAACGAGAAGAAATATACATTATAATAATATTGATACTTATAGTACATAAATATATTTACAATTTAATTAAATCAATAGAGGGACAAACAATAACATTAATAAACATAATAATAAAACTAATTGAATAGTTTTGACAGTTAATTCGGTCATAGATTCTGATAATCTATCTTCAAATAATAATTGTGAAAATCCTCTAAGAATATGCCCTCCGTCTAATGCGAATGTAGGAATACAATTAAATACGGCTAAATTAAAATTAATCCATGCCGTCCAAAATAGTATATTTATACTAAAGTACGTAAATCCTACAGCAAAGTCTGGTACAATACTAGACATTTGATAAAAGTTTTGAATCATTGGACTAAATCCGGGGAAGTTAGCTTCTATTCCGGGCGTTAAACTTGCCAAGGGTAATAATAAAACAGTTAAAATATTTTGTATATTTTGAATAAATGTATCTTGGAAAGTTAATAAGTCATAAAATTGTTGTGTTGGATATATATTTATTCCTAATAAACTTGTACTTAATCCACTAATGTTATTACTTACAAACGAAGAACTTTCGGTATCTTCAATTTTAATAGATTCATTAACAACATTATTATCTTTATCTAAATATGTCACATTCATTTCTTCAGATGATTTTATCATATCATCAAACATTTCTGAATTATATACGCGATTTTCATTTATACTAAATATGTATGTAGAATCTCCTTCTTCAAATCCAAGCTTATTCATAAACTCATCAGTTTCTCCTTTTGTAACATATGCTCCTACAGGAAATTCCACAACAGTATCATTATATAATGTTAAATCAACATAATTTGTATCTGATTCAACCATTTTAGTTTGAAGTTCAAATGGAGAATTTATTTGTTCATCATTTACTTTTTTAATTGTATCTTGAATGTTTAATCCATAACCATCTGGTACACCCGTAACATACGCACTACCCTCTATATCTAATGTTTCATTTTCATTAATTACAATAGTTTCAGAATCATCATTTATTAATGATTGGAATTCTTCCTGAGATTCAATTTCTTGACCATCAACACTTGTTATTCTATCTCCTTCTGTTATACCCATTCTTTCAGCAGGAGAATCTTCTAATACGACAGATATTCCTATTCCAAGTGCAGGTGAAATTAATGAAGTAATTAAGAAAAACATTGTTATAATCGTTACAATATATACTAAGTAATTATTCATTATTCCTGCAGCAAACATTCTTAATTGGTCTGGGATTTTAGCTTCTTTAGAACTTTCTTCATCTGGTTCAACAAAAGCACCCATTGGAATTAAAGCAGCAAATATCACTCCGGTAGATTTTACATTTATGTTACCTACGCGACAAAGTATTGCATGTCCACCTTCATGTACGACCATACCTATTAATAATCCAATAATAATTTCTGGAGCTACAGAAAGTGGTAAGAATCTGTTTACACCCGGTATAACTACCATGTCTGATGGGCCTTGTATTCCTATTTCATCTGGTTGAGTAAGTACACCAAATACAGATACAAATACAAAGAAAATACCAAATAATGCTGTTATAACTGCAGCAAACACACCTGCTGTACCCCATGGAATCCAAAACTTTTCATATTTAGATGCTAAATTATCAATAGTCTCTAATCCATATTGAGAACGAAGCGTTAATATTGGACCCCATATATTTGCAAAACTAGGCATTAAATCTTTTTTATCTATAATTATAGCAATTATTGTATATAATATTATAAAACCAAGGACATATTCCCATGTAATCATTTAATTATAATATATGCTACACATTTATAAATTCGTCGGTTATAATGATTCAGCGATTTTTTCTAATCTTTCAACAGAATCAGCATCACCCACATCTTTTGTATCTCTTAAATCAACAAATCTAGGAAATCTCAATCCATAACCACTAGTATATTCTGTAGATGGTTGCACCTCTTCAAATCGGACTTCAATAACTTCTCTAGGATTGATTTTTACATTTTTTCCATTTTGTTCTAAAATCTCTTTTTCTAATTTAGGAGTCAATGTTTGTAACATACTATCTGTTAATCCAATTCCAACATCTCCAACATGTACAATTTCATCATCTTGCCAAATACCAAGTTCTAATGAAGAAATATATTCTGAATTTCTTCCATCACCATATTTACCACCAATTATAATTGCATCAATTGTTTCTCCTTCAGGTTTTAATTTCAACCATTTCTTCCCTCGTGAATTAGGTTCATAATTAGAATAGGGGTTTTTAATCATACTTCCTTCATGTCCATCTTCTTTTGATTGAGTCATTAATTCTTGAATATCATTAACATTTTCACATTTAACACATTTTGATAATATTTTTGAATCACAAATACTTTTTAATAATTTTCTTCTTTCTTCAAAATCTTCATCAATTTGTATTCCCAAATCTCCATGATATAACACGTCAAAGAAATGTGGTTTAACAGGTATTTCATTCATCATTTCTTGTATACCATATTTTCTTCTGATTCTTTTTTGCGTATTTTGATATGTTTCAGGTATATCATACGATTTTGATTTATATCCAACAACTTCTCCATCCAATACAACAGTATCAATATTAACTTTATTTTTAATTATATTCACAACATCTGGTAATGAAGAAGTTACATCTTGTAAATTTCTTGTATATAACTTAACTTCATCACCTTTTTTATGCGCTTGAATACGAAAACCATCATATTTATACTCTCCATATACATAATCCGTATTGATTTCATTCATTGCTTCTAATGGCGTACTTTTCTCTGCTTTCATAGATAACAACGGAATTTCACAAACAGACAAAGTTATATTCTCAATACCTTTCAAACCTTTTTCATTTGCTACTTTTGCAACATGGCCTGCATCATTTGTAAGCATCAATGCCCGTTCGATTTTATTCTCTGGTATATCATATGTCTCAGAAATAGCTTTTCTTATTGTACCTGAACCTACGCCAATACTCATATTACCTAATATAAGTCGCGTTAGATACTTAGCTTCAATTGAAGAACATTTTAATAATAATGAAACAATATAATTTATTTTTGTTTGTTGACTTCCTGAACCAGATGTTTCAGATACTAATGAAAGAACATCAAATATCTCTTTAACCGTTAGGTATGTACTTCCTAATCTTTGTTGACCAGAATTTGAATTAATATCATACTTATCAAATAATTCTCCCATATCAGAAACATTTTTTATAACTGATTTCAATTCTTTTTCACTTATATCTGTAGCTTCTGATATAGCAGACCTCATTAGTGAAGTACTTACATGAGTTTTTCGAGAATCATATTTTGCAAATATTTGTCCTTGAAAAAAACGAGGGATAATTTCAAGCGATTCTGAATCTGATTCTTTAAATGCTTTTTGTATATATTTTCTTTTCTTTTTGCTTCCGCTTTCATTATTAATCTTATCAGAGATAGTTACAAATTTTTTAAACTTCATATAATAATATTGTATCTCTAACTTGTTTAAACTTTCTATTTATCTTTAGATATAATTAGTTTGGCCTATTTGTTAATTCAATATCTACACTTTGAACAGTTCCATTCCGATATACATCTAGTGAAATTATATCTCCGGGTGTTGTATTTCTCATAATATAACTTGTTAATTCTTCATTCGTTGCAATATCGTCTCCATTTATACCTACAATAACATCTGGGTGTTCATTATCATTATCGGTATACAATACATCTGTATTAGCAGACTCTGGTGCTATATTATCTACAACAAGACCTGAACTAACATCTACTTCATCATAGAAATCTACAATAGGACTTAATTCTATTGTTTGTATCCCAACATATGAATGATTATGATTACCAGTTTCAATTAAACTTTGTCCAACAATATCACTTAGCCTTGATGAAACAGCAAAACCGATATTTTCTCCTTCTGTTGCCGTATTAACTCCAATAACATTTCCAGTATTATATGATACAAGAGGTCCACCACTATTTCCTTCATTAAGTGCTGCATCTGTTTGGATAGAATCAGGTATCGTAAAATCTGTCATTGTTTGCATATTTCTATTTGTACCACTAACAATACCTGTCGTAACCGTTCCTGATAATCCATTTGGTGAACCTAATGCTATTACAGGTGTTCCTCTAGTCGGCATTTCGTCTTTAAGTTGTAATGATTGTTTATTATTAGGAATATTTTCAGGTCTTAAAATCGCTAAATCTGTGAAATCATCATATCCTACTAATTCTGCTTCTGTCCATTCTTGATTATAATATTTTATATGATGTTCATCTAAATCATCTACAACATGTTTATTGGTCATAATATATTCATCCTGATAAATAAAACCTGAACCTTGTGATTGAAACTCATTTTCTGTTTGTGAATAAATTGTTACAACACTTTGTAAAGAATCTTCAGCTACTGTTGATGAATCTAAAGTCGAATTTACAACGGATACTTCCGATATTTTTTCTTCACTTTCATTATCTTCGTCAAATAAATCACTTGCTGTTGGAATTAAACCTGCTACATATAATCCACCAAATATACTCATACTTAAAATTACAAAACTTATAAATAACCCTAATACAATTTGCACGTTTTTATTCATATGTTATTATACTTACATTTTAATCTATAATAGTCTTTTCCAAGATTAATATCCAAAGGTTTTTTAGTATTGATGTATTATACACGATTGAAGACGTATAAAAAACAAACAATACAATATATACAACAAATATAATAACAATGATTAAAACAAGAAAAGCAATCACGGATGACGAAGCATGGATTTTAGAAAAACTATCACAAGAAAACGCAAATCACGACTTATTTAGACCAGAAGATTTTATCGTTGCTCTAGATGCAGATACAGATGAACGTGTTGGTTTTGGTTGTGTTCAATATCATCGTAACTTATCTGATGATACAGAATATGTTGAATTAGGAAATATTGTCGTTCTAGATAGAGCTTCAGAAGAACAAGGATGTTTACTTCTTGTGAAGCTTGCAGAACAAGCAGAAAATAGTGGTAATCAACAAGTATTCACGTTTCCACATAATCATCATAGTTTATTTGAAGAAGTTGGATTTGTTCAAAAAGAAAAATCCGCACTTCCAGAGGTAATGCAAGAACGTGTTGAAGAAGAAACAAGTAAACACTCAAATGTTGTACCATATTCTGAACAACCAAAAAATATTGAATATATTATCGAAGAAACAGACGAATTCGAAAAACCAGAAGGTACAACAAAAGAAGAAGTAGAAAATATTAAAAAAGAATTGAATATTGATGAAAATGCAACAACAAAATATTCAATTTAATTTCTTTTAAAAAAATTATTTAAAAACAGTAAATAAAATAATTTTACTGTTTACGTCTGTAAGCGATTAAGCTACCAGCAATAAGTGCTATTGCTGCGATAACAGCAGTGAATCCGGGTTGACTTGGGTCTTCATCATCGTCATCATCTTCTAATGACATAATTAAGTCAATTTCTTCATCACCACCATCTATAACTGCACCAGCAGAGAAGTCTTCATATCCATCTACAGATGCTTCAACATCATATTCTCCATCTTCAAGTTCTACGATAGCAACACCATTTTCATCTGTCTGAACATCATCTACAATTTGACCGTCTTGTTCAATATCAATAGATACAGATGGTATTGGTTCGTCAGAATCAGAATCAACAGTCGTCATTGTTAATTCATGTGAATCATCTTCATCATCATCACTTTCAACAGCAGTAACTTGCACAACAGTAGAATCTGTAGCGGAATCACCTTCAGTATCCATTACAGTTAATTCTACAGTGTATGTTCCTTCTTCACTAAATTCGTGTGTAGTACTTATTCCTGTGCTTGTTGAACCATCATCGAAATCCCAAGTGTATTCTAATTCACTTTGGTCTTCTTCATCAAATGCAATTCCTGTAAATGTTACTTCTTCACCTACTTCAACTTCTTCATCAGCAATTATATCTTCAATTGTAGGTGGCTCATTTGGAGCTTCTTCTACGACAATTTCTGTTGTTTCTGTTGCAGATTGGTCAGCATTATCTGTTACTGTTAATTCAACTTCATATGTTCCTGCTTCATCATATACATGTGCAGGGTCTGTTTGTTGTGATGTTTCACCATCATCAAAGTCCCACTCATAATTTAGAGAATCTGATGTAGAATTAATATCTACATTAAATGTTACTTCGTTACCTTCTGTAACTGGTGTGTCATCAGAGCTAAATTCTTCAATTACAGGTGGTTCATCAGCTTCCATCATAACGGCATCTCTATAACCATCATCAATAGGTCTGTACTGTATTTGCATATCTCTGTCTACAGAAATATGTGATAAGTTAAATTCAGCAGATACCATTCCATCATCTGTAACTTCTACTCTTTCGCTAAAGAAGTCAGATTCTTCTGTGTTTTCTTCAGAACCTTCTGTTCTTACAACAATATCAATGCCATCTGTTCCCGGTGCTATGTGTGTTGTACCAGCAACAGTGGAATTTTCAACAGCTGCTAGACCGTGTTTTGTTTCTAATGTTTCTTCATCAACAGTAACGCTTGGGAGGTTTGTTACAATATCTCTTTCAACAAACTCTACGGTTTCATGAAGGTTTTGGTCTGTTTCATCTTCATCATCTACGTATTGATAATCATTTAATAAATTGAATTCAATATCGTATTCTGCTTCTTCATTGACATTATATTCTCCAGATTCTGTTTCGAATATATCACTATTTTGTGTGTCAAAGAACATATAGAATTTGTTTTCATCAGCATCAATTTCAAAGTCTGCAGCATTACTTATATTAAGTGTTGTGTTATCTTCGTGTCTTTCAGAATCTCTTTCTGTAACATTAAGTTCAAATTCTGTTTTATCAACAAAGTCAGATACTTCTGTATCATTGTTGAGGAGGTCTTGATTGTAAAGACCAGATGCTTCAACTTCTACAACGAACATATCTTCCATTGCAACTGTGTCTTGTCTTGTACCAACATCTTCTACCTCATTAAGGTCTGCATCTGAACCTTGTGGCATTACCCACGTTTCAATATTATCTGATTCTCTCTCTGTAATCATTAGTGTTGAAAGGTCCGTGTTTCTATCTGCTACATATAATTCCATACTGTATAAACCAGTATCAAAGTTGCCGGAAACAGCAGGTAATTGTATGTCTTCTGCGTTTGGTATTTCACCTCCTTCTACAACTTCAAACACATCATCAACTGTGTAATTATGATGGTCACCTGCTCTGTATGTATCCATCTGAATTACAACATCATCTCCTTGACTATCTGCATGAACATCGAATTCAAGTTCATAATCATCTTCTGTGAATTCTAATGTTGCTTCTGTTGTTTCATCTGTTTGAACAGTGAATTCTACTACGTCACCTTGGTTTTGTACATATGTACCTTGGTCAAACGTTGCTGCTCCATCATCGAAGAAATCAACTTCAATTTCATCTGTTGTAGATTCAGCCGTTGAATCAGCAACTTCTAATGTAAATTGATATGTATCTTCATCAGCACCTTCGAATTCAAGAGGAATTGTAAACTCATCTGTTTCAGAAGTATCAAGGTTTGTAACTCTTACTTGTTCATTGTCATCATCTTCTTCATCTTCAATGTGTACCTCTGAATTTGTAAGTTCATCTGCATCAATTAATTCATAAAGTTCTTCTGCATCAAGGTCTTCATCATGAATTAATACGTCATACCCTGAACCTCTGTTAGTACTTGTTACGTTTAAGTCAACATCTGTATTATCGGTGTACAGATTAACGGTCGATTCATTTAATAAAGCATCTAAGTCTTGTTCTACAGCAGACCATGAGATGATTTCATCATTATTTTCTTCTATTGTGAAATCACCTTCTGGACCATAATCAGAATTAGGTAATGCGGTATCAACTCTAAGTTCATGTGTGTTAAATCTATCACTTTCATTAACAGATAAATCCTGTACTAAATTCTTCGTATCTTCATCTTCGTGATAATACAATTCATACGAACTATCTTCATCTAAATTATCTGAACCAAGTACAAGTTCTTGTCCAACATATACTGTTGTTAAAGAATCACTTGCATCAAAATCTTGTTGATATCTTTCATCACCAAAGTCAGCATCACCAACAATTTCAAATGATTCCATTAATCTTTCAACTTCATCAGGATTTTCATCATTGTCAGCGTCATAATCTGAATTAAATGAAAGACTATCTATTTCATATGTATCAAGAATTTCTTCACCTACAACATCCGTAAGTGCTAATACATATGTATCTTCATCAGTTAATGTTTCATCTGTAGATACTTCATAATCTACAATTTGCGTTCCTGCTTCAAATTCTTGTGAAGAACCAACATTTTCTTCTACAATTGGGTCTCCATCTTCATCTACCTCATGAACAGAAACGGTGTAGTTTACATTAGATGATGCTTCTTGAACAACAACAGAATCTCCATCTTCAGTTTCTTCCTGACCTGTTACATCTCCTTCAGGTGCGTCAGCAAGAATATAACTTCCGAGTGGATTTGTGTCTAATTCAGTTGGGTCAATCGTAACGACGCCATCTTCATCAGCTTCAAACTCATAATCTGTTCTATCTCCTTCATAGTACAATACAAATTCATCTCCTTCTTCTATACCATCTCCTGTGACTTCTACAATATGTGGATAATCTAATTCAAAATCATCCATATCATCAATATCATACTCTACAGTATCTTGATGTTCATCTGCATAAGCCACAAAAGTAATGCTTGCTGCAACAATAAGAAGTGCTACAAGCATTAGTGTTGTAGTATTTTTTAAATAGTGTTTTCTATCATTCATAAATTCCTCAACATAACAATTATTTTAGAAGTCTAAAAGGGTTACCCCTACAAGGTACCTTGTATGTGAGAGTTATACAGACTTAGATAGGCAATAAATTATTATAAAATAATTACGAATTTTATTTAGATTAAATATATTAATAAATTTGACATTTTTATATTATTTGAATATATAAATAAATAGGTAAAATACAGAAATAATAGTGTTTTATTAATTAGATATGTTTTATGTGATGGTATACTATACAAATCATAATGTTAAAATTAGAAGGGTTTAATAGGCTACAGTATATAGTATATACTGATGAGTGAACAAACATACGGAGCAGATAACATTACTAAATTAGAAGGTCTAGATGCGGTTCGAAAACGACCAGGAATGTTTATTGGCTCTACAAGTAAAAAAGGTCTACATCATCTTGTTCAAGAAGTTGTAGATAATAGTGTAGATGAAGCACTCTCTGGACATGCTGATGAAATTAGCGTAATTATTCATGAGGATGGAAGTGTGAGTGTTACAGATAATGGACGTGGTATTCCTGTAGACGATAAAGATGGAGAGTCTGTTCTTAATATGATTATGACAGACATCCATGCTGGTGGAAAATTTGATTCTGATGCATATGCTGTATCAGGTGGACTCCATGGTGTAGGTGTCAGTGTTGTTAATGCATTGTCTACAAAACTTGAAACCATTATTAAAAGAGATGGATTTGTATGGGAACAAACTTTTATTAATGGTGAACCACAAGGTCTTGAAACAACAAGAGAACTATCTGAATATGAAGAAACAGGTAGTATGGTTCGGTTTTGGGCAAATCCAGATGCATTTGAGACAGTTGAATATGAATTTGATATTATTCGTGGTCGCCTTGAGAATCTAGCTTATCTTAACCCCGGAGTAAATTTTGAAATTACGGACAAAAGACCTGATACTGAATTATACGAAGAATATAATTTCGAAACAGGAATTAGTGCGTTTGTAGAACATATTAATGAAGGTAAAGAGCCTATTACAGAAGATATTATTCGTGCAAAAGGAGAAACGGATACAGATGATGGTAATCGTGTACTTGTAGATGTAGCACTCCAGTATACAACAAGTACGCAACAATCAGATTCTAGTATATTTTCTTTTGCGAATAATATTGAAACAACAAGTGGTGGTACTCATGAAACTGGATTTAAAACCGCCATTACGCGTGTTGTAAATTCATATGCTGAACAACATGATTTATTAGATGAGATTGGAGGTGAAAGAATGGGTGGTTCACTAGTTCGAGAAGGTTTAACCGCTGTAATTAGTGTTAAGCATAGTGACCCTCAATTCGAAGGTCAGACAAAAACAAAGCTTGGAAATGCTAATGTTCGTGGTGTTGTTAGTAGTATAGTTACGGATGAATTTAATCGATATTTAGAAGAACACCCAGATGATGCTAAAGCAATCGTTATGAAAGCGATTAATGCATATAAAGCAAAGAAAGCTGCTAAAAAAGCTGAAGAACTTACACGTAGAAAATCTGCTACAGTCAATACGCGTTTACCCGGTAAGCTTTCAGATTGTCAAAAAGGAACGCCTGCAGAAGATGCAGAAATATTTATTGTTGAAGGGGACAGTGCGGGAGGTAGTACAAAACAAGCACGAGACCCAGAGAACCAAGCTGTACTTCCTCTTAGAGGTAAGATTTTGAATGTTGAAAAGAACAGACTGAATAAAATCTTAGAACATGACCAAATTCAAAATATTATAACGGCACTTGGCACCGGAATAGATGATGAGTTTGAAATTGATGATTTGCGATATAATACAATTGTATTATTCGTAGATGCAGATGTTGATGGTGCACACATCAAGACATTAATGTTAACATTCATTTTCCGACATATGCCAGAATTGCTTGAAAATGGTCATGTTTACGCTGCAAAATCACCATTATACCGTATTCGATATAAAGGTGAGACATATGATGCAATGACAGATGTTGAAAGAGATGAAATTGTTGAAAATAAATGTAATGGTAATCCAGATAATGTTCAAAGGTTCAAGGGTCTTGGAGAGATGAATCCTGAACAATTATGGGAAACAACGATGAATCCGAAGAAAAGACGTTTAGAACAAATTACTATTCAAGATGCTGCAGAAGCAGACAGAGTATTCAGTATCTTGATGGGCAGTAAAGTTGAACCTCGTCGCAATTTCATCCGTGAAAATGCCGATGAAGTTGAATGGATTGACATTTAAGGTGATTAAAATATGAGTACAAAAAATACAGACGAAAATAAACTGTTTGAAGCACAGGCAGCAGAAATTGAACAAGTATCAGTTGAAAACCAAGTACAAGATGCATATATTGAATATGCAATGAGTGTTATTGGAGGGCGAGCATTACCAGATGTTCGAGACGGGTTAAAACCTGTTCAAAGAAGAACATTATTTAAAATGCACGAAATGGGTGTAACAAATAATTCATCTCATCGAAAGTCATCTAGTATTATTGGTGAGACTATGGGTGATTTACATCCGCATGGCGATAAAGCAATTTATGATTCACTCGTTAGAATGTCTCAAGACTTTAGTCTTGGAGTTCCGCTTGTTGATGGACAAGGTAATTTTGGGTCTATGGATGGTGACCCTCCAGCAGCTATGCGATATACGGAAGCTAGAATGAGTGAATTAGCAGAAGATATGCTAGATGATATCGAAAAAGAAACCGTTAATTTCAATCCTAATTACGATAATCGTCTTGAAGAACCAGAAGTTCTTCCATCTGCATTACCTAATTTATTAATTAATGGTGCAAGTGGAATTGCTGTTGGAATGACAACAGATATTCAACCACATAATGTTGGAGAAGTAATTGAAGCAACAATTTACCGGATGAAAAATCCTGATTGTACTGTTTTAGAATTAATGGATTATATTGAAGGTCCTGATTTCCCAACGGGTGCAACAATCGTTGGTAGACAAGGGATTAAAGACGCATATGAAACCGGTAAAGGTAAAATTCGTGTGCGGGCAAATTATACTGTATACCGTGACCAGAATCAAATTGTTGTGACGGAAATTCCATATCAGAAACGTAAATCTAAACTTGTAGAAAAGTTAGCTGGATATGCAAACGATGGTACAATAGATGGAATCTCTGACGTTAGAGATGAATCTGATAGAGATGGTGTACATATTAGTATAGATGTTAAGAGTACAGCTAACATTGATATTGTAGAAAATAAACTTATTGATAATGTGTTTGAAGAAACCATTTCAATGAATCAAATTGCACTTGTTGATGGTCAACCACAAAGATTAAATCTTCCATCTTTAATTGATAAGTATATTGAACATAGAAGAGATGTTGTCCGGCGTCGATGTCAATATGAATTAAATGAAGCAAAAGACCGTCATCATATTGTTATGGGTCGTCTTAAAGCGTTAGAAGATATCGATAACGTGGTTGAAACTATTCAAGATTCAGATGATAGAAATGATGCCATTAAATCACTTCAATATGAATTTGATTTCTCTGAATCTCAAGCTGACCATATCACTCGTATGCAGCTATCAAGTTTAACTGGTCTAAAGCAAGATGAATTAAAGACAGAACGTGATGAACTAAAAGTAACTATTGAAGACCTGAAACTTGTGTTAGATAATAAGAATGAATTAGATTCATTGATTATTGATGAATTAAATGAAATGAAAGAAAAACATAATCATGAACGAAGAACAAAAATTAATGATGATTACACGCGTGTGGCAGATGAAGATTTAATCCCACAAGAAGATATTGTTGTATTATTAACTGAAAATAACTATATCAAACGTATGCCTGTAGATAACTTTGGGATTCAGAATAGAGGTGGAAAAGGTGTGTATGGGTTATATGAAGATAATGATGAAATAGCTCAATTAAGTGTTGTGAATACACATGAAAGCTTACTATGCTTTACGAGTGAAGGTGATGTTCATGAATTAAAAGGTTATGAATTACCAGAAGCATCTAGGCAAGCTCATGGTACGAATATTATTAATTTATTAGAATTAGATAATGGTGAAGAGATTCAAGCTATTGAACCAAGACCAGATGAAGAAGATGAAGATAATGCATACATAACAATAGCAACGAAAAATGGTCAAGTAAATAGAACCAAATATGATGAATTTAATAATATCTGGAATCCCGGTTTGAAAGCAATTGGATTGCCAGAAAATGATGAAATTGTAGATGCATATATCACATATGGAAACAATGATATTATGTTAGCTACGAAGAATGGAAAAGTTATTAGATTTAATGAGGGAGATGTTCGTTCTACAGGACGAACGGCATATGGTGTATATGGAATTGACCTTCAAGGTGATGATGTTGTTACAGATATGACGGTTGTACGAGAAGATGATGAAACAGCGTTTACACTTACAACAAATGGACGTGGAAAACGAACAAAATTAACAGAATATAGAGTACAGTCTAGAAATGGAAAGGGTATTAAAGCAATGAGTAATCCTGATGGAAGTGTACAAGTATTCACGACAGTTCCAAAAGATGGAGAATTATTTGTTAGTAGTAAAAATGGAAAAATTATCAAAATTAATGTTGATGATATTAGTACATATGGTCGAACGGCTAATGGATTAACAGTTATGAAATTAGATACAAATGATGTTGTATCTGATGCTACTTTGTATAGTTAGAGTAAAAATTTTTTAGTAGTTAAATACTAATTTTTGTATAATTAAAGCTTAATATATACATTTTTATTAATTTAAAAAAGAACATTTAAGTATATTCAATACGTACTGTAGTATACAATGCCTGAATGCCAAAACTGTAATTCACATATATCAGAAGACTTTAGAAGAGTGTTTAGTAATAGAAGTGGCGATGTTTATGCTTGCCCTAATTGTTCTCCTCAAGCAGGAATTTCTGAAGCATCACAGAACCGACAGTAAAAACTAATTGTAACCTATTTTATTATTTATCTTCATCGTTAGTATTTTCTGGTTCTTCATCTTCTGGTGATTCTCTATTAATTGCAGCATATACATCACTTTCACTCATACTTTGAATTTGTTCACCAATTTCTAACATTACATATTGATATTTATCTAGATTTTTACCACATGCATGTAAATTAAACCAAACTTTTTTCATTACTTCTCTAGGAAATCCTTCACCTTTTTCTAAATCAATTAAATTGCACACAAGATTGTGATGTTTATCTTTATAATTACGATATTTGCGTGATTTTAATACACGTTCTGCAGATGATTTATTATATACGCAATTGTTTTTTGCACAATAATCTAAAACATCATATATCGGTGAACTTGTTTTTCCTGTACCATTTTTTAGTACTAAATATGAATATGGGTTTGTTTCTTCAAAATCATATCTGTATCTATTTAATACATCTACACCGGAAGCATTTCTAAATTGTACCATATATAAAGTTTCATAAGAATAGGTTAAATACTTTTTTATTCTAGCTCTTCAATAACGCCGTACCAACCACAGTCTGCACAAACAATTTCAGCATCTGAATTTTCAGGTATTGCATCACTATATTCCTCCCATGAGTTTTTAATTTCATCAGATTCGCACATGGGGCACTGTCCTTCAACATGTTCTACAGCCGCACTAATAATATGTGTTGCAGATGATATTACAATGTCACATTTATAATGAATAGTCATTGGATTTGCTCGAACTAAATCTTCAAAATTTAAATATCCTTCATCTTGTAACACTTTTGCTGTAGTATCACCGACACTAGGTAACTTTTTAAACTCTTCAATGGTCGCTTTTTCTTTTTGCATTCATTTTAATATAGTATTCATACTATATGAAAGTATCCCCATTTTGTATATAATTTTAAATAAAATACAGTATAAATGTATTATATAAATTATAAATTTGATTTACGAAATACCTTAAGGATTATATGTTTATTATATGATAATGAATAAGATTCAAAAATACAATTTTTCTGATAAAGATGGAGAAATATGTGTTAGATTTGCTAGAAAAGCATTACGAAAATATACTATTGAAGGTCAAAGATTAGATGTTGGAAGCGTAGAAGAACCATTAAATAAACGGGGTGGAGTCTTAATAAGATTAGAATCTGAAGGATTATTCGGGAGTCAATTAAAAGGAAATGCAGCTATTTATGATGGTAGACGAATTTCAGATGCAATTATAGATTCTATAATATATGCTTCAAGTTCTCGTTCTCTTGGTAGTGAAATTAAAAAATCAGAAATAGACAATATAAAAATACAATTATCTCTTATTGAAAAAGTAAAACTCACAAAAGAACCTACAAAAACTATTACAATTGGTGATGATTGTTTTATTATTCCAAAGGAATTAGGAATATGGTTATATCCAACAAAACCTTTAGAATATGATTGGACCCATGAAGAATATATAAATAGAACATATCGTTCTTCACAATTAAATCCTGAAGATTGGAAAAATGAAAATGTTGTAATTGCTAATGTAAGTTCATTTATTGAACAAAATCCTAACGGAAGACCAATAGTTGATGACCCAAAATAAACGAAATACTTATTTTACAGTAATATGTATTATTTAATAATGGAATACTCACCCAAGTATATTAATTTACCAGATTCTGCTTATAGATGGGTGTTATTAGATAGTGCGGAATATATCGAAAATGAACTATTTGCTGTATACAAACATAATGAAGTTAATTCATGGTGTGTTTTAAAAAAATCAAAAATAATGAATTCAATAAATGTATTTCTATTTTCAGAAGAAGATATTCCCGCATATGTTAAGACAGATATGGAATGTTTAATAAATTTATTAACCAATTCTATTGATTATACGTCTACATTCGTTATACAACAATCGAAAAAAGGAACGGTTTCTGATGCATATAAACTAATTTAAATATGACGTTAATTATATATATTATAATTGACAATAAATAATACAGTGAAATCATCTGCTAAATTAATAAAACAAATATTAAATAATTCAAATAATAATTTATATTTATATTGTCAACCAATATCTTATGCGCCACCAAAAGATATTCCTCAAATCACAAACATTACGAAAAAATATTGGTCATCAAAATTATTAATTAATAGAAATGGTTCAATAATTACTTTAAGTGAATGGTTTAGTATACCCATAGAAAATATTCAAAAAACACTACATAATAATCCTCTTGGTCCATTATATATATCATTAAATAATTTTCATCCAAATGAATTAAATGTATTATTTCTTAATGTAAATCCTGTTTTTGAATTTAATACATATATAGATATGGAATCAACAAAATGGATTCAAAATATGACTTAATTATTGTTATTAAATATTTCTAATAGTGTATCTTCAACTTGGGATTCAAAATAAGATTTACTAGTACAATTATGAATGGTAAAGTCAGCATTTTGAATTAATTCATTTAAACCCCATCCATTTTCACGTTTATCTCTACTAATAAACGACTCAATAGTGAAATTTTCTTCATTATCTCTCGCACGTTCTTTAATCCAATTATAACGGAGAGAAGCAGGAGAATGAATAAATAAAACATCAATAGCAATATATTCTTCAAATGATTCACGTTCTTCTGGTGAACGCATACCATCAATAAATACAGGACGATTAGCACTCAAAATATCTTCTTTACACCACTTTGATACTATTCCCCGACCATGCTTTTCTCTCATTTTCGTTGCATATTTTCCATAAACTTCTGAAGGCGACTCATCAGACGCCCCATTTTCAGCTAATTCTAGTCTTTCAGACCAATCTTTACGTGTTCTTTTTCGTATTTGGTCACCCATTGAAACAGTTTTAAATCCTATACTCTCAGCAATTTCTTTTACGATAGATTTTCCTGAACTCGGATACCCCGTAACTCCTAATGCATAATTCATATATAGAATAATTAGAGTTACATAACAAAAACCTTTTCGTTTAAATTCTGCTTAACATTTAATACAAGAAAATATTAATATAGTATATATGCAAGAGTCTAAAAATTATGAGGAAATAATTACAAGGTCTGAAAAATTAAAATCACAAGCTCAAAAAATAAAAAATGAAAAAATACGGTAAATAATTCAAAATTGCCGTTTAAAACATATTTGACCGGAATAATAAAAGGTAAAATAATTGATTTGGGTGTAGATGATAATAAAATAAAAATAGATGTAAGATTAGAAAATAATGAAAAAATAACGACATATATTGAAGATACAGGAAAATATGAAGAAAAGAATCAACTTGTACGGTTATTATATTACAAAAACATACAAAATTGTGAAATAGATAATTTACTAGGTGAAAAAATCAAATTAGTATCTGAAAAACCAGTATATAAAAGAAAAATATCTGCTGAGGAATTAACATGGAATATATATTCCGTCGAGATTAGATTTAGTTAGTAAAATATACCATAAATTCAATATTATTAACCGATTAATTGGAAATCAATATATTTATTCATATAACGAAAAACAAGAAAAAGAAGAAAAAATTCTAACTGTACTTTGTTATGCATTTTTTTCACAATAATAAATTTATTAACGCATCTTATAATTAAACCATTTTATTCTAGTGATATAACATTAATTATTGATGCATTTATTATTTCGCTAATAGTTTTTATTTTTTACCAACAATAAATAGGTTTATATTATCAATATATCTAAAATATAATTCTTACAAGGAGCAAGATACATTACAAAATCGAAAACCGTAAAGTTTATATGATTCCCCGTATTAATAATTAATACATGAAGTCAGATACTGGATGTTTGAGTGACTTGCTATTACTTTCCCTTCTTTTAGGGGACTCTTTATAAATCCAGTATCTATATCATTTTGGTCTCATAAATCAAGTAAAATTGATTGGTTTAAGACAATGATAAAAGGTTCTGGCTGGACCACGAATTGGAACGATTTGTGGTAGAAAATTTTCAGTTAAATCGTTAACATTATTCTAAAATATATCATAGAACAAGCGTAGCCAAGTCTGGCCCAAGGCGGCGCACTTAAGATGCGCTGTGCGCAGGCACTCGCAGGTTCAAATCCTGCCGCTTGTATATAGGGGGATGTTCCAAATCTGGTACGGAGACGCACTTAAGATGCGTTGGCACAGGCCCTTGAGGGTTCAAATCCCTCTCCCCCTACTGAGCCGCTACTTACGACGGTGGAGCTAGTATGACTATATCCCGAAAATCTTACGATGTAAATCAAAAGATGTTGAAGATGGATGTAGGTGCTAGAATTCGTAAGAAAGATGTTATAAATACATCAAAGCCGCACTTGACTTGGTGTGGTTTGAAGCTCATAGGAACATACCTGATGCTTCGCGCATAGAACGGGCGTGTATATGAGAATATCTACAAGTCTCTAAATATACAACTCTCTCAATAGCAAGGATACCCAAGCTAGGTCGAAGGGGCTGCGCTTAGAACGCAGTGGTTAGTCCTTCGCAAGTTCAAATCTTGCTCCTTGCACTGCAGAGGTGGCTGAGTTTGGTCGAAGGCAACAGAATGAGATTCTGTACCCGTAGGGGCAAACATCGTAGGTTCAAATCCTACCTTCTGCATAATAAAAATTAAATTATATTTATAGATTTTCGGGAGACCAATATAAATATGTTGAATTAGAAGATTCATTAAGACCTTTATTATTTATGGCAATGGTATATATTATATTAATATCCATAAACGTAATCGTTA
>LFCJ01000541.1_pt1 | contig 23878 bp, 23 predicted proteins | sample 643141 | NCBI WGS metagenome assembly LFCJ01 (sample SAMN03766243, study PRJNA286221) | soda lake metagenome | biome: soda lake; feature: Kulunda steppe; material: water; isolation source: sample B1-Br-g2 brine of Lake Bitter-1 | place: Russia: Kulunda steppe | collected 2010-07
CCCCCCGGGTTGCCAAGCTCAGCTGGGGAGCTCCTGAACTCCGCCGGGCAGCACCGCTTCAGTCACACAGAATCGGGCGGCCACACAAGTTGCACAAGTCTGGGGAGTACTGCTGCACAGTTGGAGCCGGCCCTCTGGCTTTGCCTACAAAGAGGTACAAACCCGGTTTAACCCCACCAGCAAGGATGTGTCACCCCTGCGGCTACCCCGCAAAGGTTCCAGCCCCCACTGAGTGTCATATCCCTGCCAATCACCTGCAAGGAGACCCCTGCGGCCGCTCTAGCGCGTGGTGCTACCTGCGGTCGCTCTAGCGTGGTGTTACCTGCAGTTGTTCTAGCGTGTGGTGTTACCTGCGGTCGCTCAAGCGTGTGGTGTTACCTGCAGGGAGATGTCGCTCCTGTGGTCCTGCCCGTCGTCCTGCGAAGGCCTGCCATTAATCTGCGAACACGCACATGCGCGCGCACATGTGTGTGTGCGTGTGTGCGCGCGCACGTATGTCCATGCATGTGCCTCTGCATGCGCCCTCAGTGCAAGGGGTTTGCCACCAACGGTGTCGGCGAGTGCAAGGGCATGCACCCTCAGTGCACGGGGTTTTGCCACCACTAGTGTCGGCGAGTGCAAGGGGTCGCGAGTGCAAGGGCATACGCCCTCAGTGCACGGGGCTTTGCCACCAATGGTGTCGGCGTGCCAAAGTAGACTATGCATATGCATACTGGTGGCCTAAAAGCCAGGTCAGTCGGCAACGCTACGAAAGCAGATGGGGTGAGCGGATTGAATCAGTTTGAGATCACGAGGCGTCTTGAAATTTGTCTGACGACCAAGCTGTACCCGCATGAACAGGGGCCTAGTGATGCTTGGGTCCATGCATGCCTGCATATGCAAAGATGCAAGGCAATCCGTGGCCAAGGGTGCACACACACACACATTCACACAAATACACACACACATTTACACACACACACACACAGCTAGAGTGCAGCGCACCTCATCATCGTAGAACAAAGCCCTGGGCTGCGCCGCCTGCTTGTCCTTCAGCGCCTGCCGCAGGCTGGCCAGGAAGGGCCTGAAGAGGATGAGCTTGGAAGACTTGCCGTCTGCGTGCAGGAGGGGCACACAAGGAAGACGCGCAGGCAGGTGAGCAGCTGTCGGCCTTCACATAGCCTTCTGCAGGCTGGCCAGAGAGGGCCTGAAGAGGTTGAGCTTGGCAGACGCGCCAACTGCGTTTGCGCGTGCGCCATCCATGCTTGTGTGTAAATGCCCCAACTGCGCTTGTGTGTGTGTGCCATCTGCGCTTGTGTGTGTGCCATCTGCACTTGTGTGCGTGTGTGTGTGTGTTCTGTCAGCGCTTGGCTTGCGCGCATAGACCGAGTTTGTGACCAAGGTCGGGCATGGAAAACATGCCACCTGCAAGCCGCGCATGCAAGTGATCAAGCCTTGTGCAGAGGAGGCTCGGCAGATGTGCCATCTGCAATCTGCACACACACGCAAGACAGCCTCATGCAGGGGCAGTAGGCGAGCAAGGCTCATGGCAAGTGAGTGAGCTTGGCACTGGCCTTTGCTGACTTTGTAGGCTGAGCCGAGGCTGCAGCAGCCAAGCACAGCACTTGGAGCAGGAGCGCATCAGGCTTGCCACCTGCAAAGCACGACGCTGGGCCAAATCAGAACGTGGTTGTGCTAGGCATACCAGTAATGGGCTGGATGGATGCAGGGGCCTTAGGATGAGGGGGTACGGAGCATGGCCATGGTGCTTGGTAGGCCTAAAGCTGTGCGAGGTGAGGGCACACACACACACTCACGCAGGCACATTAACCAAAAATGTACGGCAATCCTCCAGCAGATGCAGCATTCCCAGCTCTACCAGCCTGCCCACTCGGGCCAGGAGCAAGCAGCTCAACCAAGTGCACACGCGCACACACACACACGCACACACACATGCACACACACACACACACACACACACATGCGCGCACACACACATGCGCGCACGCACACACATGCGCACATACACACACACGCACACATACACATGCGTGCGCACACATACACCCGCGTGCCCAAACACCCACCAAACGTGCACGTCTCAAGCAGGTCCAGCATGGTGGCGCCATCGATCTGGGTCAGCAGGGGCCGCACCTCCCTGTGCAGGAAGCCCTCCAGGGCCAAGCGGGGGATGCAGCCGGAGCTCTTCCTGCAGTCCGGTGGCAGAGGGGCGCAAGAAGGTGGGGGCTCATGTATGTCCAGCAGTGCAAGTGCTCAATATGTGCCGGGCAGGGTCAAAGCCAAGCACGGCCGGAGCTCCTCCAGCTTTCCCTGTGCAGCGCCCCACTCACACATACACACACAGATCCACGCAGATACACGCACGCATGTGCACACACATACAGAGATCCACACAGATACACGCATGTGCACGCACGCACGCATGTACAGGCGTGCGCAAGGGGAGCAAGCGCTCACTTGTCCAGGTCCGTGCATAGCCGCGCAAGCGCCTGCAGCTGGTCTTGCTGCGGCGTGGGCTGCCGCTCGTCGTCCACGGCGCTGGGCGGGGACGCATACACAGACCCGGGACTCGCGCGCGCGGCACCGCCGCCCGCCACCCCGCTGGCGGGACGCATGTATGGGGAAGGGGGGGCGGCTGAGGGGGAGCGGGAGGGGCGAGGCTGGACGGAGGCAGAAGCAGGACGGGAGCTGTAGGGACTGCGCACGCATGCGGGTGCACATGTGTTAGCATGTGTGTGCGCGCATTGCGCACGTGTGCATGTGTGTAAGGCCAAGTATGAATGTGCATGTGTGCATTGGTCAACTTGTGTGTGTGTGTCTGGCTGGACGGCCTGCGCGAGAGTATGTGGAAGCGCACAGGGATCCATCCAGGAAAGGTCATTGTGTGCAGGAACAGTCTCCAATGCGAGGGCGACCCCGACCCCCGGAAGATGTGTCTGAGGTCCGGTCATGGAAAGGTGCTGATTAGCACATGTATGGTCATGGAAAGGTGCTGATTGGCACATGCATGGTCATGAAAAGGTGCTGATTGGCACATGTATGGTCATGAAAAGGTTGCTGACTGGCACATGCATGGTCACTCTTGCCCCACTCTCTTGCATCCTTGGACCACCAAATGTCTTACCACACTAGGACTTGCTTAAAGCACCCCACCACACACTGGAGAGGTGTGCGGGGGTGTGAGCATGCACCTGTGTGCTTGTGGGAGCGTGATTCCCAGCCAAACTTCTACAGTCACATACAAAGGACGCCCACCTGAGAATGTAGGGCGGGTTGGCCAGGTGCACGTGCTGCAGCCCCTTCAGCACCTGCTTCTTCTCAGCGTCAAGCAGGTCCATCTGCGCAAAGCAATGGGGCCTGGCGGGCGTGAAAAATATGTGCATGTGTGCGCGCTCGTGTGTGTGTGCGTGTGTGCGTGGCGTGTGTGTGTGAATATGTAGCAAGTGAGCACAGGAGGCAGGCGCCAGTCAGCAAAGGGTGCATACACACATAGCATGAGCAGGCAAAAGGGGGCGCATGCATGCAGTGCATGCAGGCACTGCACGGTCAGCAGGGCGCACACGCACGCAGCAGACACAGGCACGGCACACTCAGCAGGGCGTGTGTGCAAGGCACAAGAGGCGTGCATAGTTGCTCGAGGCGCACGTGCATCATGGCTGTGGCAGCGGCTGCCGCGGACTGTCTGTGCTGCAATCGCATTAAGTTGCGCAGGTGCGCAGGTGCACAGGTGCACAGGGAGGGATGCTAGTGGTCACTTTAAGTTGCGCAGGTGGAGGGATGCTAGTGGTCACTTTAAGTTGCGCAGGGAGGGATGCTAGTGATCACTTTAAGTTGCGCAGGTGCACAGGGAGGGATGCTAGTGGTGAGCAGATGGGGGTGCATGGATGGGGATGGAGAGGAAGAGGGAGAGGCCCACTTAAGACAGCCCAGCGGAAAGCTTACACAGGGCTTCATCTGACTGCTGCAAAGCGCTAAATCAGCAGTGTGCACCGGGTGCAGATGAGCCCCCGCGATCTGCAGGCATGCACCAAGGCAGCAACTGCGACCGTACCTCCTTCACGTTTGCGTACGCCTCCCGCTCGAAGTACTCCATGAACAGCGGAGCAAAGACAAAGTCAAAGCGGCCAGTCTTGTTGGTCAGCATGCAGCCTAAGCCTGGGAACTCGACCTGCGTGTTAGTGCACGTGTGGGTGTAGGTGTGACTGTGCGTATTCGGGCGGCTGTACACGTGCGTATGCATACCCCCTCTGCTGCTTTGCTGCTTCGTGACACCAAACCAGGAGGATTTCAGTTACAGGAGTGGCCTGAGTGAGGGGGCTACTCAGGTGCCCTTAAGCCGCTTGCATGCGCACACAAGTAAACATAAACACATATTCACGTACACATTCACGCACAACCAAAACATACGCGCACCAGCCCACACCATGCAGCCATGGACACATGCTCTGCCTCCCCGCTGCCACACCTTGAGGGGCCGCCCAGACAAAATATGCACCCCAAGGCGCTGCAGCAGCTCCCCCAGCAGCCGCTGCGTGGCGCCCCTGTGCACCGCGGCCTGCACAGACAACAGCCCGTAATTGGGCTGCACGATGGGGGAGCGGCCGCCTGCGCACAGCCAGCGCGGTGTGGGAGGCAGTGTGATGGTTTGAGAATTGGGGTTGTGTGAGAGTAGGCACAGTGTGAGTGCCAGCGTGGTCTGAGGACCAGCATCGAGCAGAGCCAGCTTGAGGCAAGAGCGCCGGCGTGCTCCGGGGATCGGCTTTTTGTGAGGTTAGGAGCGCAGGTCGTGTGATTCAAGCAATTCCGTGCACTTGTACCATCCCAAGGGCTCTGGGAGCTCGCCCCTGCTCGCAGACAGGAGCAGTTCCTTACCCTGCACTGCGCATACACAGCGAGCTGTTGTGCTCATAAGGAACAGGGTCTATCATTGATGTTGTCCACATGCAGGAAGCCAACTCGCCAATGATGTAACGCGGGCGCTCCTGGGACACGCCCCCGTACCGCCCCTCCAGCAGATTGAAGCTGGGCCTGATCTTCTTCTGCGACGAGTCACCAACCACAGGTCCGACCCGGAAGTTACCCAAGTTGGGCAGCAGCACACCCTTCTGGCGCTGCAGCGTGCCGATGATGAACACGCTCAGATTGTCCCAGAGTGCCTGTGCGCATGCAGGTCAACATGGGAGTGTGTAAGATGTCCAGACAAATCGACCATCCTCGCAGACGACATCAGCTCACAGTTATTTCCAGCAACAGATGGCTGATGCATGGCAGGATAAGGGTTGGGAGGACAATGTGTTGCACGAGGAAGGCGGACAGCGTAGATGTGCGTTCAGGTGGTTACTCATGATGCTGTGCATAATGGTCCTGGTGCCCTGGAGGAACTGATACCTACCCTAATTTGGCTCCCCTTAATTTTGTTTTTGAAAGCAAAGGTACCCGCAGCTACTTCAGCCACCAGCGCCGTGGCATCAAGTGGGGCAGTGAAGTCAATGGGAGGCATGATGTCCCCCTGCTGGCCAATGGAGCTCTGAAGGACACATAAGCAGTCGCGGCATGCAAAATAGGTTTGTGTCCATCCAGTACGCATGCTTCAGCACGTATTCAGGTCATGCAAGCAAGTGCATGCAAGCAAGGTAAAATGGATTGAGATGCAAGTGGCTATCCGTGAAAGCCAGACAGTCCAAACAGTGTCAAGAATAGTGCATCCTTGCAACTTAAGTTCAGACTTGACTCACAGCGTCACACGCGCCAATCAAGGTGTGTTGACCGAATGCCTTAGCTGTCGTCAGCTGTGAGGAAGCTGCCAGACTGTGCACATCAGCAGTAACGCAAAATTTGACACTTCAACAAATTTGGAACGGGTTCTGCTCTACGATAAAAATCACTCATTTCTCGTGCTCTCACAATTGGGTAAAGTTGGGTGAAGGACAGGATTCTTCTAATTGAATAACTTTTTTCATATCTGTATACTACGAGTATGGCATGGGATAGCATCAAACACTCCGCACATGGCGTATTCAAGCGTGCAACAGAGAGTGTTACCGGTCCTTTGAGGAAGTCCCAGTTTGAGGAAAAAAAGGTGCGCGTAATCTAACTTGAAATGGGCATGAAGGGCATGGTGCACTAATGGACGAACAAAAAAGGGTTAGGGTTTCATCATTCCAGCTTTCACTGCGCGAGCACAGTTCCAGAGAAAGAGTTCCTGTCTCCTATCCCGCCTCGTCTGACCATGTGGTTCCATACTGTCAGCTTCCTGCAGATATGAGCACGGATGTTTGTACCAAGTCCGCTGTGCCTAGCTCAAAGCAAACATGCACATAAAAAGCATTCTTGTGCAACGAGAGTGTGTGCTCATGCACCTGCCTCTCAGGTCCTCACGCCTGATGAGTTTGTAGCAGCGGGCGACTACCTAGTCCGAGCATGCCCCACATGGGCATGGTGAGCATGTGCAGCACTTTTCATCACATCCACTGGCAACCGAGATAGTTTTCTTGTGTCTAATGCAGTGAGACCCTGTCCCCCTGTTAGATGGAGGCTGCCTTTCTTGTTGCAGCGTGCTAAAGAAATTGGTGCGAGCACATGCTATGTCTGGGCAGTACATGTGGGATGCAGCTTGTATCCCCTGCTGCTGCCTGTCACAGCCAGGGCCACATGCCGGGCGTGGGCAGAACAAGCATGTCATCATAACAAGCGCACGTGCTTGTTTGTTCCTCAGGCAAGGAGGTGACCCAAAAAAGCGGCGCTCCTACTTCCCTGCTGACAAGCAGTTCCTTGTCACGCGCAATGGTATGGACAGATGCAACAAGTTGGTGGCAAATGTCTCTAGCGCACGGGTTTGCACACAGATCATCATCTAGCAGAGCCCTGTAATGCACTGTGTGCTGCGCCTCTCAGTCATAAGTCTTGGGTCAGTGTTTAAAGGGAGCTGCGGTTGTCGGAGGGCCCCTTTTGGACCGCAGTGCTGCTTCATTGCGTATTTATGCAAATGGCTGCAAAGTAGGCGGGCCCAGGCGCGCTGCTGCCGATGCAACACTCCATCCTGTGTCTCGCACGTCCATCCACTTCCACTTAGTAAGGCGGATGAGAGGGACACAGGGCATGGGGACACAGGGCATGGGGACACAGGGCATATGGAGATGGATTCGACATGTCTTGCTCATCACGAGAGGCGGGGAGATACTGGAGTGCCCCAGCGCTGCTTGCTGCGTCTGTGCCCCAAGGCACGCCCACCAAAGCGCTGTGCTTTGCCACACCTTGCTGCTTGCTTGCTGCGCCCCTGCAGTACCTCACTCCCGCACCTCTGCTGGGTCAAGCTGCTGCTGCATGCTGCGCCCCTGCTGCACTTCAATGCTGCCACGCGCTTCCCATCATTGGTGTTACCACCGCGCCTCACTTCTCCGCCTCGCTGCTGCACCTCCCGGCCACCACTCACTGCGCCTCACTTCTCCGCCTCGCTGATGCACTTCAATGCTGCCACGCGCTTCCCATCATCGTTGTCACCACTACGCCTCACTTCTCCGCCCCGCTGCTGCACCTCCCGGCCACCACTCACTGCGCTTCACTGTCGCTACTCCCTACGCCTCGGCTGTGTGCCTCTGCTGCTTCTTGTGCAGCACCCTTTTGCTGCACTTCCACGCTGCCACCGCTGCACCTCATTTCTCCGCCCCACTACGCCCCCGCTCCCGTGCATGTGCACGCGCAGTGCCCTGCTTGCGGCGCGCAGCAGACATGGAGGCAGGCGCCTTGCAGTCGGAGTATGCCTTAGGCGGAGAGGAGGAGGGCTGGGTGGCCACACACAGGGACCCTGTGCAGCCAGGCACAGGTGCGTGCGCGCGTGCTGGGCGCTGCAGCGTGTATAGCTGCTGGGCTTCTTTGCAGGGGGAGCGCGATGGGTGGGAGGCATAGGGACCCCGCACAGCCAGCGTTGGACTTGTGGGTGTATGCCAGCAGCTGGTGTTGAATGCTTTGCACCCTTTCTTGGCATGCCACTGGTACGCAGGCGACGCTGGTGCTGAATGCTTTGCACCCTTTCTTGGCATGCCACTGGTATGCAGGTGATGCTGGTGAGGAGGCCATCCCAAACCTGGACGAGCAGCCCAACCAGGGGGAGGGGGCGGTCGCCGCTGGGGACGGGGATGATGACTGCCCGGACATCAGCGAACTTGAGCTGGTGGAGGCGGATGACGAGGTGGGACTGCCTGTCTGTCTGCACTTGGGAAGGCGACGCGGTACCGCAACTGGCTGTGATCAGGCAGTTGGGGGCGCGCCCCTCACTATCTGCCAATGCTGTCGGCAGAGCCCATGCAGCGCCTGCGCCCCCTTCACAAATGGGCAGCCGGGTCCCCACAGCTGTGCAAGGAAGGGGCCTTTGCATGCGTCTTGCCTGTGCCGTCTTGCTGCCCTGGTTGGTTGAGACCATTCAGTGGGCTTGCGCTCACGCTGTTGGCATGTGCCCGAGCTCTGCACGTACAACAGGGCGGCGGGGAAAGTGGAGCTACCAGAGCTGCAGGGGATCCCAAGGTTCCCAGCAGGGTGCAATGCAACCCAGTCAACTGCCTGGGTCATGCATGCACGTGCTGTTTGTTTTATCTATACATGGTGGCCTACCCACAAGCCATCTACCCCACCGCCCTGCTGCCCTGCTGCCTGCCTCCATCAAGACACACACCTCTGAGGCTGCCGCTCTGGCCTTTTGCTCTCCTGCTTAAAGGCCACCCTGCCTACCACGGCAACTCATGGCCAGCCTGGTTACCTGCGGGCGGAGGAGCCGGAGGATAACATAGTCAGAACCAGAACATACGACCTCTATATAACCTACGATCAGGTACGCACGCTGCATATGCTGAACAGTGGGGCTGAATGTGATTGGTTTGACACACTGCGTGTTGATTGTCAGCGCAATGTGTGATCGGAGCATGCTGCATGTGCTGAACAATGGCGCTGAATGTGATTGGTTTGACACACTGCGCGTTGATTGTCAGCGCAATGTGTGATCGGAGCACGCCGCATGTTGAGCACCGGCTAGATGCGTGAGCGTGCGGCACGTTGTGGGCTTTCCTGATGACAATGGTCTACCATCAAGCCGCAAGCACATGCAAGCCGCACAAAGCTGTGTGAAGCAGGCCAGGCCGCTGAGGCATGCACATGGATCATGCATGGCGCGTGTGCCTTCTACCGCCTCTTTACTCGCCGTCTAGCACCGCTAACCCAGCTTGAGCAGCTAGGTACCCGCTTTGCCTGACCCTTGAACAAAAAATGGAGTTGACAATACACATCGTAAATGTTGTTTTGAAGTGCTAGCTGCTCACTCTGCCTGACCCGCACAGTCTGGCACCTTGAGCCCCACCCACGCAACTCCATCCAAATGGCATGATGCATTGATCAATCATCATCTCCATCAATTGATCATCAATTCTATCTATCCATCAATCCTCATAGTCCATTCATCATCTCCATCAATTAATCATCAATTCTATCTATCCATCAATCCTCATAGTCCATCCATCAATCCTCATCATCCATCCATCAGTCCTCATCATCCATCCATCAATCCTCATCATCCATCCATCAATCCTCGTTATCCATTCATCAATAGTTAGCTCCATCCATGGTATGATTCACAAATTGCTTGATGCACAGGAGGCACCTACCACGGCACGTACACCTCCACTTACGCACACGCATAGAACATGCGCGCACAGCCGCGCAAATTAACGTACACTTGCACATATGCGCACATGCACACATTCATGCACACATATGCACGCATACATCCCCCAGACTCCTCGTCTGAGGACTGGAGAAACTGTTTAACCGCCTCTGGTTCCCTCGTTCCTGTCAAGGGAGAGGAACTCATCCATATATTCACATGCGCACATGCATTTGCACATTTACACACATGCACACATTTACACGCGCACACGCACGTTTACACACATGCGCACATTCACACGCACACAGATACACATACACGCACTGATACACATGCACACGCGCACACGCACTAGCATATATACACTTGCACGCATTCATACGTATGCATGCATGCACACATTTGCACGCACACATACACACAATTGCACATGTACGCGCATGCACACATTCACATTCACACCCACTTTGCACATGTACGCGCATGCACACATTCACATTCACACCCACTTGCGCGTATACACACATGTGCACGTTCACAGACACAGACACAAACTCAACCAGACATGCACACGTTCACATTCACACACACTCACACGTATGCACTCATGCACACAGCCACATGCACACATACACGCATGGTCAGGTTAACAAGTATTCACGCTTTCACATGCTCGTGCACACACACACACGCTTATACAGGTTTTCATACACACTGGCACCTATACACTCATGCACGCACACACAGTATGACCTCAAATAAGCCTTGGATACTGCCTCCCCATCTTCCTGACCAACACCAACTTGTGCTGCCTGCAGTACTATCAAGTGCCTGCAGTACTATCAAGTGCCTGCAGTACTAGCAAGTGCCTGCAGTACTAGTAAGTGCCTGCAGTACTAGCAAGTGCCTGCAGTACTAGCAAGTGCCTGCAGTTCTATCACCTTGTGCTGCCTGCAGTACTATCAAGTGCCACGGTTATGGCTGGTGGGCTTTGACGAGTCACGGCAGCCGCTGCACCCCAGCAAGGTGTGAATAGCCTAGGCAGACTCAATACAATTAACTTGATGACTTAAAAATGACTAACTAAATGTATGCACCCCCCCCCCCTGCAACCGTTCTGCAAGTCTCTAATGTCCAGATCTTTGTCTGATACGTTTTGATATATTTGGATACATCACGTTCCAGTCAATGCACTTGCAATGCATCGCCCTCTTTGTCCTTCCCTCATTGTGAGTGTAGCACAACAATCAACAATAGTGTAGGCGAGTTGATTATTGTGCTGCTCTATAAGTTCCGTGCAGGCTGCTGGCAGTGTGCTGCACGCATGTGTCTGCATGCCCTGCAGCTGCATCGGCACCTACATGCATTTCATCCATGTCTTTCCCTGCATGTCAGCCACCCACTCATGCATCTGCATGCCCCCCCTTGGCATCCGCATGCCACCCATCTGCACACATGTGGGCCGCATTTGCATTGCTGTGCCCCCCGCTGTACTACCACAGAGGAATGATGTGTGGCATACTGGCTGATTTTGGGGCCGTCATGGTGTGCGGCCATGGTGTGCTGGTGTGCGGGCTGGATTTGCAGCCCTCGTGGTGCGCTAGCTGATTTCGCGGGCATCATGGTGTTGCTGCACGACATGCAAGTGGCACATGCGCATGGCAACATGCACAGGGGTCGGTGGCTGTCATCACAGCGAGGCTTCACAGCAGGAAAATTTTCTGTTAGCAAAGTCATGACGCAGACATTTGCATTGCCATGTGTCAGTTGCCCCTGTCCACCTTCGAATGCTGCCCCCGCCCCCCTCCCCTTTTTGCTGCTGCAACCGCGCTTGCAACCGAAGTGATAGTCGCAATGAGGGGGTTGTCCTCCAGCTGGAGGTTGCAGGGGCTCATTGGAATGTGATGGACGGTCATGATGTGATGGACGGTCATGATGTGATGGACGGTCATGATGCGATGGACGGTCATGATGTGATGGACGGTCATGATGTGATGGACGGTCATGATGTGATGGACGGTCATGATGCGATGGACGGTCATGATGTGACCGCAGGTGCTAGAAGACGTGAGCGAGGACCACGCGCGGAAAACGATCACCTTGGATCCGCACCCCAACCTGTCCATGTCCGCGGCCTCCATCCACCCATGCCGGCATGCCGAGGTCATGAGCCGTTTGGTAGACAACTTGACGGAGGCTGGGAAGGACTTTGCAGCGGAGCAGTGAGTGGGGTGAAGTTTGCAGCAGAGCAGTGAGTAGGGTGCGGTTTGCAGCGGAGCTGTGAGTGGGATGAAGTTAGTAGCAGAGCAGTGAGTAGGGTGCAGTTTGCAGCGGAGCAGTGAGTGGGGTGAAGATTGTGGCAGAGCACCAAGTGCTTTCCATTGCCGCCCTGATTGAGATGGGCTGCGCAGCAGAGCGGCGAGGCTTGAGCTCAAATACCCCCCTCCTGCGCATCATTCCGAGTGAGATGGGCTGTTGTGAAGCAGAACAATGATGCTGTTCAGGCTGGTATCCTCCTTCAGCTTGCCATCCCAAAGTTGGTTGCGGCGCCGTTTGGGCTTCATGTGCCTGTGACTTGCCAAGCATCATGGAGTGGGCTGTCTGTTGTCTCCACATGCTCACTTACATTCACACATTGCAAAAGGCTCTGCTCTTGCAATTAGCGAGTGTACAACCAAAAAATCTTGCAATTATTATTATTATTATTATTATTATTATTTGTTGTATGTAAAGATCCTCAACTGCTCTAAGTTTTCTTTTCCAAGACAACTGGCTGCATGTTTAGAGCTCTGAGATTTGTGGCAAGCGCTCAGTTGGTCTAGGCGAAACATGGTGTTTGTGTGTGTACGTGGGTGAGTGCATGCATCTTCGCATGTCAAGCGGCAAGTCATTGGCAAGGGCACCGCTTAAAGCTGCCTGTGGCGGCGCAAACTGACCGTTGTGGTGCAGTCATTCTGACGCGCTGCACTCTAACCAGGAGAAGTAATTTAAGAGATGAGGTGGTTGTGCCATGAAGCCAGGAGCATGCGTTGACTGAGCTTGCTTATGAATTCCGAATGCAATGCTTGCAGGCAGGGGGGCATGAGTGCATAAAGCTAGCTTATTTTGCAAGGGGAGGGGTGGGGGGGTACACAGAGGATGGAAACCCAGTGCACCACCCAGATGACTCTCCTGTGTGCCCCCCCGAAGACTCTCCTGTTTGCCCTCCTGTGTGCCCTCCTGTGTGCCCTGAAGACTTGGCACTCCTGTGTGGCCCAGAAGACTTTCCTGTGTGCTCTGAAGACAAGGCCAAAATGCTGCAACCCTATGCCATCTCGGGCACCAAGGAGGTGTGCATGGCCACGGCCTGCCAAAGCGCTTCTCTCTCCAAACAAAGTTTGGGTCGTCCATGCGCGCATTGATGGCCCTCTTGATAGCACACCTCCTAAGACACGCGCAAATGGTGTGTGCTTGTGAGCACACATGCAAATGGTGTGTGCTTGTGAGGACATGCGCACATGGTGTGCGCTTGTGAGGACACGCGCGAATGGTGTGCGCTTGTGAGGACACGCACAATGGGTGTTTGCTTGTGTGCACAACTGGTTCTAGCCATTGTTCTCTGGCTGCTATTCTACTCAATGGCCATCCCTGCCTTCTTGCGTGCCTGATTGCAGCTACCTGGTCCTCTTCTTGAAGTTCATCGCATCCGTGGTGCCCACTATACAGTGAGTATGGGTACATAATTTGCGCTGCTGGTTAGCTCGTGCAAATGACTTGAGGCACCTTCTGAGCCCACCACACAGGGGATTTCAGGCATGCAATGCATTTTAATTTGGCCCGGGAAACCTCAATCCAGATCTCACCTTGGCGTGACTCCTTTAAAAACATACCAAGGTGCATGCTTTTGTGCCGGCGTCCAGCGCTCACTTCTGCACTGGCATCCAGTGCCCTTGTGCTGGCGTCCTGGAGGTTCCTTTGTGTGCTTGCATTCTGGCATTTTGGTGAGGTCCATCTGAGCCCCACTCTCCGAAGATGCCGCGCACATGGATTGCATCCTGCGCGCATGCTTCTGACTGGTGTGATGCATTTGTGGCTGTGATCTCAGTCAGAGACCGGTTGCATTCCACCAGCAGCGATACAATTCTTTCTACTGGTATCTGCATGTGCTACAGCTGTGCCGGTGTCTGCATGTGTGCTTTAGCTGTGCCGGTGTCTGCATGTGTGCTTTAGCTGTGCTGGTATGTGCATGTGCTTGGCCGTGCCGTGCCAACATTCCTTGCTTGCTTATGACTTGAGTGCCGTGTGAGACAACACCTTAGGGTTGTAGTTCTGGAGCATGCACGCCACTTAAACGTTTGACGATCATGTGCTACGAAGGCTGGTCGTTGGGCCTCCTTTCGTGGAATTCCGTGCCAGTGAGCGCAAGCTTGCACACCACCCAGCTTCATTGCGTTTGCATTGAGTCCCTTGTCCAATCACTCCTGTTGTTATGGGGTCTCTGTGGTTCCCTTGTCCTTCCATGAGGGTGTGCCGCAAGGTATTGCTTCTCTTTCATTGTGGGCGATAAGGTCAGCGCTCTATTTCTCATAGGTTAGCAATTCAGCTGCGTTTACCCAGTGTTAGGCCATCCATGCCCCTTTGGACCCATCCATGTGTTGGCTGCACACGCCTTGGTTCCCGCGCTTGGGGACTGAGGTTAGAGCCTGAGGGGCGGCTTGGTGAATGGTTCCGTCTGCGTTAGGCTCTATTCTTGCCCTTGGTTCCCGCGCTTGAGGCCCGAGGCCTAAGCCTTAGGGGCGGCTGGGGGAGAAAAGAAAAGAAAAAATGTAGGCAGTGAAAACACTCCCTACATCAAATAAGGAAAGGAAGGCACCTTAGGGGAGAAGTCTAGATTAGTCTGCATTGGACTCTGGTCCTAACTTTTATCTACTCTACCCCTGCATTTTATGTTGAGCTTTCGTTGCGCCACTCATGCATTACAGGTACGACTACACTATGTCAGTAGGAAACTGAGCAAGTCCATCCACCCCAGCATTGGACCTTACCAGAAATGATTGTCTTGCTTTCCTTGTAGACATGATGGGAGATATTTGTTACCCTGCCCTGCTTCTTGACTTCTTTCCTAGGTTCATAAAGGGGCAAACACAGACATAGGGTTGTTTGCAGAATGACATTTGACCGCCACAAGAGGAAAAGGAAAGGAAAGATTGTCCTTTAGGATCCCCTAGTGGCACATGAAAGACAATGAATATGTGACTAATTCCTTGTCCTTGTAATCCGTTAAAAGACGATCAATGTGTGGTGCAAGCCCCAGGCAGTTGGTCACCAATCAATGGGGCTACCTGTAGTACAGGGTAGGAGTGCCATTACCCCAGGTATCAAAAACGCTTATTGCATACTTTTATGGTAAGATCACTCTGATCTTGGTTGCCCAAATGACTAGTTGGAATGACATTTATCACTAACTCAAACCAATGATTGTTCCTACAACGATGATTATTGGACTCAGCCCTTGTAGTTTGGAGCCTCTCAAAATCTCGCTAGTAGATCCTATAAAAATCATCAAGCTTGCTGTGATACTTCACTATATTATGTTATGCAGTAATAGCAATCTGCTTATAAACTTGGTAAACTTAGTACCAGACATGCTCTTGCGAATACTTTTGCAACACATCATCATTAAGACCAGGAGTGGGTTACTGGTGGTCACTCACCTGGTCGCCAATGACTTTTTTCTTTGCTGGTGGTGGAGGAGTCATGTGGCGCTTAGGCTCAGGGTGAGTCCTTTTCCTTAATTGATCTATTGATATATTTGCATACAGCCAGTAGGAACGAAGAATGGCCATCAAAGAGCCATACAGGCTATCATATGATACACCGTGTATAGCAGGATGATCCTGATTGGAGTGATGGGGACCAGCCATAAATGTTATACTGAACTACCCCTCACTTGGCAATAAGGTTGGCCTACTAGGCTAGTAGCTCGGTGTAGAGTATGCCTTGAGAAGCCTGACTCAGGCTCTCTCGGAGAAAAGTAGCCTGAGAGTAAGCCTGAGAAAGGCTTACTTCTAAGTTGAACTTACTCTTGTTCTAAACTTTAGATGAGTGTTGAGTGCTCATTTCATTCAATATGCAACAAAGATCATAAATACAAGTAGGAGGTTAGAAAATAACAAGGAAAGAACATATGGCTCTTTTCAGAACCCTCCCGACCCCCACTATTGACCTTCTTCCTATTTTGTTGGCAGAGGTTTGCCTGATGCTTGCACCAGGTGTAAACTTCTTCCTTGAATTCACGCAAACAGGGGTTACCTTGTTGGCGTAGCCTTTTCTTTTCTTATGGAGTGTTTCACTGTCTTCGTACTACGTAAAACTAATAGTACTTCTTCTTTTCTTCCAGAAGATGCTTTGAAGCTTTACTAGCTTGGAGCTCAGTCCACTCCTCTTATCACTAAGGCAATTGCCTTGCATCGCCTGTAGACCTTCAGTGAAGGCCTGACGGGTTCAGACAAGTTGTGTTTGTTTAGCAAATTTTGACTGGTTCTGGCTCCACAAAACAATTAGTACAATCGGCAGGCTGGCATTTGTACTACCACAGTGCGGGATCACAACCCGGCCCGGCCAATGAAAATGAAAGAGGAAAAGCCATCTTCTGATGTGACCTTACAGTACGTTTTTCAGTATTTACAATAAAATGCCTTGCCATGCAACTTTTCAAGTGACTGCACGCATAAAAACCGTTCAGCAAAAAAATTATGCCATGATGAAATATACAATGCACATGGCACGGAGATGCTTTGACAAAAGGCTCTTTATTCCAAGTACAGGAGGAAGTCTGAGATACATGGAGTGCCTATTCATTTTCCTTTTCTCATCGCGCTTCTACAGCACGAGCAGCTGATGGCCGATACCAGCATCTGTGAGAAAAGAAAACCAATTCCACTTCGGCCATTCCAGAAAAGATATACTCGCGACAGTGTGTGAAGGTAATTTAAGGGTTGCGTAGCTGTACCTGCCTAGCAAGGGCAGCTCAGCTAAAGCCAACCGGGCCTGCATCACCCTTATACCCAGCGCAAGGAATAAGGACAAGTGTCAAGGGTGCAAGGGTTGTGTCTGAAGACTGCCAAGCATTTATGCACATGCAAGGCCGCTCCTGTTGAGCCTGGCCGAGGTGCTTGTGTCAGAAGGCAATTGGCCAGCCCAATGCATCATTTGTCTTGGCGAATTCATCCATCCAACAATGCATCACTCATGAAACCTGAGTCGGGAAGGAAAGATAAAAGCAGTCAATGGTTGAATATGGTAGGATCTTTGTCTGGCAGGACCTTGAACAAGCAAAGTTTGAAGCACTCAAATGCTATACTTGGCTCTTACCTGGGTGCATCGGAGACGATAGGGGCACCAAGGATGTTGAGAGAATCCTTCACAACAATGGTAGTACAGCTGGCATGAATGCACAAAAATTCAGACACACTGCCCATCTTTTTCTGGCTGTAGCCGCTCACCCCTACCACAAGCACATCCGCATCTCTGCATTGCAGCAGGATGAAAGTTGCATAGCATGTTCTCAAAGCCATTGTAACAAATACAGATATACAGAAAATAATACAGATTACCAAATACAAATCATTTATGATTGATCAAGAAGGCAGGAGCGACTGGAAAATCCAGAAGGGGCCCGCTTGAAATTAATCAAGGAGGCAGCAGGCTAAATAGATAAATTGGAGAGGGATCGAGAGGATAATATTGTGCAGGTAGTAGTAAGCTTTGCTTTTCAGCAAAAGATGCTTGCACCCTGGAACCAACCTATCTCATGTTGCATGGGTTTTCCAGCAAGCTTCTGCAACATTTAAACATAAGGCGTGATTGGCCTTTGTACTTTAAATGTGACTTTCCACACGGTTTGTTTATACCATGCGTGACAGCATGGTATAAAATGAATTTGATGCATGTTATATGATTGATTCAGGATCATGATGAGAAGTCACACCTGGAGGCTTCCAAGATGGTGCTCTGTACAGTTGTATCAAGACTTCGTGTGATCTGCTTCACTTCCACGCTTCCCGGAACCTGGAGAGTACAGAGGTGCCTATCTCAAGTAAGGAAAGATGCTCAGCATTTTTGTGCCCGCCAGGAATCACTAAGCAACAGCAATAACCCTCCATGCAGCAGCGCTCCTGCACGATCGCCACAATGTACCTCGAATGAGTTACGGGCGTGCAACTCATTTGAGCCAAAGACCTTATCTGCACCTGTCTATAACCTCCATTGATTTGCATTGCAGGTTATCGGGAACTCAATGGCTAAAAAAATGCATCACATCTATCCTGTCCAGAGCTTGCTTCGAGCATGAATCATGCCTTGACAGTTATTTGACCATCAGCGTAAGCTCCTGCTGCAGTTGCAATGCGTAAGACCTAACTTAAATATTATGCATGCGCACACCTGACTTGGATATCATGCATGCACACACCTGGCTTGGATATCATGCATGCGCACACCTAGCTTGATTACCATCTATATGCACACTTGCACGCAAATACGTGTACACACCTGGTGCTCTTCCATGTAGCGCCTGTACATCTCTGCCCACTCGTTCTCCCGTAGAGGGTCTTTGGTAGCTACAAACATAACATCTATGATGTCAAGTGGCCGGCGGAAGCTGTGAGAGAGTGAATGAGCAGCAGCCAAGTGGCAACAGCAAGGTGGCTGCGGTTTCTGACCAGATTTGCACTGAAGTTATGATGCTGTTGTGTACAAAGCACATGTCCAGCACCCGGTCGCATAGATCAAGAAAGGTTGAGTGAGTGTAGGTATGCTTCCTTTCTTGGTCTAACCAAGTATGCTGTTAAATGCTTGTTGGGCGCTATCTTAAAAGGCGGCACTGCACATTTCAGTAAAAGCACATTTGAGGATTCAATGCATGCCCATGCTGCATTTTAGGCATTAACGCTCCCTCATGGATAGAATTACCACACGCGATCAATCATCGTACGTGCATGGTTTTAGCCGCGTGCAACAAAAGTGCAGGCAGAATATTTAGATCTGCTCTGGGGTAGAAGAGATGAACTAGAAATGCCTAGGCACTTGCCCTTTTTTTTGCAATCAAAGCCTTTGGATACCTAGTGCCAAGTAGGTACTCAATTTGTGCAGCGGCGCCACAAAACGTCTCCTTATTGCTACAGCTCACGCTCGTTGTTCGATTCATACAATTTTGTAAGAGCAAACACACACATACACACATACACACAACCACGTGCGCAAATGTGAGAAGTCACCCAAGCTGAGGACCCTCACCTTTTGCACAACTGATCTGACGGGGCGGATGAATTTGTTCAGCTTGGTTAAGTAACACAGCTGACTCAGCACAAGACTTTCCATTGTTACCACTGCTGATTGTCTCCGCGGTTACAAGGGTTCCCCAAAGCCACTTTTGCACAGTGAGGACAAGAGCTGATTGTACTCACTATTGTACAGTGAGGACAAAAGCCAGGTTGGCGGCGTGAGAGCCATCAGAAGCAAATAGGATCTTTGCTTGCTTATCAAATCTGCTCCCTGAATAAAAAAAGGGCATACCACAGCCAGGCATGAGCATCGGCAAGGAGGCAGCTTCTCCGGCGCGTGCCGCTCGTATTAAGTAACACAATGAGGGCCTGGACCAACCGCGAATCTTGCAAGCAGCAAGCGCCATACAGCTAAGCGTGCGTGCAATCAAAGTCTGGCTCATTTGCTAAGCAGGCTTGCAGCTAGGGCCATGGTGTCTACAGGGCGGCATCAAGAGCATCTCAGAGTGGTTATTGGCACCTTTACAAAGAATCTAGTGTGCCATTGTTCTAGGGCTTCCAGCTTATGACCACAGCAATAAAGCTTGTCAATTATGTTGCAGGACAGGGTGGAAAAGCATATGTGTACTCTAGCAGAGATACCCAAGCCTTTGCGTGCCACGTTGCGCATGTCACACATACACATAGGCCAGATATCAAACAAGCACCTGTCGAGCGAACGATGCACAGTGATGAGCGGCACATTCGCAGGGTGTAGTCACTCACACTGCCCAGCACGTCCCTGCATGTTGTGTAATAGTGCTTGCAGGTTGAGGTGTATGTTCAGCAAATAATGCATAAGCAAGCAGCTATATGTCCTTGAATAAGCCTAGCATGGGGAACAAAGGAGTTTCCATGGAATAGAGGCATTGTAACAAGCAGATAAGGTACTATACTGACTACCTGGTCAAGAGGCAAGCACATGGGTGCCATGCAATGCAAGCCATGCGCACACAAATGCATGCATCCAGGGCAACGAAATGCTTAGCTCACATGCTTTTGTTGGCATGATTGTGAAAAAGCAAAGCGCGGTCAGCTCGAGTCAATCACTGCAGGCCTGTGCTTTTCAGGCCCCAGGTTGGGCCAGTCACGTACGTTATATGGCAATGCCTGCTGGGTGCATCAGCACAAAAGATGGGGGTGCGTGGCATGCAAAGCCATTGCGCTCTTCACTTGCCTGGCAAGGTCCACAATTTCATCAAACAGAGAGGTACTGTGCCTTGGCAACCGTACCCAACCAAACTATGTGGCCCAGCTGCAAAGGCCGCAACTGTGCATACTCACAATTTTTCCCCCTTGCGCCCAAAGTTGCCGATGACCAAAAGGTCCAGGTCTCTTTCATCAACCATCTTCACCAGCGTCTTGCAGGTCGAGTGGCCTTCACTCTTTTCACGGCACACCCAATCAGACCTCAAGCCCAGCTTGTCGTGCGCAGCCATGTCTGCAAGCACCGTCACAAAGGACACACCTTACAATGCGACCTGGTAGTAAGAACTAAGAGTCACTTGCAAGCACTGGAGGGAGTGGTGGAAGTCGGCAATAAGAGGTGCCTTTTGAAGTCCTCCTAACGATCATCACAGTTCTCTCGACAGTCAGAAGAATGGAATTTTAGTTGACAGGTGCTGATTTCCTTGATGTCAAGAGCTTTATGTAAAGAAACTACACAGGCACCAGCAGGCATGTTGGAGGTGGTGTAGTGGGTGCGTGTGCGTGCCTCATGGACTCATGGTGACGGGATGCGTGACTCATGGACTCATGGACTCATGGACTCACGGTGACGGGATGCGTGACTCATGGACTCATGGACTCATGGAGCTGGTTAGAGCACACCCTTTGCTTCTCCAAGCATTGTAATTGAGCTTATTTAGGTTTGAAAGCAAGAAAAACACAAGTAGGTTAACAGGCAAGGGCATCCATTCCCTGCACTGCGGACAAATAGAACCGGTAATCAGACCTGAAACTAAGCATCATAGGTAATCACAATGAACTTCTTCTGCCAAATACAAGTGGCTCAAAGCATATAGCAAGGTCTTAAAAGCAAAAATGCTTGAGCTGCATTTGTTTCATGTATCTAATTCAACATTATCGTTTTTGTGGAGGGCTGAGTATCATCCCTTCGAGCCACCTAGCGTGTGCTGTAGTGATAAGAGTGTATTGTGATACACCTCAAACACTGCTACTACCCTGACATCAATTTGCTTTCCAAAGTTAGGTTTTGTGCTCTGGCACTGTTATGAAAAATTTCAGGAATTTTTAACAAAACAATCATTGATTGGTCCTGTTAGTGAAGTGTCGCAACAAAGGTGCAAGGGTGTTGCAATCCCTGTTTGCACATAGCAACTGGCAAGCATGGCTCAACTCATTTCATTGTCTTTGTTTGGAAAGGTTGTTTGTTACTGCTGTGAGAGACAGGGTTTTCCTAACTGCCTACAGGAAAGGGTCTTGATCATTGAATGATTGGGTGCAAGGAAGTTTGAGAATTTCAGGAATCTTGGAAAGCAGCGTTCCAGTATGAACAAGTCAATATGAGCGCTCTTAGGTTTCTCATGCAGCACATCTTGCTGTCTATCTTATGACCTGCCTCTACCCACAAAGCATATCTTCAGACAATTCTCTTCTAGTGAAGCTCCTGGTGCCAATTGGCTTTTTCGTTTGCAAAACATGAATGGGTGAGTTCCCCAATTATCGGGATGCTTCTTAGACCTGGTCACGGGGCAAAAGTGTAACGTCACAGAGTAGGGCGTTCTCAGCTTGAACAGATGGCTTAGGGTCGACAACATTGTGTCAACAAATCAGGTTGGAGGTTCAAGGTCCAGAATTTTTGTTTCATGACTGTTTTTCAAAGCAGGCATTTAATAGAGGCACCAGCATAGAGCTCAAACCTTCATAGTAGTGCTTCAGGTGCTGAGGTGTCAGGTGGCGTGGTATGTATGTCTTGGTGCTGTCTGACACGTGGAACACTGTGTACCTGCGTACATGCAAGCAGGAAAAATCTGGTTCAGCCCACAGCAAAAATTGCTACCTTGAACAAATGAATGGCATAGGCTGCAGTGCAACCTGCAAGTCTGCTTTTAAGAATGGCATAGGCTGCAGTGCAACCTGCAAGTCTGCACGTGCCTTAGGGCATGAAGCATACCCCAACCATTACCCCTTTGAAAGTGGGAACAACCCTCTGCTTGTCACCTACTTGTCTCCCCTCTTTGGCTGGACGAGGCTTGCTGCTATATCTGCAAGCACAAGTGCAGACAATTCAGTTGCATGCGTCCAAACCTCAGTAACATGTACGTCTAGCAGAGGACTTTCCATGAGCACCTACGTCCTGCCCTCTCTGACATTTCGCTTCCATCTACCGCTACCCCAATATGGAAACCAGGCTTCTTCCCCTCCTTCTTCTTGCGCACTCCCTGCTCCACATCGTCCAAAAGTCGCCTAGTTATGAAATCTGGACCAGACATTATGTTAGTTTAATAGTGAAGATCGATGTAAAGGAGCGTTCGTCTTGGTCGGGTACAATTGAAGTCAACGTTCGAAGGACCGGAGTGATGTGTCATGTTAGAGTTTGTTAGAGACTTTAAAGAGCCCATAGGACTGGTCCCATCCCATGAGGTGACTGTAGAGCAAAACGCGTAAAGGGATTTGCGTCTGTGCCACTCAATTTGAGCTGGAACTTTTCCTGGTGGTCTGCTCAATCCGTCCTGAAGGACGCAGTACTGAAATTGATGATCTCCTTAGTTGCATCATCCAGATGTCCGCCGGGCTGCATGCCCTTAGGTTAGTTTACAAGTTAAGCCTGCATGCCCTTGGGTGAGAGCTTATCGTCCTTGATTTGCCTCTCCCCAAGCTAATTCACGCACTCCTTTGCAGAGGGGGGTTGCTCCTCTGATGCCACTTTGCTGTTTGTACCTTGACCTCCCTAAGCATGATGTGAGGAATGTGAGCAGGTTTTTTTTTCTTGCACACAAATCTCTCACAGTGGAATCCTTTTTTTGGCTCGGTGGAAATGGACATTGTGACTAGCCCTCATGTGCTTCTGTGCAAAATGAGGTGCATGTTCTTTTTCACTCGCCTTTTTCACTGCCCGGACTCTAGTCGGCCCTTTTTTCTCAAATGATGTAGGGAGTAACTGTGCTGCCTATGTAGTTCCGTTACCTCTTGTTCCTTTTCTACTGTCAAGACTTGATAGTGTTCTCTGCAGAGAGGCTCCCAGACAGAAATTTTATTCCTTTCTCTTTGAAGTCTTCTTCCGAGGAAGCCCAATATTATATGGGCCATAACTTTTGCATGCCTTGCCTAGTCAGACTTCCTTCCAGCCAAGAGAGAGCTTGATTTCCTCTCTCAGCTGCGCAACAAGCTTGCTATTTCATCTCAGACATGATCGATTACTTTTAAGCTGGCGATGACCAGCCTTAAACCAATCGACCATACAGCCAGGTTGGCAGTTGACCCTAACTTGTTACTTGGGTAAGGGCTGAAAGTTAAGAAGAGGGTAAAGAGCTTTTATGGCTGACAGGTACATAGACCTTCTCTTTATGAGATTGTGAGATGGTATATTGTGAGACAGGCGGATTATGCAGCAAGTCGGCCGTTTACAACATCAACGGCTTTTGATTCTTGACGTACCACTCATTGCAGATAATTTGCCCAAAACGTCCGCTTACGATGAAATACATGCCACCCCAAGAGTCATGCAAGTTGCATGAAACTCAACTGCAGGTTCAAAGCTGTAATGCACACTTTGCCTTAGGTGACCATTACACTGGTGGTTTATTTGGACAACATCAGTCCTGCGGATGTGAAATTGTTTGTTTGTTTGTTACAAGACGCGAGCGGACACAGCAATGTCCTTAAGGCAGGCAAGGCAGAAGAGCTGAAAAACGCTAGGAAAAGGAGAACTGCCAGAAAAGCCAACTAGCTAGGATGATGC
>LFCJ01000542.1_pt1 | contig 23877 bp, 24 predicted proteins | sample 643141 | NCBI WGS metagenome assembly LFCJ01 (sample SAMN03766243, study PRJNA286221) | soda lake metagenome | biome: soda lake; feature: Kulunda steppe; material: water; isolation source: sample B1-Br-g2 brine of Lake Bitter-1 | place: Russia: Kulunda steppe | collected 2010-07
CGCGGGGCTTCACTGCGTTCTGGCAACCGACGAGCCGCGCCGCCCTCGGCACGCCGCCCTTTCCCGCGGCGGCCCCGGCCTCTAAGGTGGAGGAAAGCCATCGTGGAGGGAGTGCGTGATGACGCAGGTCGCACACCGCAGTGTCTACAAGTTCGGCGGCGCCTCGATCGGCGACGCCGAGGCCATCCGCCGCCTGGCGGCGCTGCTGTCCCCGGAGAGCGAGCGCCCCCGGGCCCTCGTCGCCTCGGCCATGGGCAAGACCACCAACGCCCTGGAGGCGCTGCTGCAGGCGGCCCGGAAGCCGGACGAGGCAAGCTATCGACGGCGACTGGCGGAGATTCGCCACGACCACCTGGCGGTGGCCGAGGCGCTGTTTGGCCCGGGCTCGCCGGCGGCCGACGCGCTGGAACAGCGGCTGGCGGAGCTGGATGCCGCCCACGCCGCCCATCGGAAGGCGCCCTATCCCTTCCACTATGACCAGACCGTGGGCTTTGGCGAACTGCTCTCCACCACCCTGCTGGCCGCCTGGCTCAACGCGAGCGGCATCCCCACCCGCTGGTGCGACGCCCGGGAGCTGATCATCACCGACGACCGCCACCAGGCCGCCGAGATCGACTGGGAGACCACCCGAGAACGTATCGTCAGGACCGCCGCCGAGGATGAGTCGCTGCTGCTGACCCAGGGCTTCATTGGCGCCACCGCGGACGGCGCCATGACCACCCTGGGCCGCGAGGGCTCCGACTTCAGCGCGGCGATCCTCGCCGAGTGCCTGGGCGCCGCAGAGCTCACCATCTGGAAGGACGTGCCGGGGCTCTTCAACGCCGACCCGCGGCGCTTCACCAATGCGCGGCAGATCTCCCGCCTGAGCTACACGGAGGCGCTGGAGCAGACCTGGCACGGCGCCAAGGTGATCCACCCGCGCACCCTGGCACCGCTCCAGCGCCGCGATATCCCGCTGACGGTGCGCTCCTTCCTCGAGCCCGAGGCGCCGCCGAGCATCATCGGCCCCGAGGCCGGTGAAGGCGACCGCCAGCCCGCCTGCATGCTCCGCGATGATCAGGTGCTGCTCGACGTCAGCCCTCGGGATGGCGGCTTTCTGGACGAGACGCGGATGGCCGAGATATTCGCCCGGCTCGCCGACGCCGGCCTGCACGCCAACCTGATCGACGGCGAGGCGCTGCGCCTGCGCCTGGTGGTCGACCACCGGCCGGAGAAGCTCGACTCACTGCTGGCAGCACTGGCCCCGCGCTACGCGGTGAGGCGGCAGGACGACGGGGTCCTGCTCACCGTGCGCCATCCCGGCGATGCCCTGCTGGCCAGCCTCGACGGCGACAGGACGCGGTGGGTCGAGCGACGCAACGCCACCACCGCCCAGCGGCTCTATCCCCGTGCCGAGTGTCCCGACAGCTGGCAGATCCCCGAGTGAGTCCTCAGGCCGCCGTCAGCCGTTGCCCCACCCCGTGGCCGTGCCAGGCAGCGGCCAGCCACAGCAGCACGCTGGCCAGGCCGTAGCCCAGGGCGGCGCTCGGCCGCGCCTGGGCCAGCAGCTGGACGACCTCGAGGCCGAACAGCGAGAAGGTGGTAAAGCCGCCGCAGAAGCCCGCAACCAGGAAGGGCTGCCAGCGCGCCACCCGACCCTGCAGGCGGCCAGCGGCCAGGGCCGCAAAGAAGGCGATCAACCAGGAGCCCAGCACGTTGACCGCCAGAGTCGCCCAGGGAAACCAGGGGCCGGGCAGCGCCAGCAGCAGCAGGCTGATCTGGTAGCGAAGTCCGGTGCCCAGGGCGCTGCCGGCTCCCACCGCCGCGTAGGCTCGCCAGTCGATCACGCCAGGCCTCCCGCCAGCCAGGCGCCGACGGCCACCGCGGCCAGGCCGGGCAGCAGGGTCGCCGCCACGTTGGCCAGGGCCGCCCGCGGCCGGCCCTGCTGCCAGAGGGTCAGGGTCTGCAGACTGAAGGACGATACCGTGGTGTAGCCGCCCAGCCCTCCGATGGCCAGCAGCAACCACACGCGAGGCTCCTCGCCGGGCAGCGGCATGCCGGCAAGGCCCGCCAGCAGGCCAATGATCAGGGCACCGCTGAGGTTGACCGCCAGAGTCCCCCAGGGGAAGGCCGTGCCGAGGCGCCGGCTCACCACATTGCCCACCGCCAGGCGTGCCATCCCCCCTGCCGCGCCACCGGCCATCACCAGCAGCAAACTGATCCCCATGGTTCTCCCCCGTCACTCGGCCTCTCTGCACCGCCCCCGGACGGCGTCCCGCCAGTATCGCACGACCGGCCGGACGCCCGACACGATTGCCCAGGGCGAACACGGACTGTACAGCATCATGCCATCTCGACAGCCCGGGTCGTGGTCGACGAGGAAAGCCAGTATCATGCCGAGAACATACCGCTAGCCCCACCCCGACACGACCCATCGCCCACACGCCAAGAGATGGAGGTCACCGCGTGAATCCCCTGCGATCCCTAACCCTGCTGCTCGGCTGGCTGCTGATCGCCCTGCTGGCGCTGGCCGGCCCGGCCCAGGCGCAGATGGCCGACGAGGAGCAGCCGACGGCCAACGCCACTCTGGCCGACCTGCTCGAGAACGAGCAGACCCGCCAGCAGCTGATCGACCAGCTGCGCGGCGCGGCGGATGCCGCGGACGCCGAGCCGCCGCCAGCCGAGCAGGCCCAGCTCTCGCTGCCCCGACAGCTGGCCGAGATCACCAGCCAGGTCGCCAGCGATGTCGGCAGCCAGTTCACGGCCATCGTCGGCGCCGTCGGCGGCATGTTCGACAGCGACCTGGAGAGCACCTTCGACGTCGAGGCCTTCACCAGCGCCGCCATCAACCTGGGGCTGGTGATTGTCGCCACCTTCCTGCTCTTCGTGGCTTTCCGCCGCCTGGCACGCCCCCTGTTCACCGGCGTCAGCCAGTGGTCCCTCAACGGTGAAGGCCTGACGCCGGTGCTGCGCCTGGTGATCTGCGTGGCCCTGGCCGCCGTGGTGGACGTGCTGGTCGTGGCCTTCGCCTACCTGGGCGGCAACCTGATCGCCACCTTCGCCATCGGCGAGACCGGCGAACTCTCCACCCGCGCCTCGCTGTTCCTCAACGCCTTCCTGGTGATCGAGCTCCTCAAGGCGGCGGTGCGCATGCTGTTTGCCTCCCGCTACGAGGGGCTGCGCCTGCTGCCCATCGCCGCCACGGAGGCCTCCTACTGGAATCGCTGGCTCGCCCGGCTGATCGGCCTGGTGGGCTACGGTCTGATGGTGGTGGTTCCGCTGGTCAACGCCTATGTCTCCATGGCGGTGGGGCAGGGCCTGGGTACCCTGATCATGGTGGGGGCCTTCCTCTACGCGGTGATCGTGGTGCTCAGAAACCGCAAGCGCCTGCGCGATGCCATCAACGACAAGGCCAGCCGCGCCACCATGACGGCCAGCCGCATCGCCCTGCAGCTCTTTGCGCGCACCTGGCACCTCTTCGCCCTGGCCTACTTCGTCATGGTGCTGACGGTGACCCTGACGCGCCCGGTGGACGCCCTGCCCTTCGTGCTCTTCGCCACCCTCAAGACCATCGCCGCCGTGGTGGTGGGCCTGCTGCTCTCCAGCTTCCTCACCCAGACCATCGGCCGGCGCATTCGGCTCTCCGATGACCTGCGACTCAAGCTGCCGCTGCTGGAGCCGCGCCTCAACAGCTATGTGCCCAACGCCCTGCGACTGATCCGCACCGTCATCGTGGTGCTGGTGATCATGCTGGTACTCGACGCCTGGGGCGCCTTCGACCTGGCCGCCTGGTACGCCTCCGACGCGGGCAGCGGCCTGGTCGGCAAGCTGGTCAGCGTGGCGGTGATCCTGGCCTTCGCCATCGGGCTTTGGCTGTCGCTGGCCAGCCTGATCGAGCACAAGCTCAACCCGGATACCGGCACCGGCGAACCCGACGCCAGGGCCAAGACCCTGCTGACCCTGTTCCGCAACGCCCTGGCCATCGCCCTGGTCACCATCACGGCGATGATCGTGCTGGCGGAGATCGGCATCAATATCGGCCCGCTGATCGCCGGTGCCGGTGTGCTGGGCCTGGCCATCGGTTTTGGCGCCCAGAAGCTGGTCCAGGACATCATCACCGGCGTCTTCATCCAGGTGGAGAACGCCATGAACACCGGCGACGTGGTCACGGTGGGCGGCGTCACCGGGGTCGCCGAGCGGCTCAGCATCCGCTCGGTAGGCATCCGCGACCTCAACGGCACCTACCATATCGTGCCCTTCTCCAGCGTGGATACCGTCTCCAACTACATGCGCGAGTTCGGCTACCACGTGGGCGAGTACGGCATCGCCTACCGGGAGAGCATCGACGACGCCATCGTGGCGCTGCGCGAGGCCTTCGACGAGCTGGCGGTGGACGAGGAGCACAAGATGAACATCCTCGCCCCGCTGGAGGTGGCCGGCGTCATTGCCCTGGCCGACAGCTCGGTGAACATCCGCGTGCGCATCAAGACCACCCCGGGCACCCAGTGGGCCGTTGGCCGCGCCTTCAACCGCCTGGTCAAGCTGCACTTCGACGCCAAGGGCATCGAGATCCCCTTCCCCCACACCACCCTCTACTTCGGTGTCGGCAAGGAGGGCGAGGCGCCTCCCGGCAACCTGCGCGTCATGCAGCAGCCCTTCGACATCGACGGGCGCCCCGGCGGCCAGCCCCGCTCCGGCGAGAGCAGCCGAGCCGGCGAGGAGGACCCGCGCTCGAAGCCCAACCCCGAGTTCAAGGGGGACTTCGACGAGGACTGAAGTGCCCGACTCGTTTCTTCACCACCCAGGGCGGGGCTGCCATCGGCAGCCCCGCCTTCTTGTGCACATGAAATAGCCTTGAAAAAAGGGGGCGCCATCCGGCGCCCCCTTTCGAGTGGTGGCATGGCGGCCAGGGGCCGCCGTGCCTCAGGCCGACTTCTTCTCGTCTTTCTTGCCGGCCTTGTCGTCCTTCTTGTCGGCGGCGTCGGCGCTGGCATCCGCCTGCCCGCTTTCGAAAACAGCCGCCTTGGCCTTGGCATGGGAGGGCGTCTTCTCGGCCAGCACGTCCTTGTCCTCACGGGGCTGGGGCAGGGAGGGCAGCGACTTGTCGAGCAGCTCAACGCTCTGGCGGTAGAAGAGCTGACTCTTGTTGTGCTCGCCCAGGTTGGCGTGGAGCCGCGCCAGCTCGGCACAGACCACGCCGCTGGGGCGCTGGCGCTGGCTCGCCTCGAAGTACTCCTGGGCCTTGCCCCAGTAGGCGTTGCGCAGCGCCAGGCGCCCCAGGGTCAGCAGCAGGTCCGGATCGTTGGGCCGCTCCTGCAGCCACTTCTCGGCGGTGACCAGCTGGCGGGCGGCGTCCACGTCGAGCAGGCCGTAGCGCAGCACCAGGCGGCTGTCCCAGTGCTCCTTGAGGGAGTGGCGCAGCAGCCGCTCGGCGATGGGCTCCTGGTGGCCACGCACCAGCGCCTCGGCGTAGAGCGCGATCAGCTCGATATTGCCGCGCAGGTGGTCGGGCATGTCGGCCCACAGACCGCGCACCTTCTCGATATCGCTGCCCTCGCGTGCCTCGCGCACGATCAGCTCGCGATAGGCGCGCTGCTCGAGCTGGTCACGCTCCTCCTTCGAGATCAGCTGCTGGGCGCCCAGGCGCGGCATCAGGCGACGCAGGCCGTCCCAGTCGCTGACGCTGAGATAGGCCTGCTTGAGCTGCTTGAGCACCTGGGGGTGGTTGGGCAGCTGGCGGTCCAGGCGGGTGAGGATGGCCAGGGCCTCCTCATACTGCTGGCGGTCCAGCATCAGCTGAGCCTGCATCATGCCCACCGCGGTATCGGCGCCCTCGGTGCTCAGATGTGCCCGCTTGAGCAGGGTATCGGCCTGGTCGAAGCGGCCCTGATAGTGGGCCGCCAGCGCCGCGGAGAGGTAGTTGACCAGCGGGGTGCTGGAGTCGTCTGCCGCCTTGACCAGCGATTTCTCGGCCTTCTTCCAGCGCCCCTCGGCCAGCGCCACCAGGCCGCGCACGGTGCGCTTCATGGCATTGCGGTTGCGGGTGCGGCTGTTCCACACCTTGAACCGCGAGACCGGGCGGGTCAGGCGCATCAGCACGCGCAGGGCGAAGTGCAGCACCAGGAAGCCCGTCAGCAGGATCACCAGGCCAAACCAGAAGGAGGTCTGCACCGAGGTATCGCCGACGCGCACCAGCCAGTAGCCGGGTACCGACATCATCAGCTGGCCGAACAGCGCGCCGAGCGCCAGACCCAGGACGACGATCAGGATCAGCTTTCTCATGCGTCATCTCCCCGGCGCGCCTCGAAGCGACGCTCGATGAAGGTGGCCAGAGCCTGCTGGGAGCCGCTGATGTCCGGCAGCTCAGGGCGAATCGCCTGGGCCTTGAGCTCGCGCAGGCGCTCGGTGACCGACTGCACGCCGGAGGCATCGGTATCGTAGTAGCCCTCGATCAGGGTCAGGGCCTTGTCGAGGCTCGCCTCGAAGAGCTCCTGCTCCTCCTTGAGCAGCGCCAGCTGGGACTGCTCGAGTACCAGGCGCACGCTCTGACGCAGGTAGGACTCCTGCTCGGGGGTGATCAGCGCCTCCAGTTCGGCGTCGTGGTGGCGAATGGTGACCAGCTCCTTGAGCTCCTGACCGAAGCGCGAGAGCTGCTGCTGCCAGGTGCCAGTGGGCGCCTCCTCCATGCCGGAGCGTACGGTGACCTCCTCGACCTCCTGGGAGAGCGGCTGGCTGGCGATCTGCTGCTGCTGGGCGTTGAGCGACAGCCACAGCCCGGTGCGATCGACCCGCGGCACGGCCTCAAGGGCGGCAAGCTCGCTGGCGATCTCGCGGCGGATCGGCACCAGCGAGGGGTTGTCCGCCTCGCGCAGGCGCTCATCGGCGGTGCGCAGCAGCGCCGCGGCGCCGGTCACGTCGCGCTCCAGCTGCAGGCGCTGGTTGGCCAGCCGCAGCAGGTAGGCGGCCTCGGCGTGAAGCCAGTCGCGCTCATCGGTCTCCTGCTCGCTGGAGAGCTCGTCGAGCACCTGGTCCAGGGTCTGGTTGACCTCGCCGCGGTAGTCGGCGAACTCGCCCTGCAGCGCCTCGATGGCACCGTCGAGAGCGGCATCGCGCTCACTCTCGCCCTGATCGAGGCGACTCTCCAGGTCCGCCAGGTCCGAGGCGCTGGCGAACTGCCCGGAGGCGGATTCCAGTTCGCTGATGCGCGCCTGCTGGGCATCGAGCTTCTGCCACGCCTGCCAGGCGAACAGCACCACGGCGATGGCCAGCAGGATCACCAGCACGATGGCGGCGAGCCCCGCCTTGCCGCCCTTGCCGCCGCCCGCGCCGCCGCCGGAGTGGGCAGCGCTAGCGCTGCCGCCAGCAGACGCACCGCTGCCGCCGCCGGAGGCCGGGGGGGACGCGCCCTCGCCCGACGCCTTGGCATCCGACCCGCCGGAGGCCTGGGCCGCGGGCTTGCCTGCTGCCGCGGACCTGTCACCCTTGTCGGCGGCACCGGTCGAGGTAGCAGCGTCCGGCGTGGAGACGCCCTGCGTGGAGACGCCCTGCGCGGCGTCATCCGACCGGTTTGGCGTATCGTCAGGCTTGGCCGTCCCGGCAGCTCCCTGAGCACCGCCCGATGCGCCGCCCTTGTCGTAGCGTCGCGAACGTCGCCGGCTCTGCTGGTTGCCCTTGCCGGCGTCGCCGCCCGAGGTCGCCGACTGCGCGCCGTCAGACGCCTTCTGTTCGTCCTGCTCTTGTGATTGCTTGCTCATCTTGTCGCTAGCCCTTTTCGAGATCGTCTTGATCGACATCGGCTTCCTGCGGGTGACAGGCGGCGGCCAAGGCCGCCGTCAGCGCGGCCGGCGTGGCGCCGGACGCCACGACAGGGGCACGGAACCCCAGCTTGCCGGCCAGTGTAGCCAACCGAGTGCTGGAAACGATTAGCGGTTGGTTCAAGGCGGCACCCGGACACCATCTTGCCAGATGTTCGAGAATTTCTCCGCTGCTGACCACCAGGGCGCAGAACTCGCCCCGGGCCAGACGGCGCCGCATGCCGGGAGAGGGAGAGAGCGGGATGCGGCGATAGACCGCCAGGCGCGTCACCCGGGCGCCGCGCTCGGCGAGGGTATCGGCGAGCAGGGCCCGCCCCCCCTCGCCGGCCACCAGCAGCACCCTTTCATCGTCCAGGCGTTGCAGGGAACCCAGCTGCAGCAGCGCTTCGCTGGTGTCCTCGCCGGTCGCCGCGGGCGGCACATGCACCCGCACCCCGAGCGCCCGGTGCAGCGCGGCGGCGGTGGCCGCCCCCACCGCATAGTAGTCGATGCCCACCGGCAGCTGGGGCCAGTAACGGTCCAGCGCATCGGCCAGTCGTTCGGCGGCGAAGGGGCTTACCACCACCACCCGCCGGAACTGGTCGAAATCGAGCCAGGCGCCGCGCTGCTCCGCCGTCTCGGGCAGTGCCTCCAGGCGCAGCGCCTCCAGGCGAGCCACCGGCAGGCCACCGGCCTCGATGGCCGCGGCCAGCACGTCGCCCCGTTCGCCGGGTCGGGTGATAACGACCGGTAGGTCCTCCATCACTCGGCGCCGTAGACCTCGGCGAGAATCTCGCCGGCGCCCATCTCCAGCAGCTCCTCGGCGACGCGGATGCCCAGCGCCTCGGGTTCATAAATGGAGCCACGACCCTCGGCGCGCAGCACCCGGGTACCGTCCGGGGTACCCACCAGGGCCCGCAGCCACAGGGTCTGGCCGTCGTTCTCGAATACCGCGTGGCCACCGATCGGCACCTGGCAACCTCCCTCGAGACGGGTATTCATGGCGCGCTCGGCGCGCACCCGGGTGGCCGTGTCCGGATCGTCGAGCGGCGCCAGCAGGCTGACCAGCTCGGGGTCGTGCAGGCGGCACTCGATGCCCAGCGCTCCCTGGCCGCAGGCCGGCAGACACACCTCGGGGGGCAGCTCCATGGCGATGCGCGCCTCGAGCCCCAGGCGCTTCAGCCCGGAGGTGGCCAGCAGGATGGCATCGAACTCGCCGTCGTCGAGCTTGGCCAGGCGGGTCTGGACGTTGCCGCGCAGAGTGAGGACCTCGAAGTCAGGACGCGCTTCCTGCATCTGCAGGCCGCGGCGCAGGCTGGAGGTGCCGATGCGCGCCCCCTCGGGCAGCTCGTCGAGGCTCTTGTAGTGGTTGGAGACGAAGGCGTCGGTGGGCTCGGCCCCCTCCAGAATCACCGAGAGGCCCAGCCCCTCGGGGAAGTGCATGGGGACGTCCTTCATGGAGTGCACCGCGATATCGGCGCGGCCGTCGAGCATCGCCTCCTCCAGCTCCTTCACGAACAGCCCCTTGCCGCCCACCTTGGCCAGCGGCGTGTCGAGGATCTTGTCGCCGCGGGTGGACATGGCCACCAGCTCCACCTCCAGGCCGGGGTGAATCGCCATGAGGCGGTCGCGAACATGTTCGGCCTGCCACAGGGCCAGTTGACTCTTGCGGGTGGCAATACGCAGCTTGGTGATGGATTGCACGAGGTTCTCCCTGTCCCGGTTCCCCTGCCGGCGTTCAGCACCGCCGACGCCCGGTAGTATTGGCGTTCGCTACAGCATATCGGCTGTCATCATAAAGCACCCGGCAGGGCAGGAGAAATCGACGCCCCGAGCGGCCCCTCACCCCCCGGGCGGACTCTGGTACACTGCCGGACATGTCCAGCCAGCGCCGCCGCGTCGGCGCCGGGGCCCTGTGGCCCCGCTTCACCGCAACCCGTCACGCAGGATATCCAGTCCGATGAGCGCAGATTCCACCACCGCCGGCACCAACCAGTCCTGGGGCGGCCGCTTCAACGAGCCCACCGACGCCTTCGTCGCCCGTTTCACCGCCTCGGTCGCTTTCGATCAACGCCTCGCCGTCCACGATATCCAGGGTTCCACCGCCCACGCCACCATGCTGGCCAGGGTCGGCGTGCTCACCGAGGACGAGCGCGATGCCATCATCGCGGGACTGACAGAGATTCGCGACGAGATCAAGCGCGGCGAGTTCCAGTGGTCCGTGGCGCTGGAAGACGTGCACATGAACATCGAGGCGCGGCTCACCGACAAGATCGGCATTACCGGCAAGAAGCTGCACACCGGCCGCTCGCGCAACGACCAGGTGGCCACCGACATCCGTCTCTTCCTGCGCGACGAGATCGACCGGGTCGCCGCCGAGCTCTCCCGCCTGCGCCGCGGCCTGATCGAGCTGGCCGACCGCGAGGCCGACACCATCATGCCCGGCTTCACCCACCTGCAGACGGCCCAGCCGGTCACCTTCGGCCACCATCTGCTGGCCTGGCAGGAGATGCTGGCCCGGGACCACGAGCGTCTGCTCGACTGTCGCCGCCGCGTCAACGTGATGCCGCTGGGCGCCGCGGCCCTGGCCGGCACCACCTATCCCATCGATCGCCACGTCAGCGCCGAGCTGCTGGGTTTCGCGCGCCCCGCCGAGAACAGCCTGGACGCGGTGAGCGATCGCGACTTCGCCGTCGAGTTCACATCCTTCGCCAGCCTGCTGCTGATGCACCTGTCGCGGATGAGCGAGGAGCTGGTGCTCTGGACCAGCGCCCAGTTCGACTTCATCGACCTGCCCGACCGGTTCTGCACCGGCTCCTCCATCATGCCCCAGAAGAAGAACCCGGACGTGCCGGAGCTGGTGCGCGGCAAGACCGGCCGCGTCTACGGTCACCTGATGAGCCTGCTGACCCTGATGAAGTCCCAGCCGCTGGCCTACAACAAGGACAACCAGGAGGACAAGGAGCCGCTGTTCGACGCCGTGGATACCGTCAAGGACTGCCTCAAGGCCTTCGCCGACATGGTGCCCGCCATCGAGCCCAAGAAGGCGCAGATGGCCGAGGCGGCACGCCGCGGCTTCTCCACCGCCACCGATCTGGCCGACTACCTGGTGCGCAAGGGCGTGGCCTTCCGCGACGCCCACGAGATCGTCGGCCTCTCCGTGGCCTTCGGCCTGAAGCAGCAGAAGGATCTCTCCGAGATGAGCCTCGAGGAGCTCCAGCAGTTCTCCGACGTCATCGAGGGCGACGTCTTCGAGGTGCTGACCCTGGAGGGCTCGGTGGCCGCCCGCAACCATATTGGCGGCACCGCCCCCGATCAGGTACGTGCCGCCGCCCAGCGGGCCCGCGATGCCCTGAGCGCGATGGAGCCTGGCCGGGAGAGCGGCACCTGATGGGCCGCTTGCCCCTCGCCGCCCTGAGCCTGGCATTGCTGATGACGCTGGGGCTTGCCGGCTGCGGCCAGAAGGGCCCGCTCACCCTGCCCGATGACGCCCCGGCGGCCGCAGAGCCCGCCCCCCGCGACGCCGCCAACGCCCCCGACGACAGCGAGAGCTAGCATGGATCATTTCGAATACCGCGACGGCGTACTCTACGGCGAGGAGGTCCCGCTGACCCGCATCGCCGAGCAGTTCGGCACGCCCTGCTACGTCTATTCCAAGGCCACCCTGGCCCGCCACTTCCGCGCCTATACCGAGGCGCTGGGTGGCCATCCCCACCTGATCTGCTACGCGGTGAAGGCCAACTCCAACCTCGCCGTGCTGGGCCTGCTGGCCCGGCTGGGCGCCGGTTTCGACATTGTCTCCGTGGGCGAGCTGGAGCGCGTGCTGACCGCCGGGGGCGACCCCGCCAAGGTAGTCTTCTCCGGCGTGGCCAAGCAGGAGGCCGAGATGGCCCGGGCCCTGGAGGTCGGCATCAAGTGCTTCAACGTCGAGTCTCGTCCGGAGCTCGAGCGCCTCGACGCCGTGGCCGGGCGCCTGGGCAAGGTGGCGCCGGTGTCGCTGCGGGTCAACCCGGACGTGGACGCCGGCACTCACCCCTATATCTCCACCGGGCTCAAGGACAACAAGTTCGGCATCCCGGTGGATGAGGCCCTGGCGGTCTACGAGCTGGCCGCCGGCCTGCCCAACGTCAAGGTTACCGGCCTGGACTGCCATATCGGCTCCCAGCTCACCGAGATCGCGCCCTTCCTCGACGCCCTGGACCGCCTGCTGGTGCTGCTCGAGACGCTGCGCGGGCGCGGTATCGAGGTGGAGCATCTGGACCTGGGCGGGGGTCTCGGCGTGCCCTATCGCGACGAGCACCCGCCGGCGCCCTTCGACTACGCCTCGGCCCTGCTCGAGCGACTCTCCCGATGGAGGGGCAGCGAGCGGCTGACCCTGCTCTTCGAACCCGGCCGCTCCATCGCCGCCAACGCCGGGGTGCTGCTGACCCGGGTGGAGTTCCTCAAGCCCGGCGAGACCAAGAACTTCGCCATCGTCGATGCCGGCATGAACGACCTGATCCGCCCCGCCCTCTACCAGGCGTGGCAGGCGATCCTGCCGGTGGATACCCGCCGCGCCCGGGAGAGCGCCACCTACGACGTGGTGGGGCCGGTCTGCGAGACCGGCGACTTCCTGGGCAAGGAGCGCCAGCTGGCCATCGGCGCGGGCGATCTGCTGGCAGTGCGCTCGGCCGGCGCCTACGGCTTCGTGATGGCCTCCAGCTACAACAGCCGCCCGCGCCCCGCCGAGGTGATGGTGGACGGTGAGTCCGCCCACCTGGTGCGCCGCCGCGAGCGACTCGAGGAGCTGTGGGCCGGCGAGTCACTGCTGCCGGAGGACGCCGACTGATGCTGCTGCACTTCACCAAGATGCATGGCCTGGGCAACGACTTCATGGTGATCGATCTGGTCACCCAGCGGGCGCGCCTGCAGGACGACCAGATCCGCCGCCTGGCCGACCGCCGCTTCGGGGTCGGCTTCGACCAGCTGCTGATCGTCGAGCCGCCCCGGGATCCGGACCTGGATTTCCGCTACCGGATCTTCAACGCCGACGGCAGCGAGGTGGAGAACTGCGGCAACGGTGCGCGCTGCTTCGCCCGCTTCGTTCGCGACCAGCGCCTGACCCACAAGCACGAGATCCGCGTGGAGACCGCCGGCGGGCCGCTGGTGCTGCTGGTGGAGGACGACGGCCGGGTACGAGTCGACATGGGCGAGCCGCGCTTCGCCCCGGAGGCGCTGCCCTTCGACGCCGCCGAGGATCGCCCGCTGCATGCCCTGGAAGTGGACGGCGAGCGCCTCGAGATCGGCGTCGTCTCCATGGGCAACCCCCATGCGGTGCTGCGGGTCGAGGACGTCGACCGCGCCCCGGTGGCGCGCCTGGGGCCCGCCATCGAGTCCCACCCGCGCTTCCCCAGGCGAGTCAACGCGGGCTTCATGCAGATCCTCTCGCCCCATGAGATCCGCCTGCGGGTCTACGAGCGTGGCAGCGGGGAGACCCTGGCCTGTGGCACCGGTGCCTGCGCCGCCGTGGCCAGCGGCATCCGCCAGGGGCTGCTGGAGAGCCCGGTCAACGTACAGCTGCCCGGTGGCGAGCTGACCATCGAATGGGGAGGCCCCGGCACCCCCCTGGCCATGAGCGGCCCCGCCGAGCGCATCTATGACGGCCGCATCGTCCTGATCTGAGCCCACTCGCAAGAGCGACCGCCGAGGAATTCGCATGTCACGAGCCGCTCCCGAACCGCGCAAGACCCTCGACCCGGACCGGGTCGCCGAATGGCTGGCCACCCACCCGGACTTCTTCGTCGGTCGCGAGGGGCTGCTCCAGCAGCTCAAGGTGCCCCACCCCGAAGCCCGGGGCGCCACCTCGCTGCTGGAGCGGCTGGTCCATGACCTGCGCAGCCGCGCCGACCAGACCGAACGGCGCCTGGAGCAGCTGCTGGAGTCGGCCCGCCACAACGAGGCCCAGTACCGCCGCACCCGGGAGCTGGTGCTGGCGCTGCTGGAGGCCGAGGACGGCGACGCCCTGGGCCAGGCCCTGGCCACTCAGCTCTGCGAACGCTTCTCCACGCCGGCGGTGGCCCTGTGGTGCCCGGCCAGCCTCACCGACGCCGACCCCCAGCCGCCTCAGGCCCCGCGCCAGGTGCTCGACGAGCATGCCGGCTCGCGTCTGGCCGCACTTCTTGACGGCCGCACCAGCCGCTGCGCTCGCCTCACCCCCACCGACTGGAAGCGGCTGCTGCCCCACGCCAAGGCCCCGCGCCGCTCAGGTTCCTGCGCCATCACCCGGCTGACCCTGGGCGAGCCGCTGGGCTACCTGATCATGGCCAGCCCCGACCCCGAGCACTTCCGCGCCAGCATGGACACCCTCTTCACCGAATACGTGGGGGACGTGGTGGCCCGCCTCCTGGTGCGCCACGCCACCCGCCATGGTTGAACGGTCCACCCTGACAGGCCCGCTGTGCGCAGAGGTCAAGGCCTTTCTGGACGAGCTGGCGCGCACGGCCAGTCCGGCCACCCTGGACGCCTACCGTAGGGATCTCGCTGCCCTGGTGGCCTTTCTGGCCGAGCGTGAGATCGACGACTGGCGGGCGCTGGACACCGTCCTGCTGCGCCGCTTCCTGGGCGAAGAGCGCGCGCGCGGGCTGGCCCCCCGAAGCCTGGCCCGGCGTCGCTCGGCGATCTCCCGGCTGGCCGACCACCTGGTGGCCGCCGGTCGACTGCCCCACAATCCGGTAGCCCTGACCCGCGCCCCGCGCCAGCCCCGCCATCTGCCACGCCCGGTGGACGTGGACCGCCTGAAGCACTTCCTGGAGACGCCCCATGACGGCTCGCCGCTGGCGGTGCGCGACCAGGCCATGCTGGAGCTCTTCTACTCCAGCGGCCTGCGCCTGGCCGAGCTGGCGGGCCTCGACCTTCCCGACCTGCAGCCCGAGCGGGTGCGGGTCGTCGGCAAGGGCGGCAAGCCCCGCCAGGTCCCGGTGGGTCGTCATGCGCGCCTTGCGCTGGAGGCCTGGCTCGCGCTGCGCGAGACCCTGGCGGCCCGCGGCGAAGTGGCGCTGTTCGTCGGCCAGCGCGGCACCCGCCTGGGCCACCGCGCCATCCAGCAGCGCCTGGCGCTGATCGCTCGCCGTCGCGGTCTCGACGAGCACCTGCACCCTCACCGCCTGCGCCACTCTTTCGCCAGCCATCTGCTGGAGTCGAGCCAGGACCTGCGCGCCGTCCAGGAGCTGCTCGGTCACGCCAACCTGGCCACCACCCAGGTCTATACCCGGCTGGACTGGCAGCACCTGGCGGCCAGCTATGATGCCGCCCACCCGCGGGCACGGCGCCGCCCGGCCCCGGAAAACGACGAGGAACCATCGTGAGACTCGAGGCGATCACCTTCGACCTGGACGACACCCTGTGGGACAACGGCGGGGTGATGCGGCGCACCGAGGATGGCCACTACGCCTGGCTGGATGAGGCCCTGGCCGACTGGCTTGAAGGCAGGCTGGAAGCGCAGCTGAGCGGGCGCGGCACGCCGGCAGGACATCCGGAGGCCCGCGGCCGCTTCGCCGAGCGCTTCCCGCTGGCGGCATTTATCGAGCGTCGGAGTCGCCTGGCCGGCGAGCACCCGCTGCGTCGCGGCGACTTCACCTGGCTGCGCCGCCGAGCGCTGACCGAACTGCTGGGGGAGTACGGCCTGGCGCCGGACCACGCCGAGGGCTGGGCCCTGCGGGCCATGGAGCGCTTCATGGTGCTCAGGCACGAGGTGTCGCCCCACGACGAGGTGGAGGCACTGTTGAGCGAGCTGGGCCAGCGCTACCGGCTGGCCAGCATCACCAACGGCAACGTGGAGATCTCCCGACTGCCGCTGGGGTGCCACTTTCCGGTGGCCATCGCCGCCGGCGAGCTGCTCGCCCCCAAGCCCGATCCGCGCCCCTTCCTGGCGGCCCTGGCCCGGCTTGGCGCGCCGTCATCGCGGGCACTGCACGTCGGCGACTCCTGGACGGAGGACGCCCTGCCGGCGCGGCGACTGGGCATGCAGGCGGCCTGGATCGGTACCGACGACCGCCCCCTCCCCCCCGGCATCCACCGCCTGGACCACGTTCGCGAGCTGCCCGAGCTGATCCGCTGGCTGGAAAGCCGGCGATAGTGCGATAGCGCAAGTCGCTGCCGCCACGGGGCCAGACCCCTCAGGGCCCGCCAACGCTGGCAAAGTCGCACCGAGATACCGACAGGCAGTTGATTTTATTCGGCTATTCGTGGGGAGGCCTCAGGGTCTGACCCCATGGGAAGCCGGAGCCTAGTCCATCAGCCAGGCGTCGAGGCGCGCATGGGCCTCCTCGACGCCCTGCCCCTTGAGCGACGAGAAGAGCTGGATGCTGACCAGGTCCTCCCACTCACGCAGCCGCGAGCGCACCTGCTGCAGGGCGCTGGCCGCCGCGCCGCGCTTGAGCTTGTCGGCCTTGGTGAGCAGGATATGTACCGGCATCGCCTTGTCATCCGCCCAGCCCAGCAGGGTCTCGTCGAACTCCGAGAGCGGATGGCGCACGTCCATCACCAGCACCAGGCCGCGCAGGGAGGCGCGGCGCTGAAGGTAGTCCGAGAGGTGGCGCTGCCACTCCCGCTTGACCTGCTCGGGCACCTTGGCGAAACCGTAGCCGGGCAGATCCACCAGGCGACGAGCGGCATCCTCGCCGAGGGTGAAGAAGTTGATCAGCTGGGTGCGACCCGGGGTCTTGGAGATACGCGCCAGCGCCTTCTGTCGAGTCAGGGTATTGATGGCGCTGGACTTGCCGGCATTGGAGCGGCCGGCAAAGGCCACTTCGGCGCCGCTGTCCGGCGGACACTGGGCCAGGGTAGGGGCGCTGGTGAGAAAGCGGGCGGTCTGATAGTTGAGTCGCGCCATGGCGATGACATCCTGACGATAGTCGAAGGGAGACGGGGCGCGGCTTGCATTCACGCCGCCGGGGTGATTCGGTATAATACAGTGTCTTTTGTCTGCGACCCGGGGTCACGCTAGTGTACCACCGCGCCCTCGACGTCCGCGAACCAGCCGATCTGGAGCATAGGATGTCTTGATGCTGGTTCCCCCTCTCGAACCGGGCGGCACCCAGGGTACGTACCGGTCAATAACGTAACGGCATAGTGGATTAGCGATGAGAAAGTTACTGGCAAGCCTGGCAATTACCATGGGCGCCGTCGGCGCCGCCCACGCCGACCTGGAGGCCGACGCCGATGCGGCCGCAGGCGCCGAAAAGGCACAGACCTGCGCCGCCTGTCACGGCCAGGAGGGCATCAGCCCCTCGGCCTCCTTCCCGCATCTCGCCGGCCAGCAGATGTCCTACACGGCCAAGCAGATCATGGATATCCGCGACGGCCACCGCATGGTGCCGGAGATGGCCGGCCAGGTGGACGACTTCTCGGACCAGGACGCCTGGGATGTGGCCAAGTTCTACGCCGAGCAGGATGCCAATCTGGGCCAGGTAGACCCCGATGATAACGCCGAGCAGCTGGCCCGCGGTGAGGAACTCTACCGCGCCGGCGACATGGCCAAGGGCATCCCCGCCTGCGCCGCCTGCCACACCCCCACCGGGGAAGGCATCGGCAGTGCGGTCTACCCGGCCCTGTCCGGACAGTTCGTGGAGTACACGGTCTCCACGCTGCAGGACTTCGCCGCCAGCGAGCGCGACAACGATCCGGCCAATATCATGCGCGACATCGCCGCCAAGATGAGCGATGACGACATGGAAGCCGTGGCTAACTACGTATACGGCCTGCACTGAGGCCAGGCCCGCCGTATCAGCCATCTATCAGGGCGGCCCGCGGGCCGCCCTGGTTGTCTTGTCGCCCCTGCTCGCCATGCGCCATGGAACCCTCGGGCTGGAACGGGCTCAAAGGCAGCGACGTCGGTCCCCCGGACCCTTCAAGGAGAGAGTCAACGATGTTCAAGCCCCTGATGTTCGCCCTCGCCGGCCTCGGCTTCTCGAGCCTGGCCACCGCTTCCCCGCTGGTCGAGGGCCAGCACTACGAGGTGCTGCCCCAGCCCGTCGAGACCCGCGTCGAAGAGGGCCAGATCGAGGTCATCGAGGCGTTCTGGTACGGCTGCCCCCACTGCTACAACCTGCAGGAGCCGATCACCGCCTGGTACGAGACCCTGGAGGATGACGTCAGCGTGGAGCACTTGCCCGGGACCATGGGCGGCGACTGGAACAAGCACGCGGCGGCCTTCTACGCCGCCGAAGAGCTGGGCATTGTCGAGGCGATCCACGCCGACTTCTTCGCCGCCGTCCATCAGCAGAACCGCCCCCTGACCGAGCCCGAGGAGCTGGCCGACTTCTTCAGCGACTACGGCGTCAGCGAGGAGGAGGCCCGCCAGGCACTCGGCTCCTTCGCCGTCAAGAGCAAGGTCAACCAGGCCCACGCGCGACTGCGCGACATGCGCCTGACGGGCGTTCCGGCGCTGGTGATCGATGGCCGCTATCTGGTCACCCCCAGCGGGGCCGGCAGTCTCGCCAACATGCCGCAGATCGCCGACGCGCTGATCGACAAGGTTCGCGAGGAGCGTGGTGACAGCTGACATGTCGCATCTTGCCGAGGCAAGGACGCCGCCCCTGGAGGGCGGCCACCTGAAGCTGCTCACCTTCAATCTGCAGGTGGGCATCCAGACCTCCGCCTACCACCACTACCTGACCCGCAGCTGGCAGCATCTGCTGCCGCACCCCACGCGCCAGCGGCGGCTCAACATGGTCAGCGAAGTACTGGGCCGCTTCGATATCGTCGGCCTGCAGGAAGTCGACGGCGGCAGCTTCCGCTCCAGCAACGTCAATCAGGTGGAGTACCTGGCCAGCCGCGGAGGCTTCCCGCACCACTTCCAGCAGCTCAACCGCAACCTCGGCCGCATCGCCCAGCACAGCAACGGGCTGCTGTCGCGACTGACCCCCAATCAGATCGAGGAGCACCGCCTGCCGGGCACCCTGCCCGGACGCGGCGCCATCCACGCCCGCTTCGGCGAGGGTCCCGACGCCCTGCACCTCTTCGTGGCCCACCTCGCGCTGGGGCATCGGACCCGGGTGCGCCAGCTCGACTATCTCTCCGAGATCATTCAGCCGCTGCGCCACGTGGTGGTCATGGGCGACCTCAACTGCACCCCCGAACAGCTCCACGGCCATCAGCGCTTCTGCGCCTCGCTGCCGCTGCATCCGGTGCGCCCGCTGCTCAGCTACCCCTCCTGGCAGCCGCGCCGGGCGCTGGATCACATCCTGCTCTCGAACTCGCTCCAGGCCGCCGAGGTGCGGGTGCTCGACCACCTCTTCTCGGATCATCTGCCGATCGCCGTGGACCTGCAGCTCCCCCCTGCCTGTCTGCAGGTGCTGACCGCCAGGCTGAGAAACGAAGACGCCTAGACGCCGTTGAGGCCCCGGGGATGACGATCATCGTCGAATCGGCGATGATGCCCGTCGTTTCCGCTTCAGCACGAGAGTTCCCATGACCTCCCCCGCCCGCGAACCGGCCCTGCTCCGTGGCCTGGACGCCTTTACCGATCGCATCGGCACCGGCATTGCCTGGCTGGTGATCCTTATGATGCTGGTGCAGTTCGCCATCGTGGTAATGCGCTACGTGTTCAGCATCCACAGCACCGTGATGCAGGAATCCGTGATGTACATGCATGCCGCCGTCTTCATGCTGGGTGCCGCCTGGACCCTGCGCCGCGACGGCCACGTTCGCGTGGATATTTTCTATCGGCGCATGTCGGCCCGCGGCCGCGCCTGGGTCGACCTCTGCGGCACACTCTTCCTGCTGATTCCGGTGGTGCTCTTCATCGCCATCGGCAGCTTCGCCTACGTGCGCAGCAGCTGGGCGATCCTGGAGCGCTCGCCGGACGGCGGCATCCCCGGCGTCTACCTGCTCAAGACCCTGATCCTGGTGATGATGGCGCTGCTGCTGATCCAGGGCATCGCCCAGCTGATCCGCCAAGTGATGATCATCCGCCACCGACTGCCCAACGACACCCCGCAGCATGAGGAACTCCTGTAATGCTCGCCACTCTCCTCGAGTTCATGCCGCTGGTGATGTTCGCCGCCGTCTGTGGCGTGCTGATGCTGGGCTACCCGGTGGCGCTGTCGCTGGCCGGTACCGCCCTTATCTTCGCCGGCATCGGCTATGTGCTGATCCAGCTGGGCGTGCCGGTGCCCTTCGAGACACGCTACCTGGGCGCCATGCCCAACCGCCTCTACGGCATCATGACCAACCAGACGCTGCTGGCGGTGCCGCTGTTCGTGCTGATGGGCGTCCTGCTGGAGAAGTCGCGGATCGCCGAGACACTGCTCGACGCCATGTCGCTGGCCTTCGGCGCCCTGCGCGGCGGGCTCGGCATCGCCGTGGTGCTGGTGGGCATGCTGCTGGCGGCCTCCACCGGCATCGTCGGCGCCACCGTGGTGACCATGGGACTGCTATCGCTGCCCACCATGCTCAAGCGGGGCTATGCGCCGTCGCTTGCCACCGGCAGCATCTGCGCCACCGGCACCCTGGGCCAGATCATTCCGCCCTCCATTGCCCTGGTACTGCTGGGCGACGTGCTCAACAACGCCTACCAGCAGGCCCAGCTCTCCATGGGGGTGTGGAGCCCGCGCACCCTCTCGGTGGGGGATCTCTTCATCGGCGCCCTGGTGCCGGGCCTGCTGCTGGTGGGCGCCTATATCCTCTACCTGGTGATCACCGCCTGGCTGAAGCCCGAGTCCGCTCCGCCGGCGGACCGCGACTCCCTGATGAAGGAGCTGGGCCATACCGGCAGCATCTGGCCGCTGCTGCTCAAGGGGCTGATGCCCCCTGTGCTGCTGATCGTCGCCGTGCTCGGCTCCATCCTGGGCGGTTTCGCGACCCCCACCGAAGCCTCGGCGGTGGGCGCCTTCGGCGCCTTCGTGCTGGCCGCGGCCAACCGCCGCCTGAGCGTGCCGGTGCTGCGCGAGGTAGTGCGTTCCACCACCCAGGTCACCAGCATGGTGTTCCTGATTCTGATCGGCGCGGCGCTCTTCTCGCTGGTGTTCCGCGCCTTCGGCGGCGAGGAGCTGGTCGTCGAGCTGTTCGAGGCGCTGCCCGGCGGCGTGGTGGGCGCCACTCTGGTGGTGATGCTGGTGATCTTCCTGCTCGGCTTTATCCTCGACTTCATCGAGATCACCTTCGTGGTGGTGCCCATCGTCGGGCCGGTGCTGCTGGCCATGGGAATCGACCCGATCTGGCTCGGCATCATGATCGCGGTGAACCTGCAGACCTCCTTTCTGACGCCGCCCTTCGGCTTCGCGCTCTTCTATCTGCGCGGCGTCACGCCGGAGTCCGTGCCCACCTCGGCCATCTACCGGGGAGTGATCCCCTTTATCGGCATGCAGCTCGCCATGCTGCTGGCGCTGGCGCTGATGCCGGGGCTGGCCACCTGGCTGCCCTCGGTGCTCTAGCACGAGCCGTCTGTGCACGACGACGTTTCATGCACGGCCCTAGGCTGGCTTATTGGCAGAGGGGCGCCAGCCACTGCTGGGCCAGCAGCAGCACCACCGCATAGCGCGCCCCCTTGGCCAGGGTGATCAGCAGGATGGCCCGCCACCAGGGCAGCCGGAAGACGCCGGCCAGCACGGTGAGCGGGTCGCCCACCACCGGCGCCCAGGAGAGGAGCAGGCTCCATTCGCCGAAGCGGAAGTACCAGCGCTCGGCCCGTGCCAGCCCCGCCGGGGAGGCGGGAAACCAGCGCCGGTCCTGGAAGCGGCGCGCATAGCGCCCCATCCAGACGTTGATCAGGCTGCCCAGGGTATTGCCCGCGGTGGCCACCGCCCACAGGACCAGGGCCGGCTCCCCCAGGCACCACAGCCGGGCCAGCCAGACTTCGGAGCCCCCCGGCAGCAGGGTGGCGCTGACCAGGGCCACCACAAACAGGCTCAGCATGATCGTTTCTTGTCAGGTAACCGCATGACCGATTCTCGTTCGACTCCCAAGCCCATGATTGCCAACGTTCTCACCGTCGCCGGCTCCGACCCCAGCGGCGGCGCCGGCATCCAGGCCGACCTCAAGACCCTCTCTGCGCTGGGCGCCTATGGTACCAGCGTGATCACCGCCCTGACCGCCCAGAACACCTGTGGCGTCCGCGGTGTGCACCCCGTCCCGGCCGACTTCATCGCGGTCCAGCTCGAGACCCTGCTCGATGACGTGCGCATCGATGCGGTGAAGATCGGCATGGTGGCAAGCCGGGAGGTGGCCGAGGTGATCCGCGAGGCGCTGACCCGACGCCGCCCGCGCTGGGTGGTACTCGACCCGGTGATGGTGGCCAAGAGCGGCGACATCCTGGTGGACGACGCCGGCATCCGCGCCGTGCGCGAGGTGCTGGTGCCGCTGGCCGACCTGATCACCCCCAACCTGCCGGAGGCGGCGGTGCTGCTGGAGGTTCCGACACCGGGCGATCGCGATGCGATGTGGGCCCTGGCCCCTGCGCTGCGGGCCCTAGGCGCCGGCGCCACCCTGCTCAAGGGCGGTCACCTTGGCGGAGAGGAGTGCCCCGACCTGCTGATCACCCCCGCAGAGGCGCTCTGGGTGGAGGGCGCTCGAGTCGACACCGCCAACCTCCACGGCACCGGCTGCACCCTCTCCTCTGCCATCGCCGCCCGCCTGGCCCGGGGCGACTCGCTGCCCGAGGCGGTGGCGGGTGCCAAGCGGTGGCTGGGTGAGGCACTGGCCGCGAGCCGACGGCTTGACGTGGGTCAGGGGCGCGGCCCGGTCCACCACTTCCACGCCTGGTGGTAGCCCTTTCCGGCGCTTTGTCCCTTGCAGGGGCGGCGCCGGCCTCCCATCCTGAAGGTCTTACCTTCCTGGAAGCGGAGACCGCCACCATGCCCCAGACCCTGCTGTTCGCCTGCGACCTCTCGGCCGAGAACCGCGCCGCCTTCGCCCGGGCCCTGCGCCTGGCCGGTGAGCAGGGCGCCCGTCTGGACGTGATCCACGTGCTCGATCCCTATCTGCCGCGACGGGTACTCCACGACCTGGAGGAGGCCGTGGTCGCCGACATGCAGGCGACGCTGACCGATATCCGCGAGGATTATGCCCTGCCCGAGCCCCAGGTGCTGATGCAGACGGTGGTCGGCTCCCCCTACGCCGAGATCATTCGCGAGGCCCACGAGCGGGAGGTGGACATGATCGTGCTGGGCGCCCACCGCAAGCGCGGCCAGCCCGATCTCGTCGCCGGCACCACCCTGGCGCGGGTGCTGCGCAGCGCTCCCTGCCCGGTGCTCACGGTGAGCCATCTGGCGAGCCAGGAGTGGCGTGAGATCCTGGTGCCGGTGGACTTCTCGCTGACTTCGCGCCACACCCTGCGCGAGACCCTCAAGCGCTTCCCCGAGGCGCGCCTCACCCTGCTGCACGCCTGGGACATTCCCGGCGAGCGCGAGCTGGGCTCCGACGGCGACTATGCCCGCTGGCGGGATCGTGAAGTGGCGCGTCTGCGCATCCAGCTCGAGCGCGAGACCGAGCAGCTGATGGCCGAGCTCGACGACGTGCCGGACCTGGAGCTGGTGCTGGAGCAGGGCGAGCCCCTGGAAGTCCTGATGACCCGGCTGCGCCGCCAGCCACCGGACCTGCTGGCCCTGGGCAGCCGCGGCCAGCTGGGGCGTCAGAGCCATATCACCGAGCAGCTGCTGGCCGAGCCCCACTGCGATATCATGCTCTGCCGCGCCTGGTAATCGGCACAACTACCGAGGCATCCGGGGTCTGGCATGCCGGACTCCGGCGCCGGGAAACCTCAGGGAGAGCAGGCATGAAGGCACTGATCCAGCGGGTCACTCGGGCCAGCGTGGCCGTGGAGGGGCGCACCGTGGGCGCCATCGGCCACGGGCTGCTGGCCCTGGTGGGAGTGGAAAAGGACGATGACGAGGCCGCCATCGACCGGCTGCTGCACAAGCTGCTGCACTATCGGGTATTCGGCGACGCCGACGGCAAGATGAACCTCGACCTGCAGCAGGTCGACGGCGGCCTGCTACTGGTCTCCCAGTTCACCCTGGCAGCGGATACCCGCAAGGGGCTGCGGCCCAGCTTCTCCAGCGCCGCGCCGCCCGACGAGGGCCACCGGCTCTTCCACCTCCTGCTGGAGCGGGCCGAGGCGGCCTGGCCC
>LFCJ01000543.1_pt1 | contig 23844 bp, 28 predicted proteins | sample 643141 | NCBI WGS metagenome assembly LFCJ01 (sample SAMN03766243, study PRJNA286221) | soda lake metagenome | biome: soda lake; feature: Kulunda steppe; material: water; isolation source: sample B1-Br-g2 brine of Lake Bitter-1 | place: Russia: Kulunda steppe | collected 2010-07
ATGTGTGTGTGCGCGTGCGCGTGTCTTTGGATACCCCTAATGGAGGACGCAAGCAGCCCTAATTGCGCATGGTGCAGCACCTGCTGTTGCACTTTGTTGATCTCATGAGCTGGCGCGTGCTAATTCATGTGCTGGCGCATGCCAAGCGCACAAAAAGGTGATTCGAAAAGTTGTGCCTGGATACTTGCAGGACCCCAGCTTCCGTACCCTTGGGGACGACCCATTCTCCTCAATTCTCCAGCAACAGCAAGGTGAGACCTGAGCACACGAGAGGGCAGCATATTGAGTTGCAGCTCCGGACTTGCTCGCTCTCTGTAATCTGCCACTCATGCATTCACTGTTGTCTGCTCCCACTGATCCCCCCCCCTCCCTAGATATTGAAAGAAGGAAGGAGCTTGCAAGAGAGAATGCATTCCATCAAGCCACCACCACCCCCGGCAAGGCTGTGAAAAAGGGACCAGCCACAGAAGACCATCAGGCAGCCAATGCCAAGACAAAGGAGGCAGCAGCAGAGGTGAAGGCTGCCGCGGCAGCCGAAGCCAGAGCAGCAGCAGAGGTGAAAGTGGCGGTAGAGGCCAAGGCAGCAGCAAGGGCCAAGGCGGCAGCGGAGGCCAAGGCAGCAGAAAACGCAAAGGCGGCAGCAGAGACCAAGGCAGCAGTAGATGCAAAGGCGGCAGCGGAGGCCAAGGCAGCAGCAGAGGCCAAGGCAGCGGCGGAGGCCAAGGCAGCAGCAGAGGCAAAAGCGGCGTCAGCAGGGCCCCAACAGCTGGTACACGAAGATTACGCGCTCACGAGGTGCGCGCGTGTCCGCTGCATTTTTGCACAGGGACGTGTCTGTGCATGCTGAGCGAGCATTGCAACCTGGAAATGGGGCTGATGGGGGCGGCTCTTTGTTCACTGGGGATGGCGGTCGTGCACAGCCGCCGTCCGCTTTTTCAGACCAGTTGGGGTGGTAGGTAGGTGTTGGTAGGTAGATTGGCTAACCTAGGATAGTGCTGTTTTGTTACCTTTGAGCACCTGCTGCTTTGGTGTTGCTGGCATGGGGATGGGTTGCGCACAGCCTGGCGGGCGCTAGGTCCTGCATCAAGTGGTACCACACTAAGTGGTGGCACATCAAGTTGTGCCCATTGAGTGGTGCTGCAGAGAGGTGGACCTATGGGGCACAGAGGCAGCAAAGAGGTTCAGATGTGCAGGCTTGCTTAGCTTACCTTGAACTGTGTTAATTTCCCCACCATCAGCCCTTGTATGTGCGTGCACATGCAGGGAGCTGGTGATGAAGCATGTGCAGGTGGGCGCATGCCTGAGCCGTGCCTGCATTCCCCTGGATGGTGGCCTGGAACGGCATGTGCCAGCAGTGTGCCTGTAGAGTGTGCAGTAAAGTGTGCCTGTAGAGTGTGCAATAAAGTGTGCCTGAAGAGTGTGCAGTACAGTGTGCCTGTAGAGTGTGCAGCACAGAGTGCCTGTAGAGTGTGCAGCACAGTGTGCCTGTAGAGTGTGCAGTACAGTGTGCCTGAAGAGTGTGCAGTACAGTCTGAGCCGCACCTGCACCCCCTAGTGGTAGCCTGGACAAGTGTGTGCCTGCAGAGCGCGCCTGAGCCGTGCCTGCAACCCACTAGTGGTGGCCTGGGTGGAGCACTGCAGCACTGCCTGACATGGTGGGCTTCAGTGCTGGGATGCCCGGTCCCCCCTGACCAGCCCTTCCTCGTCAAGCGGATTGAGAATCTGACATATCTTCAGTGCACCTCACAGTGTCCTGCCCTGGCCTGCCATGCGGTTCTTGCCAGAGCACAGCCCCTCTCCTAAGCGCAACGGCATGCTCGAGCTGCAGCCTCAGCTTGTTCACGTTCATGGTCCAGCCACCCTGTGCTGTGTGCGCGGTGTGCGCTCAGCTCACTGCGCGGGAGGGCTGCGTCATGACTCTGTTGTCCGGCTGCATGCCCCATGGTGCGCGCCCCCATCCACCCATTCATTTCAATGATGCATCTGTTGGAGATGGAGTTGGTGGCCTCAACACAATGCACTCCTCACTCGCCCACCCTGCAGGACGGCTACGTCATGGTCACTTGGGCAAACGAGCATTGTAGGTGCCTGCCTGCCTTCCTGCCTGTCTGATTGGGCTGAGCTTTGCACAGAGCTGAAGGTGCTGGTTGCCCAAAGCTTGCAGCTGCATGGGCTGATGTGCAAGCAGCGCATGCACTGCAACACGCTGCCTCAGCAGCGGCCCGCGGCTGCATGGCCACCCAAGGTGCAGTGCCTGGTCCACTCCACTGCACCCTGCAGCAGGCAGGGGCTTTCATGCAGCCTGCAACCAGATGCGGCACCTACGTCTTGCTACCTGGGTCACAGCCTGCCTGATCTCCCTGCAGCCCTCTGTCTCAGTCCGCTCGCTCAGCTGCGCAACCCACTTGCCACCTTGGCCCACTGCCTTCCCGATCTCCCCACTGCCTGCCTGCTGCCTTGCTCGCGGCCAGATCTCGACTTTGCTGTGAGCTGGGTGGCAAACGTGAAGCGGCAGGGTATCACGGGGTACATCGTAGGCGCAATGGACGACGACATGCTCAAGTGGGTGCGCAGCGCACCCAGCACCCATGTTGCCTGCGCTCTTTGCGTCGGCGCTCCTTGTGCACTGTGCATGCGTGCTGCTTGCTGGATTTCTGGAGCAGTCTGTGCTCCGGGCCCTGTTTCTGTCTCCAAAAAGGGCGCATCCCTGCAGGACACCTCTGCCGGTGAGTTCCGGGGTGCGCGTGTCGGCTTTGGTGCTGAGGCGCGTGCAGGATGTGTGTTTGGCCGGTTCCAGCGCACTTCAAAGCCGAAGCATGCACACGGCGCCAGCTCAGAGCTCAGAGGCGCTCAAGAATTCAGCAGCTCAGTGGGTGTCAGGGCTCCTCGTGGGTGTCAGGGCTCCTTGTCGGTGTCTGCTGGCGCATGCTCAAGCATGCTAGCCAGAACAGTGGGGTATGGGCGGGTTGCGCATCCAACACGTCCCTGCATGCTTCGTGGTCTTGGGTGGTGCAGACCTGCGGGTGGAGGGCTGTGTCAGGCGCATAGAACTTCCTGACAGTCCCCACAGCTTTTGCTTGCCCACAGCAGCACAGCTCCTGCCGCAAGCAAGGGCATGGCTGCTGCAAGGAAGGGCGCAGCACAGCACCTGATGTGAGGAAGGGTGCAGCTGTCGCAAGGGTGGGTGCGACTCGGAGCCTCAGCGCGCAACTGCCCAAACTCTTCTTCCTTGCAGGCCTCCAGGTTGAAGTAGGGGCTAGGGGCAGACGGGGTAGGATGCAGGGCAGTGTGATGCATTGCACTTTGGAGGACTGTGATGTAGCATCGCACTTGGGAGTGCTGTGGTGAGTTATTGCACTTGGGAGCACTGGTGAAGCATTCCATTTGAAAGTGCTGTGGTGAGTCATTGCACTTAGGAGCACTGGTGAAGCATTCCATTTGGGAGTGCTGTGGTGAGTCATTGCACTTGGGAGCACTGTGGTTGGAATTGCACTTGGGAGTACTTGGACCTCGGCTTCCCTGCAAGCCTATGGTGCCAGGCATCAGCCAGCACCAGCGCTACCTCCAATGAGCATTGGAGATGCCATGTGCCCCCCATCCCCCCCCCCCTTAGAGTACCCAGCAGCCACCTCTTGTGCAACACAACCCTGCCAGGCCAACTCCTTTGTGCGCACCCTGGCAACCAGATCCAGATCTAAGCCTGCCAGGCTGCGCGCAGCTTGCTCTTGAACCCGTTCCAAGCTGCAGATCTTGATGCTCCCCGTTTAGTCCCTTTGCTTGAGTCATTGAGTTCTGATCAGAGTCTCTGCTCATTGCGCTGCGCGTTATGTGGTCGTGCCCCGCAGGCAGCTTGTACACAGAAAAGTGAACTGCTGGAGGATGAACACAGGTGGGTGTGGCTGGGGTGCCTCAGTTTGGTTACCACCGCAGAGGTCCCTTCTTGAGCTTTGAGAGCTCAGACGTATGAGAGTTCAGCAGCAAGGATGCTGTGAGGAGGCCTTGCTTTTGTGGGGGCTGGTGGAGGGTTTGGTTGGGCGAGTGCAACCAAGGGGCATTCCTTTGTGGGGCCTTGAACAAGAGGGCTGATGCCGCAAAAGAGGCTTGTGCTGGGAAGAGGCGCAGTGCGGGGGGGCGTGCTGGGGTGGGAGTGTGCCAGCACAAGGCTTGACCCGCATGAGCTGATGCAAAGCAGTTCTGGGTGCCCAAAGCAGGAAGCGTGGCGAGGCATGTCCAATCAAACCAAAGCCCGTTATGCTCTCCCGGCCTTGCTCTGCAGGGATCAGCAAAAAAGACCTCGGCTGGGGGTCAAAGCTGTTCCACCAGATGGGGAGGTATGTCGCCTGGCTGCAATCGCAAGTAATTGTGCGTGCCTTGGATGGGTGTGGGCGAAGCTGTGTGCAGTCACCTGTGCGGCTAGTCACTTCCTGGGTGATGGTTCCCTCACACGGGCTGAGTGCTCTTTGCTTGACTCAAAAGCACTCAAAAGCACTCGAAAGCACTCAAAGCACGCCCGCCTCTTAGCTGCCTGCCTGAAATGCCCCTAGGGAAAGGGGCAGGGTGCACCCATGCCTCTGTTGTCTGCCCTGGCACCAGCGCACTCCTGTCATAACTTATGACTCATAAGCCACGGCCTCTGCTTCCTTGCCTGGTGGGCAGGTCAAAGATCAACCTGATCCTGGAGTTCCTAAATATCGCCCCAGAGGTGTCGGTCGTCGTCTCGGACATCGACACGGCTTGGCTCCGGAACCCGTTCCCTTTCTTCAGGTGCATCTGGGAGGAGAGGCTCTGCAAAGCAGGGGTCTGTGCCTGTGCGGCCCTCTATTTTGTGATTCCCACCTTTGTCGCAGCAGCTCAGTTCAGTGACGCCACTTCCTGCAGCTAGTGTCGGTCTGCAACCTATCCTATACACGCATGCAGCATGCTGCAGATGGTACTGGTCCGTCATGCGTATGAATTGTCCAGTCATTAGGGCGGGTTGTCCACTCGCACATGGAGGCTTTTTCATACCCAAAACTGCTCCTACTAGTAACATGAGCACCTTTCTCACAACAGATGCCGTCTTGCCGACCCTCTGCCCTTTCTCTGTTGCCTCCGTGTTTCTTGTTGTGCGCAGCAAGTACCCAGAAGCGGACATCCTCACATCTTCTGACCAGCTGAAGCCCACAGTGCGCACAGAGGATTTGGAGCAGTTCCCAGAGGCGGGCTCAGCCTTCAACATTGGCATCATGATGTTCAGGCCAACGAGCAAGGAGTTTGTGGGTGGGTGGGCGCGTGCAGCTGCTTGATAGGTGGGGTGTGCTTCCTGCCGTGCGATAAGCTGAGTGTGCCACCCGCCTTGGTGCCGTACTGAGCATGCCGCATGCCTCAAATTGCCTGCCACATGCCTCAGCCAGCATGTGCATGCCTCAGCAAGCACTCCACATATGCCTCAGGGTGAGATTGCCAAATGGCTCACTGAGCAGCCACACTACAAGCCTTGACGCCACATACCATACCAGGCACATGCATGTTTAATACTGAAGCCTTCTTGAACAGTTCTGATGCCTTGCCGGGGTGCTGATGCCTTGCTGGGGTGTTGATGCCTTCTTGGATAGTGCTGATGCCTTGCCGGGGTGCTGATGCCTTGTTGGGGCCTGCCTGCACCATTTCTTGCCTCTGCAAACGCGACACCCTGGCGGGGGCCACGCAGCTGGCGCCCATGATCCTGCTGATTGATGGTGTACACGCATGCTGCGCACAGTGGAGTGGGTGAAGCAGCTGGAGCAGCCAAACGTGTGGGACCAGAATGCCTTCAATGACCTCACAAGGAAAGGCTCTGGCCACTCGGACCCGTTTGGCATCTTTCCGGCGTTCATGGGCAAACTCAAAATGGGCGTCCTACCTGTCTCAATATTTGCTTCGGGCCAAGTCTTCTTTGTCCAGGCAAGTTGTGCCCTCCTCTTTGCCCGCATCACACATGCGCGTGCACGCATGAGCACATACTCATGCAAACACGCCCACACGCCCACGCAACGCCTGTTGGTGCGTGGTGTTAATGACGCACAACTGGCGGCATGCTTGCAGTTTGGATGGAGGTCAGGAAGCTTTATATTATCCTGTCGCTAGCATAGCGAGCACAAATGCATGCTGCCGAGTTGCTCGTTTTCTTACCTCTTTTGCATAAGCCACAAGCACCATGGCCCAGCAGCCGAGATGGGTGGGTGTTCTCTGGCTAGAGCTAAGGAGGAAGCAAAAAAAGCCTCCAGAGACAGGAGGTCACAGTGCTTCCAGGCTCACCTCTCTTCCCCATGTCACCAGGCAAGACCTCGCTGAGCTGAAAAGTAAGGGCAGAGGCCGTGGTGAGCACCCGCCAGATTGTGTGTTACAGCCAAGGCCTGCACTCGTGCCTGCAGAGGAAGCATGAGGAGTTTGGGCTGAAGCCCTACGTTGCGCATGCTACCTTCCAGGTGTGTCACTGCGCCAACATGCGTGCTTCACTGCTAGAGCAGGTGTTGGACTGCGTGCGTTTTCTTGGTGCGGGGCCCAGCAGGAGCCGCGCCTCACCTGCTCCTGCTCCTTCACAACACCTGCTCCTGCTCCTGCTTCACCTGCTTCCTGCTTCACCTGCTTCACCTGCTCCTGCTCCTTCACAACATATGCGGCCTCTCCTGATGCACAATATGTCCCACGTCTGTTAAATTTGTGACTGGTGACAATGCAGCAGCAGCAGCAGCAGCAGCAGCTTGCTCAGGCTACCAAATGCATTGCCAGGCTTAGATCTGTGTGCACAGTGGATATGTGCTTCTGCGTGGAGGAACGAAGCGCGGCACTGGAAATCTGCAAGAGGATGCGGAGGCAAGACTTTCGGGAAGCACACGCACGAGGATACACAGGTGCACACATGCAAACACGCATGTGCGAACATTCAAGCGCCTGCTCCTGCGCACGCCGCCGGCATGACCACTTTCTGGGCTCCCCACATTCTCCCTCGCCCGACATGCAGTACTCGGGCACCCCCGGCAAGCGGCACCGCATGCGAGAGGCCCTCCTTTGGGAGGACCCACCCTCCTACTTCGACCACCCCAAAGGCTTCATCAGCCTCAAGTGCGTACGCATGTGTGCGTGTGCACGTTTGTGCGCTCATCCCATCTCCTGGCTCAACCCTGGTTCTGGGCTGCGCATCCCTGCAGCGCCGCCTGCCCCTACCTTCCCTGCTCACCCTCCCCAATTTCACAGCATCACATACATGAAAAGGCCATCCCTTCCTCATGCATGCCGTGCCAGAGCCTGGGCCTCTGCCAGGGGAGCAGCGCCTCCCACCGCTGCTCTTGCAGACACACACACACTCACTGCCTGCCAGGGCGACTGGTCAGGGCACTAGGCACTCAAGCAGTCCAGCATCTACTCAAGTAGCAAAGCAAAGTGGCCAGGGCGGCCAGCAGGCAGCGGCCCCCGCCTGGGTGCGCCTGCTTTATCAGCCCGGTGCATGGGCATGCACACCAGGCGATTGACACTTCCCACACTGTGCAACACGGTGCCTGATGTCATCCAGGGTGGACATCCCCCATGCGCTGCTGGCCAATGCGAGCGGCCAGCACCTGCAGTTCAAGATGTCTGCGACCCAGACTGACAGGTGCGGGCGATGTGCTGCCGGTCAGGCAGCGGTCTTGGCTCACAGGGCCTGTGCGCAGGTCAGGCAGAGGTCAGGTGCTGCCGGTCAGGCAGAGGTCATGGCTTGCAGGGCCTGTGCGCAGGTCAGGACCTCCCCTTGATGTGGGGAGGCCTAAAGCGCGTGCCGACACTTAGCATGCCTCCAGAGCAAACTCCAAGCCCACCAAGGGCGATCAAGAGCGCCCCTCGCACATCATGCCCATGTGCACACAGTCCTCTGCGCGGGCACGCTCTGCTCAAATGTTTTTCTTCATGCCTGTTTTACCTGACGCAGCCATCTGCTGGTGCCGGTCCCTGCACCAGCATGCGCGCACAGGTCATCTAGCATGTGAGCATGTTGTCTCACGTCTGCGTACGTTTGCACATACACAGCTGCCAAGTTTGCTCCTGCCAAGTAAGCTGCCTTTCTCTAAACATGCTTCCACAGATCACCCCTGAGGCCGCAGCCTTTCTTCCCTCCTCTGCGCACAGCCACTTCAACCTGGTCAACTACCAGTCTTTATTCTTCCCTCCTTTGCACACAGCCACTTCAACCTGGTCAACTACCAGCTCCTCCACATCCGAGCTGGGGTGGCTCTTGCCCAGCTGACGGGCAGGGTGCTCATTATGCCGCCCATTTGGTGTGAGATCGACAAGTACTGGGCCAACCTCGAATATGGTGCGAGGGCGGGGGGACTTGGGCGCTGAGCGCACAGAGCACCATGCGGGGGTGTGCACAGCCCTGGACGGAGTGGAGTGCCGGCTCTGAACTGCTCTGAAGGTATTGCCCCAGTCGCAGATGGCGGTACAATGGTCCCGCTTGGCAATGAAGCCCAATGGGAGGGGTATGGCAATGGTGCCCGCATGGCAATAAACCCACAGGAAGGGGTATGGCAATGGTGCTCGCATGGTGAAGGTGCCCGCACAGCGGAGGTGCCTGCATGCCTAAGGCACCTAGATGGAGGGGTGAGCCGCTTGCTTGCTATTGCTATTGCTATTGCTATTGCTATTGCTATAGCTATGGCTATTGCTATTGCTTGCTTGCCATTGCTTGCTTGATGGAGGGGTGAGCCGCTTGCTTGCACCCTGATGCTGATGGTCGCACAAGGTCAGGAAGTGGAGGACAGCTGCGTGTTGTGAGACTGAACCGCACCCCTCCCCTAACCGCACCCCTCCCCTAACCACACTCCTCCAGATGCAGCCTCAGTTGTACAGCTCCAGTGTGCAATGGAATCTGCATGAGCATGTAGACAGTCTTGTCAAAGCGAAGGCAGGAGAGGAGGATTCCAGCACCTTCTGCTCGTGCAGCATGCTGCACCTTGCACCAAAGCAAGTACCACACGCTCCTATCAGACTACTCCTTGAATGCTACGCACACCATCTGCTGAGTCGCATGCCTTCCCAGGCATTCTCAGAAAGCAGCCTTTGCCCAAGCAGCCTTTGCCAGCCGCCACGCATATCATATCTGGGCCCCACCACGCAGGCTCTATCCCAGGCAGCGTCTTCAAGCGGCCGTTCATCTGCCCAATGGACCACGTGTTCGAGATCGAGAATGGCTGGTATCCTGACCGGCCCTACGGCTTTCCTGAGGAGGAAGTCGGCCCCAAGGTAGCTCACAGCTACCTTGCCTCTGTTGCTCCCTCTTTGATTCCCTGCCTTGCCTCCGCCATTTACTCTTCGAACAGCCGTTATCTTGTTCCTGAGCTGCTTTTTTCCCCGGGCTCTGTGTACATGCTGCACAACGTTAGGAGCATGCCGAGAGAAAGACCTTGGCGTCGGTCTCAAATACTTCATCATGCATCCTGGGAAGCAATGCCTACCATGCCCTGATCTACGCCAAAAACTCCAGGGCACTGGTGATGCCCCTTTCTCAGGAGACCCAAGGATCTGAGAAGAAAAGACCTGATCTCAGTTGCATGGAGGCATCTGCAGCAGCCTGATCCCCATTGCTTGTCTGGCAGGCCTCAGCCTTTCCTGCAAGCATGTTTGGACTCGGTGGTTCCAAAATTGCTAGCACTGACGGTGTCTGAACTTGTGGCTGCGTTGCCCAGTTATATTGTCTGTCTTTTATCTCCCATCAGCTCAGTCCCTTTAAAGGTCAAGCCCGTGCAGGCAAATTCATCAATGTATGACATGGCAGGCACAAGGCCCCTAGGTGCCTTAGCAAGGGATCCTGCCTGATTGCCAATACTATCAGAATTGCCGATTGCACCACTAATCTTTAATTTTCCCTTGGCCCACTCTCTCCTTCTCCCCCCACTACTGTTCAAATTGTGTGTTGCCACATGCTCTCCTTGTTCCACCACTTCTATTCAGATAGTCCCTTGGCACATGCTCATCGAGCCCATGCCCAATTACAGCCACCCTACTCAAATTGTCCCTTCACCACTTCTGTTCAAATTGCCCCTTGGTACATGCCTACTGAGCCCATGCCCGATCCCAGCCCAAGCTTTGCATGGCCATGAACTCAACCTTCACAGCTTGTCTCAGCCCTGGCTGTTAGGTCTGACACTCAGCGCTGCATGCTGAGGCCTGCAGGTTGAGTGGCGAGAGTACTCCTTCCTGAGCAACCCTGCCATGCCCAAGGCCGTGAGAGAGTCCCGCGTAACTGTGGAGGTGTGCCCTCATGGCAAGCTGGAGGGGTGCAACGACGGCACCTCGCCAGCGCATCAGCAGGTGAGCTGCTCCTGTGCTGTGATAAGTCACCAACTCGCTTCTCCTTCTTCTCCTTCTTCTCGTTCTCTCCTTCTCTTTATTCTCCTTCTCTTTCTTCTCCTTCTTCTTCTTCTTCTTCTTCTTCTTCTTCTTCTTCTTCTTCTTCTTCTTCTTTTTCCCCTCCTCCTTCTTCTCCTTCTTCACCCGTGTTTGCTCTGGAGATGGGTGCAACAACAGCAGCTCGCCAGGGCCATTGCAGGCGTACTGTGATGCAGACCCCCTGGCCCCTCCCGCGCTGCGCACCGCGTGCCCTGCATCCCTCAACCTGCAGCTTGTGGAGGTCCCCCTTTCCCTGATTCCTGCGCCTGCTATGACTACAGTAATGTTGCTTGGCAAATTTGCTTTGTTGTGATGCCACGGGGCCACGCGCTGTATCTGTTTGAGCTGCCTCTGGATCTCAGGCACCCACCCTGAGGGTTGCCACGGAAACAACCACTTCTAAGCTGTGAGCTGCTGCTGCCACTTGACAGCATGCCTATGCCGCACAGCTGCAGCCACGGACCAGGCAGCATTGAAAGTTGGTGTGTTGTGGCCTGAGAGTGTGCGTGCATACCTCAAACAGCATGCAAGGCATGACACCAATGCATGGGTGCGGCATGCTGTCTGGTAGGTGACCATGTCCGCGCAACACAGGCAGAGGTGCGCTCCTCCAGGGGGTTGACCATGCGCCGCTGTCGGCAATGGTCGATGTGGCTGTCTGCAGGGGTCTAGCGTGCACGTGCGGCCGGGTCTGAACAGCGACAAGATCTTGAAAGCCCTGGAGAGTGTGTCTCACGTCAAGATCCTGGAGTTCACGCATTCGGACAAGCTGTGGCCCAAGTACTCCCAAGCCGGCGGCTGGTTCACTGACCCCGAGGCCCACAAGCGCTTTGTCAAGCGAATCCAGTTCATGCCCTCAGTGGCTTGCTGCCTGCCCATGCAGCCGGGCTGGATGTGGTATGACATGCAGTGGGACGTGCCGCACACGGTGAGTGCGGCAGCCGGTGGCAAGCGGCACCGCCCCTGTACTGCAGGCAACAGCAGCTCATCTGCTGGTTCATTTTGGGCTCCTGTCCACTGCCTGTCTCCGTCGGCAGCAAAGCAGCCTCCACTCATCCGCCTTTGCACGGCACGGTGCCTGTGTACTATCATAGGACGAGGGAGGAGGGTCTGGGGTTAATGCCTTGCTGGCGCGCATGATTTGCGGCTTGCTTGTGACACAGAGGTCCGGGGCTTGCTTGTGATTACCTTTGCAGGACCGCTTCGGCCGAAAGTACGAGAGCTGGCACCTCAAGATGGGGGACACGGGGGACATCCGACCCCCGCGCGTGATGCGGCGCAGCAGGCAGCTCTTGCTGAGCAGGGGGGGCAACGAGGCTGACCCTTATGTCCACGGAGCGCGCGCTTCAGCTTGTTTGAGGAGGCGCCTGCAGGGCAGATCTCCATTGTGACATGCGTCAGCTGCAGGCCAATAGACTAGCAGGATCTCCGGGATCCTAAGCTCAGGTTACACAATTCATGAAAATTCAGGACAACACCCTTCGATCTTGGAACAACAGTGCGCAAGACGCAGTTGCCAGATGATCTAAAACACTGGAGAGAAAGTTAGGTGTTGTGCTGCTTGGGAACTGGTTACATGCTATCAGCAAATGAAGATCTGGTGTTTGTTCATGGCATGGCTGGACAGATGGGCATGGCTGATGTTTCATGTGACACAGACCTGATTCTGTGGCTTCAAGGATTGTGGATCTGCATGTGTCTTTACGATCAAGGAAGATCGAGAGGAGGGAAGATTGATCAGCCACTGTCACAATGATCAGCTTAAGTTCAACACAACAACAAGCAGGTTCATTGCATGACTGTTTAATGAATCTGCACTCAGACATGGAAGGTAGAGGTATCTTTCTCTGCTCATCAGCTAATAACAGAATTTTATTTACATATTTTTCATTTGTTCGTTAATGGGTGTCGTTTCTGAAGCGAAGCCCTAAAAAAGTCGGTTCAATTTTAGCCTCGATGCCGTGAGTATCATACAGACACCAAAATGCAGGTCTTCTACTGGCTTGGCCCGGGTCGCCAGACCCCTGGCAAAGTCCACTACAACTCGTTCATGTTGAACAGCCAGATTTACAACGTCGGTGCGTGTCGCTTCATGCTGGCTCTAGCTGGGTAGTAGCACAGAGATGGGAGCGTCGGGGCGTTGCAGCTCTGTGGACCAGCTGAAAGAGATCCGCCTGCCTTGGCCTGAGACCACCATGCGCCCCCCTTTGACGGGCTCCTGCCCCCTGCCCCTGCCCTCAGGAGACTGCGTGTATCTGTATCCAGAGGATGAGCACTCTCCTCACTTTGTGGGCAGGATTGTGTCCGCGTTTGTTGACGAGACTGCGCCTGAGAGCGACCCCCACAGGATTGAGGTGAGGCGCCTGCAACACTGTGTGCCCACCATCCCTGCCCTATCCCCCATGATCTCAGAGATCAGGGTGATCATGGGCATCATAGCAAGGGTGGGCCAGGATCCGCAGCACCTGGGCGGGGCTGCGCGCTCACCTTGTCCCCCGCCTATCAAACTTGCAGGTGAAGTGGTATGAGCGACGCACCAGCTTTGAGCCCAGCACCAGGTACGTGCATGGCTAGCCTCCATGCTCATTTCTGGTAAAATTACATCCAGGATCTCCCAGGATCCTTGAACATACCCTCCGTTTCCCCCAAGGTGCATACATGCCCTGCCTGCATGTTGCGCTTATCCCCTGCTTCACCCGCTTTGTACCTCGTGGATGGCAGCAGATATCTTGCACATGCCACCTGTTGCATACTGCAGGGGCATCCTGGAGAGTGAGCGTGAGGTGTTTGAGCTGGAGGACACTGACATCAACGTAAGTGCTGCCTAGCTCAAGGCCAGCGCGCATTGCCTTGCATCTGGAGCCCAAGATGCGCGCCTTGCCCCAGGCACGCTGCGCGCACACTCTCTCTCTCTCTCTCTTTCTCTCTCCCTCTCTCTCTCTCTCTATCTCTCTCTCTCTCTCTCTCTGTGTGCATCTGCGTGTGCATATGCCATGCCAGAGCGCCCCTGGTCCTGGATCTGGGGGGGTGTGGGGCACGCAGGCGAGGGCATGATGCCCCTCACGCCTGTGGACGTGCCACACTCGCCGCGTGCGCCTGCCGTGCCGCCACCCGCGATCCCGTCCCGCATGCATCCCCCACGCTTGTGCAGCCGCAGCCCATCGCTCACAGCCTCTCATCACTCACGCCCCGCTCATGCACCCCTACCTGCCACTCTACACTCCTGCAACTGCAGCCCATTGGGTGCATCAGCGGCAAGAACGTGATCGTGCGGGCTCCAGGCTTCGATGAGGTGCGCAGGACAGTGCGGATGCTTGGCATGTCTCCCTCCCCAGTCCACCCACTTAAGGGATGCACTGTCTTACAGAAGGCACTGCGCCCGTATTGCCACCCAACTCAACCAAGGCCAAGCCCTAGGCCCTCCTTGTTCTCTGAGTGCAAAGCATAAGTGGAAAGCATGAGTGGAAAGCATGAGTGGAAAGCATGAGTGCAAAGCATGAGTGCAAAGCATGAGTGCGAAGCATGAGTGGAAAGCATATGCTGAGGCGCCTGTGGCCCCCCATGCACCCTGGCCTGCGATGTGGGACGCACGGCAGCTGCCCTCCATGTGATGCAGGCTGTTCATGTGCATGCCTCGAGGCCCTTGCCTTGTAGCCTTTGGAGGCCAGCAAAAGCAGCATGTGATTTGAAATGATGCACCATTTGTGCAGAGAGTTACGTGTGCGTACCGTGTGTGTGTGCGTACCGTGTGTGTGTGTGCGTACCGTGTGTGTGTGCGTGGTTCCCTCGCGAACTGACAGGCCACTGGAACACATGGCTAGCGGTGGTCTGTCTGCCACTCAGTCTGATTGCACAGGTTGATCTTACTTACATAGGCCAGCTGAACACAGAGCTGAGCCAGCGGAAGCTGGCTTTTTGGGGCAGCTCCAGGGTGCAGCAGTGATGGGGCGCAGCAGTGATGGGGTGCAGAGCTGAGCCAGCAGATGCTGGCTTTTTCTGAGTTGTAAAGGGGCAGCCTGCTCCATTTTGAGGAAATGCATATGGGACGTACATAGGGTACACACAGAATGGGTGCCTCAAGACTGTATTCGATCATGTGATCAGTAAGGTGCAGCTTCAAGTTGAGGTTCAAAGTGTTTGGCAGGCTAGTTCATAAGCAGGATTCCTGCATGGCAGGCAAGCTGCGGGCTTCAGCGCAAAATGCTGGGTCCGGCTGGTGAGAGGGCCGCCACCCTCGCCTAACAAGGACAATAGGTTCTGCTAACACTCCTGGCAAGATTGACTCAAGGCTCATAATAAGTGAGGTACGTTTAGCGAGCCGCCAGCGCTTGTGTCTGCTGATGAGGCAGGACTGGCCCGGCTAATGCTGCGCTGGCTTTTGCCGTTGCAAGCACGCACCCTATGACTGATTCCCCCTCTCTGGCTGAACCCCCCTCTTGGCTGCAGGCTCGCCAGGCGATGAGCAGCATGCCCGACATGGACTGGTTCTTCTGCAGGGGCTACTTCCTGCAGGCCTCCAATTCCTTCAAGAGCTACACACAAGAGGAGCTAGGTGCGCCAGAGCTGGGAGTGTCATGCGCAGGCCGGTGGCTTATAAGGTTTGCTGTTTAGGCTGCTTCTGACCAGTGTATCGTGTGCGGTTGCCCTCCTTGAATTCATTGAATTGTACAATTGTCAGACCCATTGAGGACCCCATTGCAAGCTTAATTGGACGTGCGTGCCTATCCAACACTGTCAAGAGCTTGCTTGAGAGGCTCTACTTGTTAAGATTGACCACCAGCCAGGTTTGGGGGTCAATTGTATGCTGATCGTGACACAGCAAGAGAAAGTAGGCACGGATCTGGGGGTAGCTCCACGGTGCAGCAATGAGGTGGCACAGCAGTGATGGCGCACAGCAGTGAGGGGAAACAGCAGTGAGGGGGTGCTGCAGACGCTTCTGCTCCCACGCAATGCAGCGCTGCTACCTGCGTATATCTTTGGTCATGCTTGCCCATATGCCTCCTTTGGTCAAACGCTCAAGCCAAGAGTAAAACACCCGCATGTGCACACACGCCTGCGCTTGCAAGCGCACACACATGCCCACATGTGCATGCATATGATTGCGCGTGTGCATGCATGCACGCACGCGCATACACAAACACAACCGCCCGCACACACACAAACTTGTGCGCTCGCACCACCCCAATCTCCGCTCACGCAGACACGTACGCACGAGAGCACGCGGCCGCGGCAGCCGCTTTGGCTGCGCCCGCCACCGAGGGGGGCACCCCCGGGAGCGCCGCGGCGGCCGCTGGGGTTCCGGGGGGCGGCATGGCCACCCGGGGCCAACAGCAGAAGGAGGCTCAAGCGGAGCCCAAGGAGGGTGGGGCCAAGGACGCGGCCTCCCCGCCTGCAAGCGCTCCCGCCAAGCGCGGGCGCAAGCCGTCCGCTGTCAGCGCAGAGAAGGCGGCGGCCGGGAAGGCTCCTGCAAAGGTGTCGCGGCCGGGGCCGCAGAAGCGGCGCGTGGCGGTGGTGGGCACCGGCGTGTGCGTGCAGTGCGGGGCGACCAGCACGCCGCAGTGGCGGGAGGGCCCTGAGGGTGGGTTGGGCGTGCAGTGCGGGGGGGCATGTGGGCGTGGGCAGCATGTGTGCGGTGTGTGCTTGTGTGCAAGCATATGGGTACATGTGGGAAGGTATGCATGCTGGGGCGCACGTACATGCCGGGTTTTGATGTGGGTTGCGTGCACAGATGTGGCTGCCAGGCGTGCGTGTGGTAAGGGCCGGTAACGCTTGTGCGCTTGTACAGGCTGCCGAGCTTTTGTGTACCTGGGTGTGCGTGTGCAAACGTGTGCTGTGGCTCCCTCTCTCCAGTCCAACCTGGTCCTCTGCCTTGCATGGATAGAGTCCTGGTTGCCTTGCTGCGTTTTGCGGGCTCAGCTGGCGAGCAATGGAGGGCCCTGCAAGGGAGCCCAGGGCTGCTGTGCCGTGCTCCAGCAGAGTGCAGTCGCATGTTGCAGCTTTTGGTGCAGCACTTGCATGTTGCAGCTAGCATGTTGGCTCTCGATGCAGCGTTTGCATGCTGCTCGCATGTTGCAGCTTGGTGCAGCACTTGCATGTTGCTCGCATGTTGCAGCTCCCATGTTGCAGCTTTTGGTGCAGCACTTGCACAGAGGGCCGTCCCCAGGCATGTCCACAAACGTGCTCAGGTCCACAAACGTGCCCAGGCATGTCCACAAACGTGCTCAGGTCCACAAACGTGCCCAGGCATGTCCACAAACGTGCCCAGGCATGTCCACAAACGTGCCCAGGCATGTCCACAAACGTGCTCAGGTGCAGCCGCCGAGGATAAGCGTGCACTTCAATGGAAAGTGTATGCTTTCCATTGAAGTGTGCCTGGCAAGCATGCAGGCGCTCACACAAGAGCACGTGTACACATGAAAGCATGCAGGCGCTCACACTTGAGCACGTGTACGCATGAAAGCATGCATGTATACACGCACACACAACGCGAGCACACACACACACACACACACACTCACAACATATGCATGCACGCCCATGTGCACACGCATGCACACGCTGCACGCGGCATGCACACATGCAGGCCCAAAGACCCTGTGCAATGCCTGCGGCGTGCGCCATGTGCGGCAGCAGCAGAAGAAGAAAAACGGCGGGGCAGGCGCGGCATCCAGCCAAAGGGCCAAGCCAGGCCCCAAGGGCCCCATCGGGGCTGCTGTGGCTACGGCGGCCGCGGCAGCAGTATCCCAACCTGCCTCCCAGTCGCAGCCGGCCTTGCAGGTGCAGACGCGCAGGGTGAGTACGCGCGGCATATGTGGCGGCTCTGCTGGAGCAGGCGCGTAGGTTGAGTGCGCGCGGCATATTGGCGGCTCCGCTGAGGCAGGCGCGCTGGGGGGCGTACGCACATGGCGATTGGTGGGCAGGCGTGCGGGCGTTTGAGCGTATGCAGGGTGCGGGCGGGAGAGGGTGTCTGTGGCGAGTGTGGGTGCATGTGCGACAATTTGCTCATGCACTTGCGCCTGTTGCCTGCGCAGGGTCGGCCTCCAGAGTCTTCCCGCGCTGAGAACCTAGCCATGCCCGCCTCCAAGAGACGGCGTGGGGGAGACGCAGGTAGGGTCCACTAATGCGCCTGCTGCGTGGCTGCCCCCGCTGCAGCTGATGCGCAACCCTAAGGTGGCTGTTGGCGGGTGGCACATCCGCGCAAGGTGCAAGGTGACCTCAACCTCAGCGCATCTTGTTCTTCTATGCCAGTGTGTGTGGCCACGCAGCACTCAGAGCAGGCTGAATGGTCAAAAGGGGTGCTGTTGCTCGGCCTGCAGCTCCTGATGCAGCCCACCCCAGCAGCTCAGGCTTGCGTACGTATGTATGTAAGTAGCATAGTGCCCCCAGCATCCTCGCTGCGGCCACTGCTGCTGTTTTTGCGGCGCCATGACGCTAGCTGGTGCTGGCTGCCGCGTGTGTGCTCGCCCTGCACAGACTCAACTCTGAGCTCACCCTGCACGGACTCAACTCTGAGCTCGCCCTGCACAGACTCAACTCTGTGCTCGCCCTGCACAGACTCAGTGTGTGCTTGCCCTGCACAGACTCGACGGCATCTGAGGAGCAGAAGCCATCATCAGCCAAGCAAGAGGCCCGGACGGCGCACCGGCAGAGAGGGAGGCAGGGTCAGGAGCAGCAGCAGGTCAAGCAGGAGGAGCAGGAGGAAGACGAGCAGCAGCAGGAGCCCGAGGAGCAGGACCCAGCCTTGTCCATTGAGGAGGCCACGCCAGAGCAGCGCAGGCTTCAGGTGCGTGCTGCTGGCGTCCCTGCCTGCCCCTCCATCTGTCTGGCCGCCTGAATGGTCTTCCCCGCACCAGCGCCCCCCGAAAATGCGAACACCAAGCCGCTGCTCGTCTTGGTGCACCCGCAAAGCCTGTGAAAGAGCGGAGTGATCAGTGCCAGCCGCTCCCGCGCTGCGCATACCACAGACTCCCTCTCTCCCCTGTGTGTGTGTTTTTGTGTGTGTGTGCGTGTGCCCCTGCGTGTGTGTGAGATGGCCGGTCCCTGCCTGCCCTGTGTATGCCCCCGCGTGTGTGTGAGATGGCAGGTCCCTGCCTGCCCTGTGTATGCCCCTGCGTGTGTGTGAGATGGCCGGTCCCTGCTTGCCCTGTGTATGCCCCGCGTGTGTGTAAGATGGCCAGTCCCTGGCTGCCATGCTCTCGCCAATGCAGCCATGGAGAGGCTGAGTGACACATTTGACGTACGCAATCAAATGCCTGCAGGTCGTGGCGGCGCGAGAGGTGCTGCAGCTGTCAGCCAAGTATGCACCCTTGCAGGGACCTGAGCAGAGACTGCTAGAAGCATTGGAAAATGCGTCAGGTGCGCACGCTGAATCATGTGGTCAGATGTGCGGTGGGCAAGGCACAAGGTGTGTGTGCGTGTGCATGTGTGTGTGTCCAGCTTTGCGCGATTGTGTGTGTGCTGGGCAAGGCCGCGCAAGACATCGCCGCTGTGCGCAAAAAGAGGCTGAGTAGGAACGACAATAGCGGGAAGTGCCCGCTGTTGCACCTGGCATGGCCAAGTCTTGAGGAAGGGATGTGTCCAGAAGGGGTGCCGGTGCAAGCACGCGTGACACTCCCGCAAGACCCCCAAGTGCCAGGTCTGGCGGGCCAAAGCCCCCAGTGCATTCTCACTTGTGGCCCGCATTTCTCCTGACATTCATCCCAGATGCGCCCTGCATCTCACCACACTGCGCCCTGCAAGCGCGCCCTAGCTGGCTGGGCTGTTGCCCTGCCTTGCTTTCCAGCGCCCGCCGAGTTGGCCCCTGGAGGCGCTGCCCTGGGTCTCTGGCAAGCTGCACCAGGCCTGAAAAATGTGTGCTGCGAGTTGGGCGCAAGCCTGTGGTGTGACGGTGCCAATGTGAGGCACGCAACGTGAGAGCGCAAGTGCAGGGCATGTGGCGTGACCATGCCGGTGCATGGCACGCGCAGAAGCACAGCGCTGGTGTGGGGCGTGCGGTGCAAGAGCAAGAGGAAGGGGGGGGGGGATGCGGACAAGGAGCACTGGCGGACACCCAACTTGATGCTTAGTGGGACACTACGGATGTGGTAGTTCTGGACTGGTGCCCTTTGATGGGTGTCTGACGCTTTGCCGGTGCTTTTGTCTTCACCGTTTGGGTGATTTGGGAGCGACTGAGGTGGTCGGTAAGAGAGGGCCCAATCCCCCTGCTGGTGCCAGAGCCTGAGTGCAGCTCCGGCTCTCTTATCCTGACCACTATCGATGTCGTTTGTTGGTTATTGATTAAGGTAAGTCGCATCGCTGGCGAGAGCGCAGGCAGTGCGAGTTTGTGCCGGTGTGAGCCCATGCAGTGTGGAGGTCCTGGCGTGAGGCGTGCGGTGTGAAATTGTGGCAGGGGCTCTGACGCATTGCCCTCACCGGCCATGGAGGGTCATTGGGGCATACTTCGCTGGGCACCTGACTCTCACAGCTTTACTTTTATCTGACTGATCCAATGCAGACTCTTTGCTGGAGCAGACAGCGGAGCTGGTGGAGCTGGTTGGTGTGCGTGACAAGCTGGCTCAGGCCCTGAAGGAAGCAGATGCGGCCGAGGCAGCTGTTGAAGCTGTCCTGAAGGTGTGCATGCCTTGCGGCCCATGAGCATGCATGCGTATGCGTGCATGCGTGCGCGTGCTGTGCATGCGTCTGTGCTTGCATTACTGCCAGCAGTGCTTGGCAGCTCAGAACTCAGCAGCTCACGACTCAGGAATGAGAGGGCTCCTCGTGGGTGTCAGGGCTCCTCGTCGGTGTCTTCCAGCGCACGTGTATGCCGTGCTGTTTGCTGAAGCTCAGACTGTGGTATGTGGGCCGGTCCTGTCCAGCCCCTTGAGCACAGCAGGCAGCCTGTGCCCCTCAGCCACCACTAGCTGCTCTGTGACACTGCCGCTTGTTTGCTTGCTGTATGCCCCTGGGCTCTCCACGCTCGCCCTGCTCTGGGATCTGGACACTGAACTGGTGCGATGTGAGACAGCACTGATGCTTTTTTAGTGGGATACGAGGGATACGATTGGTTGAGCAGCCCGCTGGCTGGTCGGTCACCGGTAGGTCCTGTACTCCTCTGTGGGGTTATCAGGTCAACGCCGTTAGAGTGCATGCCGTCTCACCTGTGGGGCAGTGGCCTCTCGCGTCCCCTTGTCTTTCAGTGCTGTCAAGCATCCGTGCACGCGTTTCACACAGCCAGGCAGCAATGGGCTCGGCGCTCGCCAATGCAGGTCAACAAATCCGGTGACTCCCAGGCCTTCGGTGCTCATGCACGCCTTGCAGGTGTACAAAGACAGGCAAAGCCAGGCGCAGGAGGCCGTGCAGGCGGCGTCGGACGCGTCGTCCGCCTTCAGGCTCCACCTGTCCAAGGTCCTGAAGCAGCACATGCAGCCCTCTGATGGGCCGAACGCCGCCGGCGGCGCTGATTGCGATGGCGTGCAAGAGGTGGCCCGAGACAGTGATCCGCCAGCTGGGGGTGAGCCTGGAGCTGGATCAGGCAAGCAGGCTGACAGCCCGCCAGTGGCTGAGGCGGGCGGTAACCACTCTGGTGATGCAGAGATGCGGGACGTAGGGGGAGGACAGGGGGCGGCGGAAGGGGAGGGTAAAGCTAATGGGGAGGGTTTGCCCAAGGGGGATAAAGAGGCTGAGGGCACGGAGAGGCAGCCAAATGGTACGCAAGTGCACACCAAAGCCCCATCTTGAGGCGGTGTGATTCGTGTACGTCTCTGTGCTGGGTGCAAATAAAGAGTGTTTTTCTTGTATGGCTTGGTGCATGGCTGAGCTGGTAGTAGTCAAGCTTTGAGCCCAATTCAACTCAGACAGGGAGGTATGCTGATAACTGGTCTTCGCCCTTGAATCAAAGATTTCAAAGTTATTTCACGCTCATGTACACTTCAACGCAGCAGCTTGCTGGTGCTGCCTGTGGCCTCTGTCATACAGCTTTCTGTGTTAGTTTCTCCTTCAAACCATGTGACCATTTTAGATGAGAATGGGTGCTTCTAAAAACATTTATGAGATGAAGCCACCATGGCTCTGATGATCAGTCAAAAAGTGCAACCACAGGGCTGCACTTGTGGATCATAATGGAAGATGATATTGGGTTTTTGTGCAGTACTACTACTACTAGTAGTAGCTAACACACCAGAGTACCACAGTGCACCTAAAGCGCAGCACCAAACAGCAGTAAGAACTTTCGCCTCTTCAGAGCAAGACAGGCTAGGCATGTCCTCCCAGGAACTAAGCGTACAGTCCAGTAAACTATAGATATAACACCGTCCAGGGATTTACTACTTGTAGTTTCCCTTTCCTTGACGGAAAAATTTACAATTCTTTTGACCTTCAGCCAGGTAGTTTGACTGTTCAGGTTGCTGGTGAACACCAGCCACACAGAAAACATCCATAAGCTCTGAGATAAAACGACAGGAATCATAAGTTTGTCTCTGAAAAAATTTGAAGACATCCTCAGAACAAGCTTGAGAGAAGTAAATAGCTCCAGTCTGATTGACAGTAATTTTGTGTGTCAGTGGTAAATCGTGAAACAAGTCTGCAAATTGAAGCCTCAAAGAACACATGCATGCAAGGACACAGGAAAATAGTGTATTTTTCTTCTTGAATTGCCTGCAAGCCAAATTTATCACAGGTACCATCATGATGTTCCCAGCTTCTTGTCTCGACACACAGCGAAGGGGATTGTAACCTGAAACGTGCCAAGTTGCGCTGTGTTTGCCTGCCCAAATCCAGATGCAAATACTTAGGTACAGAAAAAGGCAATCCATCAGCAGTCACCGACCCTAGAGGCAATGCAAAACAATTATGATATTTTGCAGTTTCGTCCATTTGATTTTCATTGCCTGGCTGGTTTGCCTGGCTCCAGATACTCCTCAACCTCTTTCTCACATCAACATCAAATTCTGACTGTGGGATCATTTGTAATGTTCTCATGCGATGTTGGAAATCACCGCTCCTTTCCAGACCATGTAAAGCATCCAAGAACTCAGCACTCTAGCACTTCTTGATGACAGTGCTCATCGCAATATTAGCCTTGAGGACTTTGACAAGAGTCTCACTGTTCCTGCATAGCATTATAAAAATCCCACAGCCGCTCGGAACCGATAGAATTGCAAGGGCTCTTGGCCACACCCACGCAACACAGACCAATTGGGAGTGGTGCGCTTCACACCTAAGATATTTCTAAGCAAGCACATGTGAACTGTTTGCAGAGGGCAGTCCATCTCAGCTCCTTGCTTCACGTACCTAGTGCCCCATATTTGACTTGCATACATGCTTGCTGGGAGAGCATATAGCATATGTATAAATAACATATAGCATATCCTTATGCCAACCAAAGCATGCTGTGTGCCACGTGGCCTGTCTGTTAACCGGTGGTCCGATGCAAACTGCCTGATTCTATGACAACCAGCCATGAAAGGCGCAAGCATATGCTCAGCTGCAGCAGCCATGTTGTGTGTCTTGGTGAAGATTATGCCCAGGTATTAAGAAAGACCTCTGTTGGCAAGCTGCGACCCTCTTAGCGTGAACACAGGTACCCTTGTGCGTCGAGAGTTTAAGTGCACCACCTCTGATTTAGATGTGTTCACAATCCCTTCCTTAGAGCGCAGGCGCTCAGCCTATCCAACATCATCTGCAGTTGATCTGGCTCATTTGCAGTTGAGCTCAGATCATCTGCATACAACATGTGTGTCACGCGAACATCAGCTACTCCTGTTACCGCCCCACGCACGTCCCGAGCTATGCCATCAACATCATTGATGTACAGAGAGAAAGGCAAAGGTGAAAGAGGGCATCCTTGTTTGACACCAATTTGGTCAGATTTTGGTCAGATTTCGAATGATCTTGAAGAGACGGCGTCTTCGCAGAAATCACTATTATAAAAGGCGTGAGCGCTTCATTCGTAGAAGCGCGGGGGTTCATCCCCTCTCTCTGCATCTTTTGGCAATCTGCCAACGCTGTTATAATGCTGTGAAAAAGGACTGGGCTTGGGGTTTGGTGCTGGAGGGAATGTAGCGGGAGGGTCCTGTACCTGGGTAGAGGTGCTTTCTTGTTGCAGGCTATTGTTGTCCAAATTGTTGAACATACATGCGAGGGAGCATTCGAGCTTATGCGTCGGTCGTGTGCTTATCAAATTTTCCTCTGTACATCGTAGTATTTCACACTAAAATATACTTTCGAAAATGGAAGCGGAATGCGTGGCGCTTCCTATCCACGAGGCAATAGCACAAATGTCTCACGCCGTCAGGGCAGGAGACATGTTGCAGGTGAGCCGAATTATTTTCAAGTGACAATGTCAATGCCTGGTGGATATGCCTATATGTGCCACACATGTTGCATGCACTGTGTGCAGACGTGTGCCAACTCGAACATACACATCTGCACATGCACATAAAACACACACACACACACAAACATACGCGTGCGCGCACACACACA
>LFCJ01000544.1_pt1 | contig 23838 bp, 20 predicted proteins | sample 643141 | NCBI WGS metagenome assembly LFCJ01 (sample SAMN03766243, study PRJNA286221) | soda lake metagenome | biome: soda lake; feature: Kulunda steppe; material: water; isolation source: sample B1-Br-g2 brine of Lake Bitter-1 | place: Russia: Kulunda steppe | collected 2010-07
CGGGGCCGAACGCCGTCGGTCAGTCCTCGAAGAGGTCACCGACGGCGTCGATGCCGTCCTGGATCGCGTCGACCCCCTCGTCGAGGAGACCCCCGTCGTCTCCGTCTTCGTCGGTTTCGTCCTCGTCATCAGCCTCGTCCTCGGCGTCGGTTTCGTCCTCGGCGTCGGTTTCGTCCTCGTCATCGGCCTCGTCCTCGTCGTCGGTTTCGTCCTCGTCATCGGCTTCGTCCTCGTCGTCGGTTTCGTCCTCGTCGTCGGTTTCGTCCTCGTCATCAGCCTCGTCCTCGTCGTCGGCCTCGTCCTCGTCGTCTGCTTCGTCCTCGTCATCGGCCTCGTCCTCGTCGTCGGTTTCGTCCTCGTCGTCTGCTTCGTCCTCGTCATCAGCCTCGTCCTCGTCGATCACGTCGACCCAGAAGAACGCGTCTTCCTCAGCCCCCTCTCGGGTCGGCTCGACCGGCGTTTCCTCCGCATAGAGGAGTATCACGATGCGGACGGTCTCCCCTTCGGTCGTGGGCGTGACGACTCGTTCACTCCGGACGGTCCCCTCGTCCGCTACCTCGAGTTCGGTAGAATCGAGCGTCGTCCGATCGGTCACTTCCCCGCCCTCGAGGGTCTGTTCTTGGACCACGGCGGTGTAGGTCCTGTCCTCACCCTCCTGGTTTTGGACCTCGAGTACGAACGGGATCGACTCGTTGGACTCGACCGTCGACGGGAGGTCCCCGGCGACGAGGTCGCCGTCGTCTTCGGTGTAGATGGCCAGCTGTGTGAACCCGCCCGCGGCCGTCGGCGAGGCGACGGCGAAGGCGAAGGCGGCCCCAGCGACGGCGACGGCGACGACGAGCAGGATCGTCGAGGCGGTCGCGAGCGATCCCGGCTTCCCCGGTCGGTCGAACGGACGGAGCGCCGAGAGCGAGAAGCGATCGCCGCGGGGAACGCGCAGCCGCCTGAACGCGCCGACCTGCGCGAGGACGACGGTGGCAACCGCGAACGTCGTCGTGACCGCCTCGGTCGTCAACTCGGCAGAAAGCGACAGGCCGATCACGGCGACCGGGACGAGCGCGATCGACGCCGCGAGCCCGAGTCCGGCCCGTTCGACGGCGTCGACGCCCCGCCGGGTCACCCCGTCGGAGGGGGACACGCGCCCGCGAGCGGGGAACAGGACCGCGACCAGCGCGTACCCGGGCAAGAACAGGACGAGCGGGAGGGCGGCCAGCACGCGGAGTTCACTCCCCGCCTCGAGGGCCATCACGAGGGAGTACGCGATGACCGCGAGCGCGGAGACGACGGCGAGGTCGGCCGGGTACCGCAAGACGGCCTCGAGGCGCGTCGCCGTCGCTTCTCGCAGGCTCATCGACGGACCACCACCGGCCGACGGTCTCGACGGGGACACGGGACACTCATACGCGGTCGGTAGCGCCCTCGCTCGTTTTGTTATGGGCTACTTTTAGACGGTGACGGGAACGCGGATGACGGTCTCCGACCGCTCACCTCACTCGAGGTACACGCCGTAAAAGTAGAAGGCAACGCCGGCGACGACGCCGCCGGTCGACAGGAGGTCAAAGGAGACGTCTCCGGTGAGCACCCACCCGAACTGGGCGAGCCCGCCGACGGTCAGTGCGACCCCGGCGGCGAAAAGCGCCGACCGTTCACCCCTGTGGGCGTTGAGGAGGAAGCCACCGAGGCCGAGGGCGATGAACCCGAACACGACCTCCGAGAGGACGAAGACGAGTCCGTCGCCGGCGACCGCCGCGTAGACGACGAGCCCGAAGTACAACAGGACGCCGACGACGGCAGCCCTGTGAACCGATTCCGGGAGTTCCTGTAAGCCGCTCATACTCCAGGACGGTACTCCAGCCGTTAGCCTCCTCCGGTTTCGCCCCACTCGAGGTCGAGTCCCTCGTGGACGACGAACTCGAGGGCGTTTATGAGGTAGTGAGCGACGACGACCACGAGCAGGCTGCCGGTGTAGATGAACACCGCCGCGAGGACGAACCCGAGGAGGCCGGTGACGAGGACCCCTGCGGTGCCCTGGATGCCGTGGCCGAAGCCGAACGCGATCGAGGAGCCGACGGCGAGCAGCCACGGTGAGATCTCGAAGCCGGCGGAGAGAACGCCGATCAGCGCCGCTCTGAAGAGCAGCTCCTCGAACAGCGCGATGATCGGCAAGACGACCACAAAGAGGACGAGCCAGCCGCCGGCCGACTCCGGAGCCAGCATCTCCCGGAGTTCCTCGCTGTGGTCGATCCCGAACCGTCGCGCACTCGCCGCCCCGAGTTCGTTCGCGAGGTAGAGGGCCACACCGACCGCGACCCCGACGGTGAGGCCGGTCACGAGGTAGTCGGTGCTGACGGCGATCCCGAGTGCCTCGGCCGGAATGCCCGTATACACTGCCACACCGATCAACACCCCCGCGAACAGCCCCTGTGAGAGGGCGACGTTCGCGAGTAACTCCGCCGAAGACAGCGACTCGACCGGCGGCCGGGTTCGGCTTCCGGGACGGCCCCCGCGGTCGGGTTCGACCGTTTCCGTCCCCGGCGGACCGCCGTCGGCATCGAGGACCGATCCCTCGAGGTCGTGGGGACTCGAGTCGCCGTCGGCTCCCGCCGTCGCGTGTGCGTCGTCACCGCTCGGGTCAGCGGGGTTCTCGAAGGCGGCAGCCGTGAGACGGGAGAGAACGAGCAAGATCAGGAGAACGACGCCGGTTACGCCGGCGAACGTCCCCCACTGGGGCATCTATTGTGGGCTCGGGTTCGAGCCGCTGGAACTCGCGACCTGACCCTCGAACGCCGATCCCGTGATCTGCTTGAGTCGGTCGACCAGCGAGTCTTTCTTCGGTTCGCCCATCAGGGCGACCTCGAGCACTTCGCTGATGTTCGAACAGGGGATGATCTCGACCATCTCGTCGTACTCGTCTTCGATCATGACGTCCTGTTCGTTGGTTTTGGGGATGATGACCTTCTTACAGCCGGCTTTCGCGGCGGCTTCGATCTTGTGGGTCACACCACCGACCGGGAGGACGTCCCCGCGGACCGAAAGCGACCCCGTCATCGCGACCGACTGGTCGACGGGAATGTCCTCGAGAGCGGAGATGACGGCCGTCGCCACCGTGATGGAGGCGGAGTCGCCGTCGACGCCCTGCTGGCCGGCCTGGACGAACTGGATGTGGACGTCCTTCTCCGAGAGGTCGACGTCGGAGAACTTCTTGATGATCGCCGAGACGTTTTGGACCGACTCCTCGGCCATCTCCTGGAGTTTGCCCGTAGCGATCACCCGACCGCCACCCTGGGCCGGGGCGATCTCGGCCATCACGGGGAGCATGATCCCGGAGTCCTGGCCCATGACGGCCAGCCCGTTGACACGACCTTCGACGCCGCCTTCTGCGACCTGCAGTTCGTAGTCTTTCCGGCGGTCGATGTAGTCGTCGGCCAGCTGTTGTTCGATCGAGCGCGAGCGCCCTTTGGCCTCGAGGACGTGCTCACGGGTGGTAAAGTCGCCGTCCTCCGCGCGGGCGATGTCGCCGGCGACGCGGACGAGGCCACCGAGGTTTCGGAACTCGAGTGTGAGGTGTTCTTTCCGGCCGGCCCGGCGTTTGGCCTCGAGGATGACCTCCTCGACGGCTTCGCGGGTGAAATGAGGGAGACGGCCGTCGCGTTCGACCTCCTGGGCGATGAAGCGAGCGTACTTCCGGCGCATCTCGGGGGTGTCCTCGATGGTGTCGTCCATGTACACCTCGTAGCCGTAGCCTTTGATACGGCTGCGGAGTGCGGGGTGCATGTTCTCCATCGCGTCCATGTTCCCCGCAGCGATCATCACGAAGTCACAGGGGACGGCTTCGGTCTGGACCATCGCACCCGAGGAGCGCTCGGACTGGCCCGTAATCGAGAACTCGCCTTCCTGGATCGCCGTCATCAGCTTCTGCTGGGTTCGGACGTCCAAGGTGTTGATCTCGTCGACGAAGAGCACGCCCTTGTTGGCCTTGTGGATCGCGCCGGGTTCGACGCGGTCGTGGCTGGGCGTCTCCATGCCGCCGGACTGGAACGGGTCGTGGCGGACGTCGCCGAGCAGTGCGCCGGCGTGGGCACCCGTGGCGTCCTCGAACGGCGCGGTGCGCTGGTCTGCGGTGTTGACGATCATGTTCGGAACCATCGCGTCGGTCCCGCGGGAGGTATAGCGGAAGATCAGCCAGATAATACCGGCCGCGAGGATGCCGAGGAGGATGTTGCCGACGATGATGGAGTAGCCGATGATGATCGCGATGATGATCCACATCAGGATCGAGCGCATCTGGTTGCGCTTGCGGGCTTCCTCTTTGTGTGCTTCGATGATCTGTTCGCCCTTGCCGGCGGGAACGGTCCGGACCTTCGGCTCGTTGCCGTCGTCCGGGTTGTGGTAGACGAGGACGTCCTGAAGGTCCTCTTTGGGCAGGAGCTGGCTCATCGCCTTCGCGAGCATCGACTTGCCCGTCCCGGGCGAGCCGATCATCATCACGTGCCGGCGCTGTTTTGCGGCCTTGATGATGATGTCACGTGCTTCGTCCTGTCCGATGACCTGGTCGACGAGTCTGTCGGGAACCTCGATGTCGTCGGTCGAGTCGACTCTGAGGCCACCGACCAGGTCGGCCTCTTCGATCTCCTCGTCGATCTCGACGCCTTCGTCGACCTCGACTGCACTCCCGAGGTCGTCGATCGTCTCGACGGTGTCGCCGACCTCGTCGTCTCCGGGGTCGTCGTCCTCCGGGGACCAGTCCCCTGCCGGGGCGTCGGCGGCGTCGTCGACGTCGGTATCGACGTCCTCGTCGAGGTCCGACCAGCTTTCGCCCTGGTCGCTCGAGGACTCCTCGTCGGACTCCTCCCGGCTGGCGTCGTCGGAGGGGTCGTCAACGTTCGTATCGTTGCTCATAGAACTCTGTTCAGTACCTGTTTCGAAGGGACTGCCACTGATATACTTTCTCCATACGGCCAACTGTGATAGGTCCGGAAATCGACGGCTACGAGCCCTCTACACCGGTGTGGCTGTCCGGCGGCCTTCCCCCGATGGCGTGGGCGGTCGAGCAAAACTCGCCACGCTTAAGCGCCAGGCCGGGTGAGTGTACACAAATGACCCGGGGGTTCTACATCGGGCGCTTCCAGCCGTTTCACAACGGCCACCTGAGTATGGTCGAACGGATCGCCGAGGACGTCGACGAACTCGTCCTCGGGATCGGCAGCGCCGGCGACTCTCACACCGCGTACAACCCGTTCACCGCCGGCGAGCGTATCATGATGATCACGAAGGCCCTGGTCGAGTACGAGCTGGTGACCTACGCAGTCCCGATCGAGGACCTCGAACGGAACTCGGTGTGGGTCAGTCACGTCCAGAGCATGAGCCCCGCCTTCGACGTCGCCTACTCGAACAACCCGCTCGTGATCCAGCTCTTTCGGGAGGCGGGCGTCGAGGTCCGCCAGTCGCCGATGTTCAACCGCGACGTCTTAGAGGGGTCGGAAGTCCGTGAGCGGATGGTCGACGGTGGCGAGTGGGAACCGCTCGTCCCCGACGCGATCGTCGAGGTCGTCGCGGAGATCGACGGTGTAGAGCGGATGCGGATGGTCTGTGAGACGGACACCAACGGCGACGGATGATCACCCTCGCCTCCGACTTCGGTTCGCCGTACCCGGCGGCGATGACGGGCGTTCTCGCCCGGCGAACCGACGCCCGGATCGTCGACGTCGCCCACGATCTCCCACGACAGGACGTGCGTGCCGGGGCGTTCTGGCTCCGTGAGGTCCTCCCGTACTACCCGCCGGCAGTCCACCTGGCCGTCGTCGACCCCGGCGTCGGCACCGACCGCGCCGCCATCGTCGTTCGAGCGGGCGAACACGCACTCGTCGCCCCCGACAACGGCCTCGTCGCACCCGCCGCCCGCGAACTCGGCGACCCCCTCGAGGTCTTCACCGTCGACACCGAACGTGTCGCCTTGCGTCCGAAACGGGCCGACGGCTCGAGGCCGTCCCCGAGTTCGACCTTCCACGGCCGGGATGTCTTCGCGCCCGCGGCGGCGGACGTCCACGACGTCGGCGTCGCGGCCCTCGAGGCGCTGTCGTACCTCTCGCCGGCCACCGGGTACGTCGACCTCGAGTTTCCCGAACCGACACTCGAGGGCGGACGCGCCGAGGGGGAGGTGCTGGTCGTCGACGACTTCGGGAACGCGATCACGAACGTCCCCGGCGACTTTCTGGAGGGGGACGACGCCGTCGAGGTCGACGGCGAACGCGTCCCCGCCCGCGGGACGTTCGCGGCCGTTCCACCCGGAGATCGGCTGGCGACCGTCGGCAGTCACGGCTACGTCGAACTCGACGTAAACCAGGGGCGGGGCGACGACGCCTTCGGCCTCGAGGTCGGCGACGGCGTCGTCCTCGAGGGCGACCTCGAGTGAGACAGTCCGCGGGCGCTGCCTGATGAGTCGCGCCGTCCGGTGGGTGGGGACCGTTCACGACTTCCGGCCGGCAGTACGGTTCAGACGATCAGTCCGAACGCGCCGACGACGACCCACACGATCAGGACGTAGTTGAGCACCGTCGAGACGAGCGCGTAGACGGTCAGCCTGGGTGCGGGATAGGTCGCGAGCCCCGCGGGGATCATGACGAAACTCCCGACGTACGGGACCAGGTTCGTGACGAAGACGCCGACGCCGCTGTAGCGGTGGAAAAACCGCTCGGCCCACCGGATCTGCCCCTCCGAGAGGTCGACGAACCGGATCGATCTGACGGTGTCGACGCCCCACTGTCTGGCGACGCCGTAGATCAGCAGTTGGCCACAGACGTAGCCGATGGCGGCGACGAGGATGCTGAGGACGATCTCGGAGCCGGTCGCCGAGACGGCGAGAACGTACCCCGGCAGGAAAAGCGACGTCGGCAGCGGCTTCCCGACTATCGCGCCTTTGAGAACGAACACCACGAACAGAACGGGGTAGCCGAAGTTCACGAGCGTCGAGAACGTGACGTCGATTACGGAGCCCACCATGCCATCACGCAGGTCGAGATCGGTCACGTCACGCTTCCTGTTTGAGGATTATAGCTGTTGAGTTCACCGACGGTTTTGCCCGTTCGTCGGCGTCGTGGTCGGTCGTAGGCTCGGCGCCGCCGTCCCCGCCGACACCGCCCAGATGCCGACTGTAATCGTCGCGAGCGTGAGTGCGATCGTGGCGGTGAAGCCGTCGGTGGAGACGACGAGCGCGGTCCCGAGAGGTGGCATCCCGAGGCCGGCGATGCCGGCCGCGACGTTCATGATGCCGGTGATCGCCGTGTCGTGTTTCGGGTGGTACGTCCGCATGAGAAGCGGGATGTACAGCGTGGCCGCGCCGCCCAGGCCGATCCCGATCAGGAAGACCCCCGCCGCGAGGATCGGGAGGTGTGAGAAAAACAGTAGCCCGATCCCAGCCGCGGCACAGCCGAGCGAAAGCAAGAACGCCCGCCGGAACCCGATCACGTCGGCCGTGACGCCGCTTCCGATCCGTGAGACGATGCTCACGCCCCCGATAGCCCCGAACGCGATCGACGCCCCTGCCTCGCTCAGTCCCCGGAAGGCGAACAGGTCGACGGCGTAGGCGGCGAGCAACTGGTACCAGCCGAAGGCCAGCCCCATCCCGACGAAGAGCAACTGGAACTGCCGGGTGCGTCCCACCCGGAGGAGCCACTCTCCCGGCGCGTCGGTCGTCGCTGGGGACTGATCGACCCAGGCGGGGCGTCGACAGACGAGCCCCGCGAGCCCGAACGCCGCCGCCGTGATCGACATGACGATCAGGAACGCCTGTGGGACCTCGAGGCGGGCGAAGGCGTACTGCCACAGCGGGGGCAAGACGAAGAGCCCGAGTCCGTTACCGACGAAGATCAGGCCCGTCGCCGCACCCGTCCGTTCGTCGAACCACCGGGGGACGATCGAGGCGACCAGGACGTAGACGGTGCCGAGTGTCAGTCCCAACACCCCGAAGACGACCGCGAGCCCGAGATAGGAGTCGACGACGTACAGCGCCGGTGCGACCAGTCCGGTCGCACCCGCACAGACGAGTAAGATGGGGCGAACGGGGAGCCGCGTCGCGAACACACCGACGGCTCCCGACCCGATGAAGAAGGTACACAGCATGACGGAGAACACCCCCGACATGGCGACCGGCGAGACGCTGTAGGTCTCGCTTAACGGTGTTCGAAAGACGCCATACGACAGCGGCGTCCCGAACGTAAACACCATCGCGACCGCGCCGACGATCGCCACGAGCCAGCTCCGGACGCCGTCCGGGACCTCCGTCTCGGTCCGTCGAGTTCCGATGGGTGATGGTAATCACTCCGGGTCGTATAACCATATCGAAGGGGACCCGACCGTTCCGCCTCGAGGTCAGCCCCGCCGGTACCGACTCGACCAGTTCGCGAGCGCCCGTCGGTAGAGGACGAGACCGGCCGTGGCGATCGCGAGGCCGCCGACGCCGAGGGCGGCAAGCACCTCCACGGCGACGGGCGCGAGTGCGAACGCGACGACGAGAACGGGGACCAGAGGGAGGGCCACGGCGATCGCGAAGACGGCGAACCGGGGGGTGTCAAAGAGGAACTCGTTCGGCGAGAGGCCGGTGAGATAGACGGTCGTCCCGAAGATGTAACAGGCGACGCCGACGAGCAAGACGGCCCCGACGACCGCCTCGAGGGCGGGGCCGCCGTGCCAGCCCACCGCGAGGGCGTAAAAGGCGAGCCCGACGAGTGGGCCGAAAGCGAGAAACGCCAGGAACTTCGCCTCGAGGACGTCGGCGACGGACAGCGGGTGGGCGAGATACGAGTCGACGTCGTCGAACTGGGTGAGCCAGTTGTAGGTGGTAAACCCCGAGAGGCCGAGGATCGTGCCAAAGGAGATCCCGACGGAGGGGGAGACGCCCGTGATCCGTTCGGCGAGGTCGACGAGTCCGGCGGTGACGCCGAAAAGGATCGCCGCCGAAAAGAGGACCTTGCCGAACCCGCCCGCGCTCCGGTGGACGTCGAGGACGGTCTTGGTCGCGACCGGATCGCCGAGCCGTCTCACCCACCGCCGGAACGCGGGGTCGACCGTCCGGGCCGGCCGACTCCCATCCACTTCGAAGGTGACGGCCGCGGCCAGGAACACCGCCGCGAGGAGCCCGATCGTCGCCCCGATCCGGACGGGCGTCGCCTCGAGGAACACGCCGTAGGGTGAGTAGACGACGAGGTCGGGGCCGACGAGCCAGGCGACGCCGACGGCTCCGACGAGGAGCACCGCCCCGGAGGGGAGACGCCTCGAGACGCCGAGGCCGGCGAGTGTCGCCCCGATGCCGAGAACGAACGTCGCCGTCAGGGTCGTCCAGAGCGACAGGGTGGTCCCGACGACCGCCGGACCCGGCCCGTGACCCTCGAGGGTCGCCGGCACGGTTCCGACGGCGACGGGTAACAGGAAGAAAACTGCGTAGTAGACGACGTCTTTGAGCACGAAGACGCCGAGGAGTCGCTCCCGGGAGAGCGGCAGGGTTCGAGCCGAGAAGACGAGGAGTGTGAGGTCACCGAGCAGGTTCTGTACGGCGTCCCGGCCGACGACCCCGATCGAGCCGGTGTGGAGTCCGAAGACGAACGCGAGGGCGTGGAGGCCGGCGAAGACGGTCCCCGTTCCGGTCCCGGTGGCGGTGAGCACGCCGACGGCACCTGCGGTGAGCGCGGCGATGACGACCGGGAAGAGCCCGAACCGGGGGCCACCGAAGAGGTGGGCGTGGAGCCGCCACTCCTCTCTGAGCATCTCACGGAAGATCCGCCGGCTCCGTCGATCACCCACGACCGATCAGCTCCGGCTCCCCGGTGGTCTCGACCCGCGAGAAGAAGACGTCCAGGAGGGTCCGGTCTCCGAGTTCGGCGGGGCGGACGTCGGCGACGAGGTCGCCGCCGTGGACGATCCCCACCCGCGAACAGAGTTCGCCGGCCACGTCGACGTCGTGGGTCGTGATGACGACCGTGTTGCCGGCGGCCTGGTACTCGCGGAAAAAGCGTTTGACCCGCTCTTGGACGATGGGGTCGAGGTTGGCAAGCGGTTCGTCGATGAACACCGCCGCGGGCTCGTGAAAGAACGCGCCGGCGATCATCGTCTTCTGTTGTTGGCCCCGCGAGAGATCGGTCGACAGGGTATCGAGTGTGTCGGCGAAGTCGAGTCGGCGCGCCCAGGTCTCGACGCGTGCGTCGACTTCCCCGTCGGGCAGGTCCCGGATCGCACCGATGAACTCGAAGTACTCACGCGGGGTCAGGAAACTCGGTGGTGACTCCTTTTCGGGGAGAATCCCCACCCGCTCACGGACGGCCGTCGGCTCCTCGACGGGATCGACGCCCAACACCTCCGTCCGACCGCTGTCGGGGACGAGCTGGCCGGAGAGTATCTCCATCGTCGTCGTCTTGCCCGCACCGTTCGGTCCGAGCAAGCCGAACAGTTCACCCGCCTCGACGGAGAGCGACAGGCCGTCTATCGCCGTCGTCTCCCCGAACGATTTCCGGACGTTTTCGACGCGAATCGCTGACACGGACTCGTCCCGACGTCGTCCTCACAGCCACATGAACGTTCCGAAGGGGGTGACGACGACGTCGTGGAGTTCAAAGCGGAAACCGGCCCGGCGACTACCGCACCTTCTGGTAACGCTCGAGGACGGTATCGAGCCCGTAGGAGCCGGCCGTGATCGTGTAGTACGTCTCGAGTCGCGGGTTGAACTTCGCCTTGTAGCGGTTGATACTCGGGACACCCGCGCCGACGAGGTCGTAGCGAGCGAGGCCGGCCTCGAGACCCTCGCGCATGATCGTCCAGTCGAGGACGTCGTTGATCGCGAGGTCCACGTCGGCGTCGGGCTTGACGCCGCCCTGCCAGCGGTACCGCGTCGACCCCGATTCGACGACAAGAATGCCGCCGACGAACTCACCGTCGACCCGACAGACGTACGGGCGGATGGCACCGTCGGGGACGGTCTCGTACAGCGACCGGGCGAACTCCGCCGAGAGGCCGAAGGGCTGTCCCTGGTTTTCATACCGTGCACGAACCTGTGTCACGATCCGCTCGACGTCCACAGCGTCGCCTTCCGCTATGGCGTAGCTCCCCCCGTCCGCGTCCCGAACGTTCTTCCGGGCGTCGCTGCTAAAGCGGCCGAGGAGTTCCTCGGGCGTGCCCTCGAGGGGAACGACGTAGGTGTACTCGGGTGTGACGTCGTGGTCGTTCCACTCGAAGGGGCGAACGTCCTCGAGACCGACGGCGACGTACTTCGAGTACACCGGCGAGATGTGGGCGTCGATCCACTCGAGACAGCCCTCGATAAAGCGGCGGGTTCGCCGGTCGGCCTTGCGTTGTTTGAGCTTCCCGGCGTTCAACAGCGCGGGTCCCAGGTACATCGTCCAGGATTTCGGTGCCGGCGAGAACGCGCCGGTGATCGGACCCCTGCGGTACTCGAAAACCGGAAAGACGCCGACGGGCTCTCGACCTTTGAAGCCGGCGAGTAAGTGTGGCATCGTGTCGGTCTGTTCGGCCTGCAACGCGAGGGCTTCGGCGCGGTGAAAGGGGGTCGTCCCGGGACTGCGGTCGACGTGGCGGTTCCACTCCTCGGCGTCGTCGTCGACCTCGAGTTCCCGGACGTCGAGGCTCATAGGTATCCCAGGTCCGACAGTCGTCTTTCCACGACCGCGTCCCCGGTCGCCTCGATCGGCTCGGGGTCGTAGGCCGGGTACGCCCGCGTCTCACTCGGATCGACGACGGGAAGCGGGGAGCCGTCCATCCCGGCGTCGATCGGGACGCTCAAAAGCGAGCAGATCGTCGGGGCGATATCGAAGATGGTCGCCCCTGCCAGGGTGACGTTCTCCTCGAGGTCCGCCCCCGTCGCGGCGACGATCCCCGTTCGCTTGTGGTTCCAGGGCTCGACGGGATCGGCGAAGCGCTCGCCGTCCAGGCCCGCCACGATCGCGTTGTCGAACTCGGCGGGTACCGTCACGACGTCGGGGGCGGCCTCGAGGTGGGGCCCCTCGAAGTACCGCTCTCTCGGGGCGACGTCGTCGAACATCGGTTCGCCCGCCGGCGTCTCGACTGCCGACAGGTCCTCGATGAGCCGTGCCCGGAACCCGTCGTACTCCTCGCGGGGGACCGTTCCCGCCGGCTCCCGGCCCTCGAGGTTGATCCGGACGCCGAGTTCGCTCTTCGAGCGGACGTACGCCAGCGAGTTCGGGAAGTCGACCTGTTCGCTCGCCGCCCGGATCAGGTCGTTCGGCATCCGGCGGCCGATCGGCTCTTTGAGCCCGACGTACTCGAGGGCTCCGGCGACACGCTGGGTGGTGATCCCGACGCGGGCGGCGACCGCCATGGCTCGCTCGAGCGTGCCGGCCTCGTGACCGTTCGCGTCCTCGCCCGCGAGCAAGTCGTTCTCCCAGGCGCGAGACCACGTCGGCATCCCCTCGCCGCCGCTTTTGACGGTCACGTACCCCCGATCGCGGAAGAACTCGTTTACCCGGAACTCCTGGCCGGTCACCTCGCCCATGCCGTGGTCGCTGACGAGGAGGACGTTCCGCGGGTCGGCCCGCTCGAGAACGGCCTCGAGTTCCCGGTCGACCGCACGGTAGACGGCCTCGATCGCCTCCCAGTCACCCGGACGCTCGTGGAACACCGAGTCGGTCACCTGGAACTGGAGAAAGCCGAAGTCGGGCGAAAAGCGCTCGAGCAAGTACCGGAACGCCCGCCCACGGAGTTCGATCGTCCGTTCGTAGCTCTCGATCGAACCGGTCGGTTCGGGCCCGCTCTGGGGGTAGATCCGGTAGCCACCACAGTCGGCTTTGACGTCCTCGAGGATCCCCGCCGGCTGACAGTCGGGGTCTTCGGGGGCGGTCATCCCCGGGATCAACGCACCCTCGACCTCCCGTGTGGGGTGGGTGACCGGTACGTTCACCACGACACTCGAGAGCCCGTGTTCGGCGAGCAGTTCCCACACCGGCCGCTCACGGACGTGCGTGGCGTTTACGACGTCCCAGTCGTAGCCGTCGAACGTGAGGAAGTCGTAGACGCCGTGTTTGCCGGGGTTTTTCCCGGTGTAGAGGGAGGGCCATGCACTCGCCGTCCAGGGCGGGATCTGTGACTCGAGGGGGCCACTCGTCCCGGCCTCGAGCAGTCGTTCGATCGTCGGGGTCTCGCCTGCCTCGAAAAGCGTCTCGAGGACTCGACGACAGGCCGAATCGAGCCCGACGACGAGTACGTCGACGTCGTCCTGATCCATAGAGGCCGGTAGTGCGTCGGGTGCTTTGTTATTCGAATACTTTTGCCCGTAAGGTCGCCGTTCCGGAATTCGGGTCCACGGGGCACCCGCAGTGACGGGCTCACACCGTCTCCTGGTGGTCACGCCCCGTGTGGACCTGTAAGCAGGTCCTGTCGGGTGTCCATATCGCCCGTCGGGACGGTGGAATCGCCGTGTCCGCCGGCCTCCCTCCCCGACACCGTCGTCGATCCCGGTGGCCGAAGGCGGTACTGCAGATATTTGTGACCCGGGAGGCAACTCCCGGTAGATGATCGCAGTTGGCACACCCCCGTCCGGATTTCCGTTGCTCGTGGAGACGTTCATAGAGGACTTCGGACCCGAGGAACCGCTACTCATCACGTTCGGCGCGACGGTGGCGTTTACATTACTCGCCGGGAGCCTCCTGGTCGGGTACTCGTCGTCGTTCACCCGGACGGCCGCCTCCAGGATCCACACCGAGTCCGCACTCGCCCTGTGGTACGGGATCGTCGTCTGGGTCGTCACCTACGTCGTGGTACTCGTTCTCGGGTTCGTCTTCCCCCCGCTCGCGCCGCTCCTCTTGTTCGTCGTCCAGATCGTCGGCTACGCCGTCGCCGCGATCGCGCTCGGACTGTTCGTCCTCCGGGGGCCACCCGGGGACGACTCGGAGGGGAGTGAAGCCGAACCCGGGGACGGTGCGTTCGCGACCCCATCCGACGGCGGGTTCGGCGGGATCGTCGGCGGTGAGCCCGGCCCGTTTCTCGCGTTGCTCGTCGGGACGATCCCGATCGCGTTGGTCGTGGTGATCCCGCTTTTCGGCCAGATCCTCACGATCCTGATAGCCGGCTTCGGCACCGGCGCAGTCGCGATCGAGTACCTGAACTACGAGGAACCGACGCCCACGCCGGCGGAAGGATAAGCTTTACCGCCACACTGCACGCAGAGTCCCCCATGATCCAAAGCGACTGGGGGGACTGGCTGCCCCGTGCGATCGAACACGCCGCCCCCGAGGGCGTCGCGGTCTGGTATCTCGGCTGTAACGGCTTCGTACTGAAAGGGTCGGAGGGAACGACGATCTACATCGATCCCTACCTCGGACTCGGGGACCCACCACGGACCGTCCGGATGATCCCCGTCCCCTTTAGCCCGGAGGACGTCGCCGAGGCCGACGCCGTGTTGGCGACCCACGAACACACCGACCACGTCCACGGGCCGAGTCAGGCCCCGATCCTCGAGAACACCGGCGCGCGCTTTATGGCCCCCGACGACAGCCTCGAGGTCGCCCGCGAGGACGAATCCTGGACCGACGAGTGGGACGTCTCCGACGAACAGTTCGAGGAAGTGAGCGAGGGCGACACCGTGGAAATCGGCGAGTTCACGGTTCACGTCGAGGAGGCCAACGACCCCGACGCGACCCACCCCGTCAGCTACGTGATCGAACACGACGCCGGCACCGTCTTTCACGGCGGCGACACGAAGCCAAGCGACGACTTCGTCCGCATCGGCAAGGAGTACGAGATCGACCTCGGGATCCTCGCCTTTGGCACCGTCGGGATGATCCCGGACAAACGGACCCGCGAGCCAAAGCGTACCCGCTGGTACAACGACGAAAATCAGATCGTCGAGGCCGCCGCCACCCTCGGGTTCGATCGCCTACTGCCGACTCACTGGGATATGTGGCGTGGGCTGACCTCGGACCCGACGGTCCTGTATCATCACGCGAAGAGTTTCGCCTATCCACGCGACCTCGAGATCGTCGAAATCGGCGATCGGGTCGATCTCTGAGCGTATCCCACCTCTACACACAGGCAAGGCGAGTGCCTCGGGGTCGTTCGGAAGATCTCGCAGACTCGAACTCGGATGGTGGTTGAGACATCCATTCACAGTCGGCAGACGGCCGAAGTTAACCCCCATCTCGTGCACACAATCTGGAGTTGGTATTCGTCCCAGTCATACTCGGTGATGAACTTGTTGGGTGCCCGCTCGCTATTGGCAGGAAGGACTTCTCGTGCAATCCCGATTACGGTCTTGCGACGGCCCGCAGCAAGACCTGTCACGTACGTTCTGGCGTGATGGGTCCGGTGATAGAACAGTGAGTCGAACTCATCCAGCGGATCGGTACACGAGAGGAAGTCCGTAATCAGCAGCGTCGGCTGTCGGTACCATCTACATCGCGCCCCGAGTTAAATGTACAGAGCCGAGTCACAGAATTGAGCAACCTAACTAGTACGGGCGAAGATACTAGATTACATAAATCAACAAGATACAGATGTCAAACTTATCAATCGACAGTCCTCGGCGACGTCGATTCCTTGCTGGCGTTGGAGCAGGACTGGCCGTCTATGGGACTGCCATCGGAACAACAGCGGCAGACAGCCACGAGAGCGTACAGGTTGTCCTGGACAACGTCGGCTCTTCAGCGTGGGAACTCGTTGATGCCGACGAAGATGTAGGGGAGCAGGGAGTCAACAATCCGGAGCTCACTCTCCAGGAAGAAACTCGCTACACCGTTGTCAATCAGGGCAGCGGCCCACATCCGCTGGCGTTTCGTGATGAGGACGGGAATGATCTGTTGAGCCAGGATAGCGCGGGAAGCTACGAAGACCAAGATGACGTGAACTACGAAGAAAACGGCGAGGAGATGGTGTTTACGCTAACGGAGCAACTCGCCGATGATCTTGACACCTATATCTGTACACGACATGTCTCAATGGAAGGCGCGATACGGACAGTCGAAGACGTTGACGCAACCGTCACGTTTCCAGACCAGGCAACAGCATCTAGCACATTCACAGCCGAGGAGGCAACTGACCCAGCTGTCAGCGTCACCGTTGCGACGGATACTGATAGTGCCGTGGTCGTCACCTACGAGGACGACACCGACCTAGTTATCGCAGGCCTCGACGTGTTCGATGCAGACGAACTTGACGGTGAGGAGGACCTCGTCATCCCCGTCGAAGACGACGGCGGTTTCCCCGGCGAACACGTCGCCCACATCATCCCAGCCGACGACCTGAGCGGCGAGTATAACCCTGGAGATACCGTCTCTGCGGACACTGCTGAGGCAGTCATAAATAGTGATGCAGCGTCGGTCGTCCAAGCCAATCTTTCATTCGACGACCAGACCGGTGGGGAGCCCGTCGATGAGGGCGACGTTATGGCGACTGTCGATGTCTCTGTCGCTGACGGCGGCGCGGATCTGCCGTACGTTATCGATGTCCATCCAACCGACGACGACGGAGAGTTGGTTGGAACCGAGTTTGTCGGTGCAACAGACGTACTGTCTGGAGAAAACGAGAACGCCGAGATCGTCGCCGAGCGGGTCCCCGACGACGGCGCGGCCAACGAGTTACCGTTTGCAGGGACAGACTCGTTCGTTGTGATGATTCACGTCGTCGACGATGAGTCCGCCGTCGGCGACACCGCATCACCTGGATCGTTTCCGGTTCTCCCCAATGTGGACGCTGAGGCTGGACCGGTTCCAGGTGGTGTAACCGATCTTGCAGAAGTAACTGCAGAATTCGAGGAGGACGACACCGACGTCGACGACGATGTCGAAGATACTGACGACGATGAACCGGCAGAAACGGACGACACAGCCGATGAAACCGACGACGATGAACCGGCAGAAACGGACGACACAGCCGATGAAACCGACGATGATGTTCCTGGATTCGGCCCAGTCGCCGGTGTCGCAGGTCTTGGCGGACTTGTGGCATATGCCTACAGTAAACTCGTACTCAATGGTGAGCCGCCAGTTCCTGCAGACGATGGATTGGATGAACCAGACGAGTAATTGACCGATTCGATATCGTATTTTTCGCTGTGAGACGCTCTAACTTGGGCTCTTACCTAACTCAGTGAAACGGCGTGAGTATCATAGCATCCCGCCATCCGTCTTTAGTTAGGCGAGAAACCGCACGACAGCGGCGGCTTATCGAGAGTTCTTTTCGGAAGCAATGAGGAGGCTCGGATGTGCACTCCGAACCCTCTATCTCGTGCACACAATCTGTCGTTCCGAACACCTGACTACGCTCTCTCGAACCACTTGACCCCGAGGCGATTTACTACGTTTCGTTCGCGTGATTCTCTAGCAGAACGAACACGACCCAGGGAAACCTGAATCTCCATCCCCCGGTTAATTTATAGTAGTGGTGAATTAACGTTGACTTATGAGAAAGACCGCCAACCCGGATGAGGTGATCACGGTCAGTTCGGACGGACTGACCGTACAGAAGACGTATACGGCGGACGAGTTCCCCGTACCTGCGATCCGTTTTGAGATCGAGTCAGAGTACGACGCGCCCGCGGAGTTTCGGTTGTCGGATGCGATCCCCGAGTCGTTCCCGATGGACAACGTCGGCTTCCACCCCGACTACCACAGCGACCAGTGGACGGCGTTCAGGGACAACCACGTCGAGTTCGTCGGCACCGTCGACCCCGGCGAATCGCTGGTAACCGTCTACGGGATCCGACTCGACGACGAGGAACAGCCAGCCCGGTTTCTCACCGAACCGACGGTCGAGGGGGTCCGCGTCGAGGGGCGCGAAGACGCCGGCGAAGCATCGATGAGCGAGGAACGCGAGAACACCGACGACGCCGTCGATACCATCGTTTCGGAGGACCGAAACCAGGTGGTAAAGGACATGCTTTCGGGAGAGGCAGACGCCGTCCCCGGCCTCGAGGGTGAGGACGGTTTCGACGTCGACGAGCCAGCCGCCGAGGACCCCACGGACGAGGACCTACCCGATGACGTACTCGGGGACGACGGGCTGGACCTCGACCTGAGCGACGTCGACACCGACGTCGACCCCGAAGACGCAGACGCGGGGGGAGACGAGAGCGAGAACGTCCCCGACATCGACCTCGACTTCGGCGACGACGATTTCGGCGAAGACGACTTCGCCGGGGAGGTGAACGCGGAACCGGACGTCCCCTTCGGGACGGAGGCGACGGCCGGCGCGGACGGAGACGACGGGTCGGAGACGCCGATCGGTCTCGACATCGCTGAAGACGCCGCCGAAGCCGACGAGACGGAGATCGAACTCGACGTCGGGGAGCCAGACGAGGGGGTGGAACTCGACGCACAAACGGAGATCGAACTCGACTTCGAAGAGGCCGAAGGGACTTCCGACCTCGAGGACGACGAGACGGAACTCGAGGCCGGAGACGACGAGACGGAACTCGAGGCCGGAGACGACGAGACGGAACTCGAGGCCGAGGACGACGAGGCGGAACTCGAGGCCGGAGACGACGAGACGGAACTCGAGGCCGAAGACGACGAGGCGGAACCCGAGGTCGAGGACGACGAGGCGGAACCCGAGGTCGAGGACGACGAGGCGGAACCCGAGGTCGAGGACGACGAGGCGGAACTCGAGGCCGAAGACGACGAGGCGGAACTCGAGGCCGGAGACGACGAAGGGACGCTTGAGGCCGGAGACGACGAGGCGGAACTCGAGGCCGAGGACGACGAGGCGGAACTCGAGGCCGAAGACGACGAAGGGACGCCCGAGGTCGCCGTCCCGACCGACGCGGTCGAGTCCGTCAGTGCCCGCCTGGCCGAGGAACTCCGCGAAGACCGCATCGACGAGGACGACCTCGAGGTCTTGCGTGACGAACTCGACCTCGAGCCCACGACGAGTGACATCGCGCGGATCGACCACCTCCAGTCCCGCGTCGAGACGGTCGCTGCCTACGCGGGCGCCATAGAGGAGTTCCTCGAGGAGAACGGGACCGGAGCACAGCTCATCGAGGAGTTCAGAGCGGAGCTGTCGACCTTCGAGGAGACCGTCGACGACTTCGGGGACCGCACCGATGCCGTCGAGTCCGACCTCGAGGCGACCGACGAACGCGTCGAACGCGTCGACGAGGACCTCTTTTCGGTCACAGAGGACGTCGACGCCCTCGAGGACGATGTCGACGCGGTAGACGAGGCCGTCGAGGAACTCACGGGGGAACTCGAGACCCTCGACTCGACGGTCAGTGCGATCGAGGCGGACGTCGACGACCTCGCAGCCGACCTCGAGGGCGTTCGCGAGGACGTCACCGACATCGTCGAGTGGCGCGAGCAACTCGGCTCGATGTTCGCGGGCGACTCCTCCGAAACGTAACCCGTTTACGCCTCCACCGTCGACCACTGTACCGATGGGCGAGACGATACCGGTCGCAGTCCCACGAAAAGGCCGACCCCTCGAGGCGGTGTTCGACCGCCTGGCCCGGCGGCTGGGCGTCGAGGGCGTCGCCGACGACGTCATCTCGACGCTCCGACACGAGAAAGCCGTCACGAAAGGACGCCTCGAGCCCGGAGAACGCGACGTCTACCGGCGTCTCGCGACCTACAGCGACGTCGACGATTCCACGAAACCCGAGTATACCCTCCTGCGGGACGACCGGGCGGGCAAACCCCGGCGGATCGTCTTCGACAGCGTCGAGATTTCCCTCGAGGGCGTCACGGGGGCTCCCGACGACGCGACCGTCCAGCTCGTCGGCCGCGAGGAACCGTTCCGGGCGCTACGGACCCACGAGTTCGCCCTCGCCTTCGACAGCGCCGACCTCATCCTGGAGGAGGTCGTCGAACTCCGGCCGGAACCGTTAGACCGGATCGCGGACATAAACGCCCGGATCGACCCCTCCGATACCGACGTCAGGGTCGTCACGGGAATGGGCGACACCGTCTATCACACGCTGATGGCGACCCCCGAAACGGCTCCTGCATCCGGGGACGTAGACCGGGCGTTCGTCGAGAGCTACACCGGCCCGCTGTGTATCGCCCCCCGGTACGAACGGCTCGTCCAGGCCGTTCTCGGGACGGGACCGTTAGACGGCATCTCCTTTCAGTACCCGTCCGGGGACCTCGAGGAAGAAGCCGCCATCGCCGAAGCCGGGCTCGGCGTCTACCTGACCGTCACCGGTTCGACCGCCCGCGAACACGGGCTGGTACTCGGCGATCGGCTGTTCCCGAGCGAGACCGTCCTGATGGAGAACACCGCCGAACGATCGGAACTGGTCGCCGACGTTCGCTCGCTTTTGACCTCCGGTGTGGAGACGGCACTCGCACTCGAGTGAGCGCACGGGTCCGGTGAGCGACCCGGAAGTCGTTCGGTGAACTCCCTCGGGTGATGGATCGGCGACGGGACTGACCCGCCGACTTCGAGGCGATCGTCGAGTAGTCAGCACATACTAACCGTCGCCCGTCGTGAGTGTCCCGTATGTTCGGAACGAGCGGTATCCGTGGCGAGGTCGGAACGGAGGTAACGGGGGAACTCGCCCTCGCCGTCGGGCGGGCGGTCGCCTCGGAGGGGTACGAACGGGTCGTCGTCGGTCGGGACGTCCGCGAGAGCGGGGAGTTCCTCTCGGGTGCGCTCGTCGCCGGCCTGCGTGAGTGTGGGGCGGACGCCGTAGACGTCGGGGTCGCCGCGACGCCGACGATCGCCCGCGCGGTGGGCGACCTCGGGGCCGACGCGGGGGTCGTCCTCACCGCCTCGCACAACCCGGAGACGGACAACGGGATCAAACTCTGGACGCCCTCGGGGAAGGCGTTCGGGCCGGACGACCGGGCGGCGATCGCCCGCCGGGTCCGGGAGGACGACTACGACCTGCGGGCGTGGGACGGCCTCGGCTCGTGTCGGCGTTACGACGGGGCGGTGGCCGATCACGTCCGGGCCGTAGGCGCGGCGGTCACGATCGACGACCCCCCGAGCGTGGTCGTCGACGTCGGCAACGGTGCGGGGGGGAGTACGGCCCGGGCGCTCGCCGAACTGGGCTGTCGGGTTCGGACGCTGAACGGCCAGGAAGACGGGGCGTTCCCGGGACGTCCGAGCGAGCCAAAACGGGGGACGTTGGGGGCGCTCATGGCGTTCGTCGGATCGACGGGCGTGGACCTGGGGATCGCCCACGACGGCGACGCCGATCGGATGATGGCCGTCGACGAGACCGGGGAGTTCGTGCCCAAAGACGTCTTGCTCGCGTTGTTCGCTCGCGACGCCGCGAGCGAGGGCGATCGCGTCGTCGCACCCGTCGACACGAGCCTGGCGGTCGACGACGCCCTCGCGGCGGTCGGCGCGACGCTCACCAGAACACGGGTCGGGGACGTCTACGTCGCCGAACGTGCGACCGAACCCGACGTCGTCTTCGGTGGCGAACCCAGCGGGGCGTGGATCTGGCCCGAGGAGACCCTCTGTCCCGACGGCCCGCTCGCGGCGTGTCGGCTGGCCGAAATCGTCGCCGACCGCGGACCGCTGTCGGAACTGGTCGCCGACGTCGACACGTACCCGATCCGGCGGACGTCGATCGAAACCGTCGAAAAAGACGCCGTCATCGACCGCGTTCGGCGGACGATCCTCGAGGGCTACGACGACGTCGACACCTTAGACGGCGTCCGCGTCGACGCCGGCGACGGCTGGTTCCTGGTTCGCGAGAGCGGGACCGAGCCGCTCGTGCGCGTGACTGTGGAGGCTCGAGACGTAGAGCGAGCCGAGACGTTGTACGAGGAAGCGACGGGGATCGTCGAGGCCGCGACGGCCTGACCTGATACGGATCGTTGTACCGTTTTACCGGCGATCGACCCGAACGGGGCAGCGATCACCGGTACCGAATCACAACAGACCGTATGAGTCAGCGGTGTTCTTCGGGGATAAAATCGGAGGTCTTCATCTCGCGGTAGGTCGAACAGTCGGGACAGGCGTGGACAACGTCGCGGTTGTCGCCGAAGACCCGGGCGAACTGCTTGGTTACCTGGCTCCCACAGTTCACACAGCGAGGGGCGCTCGTCGACTCCTTCGAGGACATCGGCGTCCACTTCGTCTCGGTAGGTTCCGTTGACATCGTTCACCGTTTGCGACAGGACGGTATTTATTATAGGCTGCATAACGCGTCCCGGTCCGGGACAAATCATGTTTCAACACGACTTTGTGGGCACCTGTTGGTGTTCTCGATCCCGTTTCGACCCCGATCACGTCATGCGAAAATCACGTATTTACCGAGTTTACTAGGTGTGTTGCTCTCCGCCATCGTTCGAACGACAGGTGACCGAACCAACGCGGGGGGCGGACTGTGGACGGGTGGCCGGATGTGGCCGGATGTGTCGTGACTCGGGAGGTCGGACGGTCAGGGAACCCCCCGGTCGGAGTTCCGGAGTGGAAGTCGATGTGAACACCCGATTACAGTCCCTATATTTATCCGGCGTCTCGACCAAGCGCCAGCAATGAAAGCCGTCGTTCTCGCAGCAGGCGAAGGGACGCGGATCCGACCGCTCTCGGCTGATCGTCCGAAACCAACACTCCCCGTGGCCGACCGTCCACTCGTCGCCCACACCGTCGACGCTGCGGTCGACGCCGGGGCCGAGGAAATCGTCCTCGTCGTCGGTTACGAAGCCGAGAGCGTCCGGGGATACTTCGGAGAGACCTACCGGGGGACGCCGGTCAGCTACGCCGTCCAGAACGAACGGGCGGGTACGGCTCACGCGGTCAACACCGCGAGAGACCACCTCGAGGGCCCGTTCGCCGTCTTGAACGGCGACAACCTCTACGACCCCGAGTCGATCGCCCGCCTGTTCGAGGACGCACCCGCGATCTGTGCCCTCGAGGTCGAGGACCCACGGAACTACGGCGTCCTCAGTACCGAAGACGGCGCCGTCACGGGGATCGTCGAGAAACCGTCGGATCCGCCGACGACTCTCGCCAACGCCGGCGCGTACACTTTCCCCGCCGACGCACGCGAGTGGCTCGAGGTGCCGGCGAGCGAACGGGGCGAACACGAGATCACGGACGTCGTGGCGAAAGTGATCGACCACTATACCGTCACGCCCGTGGCCGTCTCCCGGTGGATGGACGTCGGCCGTCCCTGGGAGTTACTCGAGGCCAACGAGTGGAAACTCGGCGACCTCGAGAGACGGATCGACGGCGAGGTCGCCGAGGACGCCGTGTGCGAGGGTCCCGTCGTCGTCGAGGAGGGTGCGACGGTGCGCTCTGGGGTCGTGATCGAGGGGCCGGTGTTGATCCGCTCTGGGGCGAGCGTCGGGCCCAACGCCTACGTCCGGGGGGCGACGCTGATCGACGAGGGCGCGAAAGTCGGCCACGCCGTCGAGGTGAAAAACAGCGTCCTCTCGGCCGGCGCGACCGTCGGTCACCTCTCGTACGTCGGCGACAGCGTCCTCGGCCGGGAAGTCAACTTCGGGGCGGGGACGACCGTCGCGAACCTCCGTCACGACGAGGCTGCCGTCACGTTCACCGTCAAAGGCGAGCGCGTCTCGACGGGCCGACGCAAGTTCGGCGTCGTCGCCGGCGACGGCGTCAAGACGGGGATCAACACGAGTCTGACCCCGGGACTGTGCCTCGAGGCCGGCGCGACGACGATGCCGGGCGAGACGGTCGAGCGCGATCGGTAGTGGCTCGCTGCGCTCGCCACTACAGCACGGTCGGTCGCCGTCCGAGACGCACTTCATGCCTCTCCGTTCACCGTTTTTCCAGAACGTGCGCCGCGACGGCGACTACCAGGACGAGACTGAACAGGAACATTACGCCCTGAGTGATCGCGGCCGTCGTCGAGTCGACACTGGCGCCGGCGAGTACCGCGAGGAAATCGCCCAGTCCGCGGGTCGA
>LFCJ01000545.1_pt1 | contig 23836 bp, 24 predicted proteins | sample 643141 | NCBI WGS metagenome assembly LFCJ01 (sample SAMN03766243, study PRJNA286221) | soda lake metagenome | biome: soda lake; feature: Kulunda steppe; material: water; isolation source: sample B1-Br-g2 brine of Lake Bitter-1 | place: Russia: Kulunda steppe | collected 2010-07
AGTGAGCGACTTGAACTGCGTGACCTCGGGCACATCGACGCCGCGCTCGCGCGCGCCGGCCACGATCGCCTGCGCCAGCGGATGCTCCGATCCGGCCTCGATGGCGGCGGCGGCGCGCAGCACCGCATCCTCCCCGAACGCCCCGGTCGCGGCGACATCGGTGAGCGCGGGCTTGCCCTTCGTGATCGTGCCGGTCTTGTCGAGCACGACGACCTTGATGTCCTTCAGGCTCTGGATCGCCTCGCCCGAGCGGATCAGCACGCCGCGCTCGGCCCCCATCCCCGAGCCCACCATCAGCGCCGTGGGCGTGGCCAGACCCAGCGCGCAGGGGCAGGCGATGACCAGCACCGCGATCATCGCAAGGATCGCACCCATCGGGGCCGAGATGCCGGGATCGACCCAGGGCAGGAACCCCGCGCCCCAGTCGAGGATCGGCCGCAGCGCGTCCGCAAAGCCGAGCCAGACGCCGAAGGTCACGAGCGCGATCACCAGCACGGCGGGCACGAAATACCCCGTCAGCCGGTCGGCCAGCTCCTGGATCGGCACCTTCGAGCCCTGCGCCTCCTCCACGAGCTTGATGACCTGCGACAGGAAGGTATCGGCGCCGACGCGGGTGGCACGCACCTTCAGCACGCCCTCCTTGTTGATCGTCGCCCCGATCACCGCGTCGCCCGGCCCCTTCTCGACGGGCACGGACTCGCCGGTGGCGATCGACTCGTCGAGATGGCTCGCGCCCTCGACGATCTCGCCATCAGTGGGCACCTTGGCGCCGGGGCGCACCACCATGATGTCGCCCGGCTGCAGCTCGGCCACCGGCACCTCGATCTCGGCGCCGTCGCGCAGCACCGCGGCCGTCTTGGCGCCCATGGTGATCAGCCGCTTGATAGCCTCGCTCGCGCGCCCCTTGGCGCGGGTCTCGAGGTAGCGGCCCACGAGATGAAAGGTCATGATGGTGGCGGCCATCTCGATGAAGGAGGTCATCGGCCAGATGAAGCCCGCAAGCCCGATCAGATAGGGCGGCAGGCTGCCCATCGAGATCAGCACGTCCATGTTCGCGGTGCGGTTCGTCAGCGACCGCCAGGCGGAGACATGCGTCGCCCAGCCGCCGAACAGGAACACCACCGGAAAGGCCAGCACCGCGATGATCCCCAGATAGCCGGGCACCGGCTGCCAGAACATGTGCGGCCCCATCAGCACCATGATCAGCGTGGTGGGGATCGCCGCGATCCAGAGCCGCTTCCAGGCCCGCGCAAGATAACGATCCTCGGAGCCGGCCTCATGCGCGTGATCCTGCGCCTGCCCCTCCTCGACGGCGTCCACCTCGTAGCCCGCGCGTTCAATGGCGGCGCGGATGGCCTGCGCGTCGGTCTCGCCGGCGTCGAAGGACACCAGGACCCGGTGATTGCCGATATTGGTGTCGAGCGTGGCAATCCCCGGCAGGCGGCGCACCGAATCCGCCACGATCCCGGCGCAGTGATCGCTGCCCATGCCCGGCACCGTCAGCCGCACCTCGCGCGGGCCCTCCGCGCCATCGAGATCCTCGACCTCGTAGCCGGCCCGCTCGACCGCCGCCTTCAGATCGGCGGGCGTGAGCGCGTCCGGCTCATAGGTCACGCGGGCCCGATGGGCGGCCACACTGGTCTGTATGTCGCGCACGCCGTCGAGGCGCTCCAGCGAGGTGCGAACGATGCCGGCACAATGATCGCTGCCCATGCCGGGGATGGTCAGCGCGGCGGTCGCCTCTGCGCGGCGTGTCTTGGCGTCCATGCTCATACTGGTTCTCCGAAATTGCCGTGCGCGCGAAAGAGCGTGATCGCGCCCGACGCTGTGTTGATCCGGCGCGTCTCCTCGACGGCCTCGAAACCGGCCTCGCGCATCAGCTCGGGCAGGACGCCGCGCGCGTTGGGCTCGGTATCTTCACGCCCGTCGATCCGCTGCACGGTGTTGCGAAACAGAAACCGCATCAGCGCGCCCGGTTGCACGCCGTAATCGGCGACATGCAGCGCGCCGCCCTCCTCGAGCGCCCGGAAGGCGGCCTGCAGGATCGCGTCCTTGCCCGCGAGCGGCACCTGGTGGAAGACGAGCGAGCTCGTGATCGCCGTAAAGGGGCCATGCGCCGAAGCGAAGGCATCGTCGAAGAACCCCGCCAGATACGCGATCTCAAGCCCTTCCGCCGCGGCCTGCGCGCGCGCCCGGGCGAGCACCGCCGCGTCGGGATCGACGCCGATCACCTCGGCTTGCGGCTGCGCGCGCTTGAGCTGGCGCGTGAAGGTGCCGGTGCCGCAGCCGATATCGACGATGCGCGCGCCGGCAGCCGGCGCGACCTGCGCGAGCAGATCCGTGCGCCAGGCGCGTTCGCGCGTGAAGACCGCGATCGCCGTATCGTAAAGCGGCGTCAGCCAGCGATGCCCGAGCGCGGGCGTGTAATCGGCGCGCGCGCTCATGCCCGGGCTCCCCGCGTCGGGTGGTATCGCGATCCGCGGGGTGCGCCCCGCAGGCTCGTCTGTCTGGTGAACATGATCATCCCTCTCATCCTGATCCGCTGCGGCGCCCGGGCGTCGCAATCGACGCGCGGGTCGGGACGTCGCGACCGAAGCCGCGCCGTGGATCAGGTGACGATGGGAGGGTGCAGGATGGGCGGCGGGGCGCGGCCCGCGAACGCGCGCGCGCCGATGACGGGCCCTTGCGACGCGGATCGCGGCGATGCCTGCGGTGCGCCCTTGCCGGCGAGGGCCGACAGGGTGCAACAGGGCGACGCGGCACAATCGGCCTGTGGCGCGCCCTGATCTTGGTCGTGACAGCACACATCAACGGCGACGCCCTGCGACGCGGCCGCATCGGCCGGCGCGGACGCCTGAGCCGGATGCGCATGCGCCACCCCCGCAAAGGCGACGAGCAACACCAGCGCGCAGGCCCGCATCACCATCGTGAGCGGAACGCTTCGCAGCAGCGTTATCGACATGCGCAGGTTCAACTCTCGATAGCCCTCTTCGTGCGTGGCCGCACCTATATACCCGCGCCCCGGCTCCCGGATTGACCTGGGTCAAATACCGGCACGGAACGTCGGGTTACCGTCGACTCGAGAGATGGGGCTTCCAGTAAAGGGAGGGTCAAGCCCCTCGGCGCGGTTTCCTGCGGCGCGGGGCGATGGATCGGATCCCCCGCGTTGACACGGGAAGCACTGGATGCCGGGCGCGCATGGGAGCAGGCACGACGCATGGCAAGGCTGCGGACAGTACTGGCGTTGATGGCGGTGGTTCTCCACCTCGCGGCGCTGTTGATGCCGGCGACGGCCCATGCGTCGATGGATCACGCGACCCCCGGCATTGCCGGGACTCACCTTCTGGCGGAGGGTCCGCACCATCCGCCTGACGACTGCTGCGAGACCGCGGGCAGCGGGGCGGTGCAGGCATTTGACGCCGTGTGCACCGTATGCGCGTTGTCCTGCTCCGGGCTCCAGGCCACGCTCGCGGCTCTGGCGCCCGCCCCGTTCGCGCTTGCCGCACCGCGCACTGTCCCGCTCGAGGCCCAGTCGCTGCGCGGCACCACGCCCGAGGCGGTCCGTCGCCCTCCGAGACCCCGCTCCTGAACCGATCGCACCCGGCCCCCGCAGGGCCGGCGCGTGAAGTCCCGGCCGCAGGCCGGAGCATGGGAGATATCAAAATGCCTTGCCGATCTCGCGGCGCCACTTCATTGCGACCACCGTGGCCACCGTGTTCCGAATCGACACGGGCACGATCGCCGGACGGCTGGTGGCGCCGGACGGGCATCGCATCGAACCCACAAGCGGCCGCCGCTCCGGCTTCGCGATGGGTCAGCGGCCCGGTATCGAACTTGACCTGCCCGCAGGCAATGGCGCCTGTCGCATCCTCGCCCTGCGCGCGGGCGATTGCGAACGCACCGGGTTGCTTCCGTCACCCCCAGCGCGCGCCTGCAGCGGCGCGCCGATCGGGGCGGAGCGGTCGCGCACTGGATGATGCACGCTGACAACGTGCCGCACCTGATCACCGGCATGATGACGGAACTCGTCGTCGCCTGAGCCATCACGGGCGCGCGGGGTTGCCGGCGCGCCAATTCCTGCCACACCACCGAAACGGAGCAGAGCATGACCGATACGACCCATATCCGTGCCACGCTGGCCGCACTCACCATCGCCGCCGGCCTCGCACTCGCGCCGCCGGCGCTGGCCGGGACCGACGCCGCGCAGGCCGACGCCCTGCATGTCACCCTCACCCCGACCTGCGGCTGTTGCGGCGCCTGGGCGGAGCTGGCCGAGGCGCATGGTTTCGAGGTTGAGATCACCGTCACCGAGGACCACAATGCCATGAAGGCCGCAGGCGACGTCCCGGACGATCTGTGGTCCTGCCACACCGCCGCGATCGGTGGCTACACGATCGAGGGCCATGTGCCTTTCGAGGCCATCGATCGGCTGCTCGAGGAGCGCCCGGACATCACCGGCATCGCGGTGCCCGGAATGCCGGCCGGATCGTCCGGTATGGGCGCGGATCCGCACGCATCCTACGACGTGATCGCCTTCGGCGGCGCGGCCGGTGACGGCGCGGTGTTCGAGCGCGTCGGTGAGTAAAACGACGGATGCCCCGCGCGGCGCCCGAGTGACCTCCCGTGGCAAAGGCTATCAACCATGATGACCAGTTGCCTCTCCGGCAGGGCTGGCGCGCGCACATGACCGGGTCCGAGACGAAACCCACCATCGCGCGGTCCTATGACGCGCAGGCGGCCGGGTATGATCGGCGCTGGGCAAGCTATACGGCGCGCAGCACGGAGCTGACCCTGGACGCCCTGCCCCGGCTTGCCCCTGGGGCGCAGGTGCTCGATGTGGGTTGCGGAACCGGGCCTCTCCTCGGTGCGCTGCGTGACCGCGACGCGGAGCTTGCGCTGACCGGGGTGGATGTCAGTGAGGCGATGCTGGCGCAGGCCTCCGCGCGGCTGGGCGCGCAGGTCGCGCTTTGCCGGGCACCGGCGGAGCGGTTGCCCTTCGATGACGCCAGCTTCGATGCCGTGGTCACCGCAAGCGCGCTGCATCACTGGCCGGAGCCGGAACGGGGGCTTGCCGAGATGGCCCGGGTCCTGACCACCGGAGGCCGGCTTGTCGTGACCGACTGGTGCCGCGAGAGCTGGCCGATGCGCTTGATGGATCGCTATCTGCGGCTGCGCGATGCGGCGCATCACCGTGCGCTGACGCGGCGCGAACTTGCGGGGCTGGTGGCCGGCGCCGGCTTCGACATCGACAACCAGACCCGGCACCGGATCGACCGGCTGTGGCAGCTTCAGGTGCTGACCGCGCACCGTGGCGGCGCATCGGCCGCGCCCCCGCCGAGCGGCGCGGGCCCGCCCTGAGCGTTCAGGCCGATCGCGGCCCATGCGGTGACATTGGTCGCCTGCGACGGCACGGCCTTGGTGATGGCATGGACGCTCAGCTGCCCCGGGCCAGGAACGGCTGCAGCGCGGCGAGTGTCTCGGCCGGGGCTTCCTCCTGAAGGTTGTGGCCGCAATCGATGGCGCGGCCATTGACGTCGCGCGCCTTCTCGCGCCAGGTGTCGAGCACATCGTAAAGCGCGCCCACCACGCCCCGCGCGCCCCAAAGCGCCAGAAGCGGCGCCGTCACCGTCTGCCGTGCATCCTCTCGGTCATGGCGCAGATCGATCGTCGCGGCGGCGCGGTAATCCTCGCAGATGGCGTGCAGCGTGGCCGGATCGCGGTAGCAGCGCAGATACTCCGCCATCGCGGCGGGCTCGGTGGCGCCGGGGACCTTGTTCTGCGCGGCGATGTGTTCGTTCAGGAAGAACTCCGGGTCCGCCCCGATCAGCCGCTCGGGCAGCGGGTAATCCTGGATCAGCAGGAACCACCAGAAATAGCGCCGTGCGAACTCCATGTCGGTGCGCTCATACATGGTCAGCGTCGGCGCGATGTCGAGCACCGCGAGCCGCGCCACCGCACCGGCATGATCGAGCGCCATGCGATGCGCCACGCGCCCGCCCCGGTCATGGCCGACGACACTGAAGCGCGCGAAGCCCAGCCGCGCCATCAGCGCGACCTGATCGGCGGCCATGGCGCGCTTGGCGTAGTTGACATGCGACGGCCCGCCTTCGGGCTTGCTGCTGTCGCCGTAGCCGCGCAGATCGGGCGCCACGACGGTGTAGTCGCGCGCAAGGTCCGGGGCGATCTTGCGCCATGTGACATGGGTCTGCGGGTGGCCATGCAGCAACAGCAGCGGCGGCCCGCCCCCGCCCATGGCCGCGCGCAGCCGCACGCCGTCGCCGAGCTCGACATCCATCAGGGTGAAGCCCGGCATCAGCGGGGCGTCGTCCAGATGTGTCACGCCGGGGATCGGATCAAACCGGTTTGCCATCGCAGCCTCCTTGGGTGTCGGACGCGCAGGGGCGCTCCAGCCCTCCAGGATCGCGCCAGGCGCAGGCCCTGCTCCGCCGGGGATCCTGCGTTCGGGCCCTGCGCGGCGTATGAACGCGGACCCTGACGCAGGGATACAGCGCCGGACGCGGCGGGGCAATGCTGGCCCCGGAGCATCGGTCCGCGACCGGCGCAGCCGTCGCCTGCGCACCACGCCCGCCCTTCGGCCATGGCGCCGCCCCGCGCGCGGAGCCTGCTGGGGCACCGCACCGTGTGCCGCGTCAGGTCTGCGCCACCGTGTCGCTTCCGGAGCTGGCCGCCGGTGCGGTATCTATCGGGGCCATCGGATCGCGGCGTTCGGCCGGGGCGAGGAGCGTGTAGAACATCGGCACCACGAACAGCGTGAAGAAGGTGCCGATCACCAGCCCCGAGAACACCACGACCCCCATCGCGCGGCGCGCCTCGGCCCCGGCGCCGTTGGCGAGGATCAGCGGCAGCACCGCCAGCGCCAGCGCCGCCGAGGTCATCAGGATCGGCCGCAGCCGCATCCGCGCCGAGCGCAGCATCGCCGCGCGGATCCCGTAGCCCTCGTCGCGGCGCTGATTGGCGAACTCCACCAGCAGGATGCCGTGCTTGGCGATGATCCCCACCAGCGAGATCAGCCCGATCTGCGAGTAGATGTTGAGCGTGGCGAGCCCCAGATTGAGCGGTAACAGCGCGCCGAACATCGACAGCGGCACCGACATCAGGATGATCAGCGGATCGCGGAAACTCTCATACTGCGCCGCGAGCACGAGATAGATCACCAGGATCGCCGCGCCGAAGGCGATCAGGATCGTGTTGCCCTCCTCGACCTCGAGCCGCGACTGGTCCGCGTAGTCGAGAAAGAAATCCCCCGGCATCGCCGCCTGCGCCTCCTCGGTGATCAGATCGAGCCCCTCGCCGGTGGTCACCCCCGGCATCGGCAGCGCCGAGATCGTCGCGGAGTTGAGCTGATCGAACTGCTCGATGGTGTCCGGCGCGGCCTCGGTGGTGCTGTCGATCACCGACGACAGCGGCAGCATCTCGCCGGTGATCGAGCGGACATAGAAATCGCCGAGATCCTCGCGGTTGTCGCGGAACTCCTGCGGGGCCTGCACGATGATGTCGTAGCTGCGCGAGTCGCGGTCGAACTGGCCCACGGGGCCGTCGCCCACCAGCAGCGACAGCGTCGCGCCGATCTCGGCGGCGGGGACGTTGAGCGCGGCGGCGCGGTCACGGTCGATGCTCACCGTGGTCTGCGGGGTGTCGAAGGAGAGCGAATTGTCCACCACGATGAAGCGCCCGCTCGCCTCGGCGGCCGCGCGGACCTCCTCGGCGACCTCGTAGACCGTCGCGGCGTCGCCCGTCGATTGCAGCACCACCGAGATCGGCAGCCCGCCCCCCGCGCCGGGCAGCGAGGGCGGCGCGAAGACCTGCGCGCTTACACCGTCCACCGCGCCGAGCCGGCCCTGAATCTCCTCCTGGATGTCGGACTGGTGGCGCTCGCGGCTGTCCCAGTCCTCGAGACCCCAGACCGAGAAGCCGGTATGCGTCGCCCCCTGGATGCCGGCGATGGAGAACTGGGTATCGACCCCCTCGATGCCCTCGGTCAGCTCGCCGATCTCCTCGGCGTAGCGGGCCGTGTAGTCGCTGGTGGCATAACGCGGCGACTCGAGCAGCGCGAAGAGCGCGCCCTCATCCTCCTCGGGCGCGAGCTCGCCGGGCGTGTTGAGGAACATGAACACCGTGACCGCGCCGAGCACCGCGACCACGAGGAGCGTGACGGGGCGGTAGTTCAGTGTGGCGTCGAGGCGGCGCTCGTACCAGTGGCCGAAGCGGTCGAAATTGCGATCGATGAAGCGCTGGAACCGGCCCGCGCCGCCGGGGCGGATCAGCCGCGCGGCCATCATCGGCGTGATCGTCAGCGCCACGAGGGTGGAGATCGCCACCGCACCCGCGAGCGTGAAGGCGAACTCGGTAAACAGCGCGCCGACCAGCCCGCCGGTAAAACCGATCGGCACCAGCACCGCGATCACCGCCACCGAGGTCGCGATCAGCGCCAGCCACAGCTCGCGCATCCCGACGATGGCGGCGCGCATCGGCTCCATGCCCTCCTCGACATTGCGGTGGATGTTCTCGACCACGACGATCGCGTCATCGACGACGAGCCCGATCGCGAGCACCATCGCCAGCAGCGTCATCAGGTTGATCGAGTAGCCCATCAGGAACAGGAAGAAGCAGATCCCCACCAGCGAGAGCGGGATCGTCACCACCGGCATCGACACGGTGCGCATGGAGCCCAGGAACAATAGGATCACCACGATCACGACGACGATCGCCTGCGCGATGGTCTGAAAGACCTCCCGGATCGAGGAGCTGATCGCGTCCGTGGCGTCATAGACCGGCGAGACGGTCATCCCCGCGGGCAGGCTGTCGGCGATCTCGGGCAGCGCCTCGTTCACGGCGGCGGAGGTGTCGAGCGGGTTGGCGCCGGGGGTCGGGAAGACGCCCACGAATGTGCCCGGCTCGTTGTCGAAGCGCACGATCGTGTCGGTGTTCTCGGGGCCGAGCTCGATCTCGGCGACATCGCGCAGCCGCACCACCGCGTCGCCATCCTCGCGCAGCGGCAGCGCGCCGAACTCCTCGGGGGTCTGCAGCGTCGACTCGAGCAGGATCGGCGACTGCACATCGACATTGCGCACGAGCCCCGGCGCGGAGAGGAAATTCGCCCCCGAGATCGCCTCGTTGAGCTCCGCCGCCGTCACCCCCCGGCTCGCCAGCGCGACCGGGTCCACCCAGGCGCGCATCGCAAAGCGTGACGCGCCGAGGATCTCGGCCTCCGCCACGCCCTCGATGGTGGCCATGCGCGGCTGGATCACCCGTTCGAGATACTCGTTGAGCTCGGCGGGCGTCATGTTGGGGTTCTGGAAAGCCAGATACATCGTGGCGAATTCCTGGCCCGTGCCGGTCACGACCTGCGGATCGTCGGCATCCGCGGGCAGCGTGTCGCGCACCTCCTGGACCTTGGCCATCACCTCGGTGAGCGCGGTGTCGGGATCGGCGCCGAGCTCCATGTTCACCGTCACGGTGCTCATCGACTGGCGGCTTTCCGAGGTGACGTAATCGACATCTTCGGCGGTGGCGACGGTCTCGGCGACGGGGGCGCTCACGAAGCCCTGCATCAGCTCGGCGCTCGCGCCCGGATAGGTGGTGGTGACGGTGACGACGGTTTCGTCCACCTCTGGGTATTGCCGGATCTGCAGGTTGAAGATGCCGGCGACACCCAGAAGCAGGATCAGGCAGCCCAGCACCGTGGAGAGCACCGGGCGGCGGGTGAAGAGCTCGGGGATGCTCATCATTGCGCGGCCTCCGCCTCGGCGGACTCCTGCGCCTCCTCCGCGTCGAGCGTGACGGGCGCGCCATTGGAGAGCCGGTTCTGGCCCGCGATCACGATCCGGTCGCCCGGCGCAACCCCGTCGGTGACCTCGATGCGGGTGCCGGCGCGATCGCCCGTCTCGACGAAGACCTGCCGGACTTCGAGCGCGTCCTCGTCATCGCTGTCCTCGCGCGGGACCACCGCGAAGACATGATCGCCGAACAGGCTCGTGACGATCGCGGTCTGGGGCAGCGCGATGACGTCCTCGCGCTCCTCGAGCAGCACGCGGGTGCGCACGAACTGCCCCGGGCGCAATTCGCCGTCGGGGTTGTCGATCTTGGCGCGCAGGGAGACGAGGCGCGATTGCGGATCGATGCGCGGCTCGATGGCGCTGATGGGGCCCGAGGGGATGTCCTCGCCCTCGAAGCCGATCAGCTCGACCGTCTGGCCGATGGCGAGATCGCGCAGGCGCTGCTCGGGGACGGTGAAATCGACGCGCACCTGCTCGGTGGCCTGAAGCGTCGCCGCCGGGGTGCCGGCGGAGACATAGTCGCCCGCCTCAACGGCGGGGATGCCGATCTCGCCGTCGAAGGGCGCCTTGAGGCGCTTGTTCTCGCGCGTGGCCTGGATGCGTTCGACCTGCGCGCGCGCGGCGGCGACGGCCGCCTCGGCCTCCTCGATGCTGGTCCGCGCCGCCACCCCGCGATCACCAAGCGAGCTGGCACGGTCCAGATCGCTCTCGGCCAGGGTGACATCGGCCACCGCGCCGAGCAGCTCGGCGCGCTCGATCGCATCGTCGATCTGCACGAGGATGTCGCCCTCGGAGATCTCGTCATTCGCCTCGAAGGTGACCTCCTCGATGCGCCCGTTCGCCTCGAGGGTCAGGTCGATCCCGCGCTCGGCGCTGATGGTGCCCAGCGCGCTCACCCCGGGCGTCCAGCTGTCGGGCTCGGCGACGACGGTATCGACGGCCTCGGGCTCGGGTTCCATCTCGTCAAAGAAGGCCTCGATCGCCTGGTCGCGGAACATGTTGAAGCCCACGATGCCCCCCGCAACCACGGCGAGCAGGATGAAGGCGATCGTGAAACGGATGAACATTTCGGTCTCCGGCTGGAATGCGGGCGCGGCCGGCCTTGCGGCAATGCGCGCTCTACTGTACCGTCCGGACGGTAAAGTCAAGCACTGCGGAGGAGCAGGGTATGGGTGGGGGCGACAGCGCGGGCAGGACGCCACGGCGCAGCGCAGGCGAGTCGCGCGCGGCAATCCTTGCCGCCGCCGAGCGCATCACGGCGCGGCGCGGTTCGGGGCATCTGTCGATCGAGGCCGTCGCCGCCGAGGCCGGGCTCTCGAAGGGCGGCGTGCTCTATCACTTTCCCAGCAAGATGCGCATGCTCGAAGCGCTCGTCGAGCTGCACGTCGCCCGCACCGAGGAGGCGTTGGCGCGCCACCGCGCCGATGCAGGGGACGCGGCGCCCAACGCGCTCGCCCGCGCGCTTATCGCCGCCTTTCGCGAACGCCGCGACGCGACGCCGCAGAACGCCACCGGCCTGTTCGCCGCGCTTGCGGAGAACCCCGATTTCATCGATCCCGCGCGCAGCTTTCAGGCCGATCTCGTCGCCCGGCTGCGCGCCGACTCCGACGACCCCGACCTCGCGGTGATCGTGTTCCTGTGCATGGAGGGGCTGCAGTCCCTGCGGTTGTTCGGCTCGGAGTGTCTCGACGACGCAGACACCGAGGCCGCGCTGCGCCGGCTGAGCGCGCTTTTAGACGACGCTGGCTGACCCCGGCCCTTGCCCCGCGATCAGCCCGTGACCCGCAGCCCGTGCGCGCAAACAGCCCGGCGAACCCGAAACAGACCTGCACGTGGTCAGCGCGGCGCCCCGCTGTCAGTGGCGGCCGACAGAGGCGCGCCACCGCCGGAGCCAGCGGCGCGTGCGGATCCAGACCGACGAGACCGGCGCGCGCATGACCGCAACATCCACCGCCATAAGCATGAGGCCAAGCGGCAGCATCCACAAGCCGAGGCCCGGCAGAAAGAACAGCGTGCTGCCCGCGATCAGGAGTGCGGCAGCCGGAATGCGCCACAGCCGGGCCCGCGGCGCCGTCAACCAGGCGATATTGCTCCGAAAGCGCGGGAAGCTGCGCCCAAGTTCCTGAAACTGCCGCCGCAGGCGGCGCTCGCTCTTGTCCACTGGTGCCGGTCTCCTCGGGGGCCACAGCTTCAGGTGGCGACCGGTCGCACGATCGGCAAGGGCCTCAATGCCCCGCGGCGGCAGCTTCGGGCGGGATCGCCGCCCTTCCTTGGTCAGAGCCGCAGCGAAATCGATCAGCGATGCGGGGTATGACCGATTCGGCGATACCGGCGCCCCACCGGGCGCCGGCCATTGCTCCCCCGATGCTGGTAGCATGACGCGCGGAGCCCGGAAACTAAACTGCCCATCATCACCGATCCTTCAAGTGCCGCCGCGATCCACGAGAGCAGCACGTTTACCCGGCGCCCACGGGCCTCGTCCGCGTCGCCATTGCAGGGCGCTCGGGCGCGGGGTTGCTGCATGTCGACAAGCCATCTTTCAAGCCGCGGCAATTGGCTTGGCGTGCGAAGATGTCGTGCCGGCATTCGCATCGCCGGGGTGCTGCGATTGCGCGCGGTGCCTGAGCCCTTCATTCGCCGCCTCGAAGCCCGGCCGGAACTGCTGGACATCGATGAACCACACAAGCAGGCCGCGGAAGCGCTCGCCGTGAACCAGCCGCGTGCCGCCGTGTTCGGCGATCAGGTGGAAATAGTGCTCGCCGTCGAACAGCCTGGGCAGGCCCAGCCGGCCGCGCCAGCGCAACCGGCGGCCCGGATCGGCCACCAGCACCAGCGGGCGGAAGGCCATCTCGCGCCCCGACGGCGTGACCATCCGCAGGCACACGCGCTGACCCGGCCGGAACTGCCCCTCGACGCTGCGCATCATCGGGTTCCAGCCCGCGTGCTCGGCCGGATCGGTCAGCAGCGACCAGACCGTTTCCGGCGGCGCGGCGATGAAGATTTCGGTCTCGAAGCGGTCGCGCGGGGCGGTCGCGAAAGCCGCGCCAAGGGCGATCGCGGCGGCGCTTGTGAGCAGGGTGAACATGGCAGCATCTCCTGGCTGGATGACAGGTGACGGATAGCGCCGGGCGCGATATAGATGAATTGCGCAAATACGGATGCCTGCTATAGAAAAAACCATGATCTCCCCGACAATCCAGTGGGAGCACTGGCGCAGCTTCATCGCCGTCGCCGAGTTGGGCAGCCTTTCGGCCGCAGCGCGCGGTCTCGGGCTCACGCAACCCACGGTGAGCCGTCATATCGACCTTCTGGAGCAGGCCCTTGGTGCCACGCTCTTCCTGCGCTCGCCGCAGGGGCTGGCGATGAGCGACCTCGGGCAGCAGCTTCTGCCCGAGGCGCGCGCCATGGCCGCCTCCGCCGCCGCGCTCGAACGCACCGCCTCGGCCCCGCACGACGCGGATCGGGGGGTCGTGCGCCTGACGGCCAGCGAGGTCGTGGGTGCCGAGATCCTGCCGCGCGTGCTGGGCCCGCTCCTTGCCAAGCATCCCGGGCTTGAAGTGGAGCTCGTGCTGTCGAACCGCAACGAGGACCTGCTACACCGCGAGGCAGACCTCGCCGTGCGGATGGTGCGCCCGACGCAGGCCGGGCTGATCGCGCGCAAGGTCGCGGATGTGCGTATCGGGCTGTTCGCGCATGCGAGCTATCTCGCGGCGCGCGGGACCCCGCGGAGCTTGCCGGAGCTTGCCGGCCACGTCCTCATCGGCCCCGACCGCGACAGCGCGGCGCTCGCGGCGCTCACCGGCACCGGGATCACCCGCCGGATGATCCGCTTTCGCTGCGACCGGGAAAGCGCCCAGCTCAACGCCATCCGGGCAGGCATGGGGATCGGCGCGATGCAGGGCGGGATCGCGCAGATCGCGCCCGGGCTGCGCCCGGTGCTGCCCGACAGCATCGCGTTCGAGCTCGAATGCTGGCTCGCCATGCACGCGGATCTGCGCAGCACCGCGCGCGTGCGGATGGTCATGGACCATCTCGCCGCGCATCTGCCAAAATGATGCGATGAGCATTCTGCACGTATCACTCAGCGCGGATGACCCGGAGCGGATCGCGCGATTTCTGGCAGGGATCATGGGCGGGTATGCGCTTGAATTTCCGCCGTTCCCCGGCGCCTGGATCGCGTTCGCGCGCGCGGATGACGGCACCGCGATCGAGGTCTACCCGACGACGCATGTCCTGACCATCGGCCATGAGAGCGTCGCCTGTGAGGTTGTCGAGCCCCACAGAAGGCCGACATTCGCCCATGCGGCGATCAGCTCCACGCTGGAACGGGAGGAGATCTTCAGCCTTGGCGCGCAGGAAGGCTGGGTAACGCGGGTCTGCAACCGGGGGCCTTTCGCGTGCATCGAGATCTGGCTCGAAGATCGCCTCCTCGTCGAAGTGCTCGACCCCGACATGCAGGCCGATTACGCGAGCGGGATGACGGTGCGGAACTGGCGGGCCATGTTCGGCATGGACTGACCGCATGGCGGGTGCTCCGGCATGCTTCGGCGCGCGCTGCTGATTTACGCCGCCACCCGCCGGAGCGGCCCGTGGAGCAACATCCAAAGCATCGCGCCAGGCCATTGGCCTTGCTCAGGAATGCCATGGGGTCGCGCTCCTGTTGCTCGCGGAGGTTCTGCCATGTGGCAACATCCCGTCGCGACGCGTTTCCTGCGCAATCCGGTGATCCGGCGCTCAGCGGATCGGCCCCTCGCCGCGGTCCAGATAGGCGCGCAGCAGCGCGGCGCGGCGGGGGCGGAAGCTCTCGGCGGTCTCGGCCAGGGTCGCGATGCGGTCGAGGCGGAAGGCGCGGAAATCCTCGCGCAGCCGGCAGAAGGCGAGCACGATCAGCGCGCGCTCGAAGAAGACGACCGAGAGCGGCCAGATGCGCCGGTCGGTGCGCACGCCCGCAGCGTCGGTATAGGCGATGTCGAGGGCGCGCTCGTGCCACATCGCGCGTCGCACCACCCCCGGATCGGTGAAGAGTGCCGGCTTGGGGTCCACGCGCGCGGCGCGCAGGGCGGCGTGGCGGGCGTGATGGCGCGCGCGCTCGGGCAGCGCGGCGGTGATCTTGGCGAGCGCCTCGCGCGCCGCCGCCGCGAGTTCGGCATCCCCCTCCGCCTGCACCGAGGAGAGCCCCAGGATCACCGCCTCCATCTCCAGCCGGGTCAGAGTCTGAGGCGGCAGAATCGGGTCCTCGCTCAGCGTGTAGCCATACCCCGCCTGCCCGTCGATCAGCGCCCCGGCCGCGCGCAGCGCGGCGATGTCGCGGTAGATCGCGCGCTGCGACACGCCGGTGCATTCCGCGAGCCGCGCGGCGGTGACCGGGGGCCGCAGGCTGCGCAGATGCTGGAGCAGGCGAAGCAGCCGGTCGCTGCGGGACATGGCGCCCTCCTGACGGGTTCTGTCAGGATGATCCGCGTAAGCCGTCATGGCAATCTCGGGAGATGACCATGCTGAAATTCCACCACGCGCACCAGTCGCGCTCGGGCCGCGTTCACTGGCTGCTGCACGAGCTCGACGTGCCGTTCGAGCTGATCCGCACCGATATACCGCGCCGCGACGGCACCGGCGGGCGCGATCCGCAGAACCCGCACCCCAACGGCAAGGTGCCCGCGCTCGAACATGACGGCGAGCTCGTCACCGAGACCGGCGCGATCCTGCTCTACCTGACCGACCGCTTCGCAGAGCGCGGGCTCGGTGTCGCGCCGGGCGCGCCGGGGCGCGGGGCGTATCTGACCTGGCTGTTCTGGTATGGCGGCGTGGTGGAGCCCGTCTATCTCCTGGAGGTGATGGGTGTGGCCGAGCATCCGGCGGCGCAGGCCACGTTCCGCGACCGCGACGCCGTCGCCGCCCGGCTGATCGCGGCGCTCGAGGCCGGCCCGTGGCTCATGGGCGCCCGCTTCACCGCCGCCGATATTCTCCTGTGCTCGCCATATCTGTATTTTCCCGACGCGACGCCCGACCACCCGGCCGTGCGCGACTGGATCGCGCGCTGCACCGCCCGGCCGGCTTATCGGCGCGCGCAGGAGGATGACTGACCGCCCGGCAGGGGGCGCGAACACGGCACCGAACGCAGGGAGACGCCATGAGACGAGACGCCTATCGCCGAGCGCCCGAAGAGGTGGACATGCAGGCCGAGGAACGCGCCATCCGCCGCGATTCCACCATCGCCACCGTGGTGACGATCGCCGGTTTCGCCGGCGCCTACTGGCTTCTCCCGGCCGTGACCGAATTGCCCACGGAGCGCGCCGACCGGCTGGCCTTCGCCGCGCTGTGCTGGGCGGTGACCGGCGCCGTCCTGCTGGTCGCGATCCTGATGGTGTCGACCACGCGCCGCTTCTCGCCCGCCGATATCGGCGGCCAGGCCGCGGGACCGCCCAGCGACCGTCTCGCCATCAAGGCGGCGTTCCTGCAGAACACGCTGGAGCAGACGGTGCTGGCGGGCGGTTTCTACCTCGCGCTGGCCGCCGTGGCGGGCGGGCCCTGGCTGGCGCTGCTTCCGGTCGCGGCAGGGCTCTTCGTCGTCGGGCGGGTCCTGTTCTATCTGGGCTACCCGGGCGGGGCGCAGGGGCGCGCGCTCGGCATGGCGCTGACCATGATGCCAAGCGCGCTGGGCTATCCGCTCGTCGCCGCACTCGCGATCTTCGCGGGGTGAGATCGGTGGGGCGACAAGGCGGCTGGCCGCTCCGACGGTCAGGGGCGCCGGCGCAGCGCGACCACCAGCCGCCACACGGCGCGCCCGCTGGTGAGCGCCCGGCGCAGGGTGCGCGGTGCCCGGTTTGCCCTGTTCATCGCGGCGCTGACGGACACCCGCACGACAGCCGGGACTTGCCAAATCGCCCCCGCCGCCTCGGCGCGGCTACTTGCGCCGGTAGAGGATCAGCGTGAGCGGCGCCAGCAGGACGGTCAGGGCCACGGGCGCGATCAGGGCGCGGCCGATCTCCGCTGCGGTGACCGTCCCCGCCATCAGCCCGCGCATCGCGGTGGTCATGAGCGAGACCGGATTGACCTCAACGAAGGCGCGCAGCCAGTCGGGCATCGTCGCCGGGTCCACCATGATGTTGGAGGCGAAGATCACCGGAAACAGGAAGGTAAAGCCCAGCGTCATGACCGTCGTCGGCGTGCGCACCAGAAGCCCGAGGACGAGAAAGATCCAGCCCACGCCGAAGCCGATGCCCAAGAGCAGCACGAATGCGCCCGCCACCCCGAGGATACCCGCCTCGGGCCGGTAGCCGAGCATCAGCCCGATCGCCAGGATGATCATGCCCGCGATCAGGTGGCGCAGGATGTCGCCCACCATCAGCCCGGCAAACGGCGCCAGCGACCAGACCGGCAGGGTGCGGAAGCGGTCGAACAGCCCCTTCTGGAAATCCGTCGACAGGCCCATGCCGGAATAGACCGCGTTGAACACGACGGTCTGCACGAGAATCCCGGGCAGGAAGAACTGCAGATAGTCGTCCGGTGAGCCGGCCAGCGCGCCGCCGAAGACGAAGGTGAACAGCAGCGTGAACATGATCGGCGTCATCACCAGATCGAACATCTGCTCGGGCACGTGGCGAAACTTCAACACCGCGCGCCAGCCAAAGACCAGCGCGTTGGACATACCCGAGGGGGGCGCGGGCCGCTCCATCCGCTTGAGCGATGCGATATCCGTCATTGTGCGGCCTCCTCTGCGGGCGCGTCCGAGCCCCCGGTCAGCGCGAAGAACACCTCGTCGAGGGTCGGCGTGCCCATCGAGAAATCGGCAAGCCCGATACCGGCGCCGATCAGCTCGCTCAGCGCCGCGCTCGCCGCCTCGGGCGATCCGGCCATCACCGAGAGCACCGCGCCCTGCGCCCCGTGCTGCACGCTCGCCCCGAGCCGCGCGGCCAGCATCCCCGCCGCCTGCTCGAGCTCGGCGGCATCCGCGAGTGTGACATGCAGGAAGCCCGAGCCCGTGGCGGCCTTGAGCTCGCGGCTGGTGCCCTCGGCGATCTTGCGGCCGTGATCGATCACCGCGATGCGCGCGGCAAGCTGATCGGCCTCCTCGAGATACTGCGTCGTCAGCAGGATCGTCACGCCCGAGGCGGCAAGCCGGCGGATCAGCCGCCACACCTTCTGGCGCGCGGACGGGTCGAGACCGGTGGTGGGCTCGTCGAGAAACAGCACCCCCGGTGTCACGATCAGCGAGGCCGCGATGTCGAGCCTGCGGCGCATGCCGCCCGAGTAGTCCTGCACCTGCCGGTTCGCCGCATCGGCCAGATCGAACGCGGCGAGCAGGTCGGCCGCGCGCTCGCGCGCCGCGCGCCGGCCGAAGCCCCAGAGCCGCGACAGCATGATCAGGTTCTCGCGCCCGGTCAGATCCTCGTCGAGCGAGGCGAACTGCCCCGTCATCGCGATGGCCCCGCGCACCGCATGCGGCGCGCGGCGCAGATCGTGGCCCATCACGGTCGCCTCGCCCCCATCGGGCTCGAGCAGTGTCGCGAGCATGCGCAGCAGCGTCGTCTTGCCCGCGCCGTTCGGGCCCAGGATCGCGAAGATCATGCCGCGCGGCACATCGAGGTCGATCCCCGCCACCGCCTGCGTGGCGCCGAAGCTGCGCGCAAGCCCGCGCACCCGGATCGCCGGGTCATCGGGTGCAAGTATCGAGGGGCCGTCCGTCATTTGCGCGCTTCCGGGTTGCAACGCGGTGCCGATCAGTTGTGGTCATGCCCGGGCCCCGGGCAGCTCGGGATCGCCGACGCCGCGCGCCGCCACCCGGGTCCCCCGGCACGCTCGCCGCGCAATGCGTCGGACGACCCGCCGGCGGACATTACAATCGCAATTTCACCTGTCCAGCAGATCCTGCGCCCGCGCGCGGACCCGTTGCCACAGCACACCCGGCGGCAGCGGATTGCCGCCGGTCGAGCCGCGCGCTGCTGCGCGGCGCCGGAAGCGTCAGGGCCTTCGCGCCTTCTACAGCGCGGTTCTCAAGCGCGATCTCGAGCAAAACGATGACGGGCCGAACCCGATCGTCGCGCTCACCGGCATGTCCGACCCCGGCGTCAGCGGCTATCTCTACCCCGGCAAGCCCGCAGCGGCGGGTGCGGGGCCGACCATCCATCTTGCCGCGCCCGACGGGCTCGACGCCACCGCCGAGCGGGTGCGCAAGGCGGGCGGCGCGCTGGTCTCGGAGCCGATCAGGATCCCGGCCGGGTCGTTCTTCTACGCGACCGCCCCGGGCGGAAACTCGATCGGCTTTTTCGAAGCCTGACACGATGCGCCGCGCCGATCGTCGCTACCGGCTGACCGAGCTCCTGCGCGGCGGACGGGTGACGACGGCGCGGCGCCTCGCGGACCGCCTCGAGGTCTCCGAACGCACGATCTGCCGCGATATCGCCGCCCTCGTCACCGGGGCGCGGCTCGTCGAAGCCTGGGGCGGGGCCGCGATGGCGCGCGCGGCGTCGGACGCACCCCATCTTCTGTGCGGCGGCCCCAAGATGGCCCAAGCGAAGCGCGAGGCGAAGTCTCTTGTGCTCTCGTCCGTGCTCTCGAGGCTGAGACGCCGACTGCGATTGCCTTGTCCGCGACAACTTTCTTGCCCTCTGCCGCCCGCGCATTCAAGTTGGGACGTTGAGCCGAAAAGGCCCTCATCCGGATTGTCGTGCCAAGTCATCCGGGCCGCTGCGCCATACTCGATTCCTGCTGCCGGAGACCGCCATGCCCCCTGCCCTCCTCGCCGCCAGCCCCGACACCTGCCACTGGGGCTTTCTTGACGCGGCGCTGCAGCCATGCCTGACCGTGGAAAGCGGCGCGACCGTCACGATCGAAACCCTCAGCGGCGGGCCCGAGGTTCTGCCCCCTGCCGGCTTTCAGGTCGCCCCTGCCCTGCACGAGATCCATGCCCGTAACGAACGCATGCTGCCGGGCCACATCCTCACCGGGCCCGTCGCCGTCGAGGGCGCCGAACCCGGCGATGTGCTCGAAGTCCGGATCGAGGAGGTGGAGTTGGGCGCCGATTGGGGCTTCAACATGATCCGCCCTCTTGCCGGCACGCTGATCGACGACTTTCACGAAACCCGGCTGCTCAACATCCCCCTCGACCGCGACGCGATGACCGGACGGCTGCCCTGGGGGCTGGAGCTGCCGCTGCGCCCGTTCTTCGGGGTGATGGGCGTGGCGCCGCCGCCGAAATGGGGCCGGGTCAGCTCGATCCAGCCGCGCGCCTTCGGAGGCAATCTGGACAACAAGGAGCTGGTTGCCGGCACCACCCTGTTCCTGCCGGTCTTCGCTCCCGGCGCGCTGTTCTCCTGCGGCGACGGCCACGCCGCCCAGGGCGACGGCGAGGTCTGCGTGACCGCCATCGAAACCGCGCTGACCGGAACCTTCACCCTTGTCCTGCGCAAGGACCTTGGCTTCGGATATCCGCGCGCCGAGACCCCGGACCACTACGTCACCATGGGCATGGACCCGGACCTCGACCAATGCGTGGTGCGCGCGCTGCGCGACATGATCGTGCTGCTGGGGGAGGTCGCGGGCCTCGGCCCGCAGGACGCCTACACGCTGTGCTCGCTTGCCGCCGATCTGCGCATCACCCAGACGGTGAACGGCTGCAAGGGCGTGCACTGCGTGATCGCCAAGGCCACGGCGCATGGCGGCGCAGGGCCATGAGCGCTCTACCATCCTCGGAGCCGTGGTGACCAGCCGGCCACTGCGGAATGCCAGCGGCGCCCCGAACCGACGGACGGTCGGACCTGAGCATTTGCCACCGGATCGGGACCCGCAAAGGGATCCGGTCTGCGTCCTGCATCGCGACGTCCCTCGTGTCCCTGAGCGTGGGAGACCGGATGATCGAGGCTGTGGCGCCTCGGTGAGCCAAGGTTGCAGAGCCGGATGTCGCAGGGTGGCCCCGGGACATCAAGGCGTCGATATCCTGTTTCGTATCAAGCACATCCGTCCAGCCACTCCGGGTTTCCGATCATCGCGATTGCGCGGCTGTCGTAGGCGCGCGCGGCCATGGAAGATGGAGCGGCGGCGCCGATTTCTGGCCGCAACGCGGCGCGGTTGGTGCGTCACATCTGCAAAATCGCAACAAGCACGAAAAATTCCCGTGATACCGGGGCATTAACAAGCTGATCGTGCTACGTTTAGTTGTTAACGCGGGTCATCTTGCATGTTGCGAGACCGGGCCGCGGGTGCCAAAGAGCGAGTATCATGAGCTATCACAGCACGGATGGGCGCCACTTCCTTGGCTGGCGCCTCAATCCCCGGGGCCGGATCGAGGTAATCTATGACTGCGCCGATGGCGAGCGGCAGGTGTTCGAGGTCACCCTGCCGCGTCAGGGCGACGAGGCGGATGTCACCGTCGCGCTGAAAACCGCCGTCGCGGGCCGCAACGTCCTTGCGAGCCTTTACACGGAGCTGACGGCGCGCGACATTGGTATCGAGCGGAAGCAGGCTTGCGCCTGAGCGCGATAAACCGCCCTGCGCAAATGTGGATGCGGGTCCCGACAAACAGGGGAAACGATGCATCTGATCCTCGACCAGGTTGCTGTGCTCCTGTCCGGCAATGTGCGCGCGGGTCAGATCACACCCGGCACCGAAGCTCGGCTCGCGGCGTCCGCGGCGGGCATGATGGTGATGGTGTTCGTGGTCCAGCGGGCATTCCTGATCTGGCCGCGGGCGGTCTGGCGGCCACTGGGGATGTTGCCCGATCACGCGACCTCGGCGCTCGAGCCGGCGATCGCGAGCGGCTATGATCTGCGCCTGCGGGTCGTCAACGTCACGCCGCCCTATCTGTCACAGGACGGGGTGCTGCGGGTGCATGTCTCCGTGTGGGGCCGCCCGCCCGATCCGAGCCGGCGTCCCTCCGCCGGGCGCGCGGGCGTTCTTCACCAAGGCATTCCCCACCGCAAGACCGCGTGACCATGCCGCCCGACGACGCGCACGGCCGGATCGGGCGCGCGCTGACCCGCAGCGATCCGGTCGATGCGCTGCACCGTGACGACTGCGCGGCGCTGCCCATCGCCTTCGAGAGCCCAAATCGAACTGGGTCGAGCGGTTTCAGAGGCTTGTGATTCCCTGCGGTTGTCAGACTGGATGGAGCCGACAATACCATGGACTGAGACCGCTCGCCGCGAGGATCGGCGCAAGCGACATGAAGGACCGCGACTGGGCGCTGATCGCCCCCTTCATGTCGCTGCCGAAACCCCTGGGCCGGCCGCGGACGGCGAAGCTGCGCGAGGTCGTGAATGCGATCCTCTGCATCGCGACCACCGGCTGCCAATGGGCGATGCCGCCGAGGGACCTGCCGCCGTATTCGACCGCTCAGCCCTATTTCTTTGAGTGGCGCGACAGCGGGCGTCATCGACAGGTGAGCCCGTGAGCGCCACCGGTTCGAGCTCACTGGCGAATGGGTGAAAATCACCGAAGGCGGGGGACTTCGCGGCTGGAGCGCGTCGCATTCGTGCGCATTCCCGCGCCGCCCCCTAACCTCTTGCAATCGCATTCTAAAAGAGCGCGAAACCGGGCCTCGTTCTTGCGCAACATGCCCTGGCAACGAACCTACGCCGAAGGCTCTCACAACCGGGCACCCGACAAGACGTTAATGCTTCAGTCGGCTGCGGCATGACGGACTTGCCAGGCCGGATCGCAGGCGGCGCCGCGTTATCATGTCGGCGATCGCGTCGGCGTGTTCCCACGCGATGGTCATCGCCTCGGCGGAAATCGGGGATGCGGCGGAGCCGACCGGGCCACCGGTGCTGCGGTCCCGCGGCGGGGTCCGTGCCGTCGGTGGTGTCCCGCCCGCCATCAGCCGCATCGCGCGAGTTCATGTTGCACCCTCTCGAGAGGATCCCGCTCCTCGTCGGTGTCAGTGCGCGTCGCTCGCGCCGGGCTGACACCAAACCTTCATCCAGACGTCAACGCGGCGTCACGCAGCGCTGCTATCGAATTGCCCAGTGGCGCGTCGTGCGTGCCTCGGATGAAATGCTGGAGACTGTAACACCACGCCCGCGATTGCCACCATCTCGACGGCGCTGTCGGCGCTGCCTGCCGCCGCCGACTGGCGCGACGAGATGCCCGAATTCCGCATTGGACTGCTTGGCGGCGAGAACGACGCCGATCGGCTGCGCAACAATGCCTGCCTCGAGGACGCACTCGAGGAGCGTCTCGGCGTGCCAGTGGAGCTGTTCCCGGCGCCCGACTACGCCGGGGTGATCCAGGGGCTGCTGGCCGGTCAGCTTGAATAGGCCGGGCTCGGCGCCTCGGCCTATGCGGCGATCCACCTGCAGGACCCCGATGCCGTCGAGCCGATATTCGTGAGCGCCGAGGCCGACGGCTCCACCGGCTACATTGCGCCGATGTATGTGCGCGCCGACAGCGACACTCACAGCCTTGAGGACATGGAGGGTACTGTAACCTGAAGTCTGGAAATTCGCTCGAGGTTGGGGGCGATGAGCCCCTGCCGGGGAATGCCCCTGCAGGGGCTTCCCATTCTGGTATTCCATGGAGTTGCAAACCAACCAAGGAACAGAGCGAATGGACCGGCGGAAGGATACGGCGGTTGAGGCGGTCTTGGAACAGCTGATCGAGCACGGGCCTGGCGACATCGCCGGGGTGTTCGCGCGCGCGTTCGAGCTGGCGATGCAGATCGAGCGCGAGCGCTTTCTCGGGGCGGGGCATTACGAGCGCACGCCCGAGCGCCGGGGCTATGCCAACGGTACCAAGCCCAAGCGGATCGACACGCCTGCGGGCACGGTGAACGTGCAGGTGCCCGAGACGGCCGGGCACGACGGTGAGCCGTTTCATCCGCGATCGCTGGAGCGCGGACGGCGTTCGGTGCGCGCCGTCGTGCTGGCGGTCGCCGAGATGTATATCAAGTGCGTGTCGACCCGTGAGGATGAGCCATTGTGCGCCATTGATGGGGTGGATGGCTCCCGCTCCCGGCATCGCGATGTGCCACATTGGGTGCCGTTACAGACCCATCGAGGGAGCCATCCATGCAACAGCCTATCACCATCGGCATCGATCTGGCGAAG
>LFCJ01000546.1_pt1 | contig 23816 bp, 21 predicted proteins | sample 643141 | NCBI WGS metagenome assembly LFCJ01 (sample SAMN03766243, study PRJNA286221) | soda lake metagenome | biome: soda lake; feature: Kulunda steppe; material: water; isolation source: sample B1-Br-g2 brine of Lake Bitter-1 | place: Russia: Kulunda steppe | collected 2010-07
CGGGCAAAAATCTGGAAGCTTCGCAAGTCGGGGCTCCCAATTTTGCTCTCGCGGACGACCGACGAGAAACACATCGCGTTCATTGAGGACACCGGCATCCCACCGGAGAATCTCGCGGCGTTTGTCCAGGACTTCGAAGCAATCCTCGAGGAGCATGACACTTATGCCAGCTTCTACGCGCACGCGGGCCCCGGTGTGTTGCATATCCGGCCGCTGATCAACACGAAAACGGAGGCCGGCATGGAGATGATGGCCTCGATTGCGGATGCCGTAACCGATCTCGTCGTTAAATATGACGGCTCGGTGTCGGGCGAACACGGGGATGGGCGAGCGCGCACCCAATGGAACCGGAAGCTGTACGGCGGCGAGATGTGGGAAACCTTCCAGTCGCTGAAAACCGCCTTCGATCCCGACTGGCTGTTGAATCCGGGACAGGTCGTCTTCCGCGAGGAGAACCCGACTGATATGACCGAGAACCACCGGTTTGGCCCGGATTATGACTTCGATATGAGCTTCGAGCCGACGCTCAACTGGGAGGGGGACAACGGCTTCCAAGGGATGGCCGAACTCTGTCACGGCTGTGGGGGTTGCCGGGGCGATCAGTCGACCACCGGCGGCGTGATGTGCCCGACCTACCGGGCGAGCGAAGAGGAGATTACGAGCACGCGTGGCCGGGCAAACATGCTCCGGCAAGCGATGAGCGGCAACGTCGAAGATCCGTTCGACGACGAGTTCGTCGAGGAGGTCATGGGCCTTTGTGTCGGCTGTAAAGGCTGTGCTATCGACTGCCCGAGCGAGGTCGATATGGCCAAACTCAAAGCCGAAGTCACCCATGAGTATCACCAGCGCCACGGCTCGACGCTACGCGACAAACTGTTCGCCAACGTCCACGAACTCTCCCAACTCGGGAGTACGTTCGCCCCAATTGCGAATCTGGCACCGAAACTGCCCGGCTCGCGGCTCATACTCGAGAAAACCATTGGTATCTCGCGTGACCGGACGGTGCCGACGTTCCACCGGACGTCGTTCCGCGACTGGTTTGAGGCCCGTGGTGGCTCTCGCGTCTCGGAGGCCGAGGCCGTTCGCTCGGCGATCGTCTACCCCGACACGTTCACCAACTACAGCAATCCCGAGGCGGGGAAGGCCGCCGTGCGAGTACTCGAGGCCGCCGGCGTCCACGTCACCGTTCCCGACGGCATCGGCGATACGGGTCGACCGGCGTTTTCGAAGGGCTTTCTTGACAAGACAAAGGAGACGGCAGCCGAAAACGTCCAGGCGCTCGCTCCGGCAATCCGGGCGGGCCAGGATGTCGTCGTCATCGAGCCCTCCGATGCCGTGATGATCCAACTTGACTATCTCGACTTGCTCACCGGCGAGGATGTAGAGTTAGTTGCGGCGAACACCTACGGCGTCTGTGAGTACATCGATGCGTTCGAGTTAGATCGAAACATCGAGTTTGGAACTCGTGAGACGTCACTGACCTATCACGGCCACTGCCACCAGAAAGCTACCCGCAAGGACCACCACGCCGTCGGCGTCCTCCGGCGGGCTGGCTACGAGGTCGACCCGCTTGATTCGGGCTGCTGTGGCATGGCCGGCTCCTTTGGCTACGAGACCGAACACGTCTCGATGAGCGACGCCATCGGCTCGATCCTCTTCGATCAGGTCGAAGCCAGTCCCGGCGAACGGGTCGTTGCTCCTGGGGCTTCCTGTCGGACCCAACTCGAGAGCCACGACGGTACGGAACCACCGACCCCGATCGAGTTGGTGGCGCGTGCGCTGCCGTCGTCGTAGCCGGGCGAACACAGGTCGGCGTCTCCACCGGCTTACTCAGGTGATCCACAGTCGACACACTCCGCCAATTGAACCCGGCCATATCGAAGTATTAAAGACCGAATCGTGGGGACTAGAGACTAAGAATGTTCGAGGTACCTCTCCAGACCATCGACAACCTGCTGCTCGAGATACATTTCGGGCAGGTACTTCTCGGGATGCTTGCACTCGCAATTCTCGGCTCGCTCCCACTGAAATCATTGAAAGTGCTTGGACTCAACGTCATTGCAATGGGCACGCTGTTCGTGTTGACACCGGTCAGCATGACTGGTGACTCCTTTGTCTACCGTCTGATCGGTATTGGCCTGCTCGTCATTGGCCCGATGCTCTATCTCGGCGCTCGGGACTAGGTGCTCGGCGATGAGAGACGAAAGGACCTTTTTGATTCGGACTGGAACCGTACGCTACTCGCCGACGAGCTCTTCATACTGCGCCCCAGTCTGCTTCAGCGTCTCCGTCGAGTAGAGGCGCTCGTGGTCGAACGGGAGATAGTCGCGTGCGAGTTCGTCAACCTGCTCATCGACGGCTTCCGGGTCACGCCCGTGGATCATGGTAAACAGATTGTACGGCCACCCCTGTTCGGGCCGGCGTGGGCGGTGATAACACAACGTGACAAACGGTAACTCGCCGACGCCCTGCCCGCGGGTGTCGAGTTCGTCGTCAGGGACGTTCCAGACAATCATACAGTTGGCGTTGAATCCAGTGATCATATGGTTGACGACACATCCGATCCGTTTGATACAGCCATCATCCCGAAGTCGGGTGATCGACTCGAGGACGGTTTTGAGGTCGACACCGAGGCTCGCAGCTATATCTTCGTAGGGGGTCGCCGTCAACGGAAAGCCATCTTGAATCTCGAGTAAGAGTGCGGCTTCGAACGCCGAGAGGTCACCGACGGCATCCTCACTGATTCGGGTTGCAGAGGCGTCAGTCGCCGTTTCGAGACTCTCCCGTGCAAACCGGTCGGTGTTGACGACCGGAAACTCGAGGTCGATGTAGTAGTCAGTCAGCATCGGCAGGACGAGGACGTCACAGCCAGTTTCGGCCTCGATTTCGGTGAGGATACGGTCACGGGTTTCCCGAGAGGCAGCGGTGACGACGAACCACATGTTCCAGGGGTGGTCCCGGCGGTAGTTGTGGTTGACCTGCTGATAGCCGTTGATTGCGTCGGCCACTTCCCCAAAGCGGTCAGTCGGTGCTTGGACCGCGGCAAGCGTTGAGGAGCCGATCACCGGCGGGTTGAGAACGGCTCCGAATCGCCGGAAGATACCCGAGCGCCGGAGAGAGAGCATGCGCTCTACGGCCTCAGATTCGTCGATCTCGAGGGCGGCAGCGACGGCTTGAAACGGGCGATGCTCGACCGGAAAGCCGCTTTGATAGCCGTCGATTAGCGCTGCATCGACATCGTCAATTGCCTCGCGCCAGTTCCCCGACAGCTGACTCATTGAGAGAATCTTCGCAGTAAGGTAATGAATCGCTTTCGCCTTCATAGAGAATTCGACGAATGAACCACTGTGCGCCGAGTGGAGCCCATGTTTCGTAGCTACCGGTCAACTGAAATAAGGTGCGTAGCGTCGGGGTCGAAGCCGACGGTGACTGTTCCCGACAACGGATCTGCCTGTCGGGCGAGTAGCTCTCGGTCGTGCCACTCCAGGTGGATGCGTGTCTGTTCGCCGAGGAATTCGGCGCTTTCGACGGTTGCGGTGGTTGTGTTGGTCTCGATGTTGGTGTTGGCACTGGCGTTGGCGTTCGTACGCGTTCTCATTTTCGCATTTACTTGTGTCTCCCCGCTATTTTTGGGACCGCCACCAACCGCCACCGACTTCTCCCCGTTTTCGGCTGCCTCGAGTACCATCCCTTCAGGCCGAACACAGAACGTTGCCGTGTCACCTGGTCTCACGGTATCGTTCTCACGGTCGAACGCGATTACAAACGCCTCCGGACCGACGTCGACCGTCGCACGCGCCGGCTTGCGGTCTGCGACCTCGGTCACTGTCCCGCTGAAGACGTTGTTGTCCCCGACAAAGGAGGCGACAAACGGGGTATCGGGCCGACGATAAATTGTCTGCGGTGGGGCAACCTGTTCGGGCGCGCCCGCTCGCATAACGGCGACCCGGTCAGAGATGGCGAGCGCTTCTTCTTGATCATGGGTAACGTAGACGGTTGTAATCCCCAACTCCCGCTGGATCGCTTTCACCTGCACGCGAAGCCGCTCGCGAAGTTGGGCATCAAGGGCGCTCATCGGCTCGTCCAATAAGAGGACATCCGGTCCGGGAGCGAGCGCACGAGCGATGGCAACCCGCTGTTGTTGTCCGCCCGAAAGCTCGTCGGGGTCGCGGGTTTCCATCCCCGGTAAGTCGACTAACTCGAGGAGGTCGGTGATGCGCTGATCGGTCGAGACGTCGCCGGGTGGATCGGCGAATTTGAGCCCATATCCGACGTTTTCGCCGACGGTCATGTGCGGAAAGAGCGCGTAGTTCTGGAAGACGACGCCAATATCGCGGTCTTCAGGAGGAATGCCAGTAACGTCCTCGCCGCCGAATGTGAGCCTCCCCTCGGTTGGCTGTTCGAACCCGGCGATCAGCCGCAACGTGGTCGTCTTTCCGCAACCCGACGGGCCGACGAGGGTGAAAAACTCGCCGTCACGAACCGACAGCGAGACGTCCGAAACGGCGGTCGTCTCCCCGTAGCGCTTGGTGACGCCCTCGAGTGTGAGCGCAGGGTTAGATTCCAAAGCTCTCACCTCCAAGGCGGTCGATGATAACGAAAGCCACGCTAGTTACGGCCAACAGGACGACACCCATAGCAGTTGCGGGTCCGAGTCGCCGTCCGATGAAGCGTTCGATTGCGATTGGCATTGTATACTGGTCAGTGCCCGTCGCGAGGATAATCGTCGAGGAGAACTCACCCATCGAGATGGCAACGACGAAGACCGCGCCGGCGACCACGCCGGGCCAGACGAGTGGGATTTCGATGTCGAGCAGTGCCCGTGGTCGGGAGGCCCCGAGAGCGCGTGCGGACTCGATGAGCGACCGGTCGACCGACTCCAAGCCAGGGGCGACCGTTCGGACGACAAACGGATAACAGGAAACGGCGTGGGCGGCGACGATGGCGAGTGCGCCAGCGACGGTGATTCGCCAGCCGGCGATCTCGAAGCCAAAGACTGGCCCGCGAAGAAGACCGATGCCGACGATGATCCCGGAGACGGCAAAGGGAGCCATCAGCAGTACGTCGAGGAGCTTTCGCCCGCGATACTGCCGCGTTGTCAGCACCGAAATCACGACGCCCATCGGGAGGGCGACCACAAGTGCTCCCGCGGCAAACAAGAGCGAATTGCGGACGGCCGTCCACGGCTGCACCTGAAACGCGGCAGCCGTCGACTGGCGCTCTATGAGGAACTCGTAGTTCGCGAGCGTGAGTCCGTTCGGACCGCTGAAACTCGCGTAGATCATGCTCACAATCGGGGCAATGAAGACGAAGCAGGCGACGATTCCGTACACGCCGAGCCCTAGGCGGGGGAGCAGTTCCCGAACTGAGGGCCTCTGGGGGAGCAGCGACCGCCGAGGGAGCGGCCGGATGCCCCGCGAGCGGACGACGTGTTTGGCCTCGTACTGGAGATAAGCATAGAGGATGCCAAGACAGATGACGAGTTCGACAATCGCTAACGCCGCGGCTTCGGTGTAGTTCAGATTTTGGATAAGGCTGTAGACGAACACCTCGACAGTCACTAGTTCCAGGCCGCCCAGTGCCAGCACGATCGGAAAGGTTCGAAACGTAAAGACGAACGTAAGCGCCGCGCCCATCAGGACGGCCGGATACAGTTGCGGGGCGACCACATCCAAAAACGCACGGTGGGGGCTCGCTCCGAGGCTTCGAGCGGTCTCAATCGCGCTCGCATCGACCGACTCCCACGCTGCCGTCGTCACACGGGCAACCAGCGGAGCGTTGTAGAAGGCATGGGCAAGCAGGATCACCTCAAGCGTGAACAACATCTGGAACGGACCGAGGCCGACGCTCCCGAGCAGTCCGTTGACCGTGCCGTTTCGACCGAAAGTGGCGACGAAGCCAACGGCGACCATGATCGAAGGCATCACGAACGGGAGGATTGTCAGCGAGCGGAGCGTTCGACGGCCGCGAAACTCATAGCGGGCCAGCAGATAGGCTGCCGGCAGTCCGAGGGCGACGGCGACGAGTGTCGAGAGCGCCGCCTGGTAGGCCGTAAAGCCAATGATCCCAAGCTGGCGCTCACTCGAGAGGAATTTCTGTCCCACCTCGAGCGGGGGTTCGCCGGCAAGCAGCCGGGCGAAGTCGCCGAAATAGAAGGGATCACGCAGGAGGTCGACAAACACCGAGAGCGTGAGCACCCCTTCGACGAAGATTGATTCGACGAAGACGGTTGCCACCGGATAATAGAACATGACGACCAGCAGTAGTCCTGTCACAACCGCGAGTCCGGCGAGTAGTTTGCGCTCGAGGCCGTTGCGGATTCGGCGTCCGGCGGTAGTAGAGTGTGAGTCGAGGGGTGAGTCAGAGTCGGAACTTTCGTCCAACTGCCCTAACGTATCGGCGGTCATGTGTTTCCGTGCTCGTAAACCGGGACCGGCCGTGCCAGCAGCGCATTTGTATCCCAATCCCAACGACTATAATCCGGTCGGGCAAACGCCGTCATATGACCGTATTCGGACTGCTTCGCGTGACGCCAGTAACGACCGACGATATCACCGAAGACGTCGCCGCAGCCATCGAGGCGATCGAAGCCCACGACGTCACTTATGAGACGACGCCGATGGCGACGATTATCGAAGCCGACGACGTCCAAGAGCTGTTTGCCGCCTGTGCAGCCGCTCATAAAGCAGTGAGTACGAAAGAGATTCAGACGCTCGTACAGGTCGAAGAGAAACGAGCCGTCGAGATGACCGGCGCTGACAAAATGGATGCTGTCGAGGACGAACTCGGCCGTGAGGCCCGAAGCGATCGGGACTGACACTGACTGACGATCCGAATCGCCCCTCGACACCATCCGCCTAATTGCCTCCCGTAACGTTTCGTTCCCACTCCGTCAGCCACTCAGAGAGGTTCTCTTCGAGTTCTTCATAGCCGAAGAAGACTGGGTCCTCGGGGTCGACGGCGTACTCTTCGTACACCTCGGGCAACTCGGTTTCCGTGTTGACCGGCCCGGTGACGTTTCGTTCGGCGATGACGGCCTGGACCTCCGGCTCGAGAATGAAGTCCATAAACTGGTGGGCGAGGTCGTCGTTTGTTCCCGCGCCAAAGCGAGCCATTCCAGCCATGTTGGTGTAGCCTTGACCGTTGAGGGTAGCAACTTGGTGTTTCTCGAGGTCGTTTTCAAACCGCTTTGCGAAGACGCGGTCGTTCGTGTAGGAGACGACCGCCTCCGTTTCGCCTTCTTCGAACTGGGTGTACACATCTCCCCACGAGTTGAGAATCCGAGCGTCGTTGTCCTGCAGGTCGTTCCAGTAGTCGATTGCGCCCTCTTCGCCGAACTCGTTTATCGTCCAGAGGAAAAAGAGCAGTCCCGTCGTCGATCCGTTGGGATTCGAGAGCGCAAGGTTCCCCTCGTACTCCTCGTCTAAGAGATCCTCGAAGGTTTCGGGCTCCGACAGGGTTCGGCCGTCGTAGACGATACCACAGTAGCTCTGGAAAACCGGAATTGCTCGGTCATGCGGATCGAAATAGAACTCTTCGCCGATGTTTTCGGTGTTTTCGAGTTCGCTTTCGTCCGTCGACACAAACAGGTCGCCGTCGATGTTCTCGTCGGCCCGCACGAGGTTCTGCGGTCTGACGCCGAGGTAGACCTCTGCATCAATCTCAGCTCCCTGGTTGTGTCGTTCGACGTAATGGTTGATCTCCTGTTCTGGAATCTCCCACTCGAGTTCGACGTCGTGGCGGGCTTCGAACTCGTCTTTGATCCATTCGCCCGGACTGTCACTGGGTGCATCGACAAACGAGGAGTAGGTGCCAACGGTGAGGACGGTCTCCTCATTGACGGAGCCGGTTGTGCCGCCGTTGCCGTTGCCATCGGTGCTTTCTCCGCCGTTGCTGTCACCGGACTCGGTCTCGGTTGCTGAACAACCAGCAAGTCCCGCAACTGTCAGTGCCCCTGCAGATGTCAGAAACGTCCGTCGTCTCATTACTGGGTAATTTCGACCGGTGGTATGTAAACGCGGCGCTTTGAAATAGGCATAGAACTCTCACTCACCGTGTCCCTAAACAGGGAGTATCAACGGCCGAACTCGAGTCTTCAAGGTCGAGGTTCCCGGTCGCAGCCAGCGTCCGAAGGGCGTAGAAACTGCGGTCTGGAAACGCCTCGAGTACGTCGTCGTCGACAGCGCCAAACCATGCAAGCGGGTGTTCTACTGGGACACTCCATACCGCTGGTGAACTGAGAAACGGCGGTTCCCAATCCCGTTCGTTTGGGTCAGCCCCAACGAACTGCCGTTCTGGCGTGTGCCGCACTTTCGAGAGCACCCGATCGGCTGGTGGGAGCGTCCGGTCGATAATCGGGGCCCGTCCGCCTGCGTTCCCGACGCGGCGATAGGACTCGACCGTCAGGTCGGCATGACGCCTCTTCGTTTTGCGCCCGGCGAGCGGAACACGCTCCCACGCCCGTACATAGCGTGGGTCCCACAGCGGAAGCCACCAGTCGAGGCCGAGGTCCTCGTACGCTCGCAGATCACCGTTGGTAAACGTCGTCATCCGACCGCGCCACTCCCAGTGCTCGTAGCTTGCAGCGGCCGTTGTAGGGTCGGTAATCGTTTCCGGCGACCGGTTACCGAGCAGGCCACGCCGAATCCGCTCCCGGAGGGCGGGTTCGACCGACGGCTCGCGGTCCCAGAGCGTATAGTGTTCCTCGAGGATGTACTCGACGAGGCCATCGATTGAGGGTTCGACGAGCACCGTGTTTTTGCCTGCTGGTCCATTTTTGCCAGCCCCACAGCCCACATTTCCAGTGGTCCTACCGCGTGATTCGCCGATAAACGTCGGTAGCCGCTCACTTGGCGTGGCAACAGTGTGGCCGGGACAAAAAAGTGCATCTGCGGGGAGTCGCCCGTCCTCAATTAACTGACAGAGTGCCGGCCATTCAGCGATAAAGGGAAGGGCGTCACCACCGAACGCTCGCTCGCGATAGCGCCGACACCGCGTGCTGTGATACCACTCGTGCCACCGGTCCTCGTCATATGGCACGAACTCCCACCGGATCCCCAACCGTGTAGCCACCTCACGGCTCACCTCAACATCGGGGTAGCCCGCTCGTCCGAAGGTAAATCCGATGACATCCCGGCCGCGCTCGACAAGGCTAGAGGTAATCAGCCGGGAATCATAGCCACCCGACAGCGGGACGACGATCGGCCGATCATCGCTCCCAGCAACACGCTCGAGTCGATCAAGTGAGTGCTCGAGGGCCGCCTTGAGTTGGATGGTCGAGTACCCATCCTCACTCCCACCCTCCTCACGACCGGACGGCCAGTACTCCCAATAGGTCCGTTCAGTAAGATCGCCATCCTCGAGTGAAACAACCGCCCCAGCCTGTGTTGTTCGAACTCCGTTCCAGATCGTCTCCGGGCCTGTCACGTACCGCGTCAGAAGAAACTCACACTCGGTGACTGGATCCTGCTCGGCTTCGAGGGCATCACTGATCACCCCACCACGATCGGAAACAATGCCCTCGTGAGCCGAATAATAGAGCGGAATCGAACGGGCTTCGTCGGCGACCAACAGTGTCTTGCTGTCAGCACAGACAACGACCGCAAAAAACCCCTCGAGCGTGGCGGCACTCTCCGCGACAGTCTCAAGCGGTGCGTTATCCTCGCTCGCCGAACGAAATCGTGCTGCAAGGGCTTCGTCGGTCAACAGCCGGTCGTCGTCAAACGCGTGCCCACGAACGGCAACGCCATCGTGGTGGGTCCAGCCGGGCGCACGCAAGATGACCTCCATACAAGTGGATTGTTCGCCTCGGCGAAAAACAACCCGTTTCGTTTGGCTGAGGAAACTACGAACGCAACTTAGTCGTCGCTTTCGGGCTCGTAGACGTACTCCGAAGCCAGCTCCTCGGGCGTAATGAGCTCGAGCTCTTCAGATTCTAGCAGCCCATCGAGTTCCGCGGCCATCTCCTCGAGTGCGCTGACCGTCTCCTCTTCTTCAATATTAAAGAACGCAATTGACGAGATGCCACCGTACTCCGCCGTCCACTCGAGGATGTCGACTGCTTCACCGGCGTCAGGTGAGAACACAGAGCAGAGGTGTGGGTTCCGGGCATAACCCTGTGATGGGGACTGGCCGGCGAACGCGAGTTCGTAGTTTTCCTGGACGAGTTCGTAAGCCTCCTCGTCGTACTCCATCCCGGGGAAGGCAAGATACTGGGCTCCATCGTCGTACCCTTGGTCGGTCAGCCAGTCGATCGGATCGGTCACGCTCGATTCCAGTTCACTTCCTTGAAGGCCGGTAAGGGGCGTTCCGAGCGCCGACTGACTGCCGATTGTCCACCCGGCGTCAGCGAGATCAGCGACCTGATCGTACGTCATCCGGTCGCCTTGAACGGCGATATCGGAGCGAAGTCGGTCGGTTGGGACGAACGCCGTCGCCGGGATGTCGTACTCCGAAAGCACCTCGAGGGCCTCGTCGTGGTGTGACTCGTAGCCGCCGTGGAACTGGACCATCACCTTCCCCGTGTCGGTGTTGGGGACGAAGTTGAAGTCATCCACCCAGAGCTGGCCCCCATCGTCGCCAAGCCACGAAATGATTTGGAGGACCACGATATTTTCGAGGTCGGGATCGCCGCGCACGCGCGATAAGCCAAAGTTGTGATGGGTCAGGGGCATATCGGGCATCACCCGCTGGCTGAACTCGACGTAGTCGCCGTCTTCGTCCTGCAACTGGAGGAGCACGGTCTGCCTGTCATCGGCCGTCATCGCAACCCCAGGGACGACATCCCGGATATCAATCGGTTCGTCTAAGGCGCGACGGGCGCGGACCTGCCCGTCATCATCCGCCTCGAGGAGTGCCGATTGAGACCCTTCGACAGCAGTTCCCTCTTCGGCCTCGATCGAGCCAATTCCCTGAAACGCTTCCCACTGATCGAGATCTTCGAAGTCGTCGAACGTGCCGACGAGGCCCGACGGTTCGCTGTCTTCGGCCTCGTCTTCTTCTTCGGTCTCCTCTCCCTCGGGTTCCGTTTCAGTCTCGTCTGCACTGTCATCGCTGCCAGTGTCGTCGGTCGCGTTGTCGGCGTCGTCTGTGCCACCCATGCAGCCGGCAAGGGCGATTCCAGCAACTGATGCTGTTGTCGTCGTCAGATACGTTCGTCGTTTCATCGCTCTGTCCGAGCACAAGCCCCAGAGGTCGGATTGTTATGTGCAAAATAGCCACAGCAACGTGATGGTGAGCAAACTGGTATCGCCGAGTAACGGGAGCGAACAGCTTCGACAGCACTGGGTCCTTGAGCGGGTTATCAGCGCGAAACGGCTCAAACTATCGGACATATACTGATTAGTCCGCTTAATTCAGTAGCCTACACTTTCAGTCAGAACCACCCCGCCGTCTCCCATCCAATCCACTCAACTGGTAGCCTCCTGTATCACCGAAAACGACGGAATTTAGAAGATAGCGACCTGAGTTTATAGCATGGCTCAGACTGCAACAAAATTCGGCGAATGGCCGTTAAAACGCCTGATGACGGAAGTCGTCGGCTCGGGACATAAATCGGCCGACGATATGACCCGCGAGCAGGCTCGAGAAGCTTTCCAACGGATTCTCGCCGGCGAACCTGACCACACCACCCTCGGTGCGTTCTGGCTGGCAAACCGGTGGAAGCGCAACACGCCAACGGAACTTGCAGCATACACGGACGTCATGCGCGAGGAGTCGGTGATCACCGCCGAACCCGATTGTGACCCCGTCGACTGCGGAGCCAACTACGACGGCAAGCATACGACGGCCCTCCTTGGCGTCGGCGCTGGCCTCGTCGCCGCCGCCGCCGGCACACCCGTCGTCACCCACTCCGGGGACCGCGTTCCGACCCAGAAAGCCTGTGCATACAAACACGTCCTTGAGGAACTGGGCGTACGGACCGATCTCGAGCCAAAAGAGAGCGCCGATATGGTCGACGAAACCGGTTTTGGCTTCTACTACCAGCCCAATTTCAATCCCGGTATCCAGTCGCTGTATGACCGACGTGACCAGATGGGCGTCCGGTCTTTCGTCAACACGATCGAAACGGTCGCCAACCCGGCCAACGCCGACGTCCACCTCGGCTCGTTTTACCATCTCGCGTTCGCCAAAAAGACGACCGATCTCGTCGCCGAAAGTGAACACCTCGACTTCTCGCGAGTGATTATGTTCCAAGGGATGGAAGGCTACGACGATATCCGCCCCGGCTACACGAAAGTCGCCGAATGGAATCGCGGTGAGGCCGGCGAAGACGCGGACTTCGAAGACTACGAGATCGAAACCGCCGACTTCGGGATGGACCTCGAGAGCGAAGACCTCGAAGTTGACGACCTCGAGGCTGATTCTGCAGCGATCACCGAAGCCGTGCTCACCGGCGAGCGCGAGGATGGGTTTGCCGACGCCATCGCCCTGAACGGTGCGTTCCGTATCTATGCTCGCGGCGATGTCGACTCGATTGTGGACGGACTCGAAACCGCTCGTGAAGTCATCGCAGACGGCAGTGCAGCCGCTGTCCTCGAGGAGCTACGGGCGTTCTAAAAATCGGAGCGGGTGTTGTTCTCGAATTCGCACTCGAGTTCGCGTTCGCGTCAGCGGGGACAACCGCTTACGCCGACAGATCGACCGGCGTGGCAACCGCCTCGAGTTCGTCAATCGTCAACTCGACTGATCCAATTTCGGTCTCGGAGTGGGCCTCGAGTTTCACATCCGAGAGGTGCCAGTTTCCGAAACGAGCCGTCACGTCGAGGATGTCGTCTTCACTGAAGCCGGCAACCGGTTCGACCAGTTTGTACGTTTCGTGTTTCATACAGCACCCGTTTTGGTGTCCATACATAAGTAAATTTTGCGCATAATTGTTCAAACACAGAAAGAAGTTCGTTATAATTTTGTTAGTGTATTAATACCTGGCCTGTGTGACTGTATTTGTAACGTGTTGGTGTGGTACCGTATGCCGTGAACCGCCTCGATCGGCCCCACATAACGTATCCTCGGTCAACTGCCTCGGGGTATCCGCCTTGTGTCGCTGATGAAAGCGAACGCAACTCATGACGTTCGGAGAAACGCAACTCATGATGATTCAAGGACTGCGATACTCGCCAGCGAATCACCAGGCGTGACCGTCGCCTCCCGTCGCAGCGCATAGAGCAACCCGTCACGATTAGTGGTGACAATCTGGCGCCGTTCGTAGCTCATCGGTCCAAAGAGCGCGCCAAGCGTCTGCCCATCGGTGACTCGGTCTCCAACATCCAGTGTTGGCTCCGGTCGAAAAAGCCCGGACTCGGAAGCGTTGACCTGCCCGAGGTGGTTCCGGCCCATCTGCTGGTCACGACGCTGAACGTCTCCCGGAAGCATCCCGAGGTGCCGACAGAGATCCGTCAGCCCGTCAACGGCGAGTTCGACGACGGCCTCGAGAATTTGGCGGTTGTAGCCGAGTTCGGGGGTAATCGCCGGAATTCCCGCCTGTGTAGCGGCGACCCGGAGTTTGCCGTCGAAATTTCGCCGGTGCCAGCTGTCGGTGGCCGCCTCATTGGCCCGTTCGCCCAGCAACAAGTCGGTTCCGAAGGCGGCAGCAAGCTCTTTTGAGGGACTATCATCGGCGGTGTAGACGACATGAGGTAACATGTCCGGGCTGCCGGTATGGAGGTCAACGACAGCATCGGCCGTCTTTACGTATTCCCAGAGTTCGGCGGCCATCCGCTGATGGAGCGTTCCCGTCGCGTCACCCGGCCAGACCCGGTTCATGTTCCCGTTGACGCTGTCGAGGGAATTTGGAGCAGTATAGGAGACGCGGTCGAACGTAATCGGGTTTGCAACCGGAACGGCGACAATCGTTCCTGTAAGCTCCGTTGCAACCGACTCGAGGCGGTGGTGAAAGCGCCGAAGCGTCTCTGTGCCGTTGATTTCACGGCCGTGTTGAGCGGCTTGGACGTAGAGGGTCGGACCAGCTTCCCCCGCATACGTGTGGACGGTCGTTTTTACCGGCCCGCCTGAGGGGAGCGTTCCCAGGCGGAGGTCCGTCGTCCGATGGAAGTCTTCGGGCATGTGAAACCGTTGGCCGGCCAAACGCATGTACCCTGTGCCAGTGACAGTGGGCCCCCTCTCGCAGATGACCGACGTGCGAGTCGGTGTTCGGCGGCAAAAGACACCCAGGACCACACGCGGTTTCTAAGCGCGGACAGTAACCTAAGCCCCACAAAAGATCAGAAAGCACCGCGTACGCCCGATATGCCACTCAGGTTCCATTACTGGGACGTCGATTCAAACTCCCTCGTCGGTGTAGAAGTGAACGCTTTAGAGAAGCGCGTGTGATCTGTGACCATGACACGGGATCGGATCGACGAGACGGCCGTAGCGATCAGTCGGTGTCAAGCGGAACTTCCCGACACACTCGGGGGGAAACGGGTCGCGTTCGGGTTTGACGGATACATCGACACGTTTCGCACCGTCGTCGCTGAACGACACGACCACACCGAGTACGAACGACTTTCAGCGTTGGGTGAGTTCGGTGACCGTATCAGTCGTTCGGCCGACGCCGGTAGCTCCCTGTCGATGGAGTGGACCGCCGACGATCAAAGCGTTGGGGGCCACGCCTGCCACCTTTCTCGAGCGTTCGCGACATTGGGATACGAGCCAATCGCAGTCGGAATGTTTGGCCAGCCGATAGCCGATATCTTTCTCGAGGAGTGTGCTGGCTGTGAACTTATTTCTCTGGGCGAGCCGGGACAGACCGACGCCCTCGAGTTCGATGATGGAAAACTGATGCTTATTGAGCGGGGAAGCGGGTTCGCTCTTGACTGGGAGGAGATTCGAACCGAGCTAGGGGTTACAAGCCTCATCGATTACCTCGAGGGAGTGACCCTCCTCGGTATCGGCTATCTCGCAGATATTACCCAGTTGCACGGAATTATTGACGGGCTTACAACTGATGTCTGGCCCCACCTGACAAACCCGCCAGAACACGTTCTCATCGATACCGGCGACCTTCGGACGCTCGATCCGGCACAGATTCAGGCTGGCTTCCGAGCCATCTGCCGGCTCGAAGAACGGACGCAGGTAACGCTGAGTGCAAACCGGTACGAAACGGCGGTTCTCGCCGAAACGGTGGGAGCCGACGATGACGACCCTCGGGTCGTGGCCACGAAAATCAGACACGAACTCGGAATTACGCGGTTCGTTAGTCATACCGCAGCCCAATCGGTGGTTGCAACCGAAGACGACGTTAGTGTCGCTGTCGCCGCCCGCGTCGAAGAACCAGTAAAAACGACCAGTGCCGGGGATCACTTCAACGCCGGTCTCGCTCTCGCGTTACTCGAGGGGCTCGAGGGCACAGAGGCAGTAACGCTTGGAAACGCCGTCGCTTCGTGGTTTGTCCGGACCGGAACACAGCCGACGAGGTCGGATCTAGAAGCACAACTCGAATGGTATGCCACACAACTCGAGAAATTGGAGTGACGCTGTGAGGACGCTTCCTCTCTACACGGTAGTTATCGATTACGTATTTTTCGGGGCAATCTGCTCGGCAACGCCCGACTTTGCAATCAGCGTCTCGCTTTCGGCATCGAACAGATAGAGGTTCGACGTATCGATTGTCATGCCAACGTCGGTCTCCTCGAGGAGATCCTGGCCCGTTGAGACGATTGCCAACAGCTCACCGCGCTCCCATTCAATTGAGGCAATCGCCCGGTCGTCAATTGGCTCAAGTAGCGACAGCGTCCCCGTCATATCGGCTCCCTCGAGATCATGGCTCACATTGAGGTTCTGCGGACGGAAGCCGACAAGGACCTCCTCGCCGCTTGGCTCGCCGCGATACTCGTCGATCGGGAACGAAATCGAACTCCCTTCGATCGTTACCGTCCCCTGTTTGTCGTCAAGCGAGTCGACTGTTGCCGGCTCTAGATTGATCGACGGATTGCCGAGGAACGTCGCAACGAACGTGTTCTTCGGGTAGTTGTACACCTCATCTCGGGTACCGATCTGCTCTAACTGCCCGTCGTTCATGATGGCAATCCGGTCACTCATTGTCAATGCCTCCTCCTGATCGTGAGTGACGTACAGCGTCGGCTTCTTGAGGCGCTTGTGGACGCGCTGGATCTCCTTTCGGATTTCAATTTTGAGTTTGGCGTCGAGATCGCTGAGCGGTTCGTCCATCAGGAACGCAATCGGGTCCTGCACGATGGTCCGGGCAAGTGCTGCCCGCTGTTGTTGTCCACCGCTGAGTTCGCCAGGATACTTCTCTAAGAGTTCAGGAATCTGCATAACCTCGGCGGCTCGAGTCGCTTCCTCATGACGGTCCTCTTTTGGGACGCCATCGAGTTTCAACGGATAGGCGATGTTTTCGATGATCGACATGTGTGGGTAGAGCGCGATATCCTGGAACATCATCGCCAACCCCCGTTCGCTGGCGGGGACGTCGGTTACGTTGATGTTCCCGAATTCGATGGCACCGCTGGTTGGAATCTCGAGGCCGGCGAGACAGCGAAGTGTCGTCGTCTTCCCACAGCCTGAAGGGCCGACAAGGGAGACAAACTCTCCCTCTTGGAGGCTGAACGAGACGCCGTCGACGGCGACTTCGACGCCGCTTGGAACGCTAAACTCCTTTCGTAAGTCCTTGATTTCGATTTCGTTCATGGATGGTGTGTGTTGCTGGGTTTGATTTCGTCGGGTTGGTGGTTGTCAAGCGATGCACCGTGGTAGCTACGCGTGGGCCGTCGGTCGAACGCGGTGGCGATCATTCGCCACCACCCGCGCTGAAGCCCGCAAGGAAGTACTTCTGCAAGAAGAACACGAAGATAAGTGGTGGGATCACCGTGATCGAGGAACCGGCCATCAACATCGGCCAGTTGACGAACTGTCCGCCAGCGAGGAAGCTCCGTTCGAGGCCGACGGTAATTGGGAACATGCTGATATCGGACATGATGATCAACGCGAAGGTGTAGTCTCCCCATGCGACGGCAAAGGAGAAGATCGCACAGGCGATGATGCCGGGTTTCGCCATCGGGAGCGCAATGTCAACGAACGCTTGGAAGCGTGAGGCTCCGGCGACCTGTGCTGACTCCTCGAGGGAGTACGGCACCGTGAGGAAAAAACGCCACAGCAGCCACAGCGAAAACGGCAGTGAACGGGCCGTGATTGCAAGGATCAACCCAATAAACGAGTTCGTGATGCCGAGTTGGCTCCACAGAATATACATCGGGATAGCGAGCAGGATGGCCGGGAACATGTACCCAAACAAAATCCCACGAGCGAACAGCGTCTTGTACGGGATATCGATTCGGGTGAGGCCGTAGCCACCAAGCGTTGCAAGCGTCGTCGTCAACACGACAACGCCGGTTGTGATGATGATCGAGTTTCGCAGGAACAGCGGGAACCGCGACTCAAAGAACAGATTCTGATAGTTCTCGAGGGTCAGTTCCGCGGTGAAGACAGCTGGTGATGATGTCACAACGTTCCCGATCGGACGTAGCGCGGAGTTGAACATCCAGAAAATCGGGAAGAAGACGGCAGCAGTCACGACGAACAGCAGCGAGTAGCGAACCACCGTCTTGACCTGTCGGCGCTGTGGGTAGCTTAGTTCCCGCCAGAGGGGAACGTCTCCCCGGTAATCGCTTGGAGTTGGGCTTGCCTCTCGGTCGCTCATTCGACACGCACCTCCTGTTCGGGTTCGAAGACGTAGAAGTAGATGAGCGCGCCAAAGATGACGATCACGAACAGGACGACGGACATCGCTGCCGATCGTCCAAGCATGTTCGCTTCGAACGCCTCTTGATAGGCATAGATAACCGAGATCCGGGTCGAGTCACCCGGGCCACCGCTGGTCAGAATCCAGAGAATATCGAACTTGAAGAACATCCAGATGCCGTTTAACAACGTAACGATGAACACGACGCCTTTGATGTTCGGCAGCGTCACATCACGGAACTGTTGCCACATACTCGCGCCCATGACTTTCCCAACCTCGTAGTGGTGGTTGGGAATGCTCTGTAGGCGGGCGTAGACCATGATCGTCACCAGGGCGATATATTTCCAGCTGTTGGCGACGATTGCCGAGGCTAAAGCGAGATCTTGTCGACCGAACCACGCGACGCCCGAGGAGATAATCCCGATATCGATCAAGATCCAGTTGATGATCCCCCAACTGGGGTTGCTCATCCAGATGATCATGTAGCCGACGATCGCAGTCGGAACAAGAAACGGCAAGAAAAGGATTGAACTCGCCAGTTTCTGGCGTTTAAACTCCTGATTCAACAACAACGCGAAGCCGATGCCAAAGACCGTCTGGACGAGAATCGAGCCGGCAGCGAACAGCAGCGATAGCCAGAGGGTATACCGGAACATCTCGTCGGCCACGAGCGAGACGTAATTACCAAAGCCGATCCACTGCCAGTCGGGACTGAGCGTGTTGATGTCGTGAAAGCTCGCAAAGATAGCCCACAGGATGGGGAACGCGAGGACGAGCATATACAATACCAGCGCCGGCCCGACGGTAAGCGCGGTAAACGCACGCTTGCTCGAGAGACGCTGATAGAGCCGCTCTTTGAACGATCGGTCTGCAGGATCGACCGCACGGAGTGTTTTGGTTTGTTGACTCATAAGGGGGTGAAAAACAGTTACAGGTCGTCTCCCACGTCCGGATCGGAACCGATCAAGTCACGGACGTGATCGGCAACATCCCGAACGGCGTCCTCCGGATCCTCACCGTCCGACATAACCGGGAACAGCACCTGTCCGTAGAGGTTCTCGAAAGCAAGTTCACCCGCGTACGGGTTGTAGGGGTCGACTTCGACGGCCAGGTCGATGCCGTTTGGCATCCAGTCGATCTTTGAATCCTCTGGGAACGACCACTCCGGTGCCATCTCACCGACCTGTTCTTCGAACCGTTCGTCGGTCGTGATCGCCTCGAGTAGCGGATCTTGATGGAGGTCGTCAGCGAAGTAATAGCCCATCGCGTTTTCGGGGTGCGCGAGGAACTTCAGGAACTCGAGGCCGGCTTCGACGTTTGCGTCTTCGAAGACTGCCTGTCCCTGGACGTTACCCCAACTCACGAGGTCGTTATCGCCGGGCGTCGGCGGCGCAGCGGGACGAATGTCTTCGGCGAACGGCACGCCGGCATTGATCGCGTTGAGTTTCGGGTACGAGCCCTGCCAGTAGGACATATAGGCCTCCTCGATGGCAATCTGTTGGTTCATCTCGTCGGTACCCATCCCCTCGTTGGTGTTCGAATACTCCGAGAGAGCCATGTCGTGTTCGATACTCGAGACCCAGGCGTCGAGGTTGTCGCCTTCGTCCATTACGACAGTGAGATCATCACCGTCGTACTCACAAAGGTTCCCGCCGCTTGACCACACCCGGGTAAAGCCCCAGATGTCGTTCGTCCAGTTGTCAATCGTTGGGAACAACACGTGCCCGCGTGTGCCGCCGTCGCCTTCGTCGACTTCTGCGGCAACCTCGAGTTCTTCCTCCCAAGTCTGTGGTGGATTATCGATGACGTCGCTACGGTGCCAGAGCGTAAGCACATTCGAGTGCATTGGCAGGTACATGTCCTCACCGTCGATCTGGAGACGGTGATTCTCGCTGTAGGATTCTCCCCAGAACTCTTCCCAGTACTCGACGACTTCGGTATGGTCTGCAAGGAGTCCGTCACGTTCTAAGCTGGCTGCGCGGTTGATCGGCATGTGACAGACCTCCGGTGGCTCACCGGCTTGGACTAACTCTGCCATCCGAGCGCGGTAGCCGCCGGCGTCACCGGCAAACTCGACTTCGACATCGGCACCGGTTACAGCTTCGAACCGTGCCGACACGGTGTTGAACCACTCCGCGTATGGGTCAGTCGAGGACTCAGCGACAATGTAGACCTCTTCACCGCTTAGGTCCGGCCATTCCTCGGCACTCGTCGTCTCGAGGTCATCAACCGAACCGGTCGCCCCGTTCTCGCCTCCAAGACAGCCTGCACCACTGGCTATGATTCCTGTTGCCGCCATTGCTTTCACAACGGCTCGCCTCGACACCGGTTTCGTGATCGTTTCAGCTTGTTTTTGAAGCTTCATGATTGTTTGCTTCACCACATACTTACTTATAGTTTATGGAGGATTCTATCCTGACAGGTCAACCAGCATATGTGAACGCGTTTCACCACTTTTTTCAGCCAAATATGCGTTTTAATTGGTTATATGGTCAAATTTAGTGTGTTATCGAATACCGATATTAGACTGTGAGTGTCCAATTGGTGTGACACTGGCACATCCTACGCAGCGAACTGTCCTTCACAAACAAATAAATACATGTGGATACAATCACTAACGAAGGATATCAGTCACAATGTTACCCGAACAACGGAAACGAGCACTCGTCGCACTCGTCACCGAAAAAGACGGGTGCTCAGTCGAAACACTCGCAAGGGAACTCAAGGTTTCGAAGGCAACGATCAGACGGGACCTTGATGAACTCGAAGATAGCGGGCAAATAAAACGGTCTCACGGCGGTGCAGTGCCGACGACAACTCGAGGGCAGGAGCAGTCGTACAACAAAAAAGAAGTCCAGAATCTCGAGTCGAAAGTCGCAATCGGATCACGCGCGGCCAAAGAGGTTCAGGATGGGCAGGTCGTCTTTTTTGATGCGGGAACGACGACGATGCAGGTGGCTGAACAGGCCGCGACTGATATCGGATTTATTCCGGTGACGAACAGTCCACTGCTCGGCCTCGAACTGCTCAGCAGGGACGTTGATGTGAAACTGACTGGCGGAACGCTTCGCCGGCGGACGCGGGCACTTGTGGGGCCGACGGCCCAGGGATTCATGCAGCGGACGAACTTCGATCTCCTCTTTCTTGGTACAAACGCGATCGGTGACGATGGGAGCCTCACAACACCCAACGAGGAGGAAGCGTACATGAAAGAGCTCATGGTCGAGCGAGCAGACCGCGTCGTTCTCGTCGCCGACAAAAGCAAATACGGCCGCTGCAGTTTCGTCCAGTTTGCTACCCTCGAAGACGTAGACCTGTTTGTGACCGACAAACAACCCCCTGAACCGTTACGCTCAGCGTGTGAGTCAGTAGATGTCTCGGTTATCAAACAAAAAACCTCATGATCGCGAGCGTAACGCTGAACCCGGCTATCGACCACACCCTCCGGATCTCCGACTCACTCGAAGATGAGACGGTCGTCCGGACAAACCAGTTTACGTATGATGCCGGAGGAAAGGGAATCAACGTCTCGAAATACCTCAAGGCCCTCAATGTTACAACGGTCGCAACGGGCGTCTCCGGCGGAACGTTTGGCTCGTACTTGCTTGCCACGCTCGAAAAGAGTGGACTCGAGACCGAATTCGTCGAATACGACAGGCAGACACGGCTCAACACCACGATACTAGGGCCGACCGAGGAGTACAAAATCAATCAGACGGGGCCGCAACTACGGGAAGATACCGTCGAACAAATAATCGATATCCTCCGTGCAATCACTCCCGAAACGATCGTCATCGCCGGGAGTTTGCCACCGGGAGCGACCGCAGCGACGATCGATACCATTGCTGAAGCCGGCCCATGGGAATCCGTCGTCGATGTCACCGGTTCGGTGCTGTCATCGCTCGAGAGCCAATACTCCCTGTGCAAACCGAACCGAGAGGAGTTGGCCGAAGCAACCGGGAGCCGGGTACGGACACGTGAGGAGGCGATTAATGCCGCCCAAGACCTACACCGTCAAGGCTTCGACCGGGTGATAGCCTCACTCGGTGGCGATGGAGCGATCATGATTACGGCGGATGACGTCGTCCATGCGCCCGCCCGCGATGTCGAGGTGGTCGATACGGTTGGGGCTGGTGACGGGTTGCTTGCCGGTGTTCTCGCCGCCCAATCTCGAGGAGAGGGCCCCAAGGAGTCTCTTGTGACCGGAATAGCCGTCGCCTCACGAGTCGTTTCGACGCCCGGCACGAGTGTCCCATCGTTCGAGACGATCCAGACCGATTGCGAGGGGATCGGCGTCTCGATGGATTGACTCGAGTTCGTTCGGTTTCGATACGGGTCGTCGGTCCCATTTTTTTAATGCAGAACGGAATCCAGACCATCATCGTTTTCACCCGGCCGGCCATCGGATGCACTATGGCAAACCCAACTGCGACGCTTCACACAAGCGAGGGAGACATCGAAGTTGAACTGTTCAAAGAACGTGCGCCACGAACTGTCGGCAACTTTATTGGCCTCGCGACGGGCGACCGGGAGTGGACCGACCCCGAAAGCGGCGACCGCGTCACGGACGAACCCCTGTATGACGACGTCATCTTCCACCGCATCATCGAGGGCTTCATGATTCAGGGCGGAGACCCAACCGGGACCGGACGCGGTGGCCCCGGCTATCAGTTCAAAGACGAGTTCCACGAGGACCTCACCCACGACGGTCCCGGTATCCTCAGCATGGCCAACTCCGGTCCGAACACCAACGGCTCGCAGTTTTTCATTACCCTCGACGCCACCCCTCACCTCGACGGCAAACACGCCGTCTTCGGCGAAGTGGTCGACGGGATGGACGTCGTAGAGGAGATCGGGAGCGTCAACACCGACCGCCGCGACAAGCCGAAATCCGAGATCATCCTCGAGTCGGTCACTGTCGACCGCGAAGAGTAGTCGCCGGGCTGTGTAGTCAGTCGATTGAGCCCTGAACCAACGGCTCGCCGGTTTCTATATCGGAACATCCCTTCACAGTAGCGGCTGCCGGCTGACCGGTTCGGCGAGGGACCGTAACCGGAAAGGTGACGCACACGAAGGAGTAGGCAATGAGCGACGACGAGCGTATCCAGCGTGCAAGCGAAGTCGGTTCGGCCGACGCCCCGTCGGTCGAAGAAAAGCCATACAAGATTATCTTTGAGGCCAACAAGTGCTTCGGCGCGGGAAAATGCGCCGAGGTCAGCGACAACTGGGAAATGTCAATTGCCTCTGGGATGGCCCAGCCGGGTGAGTACTTCATCGCCGAGGAAGACTTAGACCACAACGTCCGGGCCGCAGAGGTGTGTCCAGCAAAGAAGGGCGATGGCTGTATTCACGTTGTCGACCGGCGGACTGATACAGAAATTTCGCCAGACCCCCACGGCGATGGTACGCTGAGCGTTGATTGGTAGGCCGTTTTCTGGTTCGAACGGCCACCACTACCGACCGCGATGCTGGGAAACGAACACCGAAACGCACAACCCCTCCCACCGGCTACAAAAAAATGCGTTCTGCGCGAGGGTAGCCAAGCAGGCCAACGGCGGTGGGCTTAAGACCCGCTCTCGAAGGAGTCCGAGGGTTCAAATCCCTTCCCTCGCATTGACGGCGCGAACAATTCGTGAGCGCCGGCTATCGGACGAAGAGATTTGAATCAGGGAGCAGCTTCGCTGCGACCGTGGTTCAAATCCCTTCCCTCGCATGTTGCCACGAACATCACGTGAGTGGTAACTACAAGACGTGGGGATTGAATTAAATCGTGTGCGAAGCGAAGCTTCTCGAGCGTGGTTCAAATCCTTTCTCTCGCATACCGACTCGAGCGCCAGCAAACAGTGTATTGTGAATAATCCGACCGAACTGCGGGCAAAAAAGGGGCGTGCTATGGGAGGTAACCGAGTCAGTTCTCGGTTCAGGTCTCGGCGTCGACAACGACCTCGAGGTCGAACGCTTCCTCAGCGGGAGCCGACTCGGGCTCGAGGTAGCCAACGGCGAATGCGGAGTAGACCGTGCCAGCCTCAACCTCAACGGGGAAGGTCCCAACGATATCACCGTCGTTGTCGTCGGTTGCTGGACGGACCTCGAGGGTGTAGCTGCCAGCAGGGACCTC